>Ga0172382_10010057_pt1 | contig 12769 bp, 10 predicted proteins | sample Leawel138RmetaG_FD_122245 | JGI IMG/M metagenome (GOLD analysis project Ga0172382, IMG submission 122245) | Leachate microbial communities from a municipal landfill in Southern Ontario, Canada - Leachate well 138R metaG | ecosystem: Engineered > Solid waste > Landfill > Unclassified | place...
TAAGCCTAAAAACCCACAACGGAAACCAAAACCAAGCGCGTCTGATCTTTCTGGTTCATAAACCAAAGAACTGTCGTTTAATTTAAGTTTTTCCATGGCATCTCGCAAATCCTCAAGATCGTTTCCCTCTCTAGGGAATATGCCCGCAAAAACCATGGGCTTAACTTCTTTATATCCAGAAAGTGGTTCAACTTCTTGATTTTTGTTGTATGGAAAAGTTAATGTGTCACCAACCCTACATTCACCCACCTCTTTAAATCCAGTCACAATATATCCTATTGATCCAGTATTTAAAACACCAGTAGAAAGATAATTTGGTTTAAATATTCCTATATCCAAAACCTCACTTTCAGCCTTGGTTGCAATTAATTTTATTTTATCACCCTTCTTTAATTGGCCATCAAAAACTCTAACATATGCAACTACTCCTTTGTATTCATCATATTTTGAGTCAAAAATTAAAGCTCTAGGTGTCTTTTGAAAAGACTCCTTAGGTGAGTCTCCGACTTTTATCACTTTGTCTAATATCGCTAAAACACCTTCTCCTGTTTTACCAGAACTAGCCAAAATATCGTCCTCTGAACAACCTAACAACTTAACTATTTCCCTCTTAACCTTCTCTGGGTTAGCTGCTGGTAAGTCTATTTTATTTATAACGGGAATAATATTTAAGTCTTGCTCTAAAGCTAAATAAAGGTTAGCTAGAGTTTGAGCTTGAATTCCTTGAGTGCAATCAACTAAAAGAATCGCTGCTTCTACGGCAGCTAAAGATCTCGAAACTTCATAAGAAAAATCTACATGTCCTGGCGTATCGATGAGGTTAAGCTGATAACCCTTATAGTCCATTGTAACCGGTTGAAGCTTGATAGTTATTCCCCTCTCTCTTTCAATATCCATACCATCAAGTATCTGGTCTTTCATTTTTCTTTTATTCACTGTATTTGTCAATTCTAACATTCTATCAGCCAGAGTTGATTTACCGTGATCAATATGGGCAATTATACAAAAATTTCTAATTTTATCAGTCATAAATTATTTTAATCTTAAAATCATTCTGTCAGGGTTATTGTAGTATATTAACAGACAGAAATCAAGGAGATATTTTAATAATAATTTTCAAATGTCTTTATTAGTTTTCACTGTCCAACATAAGATTCATTAAAAATATTGTTTCCGTTCTTAATTTCGCTCTAACCCAGTCCTTTTGTGATTCTGTTAACAGCTCTCCGAGACCATCAAGAATGTGTCGATTATCCATCTTCTCTAAAAGCTCTATACACCTTATTAAAACTTCCTTGAATGTAATTTGCGCGCGATATTCAACTAATTTTTTATTTATTGGCCAATTGTTTTTAGCAAAAAAATAAACATCATAAACATCGCGACTAGTTTTACCAATCCTTTCATACATGGCCATTAGCTTATTAGCAAACATATCCTCCTTTATCATTACCTGCATCGATATACCAAGCAATGTTTTTAACTCATACTTAGAACCAAAATCTCTACGATTAATTTCGATCTTAATGTTTTGAGATTTTGAGTCATATGAGACAATGGTAATAATATTAAATCTTTTAATTCTTGAATCAACAATTTTTCCATAGTCTGCGGCTATTTTTTTTATCTTTTCAAACACCTCCTCCTCCTTGTTTTCATCCAAAAGATCAAGATCAATGTCGACCGAACTACGATTTAAATTATAGAACATTAAAGCAGCTGTCCCACCTTTGAATCCTAGGTGCGGAGACAAGGAGGTATCAGAAAAAATATCCTTAAGAATTCTTAATAAAATGTTTTTATGTCTAGGGTAGTCTAGGGTCATATATTTTTATCGTTATTATATTTCCTAAAGTATTCTTGAACTTTTTTATCTAATCTCTTGTTGCGATATATGGGCAAAATTTCAAAAACTTTATCCCAGTTTAAAATATCTAAATAATCAAAATAATAATCTTTGCTTATATATATACGATCTAAAAATGCACGCTCTTTTGTTGCGATGGCTACATCATTTACATGATCAACACCAAGAGTATTACTTAAAACATAATCTTTTATTCTTATGAAAGATATTTTCTGTCCATCAACTTCAATATTTCTAGTGACATATGATGCAACAAAAATATTTCCATAATACTGAAAATTTACCCCCGCTCTGGTTAAAACTGTTTCAAAACTAATATATGATGGCGTGTAAATTCTAGTGGCTAATTCAAGGCGATTATAATTTTTATCCTTAGCATAAATACCACGATGAAGTCTAATTAATTTTCCCCTCTTTACATAACTACTCAACCTAACCCTCAAACTTACCTTTCCTTGTTCTCCCCACAACAAAGCAATATCTTTAACAGAAAAAATAGTCTTAGGAGATCTTAATAAAATCTCAATATATTCACCTTTTTTTGGTTTTTTGTTCATATATTTACTGGAAGTAATCTTAAAGCTTACTTCCAGTACAATTATACACTATAATAGGGAAAAATGCAAGAAGAATATCAAAGCCCTCTAGCCTCACTTTGATCTTCTATGTCGTTAATATCTGGTTTCTTTTGTTTAATTTTTAACTTTTGCTTTATAAAATTAACAAACTCTAAAGCCTCTTCGCTTCTCATTAAACAGGAAAAGAAGAGATACACCAAAATACCTAAAAATCCAGAAAAAGCTGCTTGCTCTAAAACACCCAAGAAGGTTGTCATGTCTATAAAATTCCAAATGAATGTTTTAGCAAATTGAATACTAAGGCCTGCTATCATAGCGGCTATAGAAAACTTAACCACAGAGATCAATATTCTTTTTTGATCAAGATCGCCTATTTCAAAATATAGCCACATCCAAAGTATCATAAAATTCAAAACACTTGCCAAAGAAAAAGCTAGAGCTAGCCCGGCCACACCCATTCTTTTCCCAAAAAATAAAGATAAGAAAATATTAGCAATAACTACAATCAATCCAATATAAAAAGGAACTTTTGAATTTTCTCTAGCATAAAAAACTCTAACTAATAGAGGTATCGTAGCCTGAGCAAAAAGACTTAAAGCAAAAAATCCTACAGCGTCAATAGTTAAAACCGTATCTCTCCAAGAAAAATTTCCTGAACCCAGAAAAACTCTAACAATTTGAGCTCTTAAACTTATAAACAAAACAGTAGCTGGTATAATAAAAAACAATATTCTTCTAAAGGTATAAGAAAAATTTTTAATTAATTTCTTCTGATTAAAAGCTGCTGCTGACATAGCCGGAAAAGCGGCGACAGCAAAAGCTATACCAAAAATACCAACCGGAAAGCTTTGTAAATTATTGGCTAAATTAAAAATAGCCAAAGACCCACTTTCCAAGGTTGAAGCTATAATTGTAATAACAACTAAATTTATTTGTGCTATAGCCAGGCTCATAGTTCTAGGAACCATCATAACAAGAATTCTTTTTAGATTTTTATCATAAACATTAATGAAAGCCCTCCAAGAAAAGCCTAATAATCTAACTGCTGGAATTTGAATTAACATATGCATAAATGCACCAAGAACAACGCCCCACGCCAAACCAGAGACGCCAATAACAGGGACTAAAAAAAGCGCTCCGACTATAATGCCAACATTATACAATATGGGGGATAAAGAAAATATTAAAAAATTCTTAAAAGATTGTAACACTCCACCAAAAACACCAGAAATACCTAGAAGTATTGGAGATAAAAACATTATTCTAGTCAAAACAACTGCGGTTTCTTTTAGTTCGCTAGAGAACCCAGGAGTTATAAGTTTTATAAATGTTGGGGCAAAAATAATTCCAACAACAGAAAGGAGTGCTAAAGAAATAATCAAAACATTAAGAAGATTGCTAACCAAATCCCAAGCTTCTTTGTTTTCTTTTTTTGAAAAACAAAAATAATCATTTTCATCACATTTCATTTTTTTTATCAAAGATGAAAATATTGGAATAAATCCAGCCGAAAGAGCACCTAAAACTATTAAGTTATACAACATATCAGGAATACGAAAAGCTGAATAATAGGCGTCAAGAACTTGACCAGCCCCAAACTCTCCAGCTAAAATACGGTCTCTAAATATTCCTAACAATCTAGAAACTAAAGAAAAAGAGCCAACTAAAAAAGCTGCGACAGTAATGCTGTTTGTTTTATTTTTAAAAATATTCTTTATACTTGTAATCATTTGTTTTAAACTTAAAATACTATTCTAACATCAGCTATTTTTATATCGCCATTGGAAATAAAAACTGGATTAAGATCTATTTCAGAAATCTCAGGATTTTCCTTAACAGCTTTAGCAAACTTAACAATAAAAGAAGCTAATAAATCTATGTCTACTCCCTTTTGTGATCTAGCACCTTTTAAGATGGGGAAAGCTTTAATACTTTTTATCATGTTTATGGCATCTTTCTTGTTTATATCCAAAAAAGAAAATGAAACATCTTTTAGAATTTCGGTATAAATTCCACCCAAGCCAAACATTATCACATGACCAAAGGTACTGTCGTTTTTTAATCCTAATATCAACTCACTGTCAGGCTTAATCATCTCTTGGTAAACGACATAATTTTCATCCGAAATTAGACCAAGGTCCTTATCTTTAAGCACTTTGTCCAAAATAATTTCAGCCTCCTCTTGATTTTTAACATTTAAAAATATAGCCTTTTTATCACTTTTATGAATAAAGTCTGGCCCAGTATATTTTATTACAATTGGATATTTTATCTTACTTAAATTATTCTTACTTAATTTTCTAGTTTTAACCACGTTTAATCCATTCTCTTCAAAAAAGTTAAATGAGTCAACATAATCGACCAAAAACTCTCCACTTAAATTATGATTTCTCTTGGTTTTTTCTTGTTTATACAATCTCAGAGATTTTCTCTCTTTGTAATAATTTAAAATTTTAGACAAAGACCAAATAGCTTCTTCTGGAGAATTAAAATCTGGTATTAAAGACTCTGATAATATATTTTTAGCGTCCAACAAACCCTTGCCTCCTAAAAAGCAAGTAACTATTAGCTTATTCTTGTATTTATTTTTAATCAATACAATTTCTCTAGCTATATTAACCGCATCAGTAACACTTTGAAGAGTTAAAAGAACTAAGACACTGCTAGTCTTTTTATCACTTAAAACCGCCTCTAAAGAGTTCTTGTACCTTAAAGAATCGGCATCACCTAGGATATCTAGAGGATTATTAATATGGACTAACGATGACAAATTAATTTTTAACCTTTCTTTTGTTTCTTTCGAAAAGGATAATAACTCTAAATTTTTTTCAAAAACTTCATCAGCTGACAAAACAGATGGACCGCCAGCATTAGAAACTATAGCCACTTTATTTGAATCTACCTTTAATGGCTCTTTTACCATTTTCATTATATTGTATAACTGACTTACATTATCTAAAATTATAGCCCCTGATCTTTCTAGCGCGGCGACCATAACCTCATTTGAACCTGCCAGACTTCCAGTATGAGACATGGCCATTTTACCTCCAGCTATTGTCCTTCCGGCCTTTAGTACAGCCACTGGCTTTATCTTGGCCAAAGCAGAAACACTTTCTAAGAATCTAGGCCCATCAGAAATTTCCTCTAAATAGGCAACAACTAGATCAGTATTTTTATCCTTCTTAAAGAAATCAAAAAAATCGTTTTCATTCAAAACAGTTTTATTACCCAAACTAAAAAAATATGAAAGACCTATATTTTTATCTCTAATCCAATCTAAAACTGCACTACCTATAGCGCCAGACTGAGAAATAAAAGCTATGTTATTTTTTCTTTTTATATTTTTATCTGGAAGAAAATCACTAAAACTAACATTTAAGTTTTTAATGTTGTTTATAAAACCAAGACAGTTGGGACCTAAAATGTTTAGCTTATTTTTCTTGGCTATTTCTTCTATTTCTTTTTCCATTAAAGCTCCCCCATTATTAAATTCTTTAAATCCAGCACTTATAATAACAAAATTTTTAACTCCCAACTTGGCTATACTTTTTAATTCGTCCACAACAAGAGTAGAAGGAATAGAGATAACAACCAAAAGATCTGAAAAATTTTTTACTGGCAAATCTTCAACTCTTTTATATGCTTTTAAGTTGGCTACCTTATCTTCTTTTAGATTTACTGGAAAAACTTTAACATTTTTACCAATCAATACATTGTCTAATATTTTTCTGCCCACCTTTTTAATATCATTTGAAGCTCCCAAAATGGCTACATACTTAGGATTTAAAAAATTTTCTAATTTCATATTTTTTATTTGTTATAATTAATAAGAATAAAATAAACCAAAATATTAACAGTATATTCAAGTTAAAATAAGAAGAAACTATACCAGAAAATAATGCGTCTAAAACAAAAAAGGTTATTAATAGTTTGCTTAAAAAATAAAAAAGTTCGTTTAAATAGTTCATACTATCTTCTTAGTTTATCGAAAATACTTCTTCCGGAAAGCTCTATCTTAATATTATTTATTTCTATATACTCACCCTTTTCGATAAATGGTGCTGATATAATAAACTGATATTCATCCTTTTCTCTTTTTATCCCCTTTAAGTCAATTTCAACCTCGGAAAAATAATAATCATTATTTTTTTCTGGCCTACTATAATTAGCTATAATATAATCAAAATTATCTATAATAACTCCTGTCTCTAAACGATTTAAAAAGGGGTCAAACATTGATTCTTTAGTAAAAGCAAAGATACCATTATTTTCAATTAAGAAAGAACAAGCCCTTGATCTTATTTCGCTCAAACCACTCTCATTAATGTTTATATTGTATTGCTTTAATATTTGATCAAAGACAAAGAGCTCTCCATTAATCAGTATATCACCCAAACAAGAAGCTTCAAGAAATTTTATTCTAAAATTACCTCTGTTAGAATAAAAATTAAAACCATCAATGTTATTGTACAGGTTTAACTTATTTAAAAAAATTAATCTATCTGAATATACACCAAGACTAAAAACCAATGAATCTGGCGCCTTTATCTCCACCTTATAAACACCCTCTGGTAAATAATCTATTTCTATTTTATCACTAATTATATCACTAAAAATAAGGTTGTCCTCAGAATAAACATAAACACTTGCCCCTGTGTCAGCAAAATCTTTAAAACCGAACTCGACTTTAAGAGGTCCTTCTTTTATATAAGTATAAAAAATATGGGATCCTTTAATGTACGGTGTTTCTAAAATATCACCACTATAATCATAATTTTCTATAATGTAATTATTCTGCAAATTATAATTATACAAAAGCAATGAAGAAAAATCATTCTTTGATAAAAAAACATTTAAATCTTCATGAGTCTTCTCTTTTTGCAAAAAAACTAGCTCATCATGTTCTTGAATATAATATTTTTCTAAATAATTATTTAAATAATTATTATAAATTGGGTATAATCTATAATTCCAGTTATCTTTATCTAAAAGAACCCCGACCTTAATATCTTCTAATTTTTCATTATTAGATACAACTCTATAACTTACTCCCAGCTTAGCTTTTTCAAAATTTCTAAAGGTCTTAAGATAAAAATATACTGGGTCAGAAATAATTTTATTCTTATCAAAAATTCTATCAACAGGGCTTAGTTTGTATATATTCCCTTTAGAAAAAAATCTATTGGTGTTCTTAGAAAAGTCCTTATAATAAGAAATACTGCCAAAAGGTGCTATGTATAAAAAGGCAAATAAAAAAACAAAGGTGATTATAACCAAGTTTAAAAGAGTTCTTAATTTTTTGTTTTTTTCTGTATTCATGACCCCTATATTATAGTATATTTTTAATTTTTATAAAAATAAAAAACCTCACTTAAAAAGTGAGGTATATTTTTTAATCTTTTACAAGGAGAACTATCTCCTTGGAAGAAATTATGCCCAAAGGATAAGCGTCAACTTCATTTCTTTTTTTTTCTCGACAAATAAAAGGCCAAACTCTCATTCCCTTACCCCCCTCAAAAGAATATGATTTACTTAAAGAAATGATTATTCTTTTTTTTATTATTTCTGGATAACAAAATCCGAAATACATAACTTCAAATAGATTTGCAGCTCTAAAACCAGGATTAGCATCTAAAGCTTTTTCTAAAGCTAATAAAACTGGTGTTGGCTCTTCTACCTTATAAAGAAAAGCTTTTAATGTGTTTTTTCCAGTTTTATCTTTGGGAAAATTTTTCCAAGTAATAACTCTGCTGCAGAGAACATACTTACCTCTTTTTACTAGTTTTCTGGATGGATAATCATAATCAATCCTAAAACTAAACTCTTCCTCGTTATTTAATATTCTTTCTTGTTTTGTTTTAAAATAAAACAAAAGTAAAACAAAAATTAACATCAAAAAACAGGCCAAGGCTACAACTAACAATAAAAACATTGACTCTCTTGGAATACTTACCCTAGACAAAAAATAAAAGGCCACCGACCCCAGAAATATCAATATTATTATTACCACCTTTGTTCTTTTTACTTGTTTCATTTTTTACGTTTTTAAATTACACTTCGATTAATTGCTCAAAGTTCTTCTTGCTTGAAAAACTATGAGCAATTAACCGAAGTAAGTAAAAAATGAACAATTTTTAAAGTGCTATTTGACTTAAAATATTATAACATTAATGAATAAATGTCAACCAAAAAAAATAAAGCCTAAAAAAGGCTTTATTTTTATGAGCGCTAGTTTATTTCTTAGCAGCAATCAAATAAACAGCTGATAATCCAACTAAAGTATAAACTACTCTAGCTACAACTGACATAGATCCAAAAAGAAAGGCAACTAGGTCAAAGCTGAAAAGTCCAACAAGGGCCCAGTTTAAACCACCAACGATAACAAGCACAAATGCTATCCAGTAGATATTTTTCATAATTTTAAAATTAAAAAATTAATAAAAATTAGACCCGACCTTTAAAATCTAATAAAATTATAACATAAAAAAACGAAATTAACTAATTTGTTTTTTAGAAATAATAAATATTTCAAGAATCGCAAAGGCAAAGAGACAGGCTACAATAGTGAAAATGATATTTAAATATTCACCATTAAAACCACTGGTCGAAAGATGTTTGATAAGTATACCAACATAAGCCCAAACTAGGACAAGCCCATAAAAAACATCTCTGTCTTTTAGCATTCTAATTGAGCCAATTAAAAGACCCGCTATTAAAACAAAAATCATCCAAAAATAATTTTGCAGACCAAAGCCATTCCAATTAACACTAACTAAATAGGTAGTAATATTAGCAATAGTAGCAACGGTTATCCAACCAAAATAGATACTAAAAGGAGTTTTAATTATTAATTTTTCCTTGCTAGATAATTTCTCTTTTTTAATTATGTCATTAATTACAATCAGTAAAATTAAGATAAAGGAAATTAGAAAAACTGAAAGACCAATATAATGATAGTGCCAAGAAAAAATCCACAAAATATTAGCTACTGAGCTTAGTGAAAAATATATTCCAACCCTTTTAAACAGATTACTCTTTTCGCCCCATTTTTTAAACTGATAAATAGTATAAATAACTAAAAGTATATATATCAATCCCCAAATAGAAAAAGTTATCCCAGCTGGAGCGAATAAGTTTGGATAAGAATCTGAAACCCCTCCAGTTGTAATATTATTTATAGGCAAAATATTGGCTAAAGCATTAGACGCTATCATGAGAACACAAGTAACAAAAACTAAAAGCTTGATTACTAAATTATCTTTCATATTTTTATTGTAAGTTATTTATTTTGTTTTTTATTTCTTTAATAAAATCATCTTTTTTAATTTGTCTAACATCTTCGCTTCCCCTGTCCCTAACCATTAAATAATCTGAGTTCATCTCTTTGTCACCTATAACTAACATATAAGGGCTCCTTTCTTTAACTGCTTTCCTAATTTTATTACCAACCGTTTCGTCACTACTATCAACCTCAACTCTAACACTTTGAAATCTAAATTCGTCGGCCATTTTTTGACAATAATCAATATGACCTTCTCCGACTGATATTATTTTGATTTGGACTGGAGATAACCACACAGGAAAACTACCGGCATAATGCTCTATCAATAAAGCTAAAAATCTTTCAAAAGACCCAAACAGTGCTCGATGTAGAACATATGGCTTTTCTGTTTCTCCATCACTGTTAATATAGCCCATATCGAATCTTTCAGGTAGATTAAAATCAAACTGAAGAGTTGAACATTGCCATTCTCGGCCTATAGCATCTTTTAATTTAAAATCTAGTTTAGGACCATAAAAAGCAGCCTCTCCCTTTTCTTCAGTAAAGTTAAGCCCTTTGTCTATAGCCACCTTTCTAAGCATATTCTCCGTAAACTCCCAACCCTTATCATTTCCAGCATATTTATCTTTTTTCTCTGGGTCTCTCAATGATAAATAGACATTTATAAGTTCTGTATTAAAACCAAAAGATTTAAATATGTGTAGTATAAAGTCAACAACCTTTTTTAGTTCATACTCAACTTGATCAGATCGACAAATTATATGAGCATCATCTTGAGTAAATCCCCTAACACGAGTCAGCCCTGACAATTCTCCTTTTTTTTCAAAACGATAAACAGTTCCACATTCAGCCCAGCGAAAAGGAAACTCCCTATAAGATCTAGGTGCGTTTTTATATATTTGAATATGAAAAGGACAGTTCATTGGCTTCAATAAATATTCTTCTGATTCCTTTAAACTTTCTCCTTTTTGCTTTTCTTCAAGGCTTTGTCCAGCTTCAATTGGTGGGTACATGCTTTCATTATAGAAACCCCAGTGGCCAGACGCTTCCCACAGCTTTCTGTTCCCTATATGTGGTGATCTAACTAAATCATAACCACCCTTAAGATGCTCGCTATACCAAAAATCCTCCACAGTCCTCCAAATAATCGCACCTTTTGGATGCCAAAGAGGAAGACCAAGCCCAACCTTCTCATCAAAATGAAACAAATCAAGCTCTTTACCTATCTTTCTATGGTCTCTTTTTTCAGCCTCTTGCATTTTCTTCTTATAATCATCTAATTCTTGCTTGGTATCAAAAGCTACACCATATATCCTGGTTAACATCTTATTTTTTTCACTACCCCTCCAATAAGCTCCAGCTATCTTACTAATTTCAAAACTTCCCTTTTCAATTTCTTTTGTAGACTCTAAATGAGGACCAGAACAAAGATCTTCAAATTCTCCATTTTTGTAATAACTAACCTTCTCCACTCCTTCTTTTTTTAAATCCTCTAATAATTCAACTTTATAGACCTGGCTTCTTCCGTCTTCCTTTTTTATAGCATCTTGAATATCAACTTCCTCTCTTTCAAATTTTAAATTTTGCTTTATTAAAAAGTTCATCTTCTTTTCAATCTTTTTTAAGTCTTCCTCGCCTATTTTCTCATCATTAAAATCAAAATCATAATAAAAACCATTATCAATGGCGGGGCCTATAGCAAGTTTAACATCAGACCAAAGATCTTTAACACTCATTGCCATAACGTGAGACAATGAATGACGTAAAATTTCCAAATTATTTTTTTCCATATTTTTAAAAATTATTAAATAAAATAAAAAAACTTCGTCTTAATGTATTATATAAAAAAATAATACACTAGGACGAAGTTTCTCCGCGGTTCCACCTAGTTTCCCATTTCTGGGCACTTTATTTAATTACACATCAACTTAGATTAAATATTCCCAAGAAGGGATTATGGTTGGTAGCCATAACAATCGCCAATAATGTAACTATGTATATACAATAGCACAAACCCTGCTTGATTGCAAGTAGAAATCTCAATATACAAAGATTAAGTAAAAATATTTTAGACAAATTAAAACCCTAAAACTATATTAGTTTCAGGGTTTGTTTTAAATATTTTTTATTAATAAATCAACAGCTTTATACAAAACATTTTGATCTAAAAACATCTTATTACCCTCCAGATTAATAATATTTTTATATTTATCAGTCCATGGTATATGAATAAAAATATTCTTAATTGGTAGATAATTACTAAAAATCTTTTGACTGGTTTGATAAGCTAATGAATTACAAATAAAAATGTCAGCATCACCGGAAATCTCAACAGGAACGTCATTAAAATAGAGCAAATTAGCTAAATAAATATTGTCCGCTTAAGACCCTATAAATTTTGCTGCCCCATCTCGCTCATCAATATGATCCCCTTTTGGATTATATTCGTTGGCATCTGAGTATTTACCGTTCATTATATTTTTAAAAACAGTCTCAATTCTTACACCCTTCGCGAGGGAAGACAATCCAATACTAATAATGGCGTAAGGATTTTCTCTCTCTATTACATCAGACAATTTATGAAAAGCTCCGTAATAAGTACAAGGCAAAACAATACCAATTATCTTCTTATCTCCGTTTATGATTTTAGAATTATAAAACAAAGCTAAATCCTTACTGGGATTAAAATTATACGGCCCAAAAGGCTCAAAGCCAGTTATTATTATTTTCCTCATTTTATAAATTTTTAAAGTTCAACAATCAATTTAACTATTTAAAAGCATGCTATAAATATTCTATTTTGTCAACTTAGACGCTGCTCGGGACTTAAGTTCAATAAGTAGATAAGAGACAACTAAAACAGGCTGAGCCCTGGGGATGGTAAAAAAAATAACGCTAAAATTAGCGTCATTTTAATGTGCTCGGGGTCGTGGACGAAGTTCGAACTAGTGTGGCTAAGATTAGATGAGAATTTAACCCTTAATATTCAATTCCTTTTCGATATCTTCCTTACTAATCTTTTTAGTACAGAAAAACCAATCA
>Ga0172382_10010058_pt1 | contig 12767 bp, 10 predicted proteins | sample Leawel138RmetaG_FD_122245 | JGI IMG/M metagenome (GOLD analysis project Ga0172382, IMG submission 122245) | Leachate microbial communities from a municipal landfill in Southern Ontario, Canada - Leachate well 138R metaG | ecosystem: Engineered > Solid waste > Landfill > Unclassified | place...
AGCGTCAATTACGATGTCTTTGGTTGAGCCGGAAATTTGGTTGTTAATCAATGTCAAATTACCACCAGACGAAACATAAACACCTTGACCGCTCGCGCTACTGTTGCCGGTGCCAGTCAATTTACTATTCTGAACATAGAGGGGACCGGTGCCAGAAAAAACTCGAATTGCCCGCCCGAACTTGCCCGAGCCATAGCCGATACCGGTAATTTCCGAGTCAAAAATCTTGGTTGCCGCGCCATTGGTATTCAAAACGCCATAGCCATAGCCGGTTAAGTTGGTTGCGGTAACCATGGAATCGCGCACCGTCACGTTGGCTTTGCCGCTATCTCCCAAGTCCCCGATACCCACCACAGCGTTTGTTGAGTCGGACCCGGTAACAGACACCTTGGAACCAACGATTAAGCCGGTTGTGTCTATGCCGTCTGCTTGCCCAAAGTAGAAAGCATGGGCGGGGCTTTTGCTCGTTACCGTTAAGTTGCTGGAAACAAATTGTATATCGGCCCCGCCGGAATCAACATCTATTGCCATGGCGGAACCGCTACCGTCCTGAACAACAACCACGTCAGAGTTATAAACATAAACCTTAGTATCAGTTTCATAACTAAAGATGCCTACTACGTTCTTATTTCCAGTCTTAGCCACGCTAATCCGGGAATTATAGACGTAGACAATCGATGTATTTGTCGCAAAAATACCGTAAGCGCCGGCAATGGTTCCTTGACCTGTCACGGTCATTTGAACGTCCTCAATAACCACGTTGGCCGAGCCGGAATCTACGGAAACGCCATAAGCAGCGTTGTCAGTGCTAGTGACGTTGATGTTGACGTCGCGCAGAATAAAATTATCAGCATTACTGCCGCTGACACCTCTCACCGCCCCAGCCGCCGTTCTGGTGATTTTAACTTTTTCCAATAAAGAATTGGCGGCCGGTGTCACCACTATTCCACTGGCGCCGGAAATGACGGTTGAGTTCTCGCCTGAACCGGAGATGTCCACGTACGGCTTCATGGTGATTGATTCTTCGTAAACACCCGGCATCACTTTAATATGATAAAGGTGAGTGGCGTCATTGTCGGTGATGGCGTTAAGCGCCTCAGTGATAGTTGTGTAATCGCCGCCAGTTTTAGCCACAGTTATCGTGTGTTCATAAGGTGTGCGAATCGCGATAGCATTGATGGTACCCGCAATATCAATCGTGTATTGGGGATCACTTTTGCCTATCCCCACATTCCCATTCTCCAACATCGTGAACATCACATCGCCGCTTGAACTTGCCACCGTAAACGGACTAGTGCCTGGTTTGCCGGTGATGGAAAGAGTGGAGAAGGGCGAGGTGGTGCCAATACCGACATTACCGCCCAAGAATTGAGTTATTGTTCCGGCATCCGTAGCGTCCACTCGCATAAATTCCACACTGCCATTTTTATTTTCCGTGCTAAACATCACTTGCCCTCGTCTAGTGGCATCAGTGGAGTCTAGCCAGTTAGTCGTTAAGTCAAAAATGTTTCGTCCTTGGTAGTTGGCAGTAGAACCCATTAGCGTTAAGCTCGGATTAATGCCCTCGCCATAGCGCGAGCCGAACATTGTTTGATAAGCGCGGTCGGTATTTACTCCTCGCCCAATCGCAATGCCATGTGCTTCGTCAGCATAAGCCGAATAGCCAATGGCGACTGAACCATTATTAGAAACACCGGCCGATGAACCAACCAAGACGCTATACTGGCTGTTAGCAACCAAACCATTACCAATAACCACCGAATAACCCGAACCGGATTTGGAGTTAGCGCCGATAACAGTATTAGCGGCGTGGGTAGAAGTCGCCCAAGCCCCGATCACCGTGCTACCACCCGCGGAGAACCCTTCCGTGACAGATGCCCCCGCCCCGATTACGGTATTCCCATTATAGGCGGCATTGGCTATATAAGCGCCCGCCCCAAACGCTTCATTGTTCAAATCATCACCCATTGGTGAGGAAATACCGCCTGAAACAGTTAGAGTTGCGGGACTGGTGGAAACTCCAATCCGCACTTTGCCCCCGTCATAAAAAATCCCGCCTGTTTCGGCTGTCCACAAAACGGAAGGTGTGGAAGTCGCCACAACCGTACCGTCAGGATTCACTGCCAAAAAAGTTCCAGCGGGGGTCGCCAAACTGGTAAGGCCGAGGGCACTCGTCGTGGCGTTGGTTGTTGAAGCGTTAGTGACAAACAAGGAAGTGAAAATGTTATGTAAGGAGAAAGTATTATTAGTAGATAATCCAGATTTGGCGTCTAAAGCATTCTGCAAATCAGTTTGCGCGGAAAGCGCGCCGCCAATCGCGCCCCAAGACGGGTCAGCAACAAGGGTCGTAGTAGCAATCACATTACCATTCTGGTCCACTCCTAAAATTGTGCCCTCAAGAAAAGGTAAGCGAAGGATACTTGAAACAACCAGGTTCGTCGTCGTGGCGTCTGTAAGAGCAGAAAGCTCAGTGATATTGGTATTTATCCCTGACAAGGCCGGCGGCGCCACCGTGCAATCGGGGTCGTCCGGCCCGCAGTCTGGGTCAAGTGTTTCACCCGGCAAATAAATCGGCGCCGCGGAAACAAAGAGCGAACAAAGCAAAAAAACAGACAAAAAAACTAAGGCTTTCTGAAAAATTTTTCTAATTTTTAATTTTCGTAGAATAAAGTTCAAAATTGTTTTTTACCGGCCAAATCATTTGCGCCAAGACAAAATTCATCTTTAATTATACAACTTTCCAGCACAAAAAAAGAAAGAAGGACAAGATAATCTTGTGGATAACTGGAAATAACCAATTTTGTCTCAAATTCTTGCCCCCAGCCCAATCCTTGGGCGCTAGAGCCTCAAACCTAAAAATCCCCTTATTAGGGTCTCCAAGACTAAACTCCGCTAGTTGCCATTTTCCGGAGCCGTTGGTCGGGATTGAACCGACGACCTCGTCATTACCAATGACGTGCTCTACCAACTGAGCTACAACGGCTTATTTAACTTTAAGTAAGGAACAAATTTGAGTTTTTCCCCAACTTCCATTACCACAATCTAGCGAAGTTGGAAACTGCCTGTCCGCCGAAGCTTAAGCCAAAGCGGGAGTGGAAGCTACAACGGCTTATTTAACTTTAACGAACTTCTAAACTAAAAAGTGGTTGTCTTATATTAATATATTTGCCCGATTTTTTCAATTATTTGTTATAATTAAGATAATGAATAATTATCCCGCCCTAACCCCAAAAGACCTCCCCGCGCCGCCCAAATGGTGGAAAGCCGTTGGTGTTGGTATTATCGTTACCGGCATGGCCATGGGCACCGGTGAACTGGTGATGTGGCCAAACTTAGTCATCCAATATGGTCTGGCTATTTTATGGTTCGCGTTGGTGGGTATCACCCTGCAATATTTTATCAACCAAGAAATCGCCCGCGCCACCATGGCGACCGGTGAAAGTTTTTTTACCTCCTCTGGCCGCTTAATTCGCTGGTCACCTTTGTTTTGGCTGGGCTCAGTCATTCTCCTCTACATCTGGCCCGGTTGGGCCAGCACCCTTGGCACAATCCTCGCGGCCCTGTTTGGTTTTGGCCATTATCTCTGGTGGGCTTGGGCTTCGCTAGCGCTAGTCTTAATTATTGTTTTTGCCGGACGTGAAGCTTATAAGGTCCTAGAAAAAAGTTTAAAAATAATTGTCCCGATTTTTGTTATAATTCTCTTTTATATCAGCTATTTAAACCTCTCTTGGCCAGACTTGGTCGCCGCCTTAAAAGGACTTTTCAGTTTCGGTTATTGGCCAAGCGGGATAGATGTAAATGTTTTGCTTGGCGCCATTGTTTTTGCCGGCGCCGGCGGCATGTTAAACCTTTGTGTTTCGCTTTGGTATCGGGACAAAGGCGCCGGCATGGCCGCCTTTAGCGGCAAAATCAGAAACCCGATTAACGGCAAACCTGAAGCTGTCGGCGCGATCGGTCACACTTTTCCCCTGACCGAACCAAATCTAAAAAACTGGCGCGGCTGGCTGAGCCATCTGCGTTTTGACCAAGGAATGATTTTTTGGTTCATCGGTCTTTTAACAATAACCTTAATGAGTCTAAACGCTTTTGTTGTACTCAAACCTTTGGGCATCACCCCGACCGGCACGGATTTGGCAGTCATTCTGGCAGAAATTTTTGAATCCCAACTTGGCTTCTGGGGCGGCAAATTATATCTACTTATGGCTTATCTGATGCTCTTTTCGGTCATGTGGACCATTATAGACGCTTTGAGTCGGGTAATTTCCGACATTATCCATACTAACGCCCAAGTTGGACCATTAACAAAAATCTTCGCTTTTAGCCGCCGCTGGAGTTTGCATCATCTTTATTATGGTCTTATTTTATTAGTGGTATTCTTGCAAGCGGTTCTCTTGCCGTTTTCGCAACCTTTGGTTTTTCTTTTGTTAAGCTCCGTCTTGGGCGGTTTTACCATGGCCCTCTACACGCCGATTTTGCTTTACCACAACAACCGCCGTCTAGCCAAGCCCTTGCGGCCCGGGATTATTAGCAATCTTTTTCTTTTCAGCGCGTTTATTTTTTATAGTGTTTTCGCGGCAATTTCCATTTGGGAGGTAGCAGAAAAGATATTTTAGACCATTCTTCACTCTAAAGTGTTACGTAACATGCTACGCAACAAAACAGCGGGTAGTTTTGATTGAGGTGTTAATGCGGTTAAATTATATCTCTGCCCAAAAACCTCATGGGTTTAAAGCGCGATTGCAACAAAATAACCCGACAAAAAGTCGGGTTATTTTTCAATGCGCGGTCGAAGGGACTTGAACCCTCAACCTCTCGCGTGACAGGCGAGTGCTCTAACCAGTTGAGCTACGACCGCAAACAAATATATTTTACACAAATGGCTACTTTTTACAATAACCTGTGCTGATGGCAGGACTTGAACCTGCGACCTGGCGCTTATGAAACGCCCGCTCTAACCAACTGAGCTACATCAGCCTAATATAATTATAACAAGCTTCCAAACCAACTCCCCCATTTTTCTCTTTCTTACCAACTTACAAACTTCTCAACTTACAAACTAACCCATATCTTAGCTTAATTTGGGGACTTTTTCAATATTTCCAAAACAGAAAAACCCCGATTGGGGCCTTTCTTTTTCTTGTCGCGGAGGCCGGAATCGAACCGGCTTCCCGAGGTTATGAGCCTCGTGAGTGAACCATTACTCTACTCCGCTATTCTTTTTATTGTAACCGTTTTATGAAAAACTGTCAAAGTTTTTCTGAAAATTGGCACAACCGCCCGTTGTTTAAATATAATTGAATTCTTGAAAAACTTTTTCAAACTTGGCAATTGCGGCTTTTGCTTCGCGCTGGGTCAAAACAAAATTATCTTCGTGGGCGATTTGATTACGAACTTTATGCGCTTCCCAAGCTTCATTCAAGGTCAAAAAATCGCTTGGTTCAACCGACTTTAATCGTTCCCCCAAATTTTCGCCCAGATGGCCCATAGCCACCAGCATCTCATCCAAAATTTTATCAGCGTCAATAATCGCCAAATTCCAATCAGACGGGTTATCAGAATCCAGTTTCTTTTTGATTTTTTCCCAACGTTCATTTCGGGCAGGCTCTTTAATATCCTCTAATTTCCCTACCTTGCCGCCAAAAACTTTTTCATCGCGTTCTTTGCGAATAGCGCTCACCTTGAGTGAAAAATAAACAATCCCCCCAACAAAAAGGATAGAGGCAGTCAAACCAACCCACCAAATCAAATTTGCCAATTCAAAAAAATCTTCGCTCCTAAAGTAGGCAATGATGCCATAAATATAAGAAGCCAAGCGCTCAAAAATCGCGACAACGTTTATTAAGGAAGGCGATAACATACTTCCTTATTATACTTCACTTTAGCCAAGTCTTTCAACAAGCCGACCAAAAGCAAAGAGGATATCTTCACGACGCTCCGGCGCCGCCACTTGAACGCCAAGCGGCAAGCCTTTGGGCGCTGTCTCAAGGGGCGCGGTAAAACCGGTGGGGATGCTCATCGCCGGCACTCCGGCCAAATTCACCGGCACGGTGAAGATGTCTTCCAAATACATTTGCAAGGGGTCGTTGCTATTTTTGCCAATCGGAAAAGCCAGCGAGGGGGCAGTCGGCGTGATAATCGCGTCATATTGATTAAAGACATTCAGATAATCCTGTTTGATTAATTCACGCGCCTGATTGGCTTTGTTGTAGTAAGCGTCATAATAACCAGCCGACAAAACAAAAGTGCCAAGCATAATCCGGCGTCTAACCTCTCGGCCAAAACCAGCCGCCCGGGTTTTTTTATAATCATCCGTTACGTCTTGACCGTCCAAATGCAACCCATAGCGCACACCATCAAACCGCGCCAAGTTGGTAGAGGCCTCGGCTGGCATCAAAACATAATAACAAGCCAGCGAGTAATGCAGATTTGGCATTTCTACCTCTTCTACGACATGTCCGTCTTGTTTTAATTTTTCCACCAACTGGTTGAAGTTATCCAAGACCTCCTTGGCCACACCACCGCCGTTCAAAAAAGAATAGGGAACGCCAATATTTAGTTTGGCCGGCGTGACCGGATAGACCGGTAAATTGTAGGCATTGGAATCAAGATTATCCGCTCCCCGGATAGCGTCAAAGAGAATCTCCGCGTCTTCGGTTGTCTTGGCAATCGGCCCAACCTGGTCAAGCGATGAGGCCAACGCCATCACGCCGTAACGGCTGACGGCGCCATAGGTCGGTTTCAGACCAACCGCGCCGCAAAAACTGGAGGGCTGGCGGATAGAACCGCCGGTGTCCGAGCCAAGCGCCGCCAAAGCCAAACCGCCACCCACGGCTGACGCTGAGCCGCCAGACGAACCGCCGGCGACCCTTGTCTTGTCGTGAGGGTTTTTAGTTGGACCAAAAGCCGAGCTCTCGGTGGAACCTCCCATCGCGAATTCATCCATATTGGTTCTCCCCAAAAAGACCGCGCCGCACTCCTTTAAACGTTTGATCACGGTCGCGTCGTAAACCGCGGTATAATTTTCAAGCATTTTGGAGGCCGAGGAACATTTACGACCCTCAATCAAAATATTATCCTTAATCGCCAACGGGATACCGGTCAAAAGCGTCACTCCATCGTTTTTGCGCAACCGCCGGTCGGCTTCTGTCGCCTGCTCACGCGCGTCAGCAAAAACCTCCAAATAAACATTCAGTTCCTCGTTTTTTTCTTTAATTTGCGCCAAGTAACTTTCCGTCAAATCAACCGCCGAGAAATCACCTCGGACGAGCGCCTCGTGCGCTGTTTTGATTGTCAGTTTATCCAGCTCTTCTTTATTTAACCGCATAATAAATTTAAAAATTAAAACTTAAAGATTAAAAAGTAAAAATTGCGTTCTCATTTTTGATTCTAGACACCCCTTCATTCCTTTTTCTTTTGAGCTTGCTTCTAATTGTCTAAAATCTTTTTGACGACAAACAAATTGTCTCGTCGCTTGGGCGCTTCTTCCAGAATCTTTTCCGTGTTTCCACCCGGTTCATTGGGGTTATCATCCGACCGCGTTACATTCTTTAAATAATAACTTTCCGAACGGTGACCTTCGGTTACATTGGGCGCTTTTTGTAATTCAGAAATATAGCCCAAAATAGACTCCAGGTCTTTTTGGAGCTTGTCTTTTTCCTCTTCCGTCAAGTCGATTCTGGCCAAATTGGTCAGATTATTTATATCGTTTTTAGTTAACATAAACTGTATTCTAGCACCAGCTAAGACAATTTCCAAGTTTATCAAACAAAAACAACCCGGGCCGCTTTTGATTATTTTAAGTTTCGGTTTAGCCCAACATTTTCCGGAATTCTTTTTCGTCTATCACCTTGACTCCGAGCTCTTGCGCCTTACCCAGCTTGGAGCCGGCCTCTTCCCCCGCCAAAACATAGTCGGTTTTAGCCGAAACCGAACCGGCCACCTCCCCGCCATTTTGCTTGACGAGCATTTTGGCTTCATCCCGCGACAAGGTCGGCAAAGTGCCGGTCAACACAAATTTTAAGCCGGCCAATTTTTGGGCGCCGGCTTCTTTTTTAACCGGCAACACTTTTACTTCCGCCAACAAACCTTTTACCAAATTTTGATTTTCTTTTTCGCGAAACCAATCATAAATCGCTTGGCCAACAACCTCGCCCACGCCGGTTATCGCCTGCAATTCCGCCAAACCGGCTTTTTCTATTTTCGTCAAAACGCCAAAATGTTTAGCGACGTCTTCCGCAGTTTCTTCGCCCACACCGGGGATAGACAAGGCAACCAACAAACGCGCGAGGGAGACCTGTCGTTTTTCGTCTATCGCCTTAATCAAATTATCCGCGGACTTTTCCGCGAAGCGCGGCAGGACCAGCAAATCACCCTTTTTTAGTTTGAAAATATCGTCATAACGAACAACCAATTTATTTTCCAACAACACATCAATGACGCGCGGGCCGAGTTTTTCAATATCAAAGGCGGTCTTGGACACAAAGTGATAAAATTTACGTTTAAGTTGCGCGAAAGAATTCTTGTTGACACACCGCCAAGCCGCCTGACCGGGGATTCGTTCAATTGGGCCTCCGCCCGCCTTGGCCGAGGTCCCAATGGGCGCGCAGGCCTCCAATTCTGTTGGCCACTTAAAAACCTTTTCTTGGCCGGTGCGCATTTCGGTCAACACTTTGACAATGTCCGGAATTACATCGCCGGCTTTTTGCAAAATGACTGTGTCGCCAATTCGCACATCCAGACGCTTAATCTCATCTTCGTTGTGCAAAGTCGCGCGCGAGACGGTGGAGCCGGCCAACAAAGTTGGCCGCAAACGCGCCACCGGCGTGATTGTCCCCTGTCGCCCAACTTGCAAGATAATGTCTTCCACAACCGTCGTGGCTTGTTCAGCCGGAAATTTGAAGGCCATCGCGAAACGCGGCGCCTTGCCGGTATAACCAAGTCTTTCTTGGTATTCTTGCTCGTTAACTTTGACCACCACGCCGTCAAGCCAATATGGTTCTTTATCTTTTTTAGTTTGCCATTTTTGCCAAAAAGCAATCACATCTTCAATCGTGGGACAAAAAGTGTGATGTTTGTTGACCTTAAACCCCAGTTCCGCCAAAAGTTCCAGTTCTGCCTGCTGCGTCGCCGGCAAAGCAAAGTCCGCTTGCGCCAAATCATAAATAAAATTATCCAAACGCCTAGCGGCCACCACCTTTGGGTCAAGTTGACGGATACTGCCGGCGGCGACATTGCGCGGATTGGCATAAAGCGGTTCGCCCTTGTCTTTTTGCTCTTTGTTGATTTTGTCAAAATTGTCTTTACTAAGCCAAATTTCGCCTTCCACCACGACATTCACCGCCTTTTCCAATTTGAGCGGAATGGCCTCTACCGTTCTGACGTTAGCCGTCACGTCTTCGCCAACCCGACCATTGCCGCGTGTTGCCGCCGTTGTAAGAAAACCGTTTTCATAAGTCAAAACAATTTTGAAACCATCAATTTTCAATTCGGCCACATAGGTCGGCACACGCCCGGAGCCAAGCGCTTTTTTGATTCGTTTATCAAAGTCTCGCATCTCCTCCGGCGTAAAGACATCGTTAAAAGACCACTGAGGGACCGTGTGCTCCACCTTGGTGAACTTTTCCAACGGTTCGCCTCCCACGCGCTGAGTCGGTGAATCAGGAGTGACCAAATCGGGGTTTTTAGCCTCCAATTCGGCTAATTCATGTTTCAGCGAATCCAGCGCTGCCTCGCTTATTTCTTCGCGGTCCAAGACATGATAAAGATACCGATGACGATTAATCGTCCGGCGCAAGACATTTATCCGTTCTGACGCTTCTTTTTTGCTCATCAGAACCCATTATAAGCCGAAAAGGTTAAATTTTCTATGGTTAACGAAGAGAAATTGACACCCTTGTTACTTTGCGCGGATTAGTATCGCCCAAGGGGGTATTTGACCCTTTAACAATCGCGGTTGACATACAGTTATTTTCAAAACCGTTATCTGAATTGTAACAATTAGAAGTCCTGTAAGCTTCAAGGTTATCTACAAGATTTTTATTTATGGCATAGGAAAAATCAAAAGAGCCCGTCTCAAAGTTAGAGGAATTTGTAGCCTTATAAATATTACCATCAGAAGGGAGCCAGCTCAAAGCTATCGGGCGGCCAAAACATTCAATCTCGTCGGCTGGGTTAATGGTTTTTATTGGGTCCCCGTAAGAATTATAAGTTTCTTCTATGAAATATTCTTTCTCATCATAAAAATCCAAACAATGCCTAACTGAAGTGGCGTTATAATAAGCAATCTGCGAATTGCGATTAAGAGAAGTTAAGATAAGTTGTCTGGTAATTATGTTAATTAAGGCAACGCCAACAACCAACACGACACTAGTCAAAAGAATCGCATAGAGAAGGGCAAAACCGCTTTTTTTGTTTTTAATAATTAAAGACATAAGTTGTATATGAAATGTTTTTGTCATTTAAAAATCCTCTGTTTTTCCAAATTACCTTGGAAACAACTTTCAATTCTTTAGCGCCATAATCACCAGCTGTTGAATTGGTTACCGGACTAATAGTAACCACTCTGCTAAAAATCGTCGGTGTGCCCTCTGGGCTTCTGGCGCTCATGTAAATATCACCGCTTAAGTAGATGGGACAATCACCCCCCGAGTAAAGCGCTGCTCTGCCATCTTGGCCAGCGTCAACGCAATAATCGCCCGGGTTCAAGGTTTCACCGCTGTCATTCAAATAAATTACCACTTCTAGACCCTCTTGGGCCAGATAGTTCGCGGTGATCTCATTTTTTAAGTAAACGCTATCACGAAGAGCGGTTGTCAAAAGCGACAATGGTCCAATAACCGCAATCAACAAAATTGTGATTGCCACCAAAGCTTCAACCATTGTAAAGCCGGCCCTTAATCGCGAGTTAAATTTAATTTTAAAATAATTACAGGTCATTTGTTCTTTGGCTAGCAGTTGTTTGAATGTAAAAATCAGTCAAGTTAACCCCACTCCTGGCTTCTCCCTTGACCCCCACTATCACTCTCGCTTTGTATCCAGTCCGATACAACTTGAGATTTAGTTGTTCTAAAGTAATTCCTTTCGCTAACATGTCTTTCGAGTCGGAACAAGTAGTGCAACCTTCGGCGCATTTTACAAGCGTGTCCCGAGAATCTATGGTTTCTTTCTTGTAACAAAAAGTTCCTCCTCCCAGGCGGTCAAACTGAACACCCTCCCTTTCAGAGAGACTAATGTTAACCCCTTCTCTTAGCTCCAAGTTAATTTTCTCCAAGGCAAAATTCAGATTGTCCATCAACAAGCGCATCGCCTGCGCTTTTTTATAAGCGGCTGATAACTGAACCAATACCCCGCTCACAATCAAGGCCACAATCACAAAAATAGACACCGAGACCATCATCTCAATCAAAGTAAAACCTCTGTTTTTGGAAATTGTTTTCATTTTAATTTTCATCGCAACTCCCAACGGTTATCTGGCCGCTGGCAAAAACATAAACACATCTTTGTTCATTATTACGAAGAGAAGTAACGGTAATTTTGACGTGGTTAAGTGACGAGGCCTCACTTTCTGGCAAAAAAGTCGGCTCCAAATTACTATTTAACATCTTGGTATAGTCCGTGCTAGGAAAGGTTAACCCTGTCACGCCACCACTAACCGAAAGAGAGTACCCTTCCAAATTGCAAGCTTCAACCTCTTCATTGTTGCTAGTTTTGTAAATCACTATCTTGTTGCCCCCAGAAAAATCAACGCCGATACTATCGTTTATGGTTGTGCCAACTACTTTTTCAGCCGTGCCATAAACTTGGGCTGCTCGTATGCAACCGGCGACTTCTTGCGCCGTCAAGTCAAGCGCCCCTTTGCGACCAAAATTAGGAATATCGGCCATCACCACGGCGGTGATAATCAAAAAAATTGTGATAACCACCATCAACTCAAGCAGTGAAAAACCTTGTTGTGATTTTTTAAAAGACATTGACTTGGAAAAGCAAATTTAGAAGCACGCCCAAAATGATAAACGGCGCAAAAGGAAGCTCACTCTTAATTGTAAAGTATTTTCTGAATCCAAACAACCCGGTTTTAGTTAAAATAATCAGGACTAGACCAACGATTGCCCCAAACCACACCGCTAGCACCAGGGCCGAAAAAACTTGGACCGGCCCAAGCAGAAAACCGATCGCCAAAGCCAGTTTGACGTCACCAAAACCGAGCCAGCGACCGCGCGACAAAAGCCATAGCAAGAAGAAGACACCGCCAGCCGTTAGACCGCCCCAAATAACTGTCTGATAATCAGAAATTAAAGAGTGAAAATCGTAACTAGCCAACGAAAAAAACAATGGTCTGAGCAAGGCCAGAACAACCAAGAGAGAAACAAACAAATCGGGAATTATTTTATGTCTTAAGTCATAAACAGTTGTGGCAATAAACAGCGACACGATTATCAGATAAAAGAGTAAGGTCAGCCAACCATCAGCCGCCCACCGAAGATAAACTGAAACAAACAACACGCCGGTTAGCAGTTCCACCAACGGATATTGCCAAGAAATTCTTGAGTGACAACCCCGACAATGACCCCTTTGGACTAAGAAACTAAGCACTGGGATTAATTCGGGCCAATTCAATTTTTTGCTACAAGAAAGACAGCGTGAGCGCCCAAAAACCACCGACTCGCCGGAGTGCAAGCGCAAGACGATTACATTCAAAAAGCTGCCGACAATCAGGCCAAAGATAAGAAAAATCAAACACAATAAAGGGGACATTGAATTTAGTTAGC
>Ga0172382_10010060_pt1 | contig 12766 bp, 8 predicted proteins | sample Leawel138RmetaG_FD_122245 | JGI IMG/M metagenome (GOLD analysis project Ga0172382, IMG submission 122245) | Leachate microbial communities from a municipal landfill in Southern Ontario, Canada - Leachate well 138R metaG | ecosystem: Engineered > Solid waste > Landfill > Unclassified | place...
GTCCATCAACAGCCGCCAACTCGGCACCCTCAACGCGGGCGGTTACGTGTGGCACACCACCGGCTCCGGCAAGACCCTCACCAGCTTCAAAACCGCGCAGCTGGTCAGCAAACTGCCCAGCGTACAGAAGGTGCTGTTCGTGGTCGACCGCAAGGACCTCGACTACCAGACAATGCGCGAGTACGACCGGTTCGAGAAGGGCGCCGCCAACTCCAACACCTCCACCGCCATCCTCAAGAAGCAGCTCGAGGACCCCGGCGCGCGCATCATCATCACCACCATCCAGAAGCTATCCACCTTCATCAAAGCCAACCGCGGGCACCAGATCTACACCGGCCACGTGGTCATAATTTTCGACGAGTGCCACCGCTCGCAGTTCGGCGACATGCATGCAGCTATCAAGAAAGCGTTCCGCAAGTACAACCTGTTCGGCTTTACCGGCACGCCCATCTTCGCCGCCAACGCCATGTCCGGCGGCAACCCGGGTATGCGCACCACCGAACAGGCGTTCGGCGACCGGCTGCACACCTACACCATTGTGGACGCCATTACCGATAAGAACGTGCTGCCGTTCAGGATCGACTACGTGAACACGGTCAAGGTGGGCGACGTGGCCGACAAGCAGGTCTCGGCCATAGACACCGAGAACGCGCTGCTGGCGCACGAGCGCATCTGCAAGGTGGTCGAGTACACCCTTCAGCACTTCGACCAGAAGACCCGGCGCAACCAGAACTACCAGCTCAACGACCGGCGCGTGCGCGGCTTCAACGCGCTCTTCGCAACCGCCTCCATCAACGCCGCCCGGCGCTACTACCAGGAGTTCAAGGCGCAGCAGCAGGAACTGGCGCCCGACAAGCGGCTCAAGATAGGCGTCATCTACTCGTACGCCCCCAACGAAGAGCAGGTGGGCGGGCTACTCGACGAGGAAGGGTTCGAAACCGACGCGCTTTCCAGCGACGCTCGCGAGTTCCTCGACGACGCCATACGCGACTACAACCAGTTGTACGCCAGCTCGTACGACACCTCGGCGGACCAATTCCAGAACTACTACAAAGACCTCTCCATGAAGCTCAAGCAGCGCGAGATAGACCTGGTGATCGTGGTCAACATGTTCCTCACCGGCTTCGACGCCACCACCCTCAACACCCTGTTCGTCGATAAGAACCTGCGCGCCCACGGGCTCCTACAGGCGTACTCGCGCACCAACCGCATCCTCAACTCGGTTAAGACCTACGGCAACATCGTGTCGTTCAGGGACCTTGAGGCCGAGACCAACGCCGCGCTCGAGCTGTTCGGCAACAAGGACGCCAAAGGCGTGGTGCTGCTCAAGCCGTACGCGGATTACTACCAGGAGTACGAGGCCAAGGTAGCCGAGCTGCTGGAGTGCTACCCGCTCGGGCGGCCGATCGTGGGGGAGGGCGCCCAGAAGGAGTTCATCGCGCTATTCGGCGCCCTCCTGCGGCTGGAGAACATCCTCACCTCGTTCGACGAGTTCGATGCCAACCGGCTCCTTTCGCCCAGGCAAGGGCAGGACTACCGCAGCGTGTACCTGGACCTTTACGCCCACTTCCGCGGCGGGCAGCAGGCCGACAAAGAAGACATAAACGACGACATCGTGTTCGAGATCGAGCTCATAAAGCAGGTCGAGATCAACGTCGATTACATCCTCATGCTGGTGCAGCGCTACCGCGAGCGCCACGGCGACGGCGAAGACCTGGAGATAAGGGCCGAGATAAGCCGCGCCGTCGATGCCAGCCCGACGTTACGCAACAAGAAGGACCTGGTCGAAGGCTTCGTGGATTCCATATCCGCCACCGGCAAGGTCGACGACGAGTGGCGCGCCTACGTGGCCGCTAAGCGTGAGGCGGAGCTGCAAGAAATCATCGCGCAGGAGCACTTGAAGGACGAGCAAACCAAGGCGTTCATGGCCTCCGCGTTCAGGGACGGGGTTCTGCGTACAACCGGCACCGCCATAACCAAGGTGCTGCCGCCCGCCTCGCGCTTCCAGCAAGACGGCGGGCACGGCGCTAAGAAGCAGCGCGTCATCGACCGGCTGGGCGCATTCTTCGAGCGGTTCTTCGGGTTAGGCGGCTAGAGCGCTTTTACTTCTTCGCGCCGCCTGCTTCTTAAGCCGTAATTAAGTGCGCCGCGATTAGGCTGCCTCCAATCAGAAGTCGAAGACTAGTTGATTGGAGCTCACTTCATGCGCAAGCTGCTCATTACCCTACTAGCAGGTTCGTTCCTGGTCGCGTGCGGTGGCCCCGCTGGTCCTGGCGGGCCCGGAGGGGACCTCAGCATCAAGCAGGTGTACACAGGCCTCGATACCTCGTTCGCCTTACTCGACGACGGCCGCGTCCTCAGCTGGGGCCGCAACAGCTACGGAACCCTGGGTAACGGCACCGAGCTGACGGGCGGCAACACGCCCTCGCTGATACCTGGGCTGACGGACGTACAGTCGCTGGCTGTGGCGCGCTTCGCCGTCTTCGCGCGCACCGACTCTGGTGCCTGGTACGCGTGGGGCAACACGTCCAGCTTGGGCCACGAGGTCCAAGCCGACCCTAACGGGGTGTACTCGCCGCAGCTCGTTCGCGACCTTGGCGACACGGAGCTGCACGGCGGCATGTTCGACTTCTTCCTCTCCCACGAAGCATCGGGTGAGGTTAGGGGCTGGGGCTTCAACTACGACGGTCAGGCAACGGGTGTGCCAACGCGCGGCGTCAGTTCGGCGCAGCTAACCCCGGCCACAGTTCCGCTAGATGGGCTAGGCGTCAAGCTCCTGTCTCCGGTGGACCTGTACTCCATAGCCGTCATGGCCGACGACTCACTGCGCTTCTGGGGCGACGCCAGCTACGGAACCGGCGCTGACGTGTCGGGCTTGCAGGGCGTGGTCACGATCCAGCCAGGGCTGCCGGTTGACCGCACGATAGAGCAGATCGCCGGCGCGCACGCCCACGTGGTGGTGCTGCTAGACGACGGCAGCCTGTGGGCCTGGGGCAGGAACTTCTACGGCCAGTTCGGTGACCCGGAACTGCCAGGCGGCGCCGCCGCAGCCGAGCTCACGGCGTTCCCGCGCGAGCCCATCCGCCAGCTAACCGCCACCTCGAGCGGCACCGTCGTGCTTTACGAAGACGGCAGCGTGTGGCGCAGCGGCGTCATCACGCCCGGACGCATGGAAGGCTTCACCGTCATAGAGGAGCCCATCGTCGCGTACGAGGCAGAGAAGGTGGAAGGGTTGCCCCCGATCGTTCAGCTAGCCACCAACGGCTCCGAGCACGTTCTCGCCCTGGCCGAGGACGGCCAACTGTGGGCGTGGGGCGGCAACGCGCACGGCCAGCTGGGTAACGGCTCCACTACCGACTCGGCCACTCCAGTCAGGGTCGGGGGTTTCTAAGGCAGGTCCACGAGCCGGTAGATGACACCACCCTGGTGGTCGGCCACGTACAGCTCGTCGTTCGCTCCCACCCCGAAGGTAGAGATGCGGAAGCCGCTCTCGAGCAGCAACTCGGGCTCCCAGTCGGCGTCGGCGCGCGCGGTCCAGATGCGCCCGCTCACGTAATCGGCGAACACGTACGCTCCCACCAGGCCAGGGGCGCTGGGGCCGCGGTACACGTACCCGCCACTGATTGAGGAGCCCCACTCGCCGCCGTGCGGGTACGCGATCACCGGGGCCACCAGCCCGCTCGTGTCGCAGTTCTGGCGCGGCTCGAAGCAGGCGTTGGCCTCCATGACCTTCCAGCCGTAGTTCTCGCCGCCTGGCGATGCTGCGGGCTGCAGGTTCACTTCCTCCCAGGCGTTCTGCCCCACGTCGGCTATGTACAGGTCGCCGGTGGCGGAGTCGAAACTGAAACGCCACGGGTTACGCAGGCCGTACGCCCAGATCTCGTGCCTCACGCCGCCCTGCCCCACGAACGGGTTACTGCCGGGCACCGTGTACATGTCGCCCGACACGTCTATGCGGAGGAGCTTGCCCAGGAAGGTAGACAGGTCCTGGCCGTAGCCGTGCGGGTCGCCGCCGTTACCGCCGTCGCCCAGGCCCACGTACAGGTAACCGTCGGGGCCGAACGCTAACTGACCACCGTTGTGGTTCCGGTACGGCTGCTCCTGCGTAAGCAGGATCTGCTCGGTGGCGGGGTCCGCGCTGTTACCGCTGGCAGTGAAGCGTGACACCACCGTGTTGCCGTTGCTGTCGGTGTAGTACACGTAAAAACGCCCGGTGGCGGCGTGATCCGGCGGGAACGCTAAGCCCAGCAGGCCCTGCTCGCCGCCGCTGGTCACGCGGTCCTGGATGTTTAGGAACGGGTCGGCAGCCACTTCGCCGTTCACCAGCACCTGAACCCGGCCGCGCTGCTCCACTACGAACAGGCGCTCGTCGCCAGCGTTCGCGATAGCCACCGGGCTGCGGAAGCCGCTAGCTACCGGCTCGAGCCGCTGCGCCGAGGCGCTGCAAGCCACCAGGAACGAACCGGCCACCATTACGGACATGAGTAGCGACGAGGCTTTGCGCATGCCTCAACGATAGACGATTGGCCCAAAAGGCGGACTGGCTACGCACCCGGGCACGCGCGCCGCGCAGTTCCCCCGCTCGTAACGGCTTCTGCCTACGCGCTCCGGGCGCCGCCCGCCCGAAGTGATAGCGTGAACCGTGCCAGGCTCGCCCGACGGAACCGTCCTCCCACCCGCCTCGTTCCCGTTCCCGGAGTTCCGCGCGGGGCAGGGCGAAGCGCTGCAGCAGGCGCGTCAGGCGTTCGCTGCGGGCAAGCGCTTCGTGGTGGTAGAGGCGCCCACGGGCGCCGGCAAGAGCGCCATCGCCGTGGCGTTGGCGCGCGAGGCCAAGAGCGCCTACGTGCTGACCAACCAGAAGATCCTGCAGGACCAGTACGTGACCGACTTCCCGGACTTAGCGGTAATGAAGGGGCGCGCCAACTATGACTGCCTCGTGGCGCCCACCCACGCCGCCGCGGCTCCGTGCATCGCTGGTAAACGCTTCCCGGCGTGCGAAGAGTGCCCGTACTTCACCGCCAAAGACGTCGCCATGGCGGCCGGAATCACCACCCTCAATTACGCTTACTTCCTGGCGGAACTCAACTACGCCGGCGGCTTCAAAGAGCGCGAGCTGCTCGTGCTTGACGAGGCTCACAACGTTGAGGGCGCCCTCATGGGCTTCGTGCAGGTCGCCGTTTCCGACACGCAGCTCCTGCGCGCCGGCATCCAGCTGCCGCTACCGCCCAACCTGGGCGCCGAGTACATGTTCGAGTTCGCCGAGACGCTCTTGCCCGAACTGCGCCGGCGCGCGCTCGAGGTCGACCAGGAGCTGGCGAAAGGGTCCATGCAGAGTAACGCGGCCGTAGAACAGCTGCGGGTGAAGCAGTGGCTCGACGGGCAGGCCGAACGCATAAGCATCATGCTCGACTCGCACTTCGGCGGCGACGTCGACTGGGTGGTCGAGCGCTACCGCGCGCAGAACGGCGAGAACCTGGTGTTCAAACCCGTAGAGGTGGGCCCGCTGGCCGAGCCGTTCCTTTTCACGTACGGGCAGCGCGTGCTCATGCTCAGCGCCACCATCCTCGACGCTCGCACGTTCCTGCGCAGCCTAGGCATCGACCCCGACGAAGCAGAAGTGGTGGCCGTTCCCTCCACCTTCCCGCCCGAGAACAGACCCATCGAGCTGAGGCCGGCGGCCCGGCTCACGCGGCACTACATAGACCGCGACCTGCCCAAACTGGTGCAGGCCATAACCGAACTGGCGCAGCTGCACGACAACGAGAAGGGCGTCATTCACGCGCACTCGTACAAGATCGCTAACTTTATTCACGCCAACCTGCCCGACGAGGTGCGCTGGCGCGTGCTCACGCACGACTCGTCTGACGGGCGCGACGTGGCGCTCACGCAGCACCTAACCAGTAACGAGCCCACCATCTTGCTAACGCCAAGCATGACCGAAGGCATAGACCTGGCCGACGACCGGGCTCGCTGGCAGGTGCTATGCAAGGTGCCGTACCCGTACCTGGGCGACAAGCAGGTAGCGGCGCGCATGGAGCGCGACCGCGACTGGTACGACTGGCGCACCACCCTCGCGGTAGTGCAAGCGTACGGCCGCTCCGTTCGCAGTCCAGACGACCACGCGGTCACGTACCTGCTGGACGCCGACTTCGCCAACTTCATCAGGCGCCAGCAGCGCCGCCTGCCGCCCTGGTTCCTCGAAGCGCTGCGGCAACCCGACGACTGGTAGGCCCCACAGGGTCACTGAAAACGCAGCTGCACCTGGCGTTCCACGTTGGTCTTGAGCACCATGGTGGTCTCCGTACGCTCGACCCCCTCCATGGTGAACAGCCGGTCGAGGAACGCGTCCAGCGCCGCCGTAGACGGAACCCGCACCTTGGCGATGAAGGCGTATGTGCCAGCCACCGCGTGAAGCTCCTCTATCTCTGGCTGCTCCAGCAGGCGCTCCACCAGCTTCTGAGCTGGCTTGCGCGGCTGCGGCGTTATGGCCACGAACGCCAGGATGCCAAGACCCAGCGCCTGCGGGTCGACGTCGGCGTGATAAGCGCGAATGACGCCGCTCTGCTCCAGCTTGCGCACCCGGTCGCCCACCGCCGGCGCGGAGAGGCCCACGCGCTTAGCGATGCTGGCGTGACTGGCACGGCCGTCCTCCTGCAGGATGGCGAGGATGCTGCGGTCGACCGCGTCGAACTCCATGGATGGCCCGAATGTAGCACGCACAGCACGGCTCCCGCGCCGTGCCCGCCGGCTTCCTGATACCCTGCGGCGTGCGAGTTCTGTTCATCGGCGACGTGTTCGCAACCCCCGGCGTGCAAGCAGCCCAGGCTTACCTCAAGGCCCACGGCGCCGACTACGACTTCGTGATCGTGAACGGCGAGAACTCCGCCGGCGGCTTCGGCATAACCAAACGCCACTTCGATCAGCTGCGTAACGCTGGCGCCGACGTAGTAACCCTCGGCAATCACGGCTTCGACCAGCCCGGCACCGACGAGCTGGTGGAGCAGACCCCGCGCCTCTTGCGCGCCGCCAACTACCCGCCCGGCACGCCCGGTCTGGGCGCCCACGTGTACGAGGCGCGCAACGGTCAGCGCGTAGCGGTAATGCAGCTCATGGGCCGCGTTTTCATGGACGCGCTCGACTGCCCGTTCCGCACCGCCGACAGCGTGCTGGACTCCTTGCCGGCCGACGTGCCCGTCGTCGTGGAGTTCCACGCCGAAGCCACCAGCGAGAAGAAGGTCATGGGCTACCACCTCGCCGGCCGCGTGGCCGCCGTGCTGGGCACCCACACGCACGTCACCACCGCCGACGAGAGCGTGAACAAGGGCACGGCCTACATCACCGACGTGGGCATGACTGGCGTACAGCACTCGAGCATCGGCATGCGCTTCGAAGAGGTGCACGCGCGCTTCGTAGGCAAGGTGCCGGTGCGCTACAGGCCCGCTGAGGGCCCCGCGACCCTGAACGCAGTGATCCTCGAGCTCGAAGGGAACCGCGCCAGCTCGATAACACGCCTGCGCTGGGACGCCGGGCGCCAGTAGCCACGCGCCGCCGCGCCGCCACGAGCCTAGAGCAAGGAAGGCAGACCACAGTGGACGACTTCGAACTGCTGAGCGCCGACGTCGACTTCCTGGCGACCGCCCTCGGCGACGTTGTGCGCGAACTGGAAGGGGAGAGGCTCTTCGACCTCGTCGAGCGGGTGCGGGGCCTCAGCAAACGGCTGCGCGAGGCGCCCACCGACGAAACCGCCCAGGCCGAGCTAGCGCACCTGCTTTCAGGAGTCAGCACTAGTGACGCCGAGAAGCTGGTGCGCGCGTTCACCGTCTACTTCCAGCTGGTCAACCTGGCGGAGGAGATCCACCGCGTGCGCGTGAACAAGCGGCGCTCGCTGGGCGCCACGCTGGCTGAACCGCGCAGCGAGAGCCTGGCGGCCGCGGTGCTCGCACTCCGCGAACAGGGCATGACGCCCGCCGAAGCGCGCAGCTTCCTCTCGCGGCTGGACCTCCGGCTCACGCTCACGGCGCACCCGACCGAGGTCAAGCGCTACACCGTGAGGCTGAAGCTCGAGCGCATTGGAGAAGCGCTGAAGCAACTGGCCGAGCAGGGGCCGCCACCCCGCACGGAGCGGCAACTCAAGGACACCATTTACGCCGAGATCGCCACCTTGTGGCTCACGCGGGAAGTGGTGGAGGAGCGCCCCACCGTCATCGACGAAGTCAAGAGCGCGCTGTACTACTTCAGGCGCACGCTCCTCGAGGTGGTGCCTGAACTCATGCGCGACCTCGAGTGGGCACTGCAGGCGTACCTGCCGGAAGCAACCTCTGGCGAGGGCCCCAGCTCGGCTCCGCGCCAGTCCAGGGAGCCGCTGCCGCCGATCCTCAAGTTCTGCTCGTGGATAGGCGGCGACCGCGACGGCAACCCGTTCGTAACCCCCGGCGTAACGCGCCAGGCGTACGAACTGCAGGCGGCGGTAGCCAACGAGGCGTACCTGGCTGACGTAGACCTGCTGGTGCAGCGGCTCTCCTTATGGGAGCGCCGCGCCCCCCTGACGCACGTACTACGCACCGCGCTGGAGGAGCGCACGGCCGCCACATCCGCCAGCGAGCGCTTCACCGGCGAGCCGTACCGCCAATGGCTCGAGCTGGTGCACCGACTGCTGGTCACCGAGGGCGCCCACGCGGGCAGTTACCCCGGCGGTGGAGCCGGTTACCTAGCCGACTTGCGCCTGCTGGAAGTGGCGCTGGAGCTGGGGCACGCGGAGCGCGCGGCCAACGCCTTCGTGCGGCCCGCCTCCACGAGGGCCGCCGCTTTCGGCTTCGCGCTCGCGCCCCTCGACCTGCGCGAGCACTCCGGCAAGCATGAGGTGGCTGTCGCCCAGATCCTGCGCGCAGCCGAAGTAGAAGAAGACTACACCGCCCTTAGCGAAGCCCAGCGGCTAGAGCTGCTGGAGCGCGAACTGTCCTCGCCGCGCCCGCTGCTGGCCCGGGGCGCCGCGCCCGGCGCGGAGGCCGAGCGGGCCATCGAGTTCCTTGAGGAGCTGAGGCGCGCCAGCCGCCTGTACGGCGCAGGAGCGCACGGCAGCAGCATCGTCAGCATGGCCGAAGGCGCCTCAGATGTGCTTGAGGCGCTGCTGCTGGCGAAGGAGGCCGGCGTGACCGATATCGACGTCGCGCCCCTGTTCGAGACCCTGACCGACCTGGACGCAGCCCCGGCCGTGATGCGCACCCTCTTCGACTCGCCGGCTTACTGGCAGCACGTGACCAAGCGCGGCGTGCAAGAGATCATGATCGGCTACTCGGACTCCAACAAGGACGTGGGTCTGGTAGCTGCCAACTGGGCCCTGTACCGAGCACAGGAAAGCCTGGCCGAGCTGTGCCGGCAGCGCGGCGTGAGCTTACGCATATTCCACGGCCGCGGCACCAGCATCGGGCGCGGCGGCGGACCCGCCGGCCAGGCCATACTGGCGCAGCCGCCCGGAAGCCTGGCGGGCCGCATGCGCATAACCGAGCAGGGCGAGGCCCTGGCCGACCGCTACCGCGACAAGGACCTGGCCCACAGGCACTTAGAGCAGGTGCTCCACGCCTTCGTGCTGGCGTCGGCGCGCGACCAGCGCGACCCGCCGCCATTACCGGAAGAGTACCGGCGCGCCATGGACCGCGCCGCAGAGGTCAGCCGCGATACCTACCACCAACTCGTGCGCCACCCCGACTTCATCGGCTTCTTCGAGCAAGTGACGCCCATCAACGAGCTGGGGCGCCTCAACCTGGGCTCCAGGCCCACCCGCCGCTCAGCCGACCACTCGCTGAGCACCCTGCGCGCCATCCCATGGGTGTTCGCCTGGACGCAGAACCGCGCCAACGTGCCCGGCTGGTACGGGCTGGGCGCCGCGTTAGGGGCGATAGGCGCCGAGCAGGCCGCCGCCATGTACCAGGAGTGGCCGTTCTTCCGCGCCATGATCGACCTGGCGCAGATGAGCCTCGCCAAGGCCGACATGGCAGTCTTCCGTTCGTACCTGCAGCTAGCTGACCCCGCCACTCACCGCCTGGGCGAGGAGATAATCCGGCGGCACGCCGCCGCCGTGCAGCAGGTCGAGCGGGTCACAGGCGCCGCGATCCTCGCTACTGACCCGGTGCTGCGGCGCAGCATCGACCTGCGCAACCCTTACGTCGACCCGATCAGCAGGCTGCAGGTCGAGCTGCTGCGGCGACTGCGCAGCGTGCCGGAGGGCGCGCCCGACCGGGCCGAGCTGGATTACGCGGTCATGCTCTCGCTCACCGGGGTGTCGGCCGGCATGCGCAACACCGGTTAGTGCCAACCATGCGCTAGTGTGAATGCGGGCAGACTAACGCCCACTAACCGTGCAGGCCGCCTTCTCTCATTGCGTTCATACTGCGGCTTTATACAGTGTGCGACGATGCGAACTGACAACCGTGCGCGTCCGTAAGCGCTAGGAGCGTGGCATGACTTTTACCGAACTAATGGTGAGCGGTGGACCGGTACTCGCGGCCATCATCCTCATATCGGTGTACGCCGTATACATCTTCATCGAGCGCATCATGAAGCTGCGCAAAGAGAACGTACAGACGGGCTCACTCATGGCCCGAGTGAACGCGGCCGTGCGCGAGCGCGACCTCGAAACCGCGCTCGACGCGGTCGAGAACCACGGCGGCCCCGTGGCGCGCGTGCTGGGCGCCGCGCTGCAGCGGCTGCCGTACGGCAGGCCCGCCGTGGAGGCAGCGTTCGAAGAGGCCACCCTGCTAGAGGAGCAAAGCCTCACACGGGGGCTCAGGCCGCTCGGGATCATCGCGCAGATAGCGCCCATGCTCGGGCTGCTTGGCACCGTAACGGGCATGATCATCTCGTTCTCCGAGATCGCGCGCTTCGGCAGCGGCGACCCGGGCCTGCTGGCGTACGGCATCGGTCAAGCGCTCGTTACCACCGCCGCCGGCCTCATCGTGGCCATCCCCGTGCTGGTGGGCCACGGCTACCTCGCGAGCCGGGTCGAGAAGATTCTCTCAGAGATAGACCGGCGCCGCGAGGAGCTCATGGGCAACGTCGTGCAGGCCGTGGCCAACCGCCGCGATGAGGGCTCCGGCCGAGCCCACCACGCCGATGCCAGCGACGCTCACGGCGAGCGCGGCTCCGCTACGGTGCCCACCCGCCCGCTGCCGCAGGTCTGAGGGGCCGTGAGTTCCAGGCGTACAAGAAGGCGCGTGGCAACCGCACCGGGGCTGGACCTGACCCCGATGGTCGACGTGGTGTTCCTGCTGATCATCTTCTTCATGGTCTCCACCACGTTCATCACGCTCGAGTCGGGCCTGCCGGTCGAGCTACCCGACTCGCAAACCACGGTCACCGAACCGTCGACCCTGCCCACCGTCACCGTGAACAAGGACGGCCAGATATTCTTCGGCGGCGCGCAGGTGCAGGAGTCGCAACTGGCACTGCTACTCAGGCAGGACCTCGACGCCAGCGGCCAGACCACAGTAGTGCTGCGCGCTGACCGCGACGTGCCGCACGGCGTGGCCGTTAGGATCATGGACCTGCTGACCCAGGGCGGCGCGCAGCGCATCGTTATCGCCACGGGGGGCTGAGCGGTGACCGGCTTCTGGCACGATCCCGACAAGCGGCGCGCCATGGCGCTGTCGGTCACCATCCACCTGCTCATCCTGCTGCTCATGCTGGCGCTCAGCCTCATACCGCGGCCAGAGCCGCTGCCGCCATACATAGTCATCGACGTAGGCACCCCGGCCTTCTCTGAAGAGACCACGCTGGCGCCCACCGTAGACTCGCCCGCCCTGCCGGCCGCCGAGCCGCAGGTGGCCAGCCAAGAGATCGGCGACCCGCGCGACCTCGCGGCCGACCAGCCAGAGATAACGGCCACCGAGCAGCAACCCACCACCGCCCAGCCGCCCGCCCCAGCAGCGCCGCCGGCCCAGGCGGCGGAGGCGCCCGCGGACCCTGCAGAAGCGGCCGAGGTGCCGGCTCCGCCGCTGCCGCAGCCGCAAGTGGCCGAAGCCGCGCCGCTCGACGCCCAGCTACCGTTAGCGGAGGTGCCGGCCACCACCCTGCCCGAGATCGACGCCGTGATCCTAGACCCCCGGCCGCTCTCAGACCCGATAGCCCTGCCCGCCCCGCAGGTGCGGGCCGAGGTCACCGAAGCGCGCGCCGTGGCCATGCAACCCACCGCCAACGTCAGCGAGGCGCGCGACATCAGCTCGCCGCAAGCCAGCGCCGCCGTGGCCGAAACGCGCGCGATAGAGTCGCCGGCCGTTAGCGCCGCTGTAGCGCAGGCCACGGGCCTCACGGCGCCCAACGCCACCGCCTCGGTGGCGGAGGCGCGTCAACTCGAGGCCCGGGGCGTGCAAGCCCAGGTGGCTGGCGCCGTAGACCTGAGCACCTCAGGGGTGCAGGCCACGGTCTCCGGCAGCACACCACTGGCGGCGCCCAACGCCACGGCCGTGGTGGGCACGCGGCGCGAGGTTTCTATAACCCCGCAGGCGCAAGTAGCTCAGGTGCGCGAGGTGGCCGTGCCCACCCTGCGCGCGGAGGTGCTGGCGCCCGTCACGCAAGGCGGGGCGCCCGGCGACGACGCCCGCGTGAGCGGCACCACCGACGTTGACGCCTCGGTGCTCTCACCCAGGCAGCCTGGCGGCAACGCCGCCGTGGCGGGCCAGACGGGGCCCCTGGATCCGCTCGCCACGGCCGAAGGGCGGGGACTGGCGGCGTCGCCAGACGGCGTGGGCGCAGGCACCGGCGCCCCAGCGCA
>Ga0172382_10010061_pt1 | contig 12766 bp, 9 predicted proteins | sample Leawel138RmetaG_FD_122245 | JGI IMG/M metagenome (GOLD analysis project Ga0172382, IMG submission 122245) | Leachate microbial communities from a municipal landfill in Southern Ontario, Canada - Leachate well 138R metaG | ecosystem: Engineered > Solid waste > Landfill > Unclassified | place...
GAACTCCTGGACAAACTCTCCCAGGTCCTCCTGATACACGAGGATCGACTGGCGGATGAATTTGCCGGCACCGCCTTCGGTTCCCTTGCTCTCCACGATATTGAGGAACAGGTCTCCGTAGACGTTCTCCTTCACATTGAAGAAATAGGTCCTGTCATTGGTGACCAGTTTGGTCGAAAACACTTCTCCTCGAACTCCCATTCTGTACCTCTTGTATCCTTGTGGCGGTCCTGTGGACCGCTTGCATCCGTCGCAAGCCGGACATGAAAAAACCTGGCTGGGCCAGGCTCTCCGGTTAAGCGCCCGACGGGAATCGAACCCGCCTCTTCAGCTTGGAAGGCTGAGGTAATACCACTATACCACAGGCGCACGCTTTCGGTTTCGTATGGAAACAATGTATACCGGAAACGCTGCGGATGGTCAAGCCATCCTCCCGAAATTCCTGAGCAAAGGACGCCCCTTGGTCATCCTCCGACAAATATTGTACTATAGGTGGGTCGGCGGTACAACCCGCCCGGAGGAATATGGATTACCGGACCCGTTACATGGACTTGCTGCTGCATGCAGTCATCCGTCTCGCCGAGGGCGAGTCGCTCGCGATCAATGCGAATCCGTCGCACCTGGACTTTGCCCGTGACTTGGCCCAACGTGCCAGCGAGATCACACGCCAACCGGTTCATGTGGTCTCGATCTCCGAAGGAATTCCTGGGGATGTGACCAGCATGACCTGTGTGCTCAGCGATCCGTTGGCGAGTGCTCCCGTGCGTGGGCTGTTGTTGCGCATCGACGATACCGAAGACCGTCAGTGGGAAGTACCGGGGACACCCGAGGAGAAACTCGGCGATCTTGCACTGTTGCAGAAGACAGGGAATCTCGCCCCTCCGCAGCTGAACAAGCCTGTCGCACCGTGGGCGGTGATCGCGGTCCCCGGCCCCCGTTGGGCCAAGCGGGTTCTCGGCCCGCACGCAACGGAGGAGGACCTGTGGGAATTGTTCGCACGGATGCTGTCACTCGGATCGGCAAATCCGATACAAGCGATGCAAGAGCACTTGTCGGTTCTCAGGCAGCGGCTTGCCTTCCTCAATCGGCTCGATCTGCATCAGATACGCATCACCGGCGGAGGAAATGATCTCACCTTGGGCATGGCACCGCAATCGAGGTGGAGAGGCGGCGTGCATACACTCGCCGACGGAAGGTCATTCATTCCCTACCTTCCCCCCGAGCGCGTGAGCATGCTCACGCAACGTGACAGTGCCCGAGGCACGGTTTGCGCTTCACAACCTTTCAACCTCCTCGGTACTGTCGTACAGGAAGCCAAGCTGCAATTATTCGACGGACGCGTTACTTCGTTCGAAGCGGCCGAAGGCGCACATGCGCTCGCCTGCACATTGCAAGCTGACGAGGGAGCATCGGTCCTGAGCGAATTGTCGCTTGTCGACCTGCTCACTCCGCTTGCTGCGGCATCCGGCCATTTCGGCCATGCGGGTTTTGACGAGAACCGTTCGAGCAGCATCGTCCTGGGCATGGGTGATTCGGGACACCTCGAGGCATTGGAGACCTACGATGACGAATCGGAGTTGCAACGTCTGACCGGTTGCAATGTCAGCGTTGTCCGCTCAAGGATTCCCGTCGGAAGCTGCAATCTCTGTGTGACCGGCATCACAGATGAAGGCGAAGAAATTGCAATCATGGAAAATGGAGTATTCAAACTATAGATTCCTGCATTCAGGACAAGAAGGAGCACTTATGAAAAGTATTGAACGGATGACAAAGGAATATGCTGATCTCATCGTCAGCAGCGGAGTGGCACTCTATCCTGGACAGTGCCTTCAGATCAAGACCGGGCCTGAGAACTACTGGTTCGCCCAGGAAATCGCCGTGGCCGCGTACAAGCGGAAAGCACTTCTGGTCCGTATCGACATCGATGATCTTTTGTTGGTGCGCACCCGGTTGGACAACCAGGAACAGGAGCAGCTCGAGACCGTCCCCGATTTCGCCAAGGCCGTCGATTATGAGATGATGGCAAAGGATTGGGCATATATCCGCATCGACAACACCGAGGATCGTGAGTATCTCGCTGATGCAGACGCCGGGAAGCTGTCCACCTACAAAAGCGCGCTCGGACGTTCCGGAGCAGTATACCAGAGAAGCAGGATGCGTCATGAACACCCATGGTGCGTCGTCTGTGCTCCCGGTCCGAAGTGGGCCCGATCGGTTCTCGGTCCCGATGCCTCGGTAGAGGATTTCTGGAAACTGCTCGCACCGATCCTCAAGCTCGACCGGGAAGATCCTGCGCTCGCATGGAAAGAACATGCGGATACCCTGCTCGCCCGTGGACAGCGCCTTGATGCGCTGCAGATCCGTTCATTGCATTTCATGAGCAAGGAGACCGACCTGACGATCGGATTCACCGAACAGCATCGCTGGATGGGTGGCGGGGATCCCTTGCCGAACGGTGGATGGTTCATCGCCAACATCCCGACCGAAGAGATATTCTCCACGCCCGATCGGTTGACTGCCGAAGGCTACGTGGTCACCACAAGGCCCGTCTCCGTGATGGATTCGCGGGTGGAGCGTGTGAAGCTGACATTCAAGGAGGGCAAAGTCGTCGCGTGCACCGCCGAGCGGGGCCAGGAGGTGATGGACCGGTTCCTGTCCGTCGACGAGGGTGCACGATACCTTGGGGAAGTCGCACTCGTGGACGAGGATTCCCCGATCGCACTCTCAAAGCGCGTGTTCAACTCTATCCTCTACGATGAGAATGCCTCGTGCCACCTTGCTCTCGGTGCCGGGTACCCGAGCTGTCTCGCGAACGCGGCAGAGCTGTCCACCGAAGAGAAGTTGTTGGCTGCGGGATGCAACCGTTCGCTCGTTCACACCGATTTCATGGTCGGATCTCCCGACATGACGATCGAGGCCACGACGAAGGACGGATCTGTCGTCACCATCATGCGCGAGGGACGGTTCACGCTTTGACCGATCGTGCTCAGGATCGTGCGTCGGATATGATCCTGAGCCCTTCGAGGGTATGCAAGGGTTCGAGGCGATCGATGCGGCCGATCAACGGCGCGATGGTCTGTGAGAGTCCGCCGGTGGCGATCACCTTGACCTTGGTGCCCAGCTCCGATTCGGTGACAGCGATGAGCTCCTTCACCAGACCCGCGAATCCATACATGATGCCGCTGCGGATGGATTCCTCTGTGTTCCTTCCGATCGCCCGCTCGGGAACCCGAAGCTGGACCTGGGGAATCTGGGCGGTATTGTGGAAAAGGGAATTCACCGCGGTGACCAATCCCGGAGCTATGGAGGCTCCGAGGATCTTTCCCGCGGCATCCACGGTCGTGAGCGTGAGCGCGGTACCGAAATCGAGTACGACGCACGTCTCATCGGGGAAGATGCGGTGGGCAGCGACAGCGTTGGCCAACAGGTCGTTTCCCAACTCGGAAGGGATGCTGGAACGGACCAGACCGACCGCGCAGTCATGACTCACCATCAAGGGTTCGGTGCCGCTGAGCGTCCGGATGACTTTCTGGAACGTCCGGGTGAGGTTCGGTACTACCGAGGAGATGATGGTCCGGTCGATTTCCGCGGGGTCGAATCCCCCGTGGCTCACCATCCGTTCCACGATCACGAAGTATTCGTCGCTGGTCTTCCTCTGGTCGCTGTGGATGCGCCAGTTGGCGATCCACCCAGATCCGTCATGGATCGCCATCACCACATTGGTATTGCCGATGTCGACTACCAGCAGCATATGCTACCTCCTGTTCAGATCATGACCCCGTTATGGCCATGATAGAAGGAATCGCGCAACGCTCGCACGTCCTCGTTCTCGAGGTACTCCTCAAGACCCATCATCCTGTCGATCACATTGCCATCGGGAGCGAATTCCACGATCCTGTTCGCGATCGTATCAACGAACTGGTGGTCATGGCTGTTGAACAGCAGAACTCCGTTGAATTCGATCAGACCGTCGTTGAGGCTGGAGATCGCTTCGAGGTCGAGGTGGCTTGTCGGTTCATCGAAGATCAGTACGTTGCCCTGTTCGAGCATCATCCGTGCAAGGACGCACCGCACTTTCTCCCCTCCGCTCAGGACCGTGCAATCTTTCAATGATTCATCGCCCGAGAACAGCATCCTCCCGAGGAAGGAACGGACGAAGGTGTCATCCTTTTCGGTTGAGTATTGGCGCAGCCAATCGGTGATGCTCAGGTGTTCGGTGAAGTACAGGCTGTTGTCCTTGGGGAAATAGCTGCTCTTCGTGGTGACTCCCCACTCATAGGTTCCCTTGTCCGCTTTCATCCGACCGCTGATGATTTCGAAGAAGATCGTCTTCGCATAGTGGTTCGGACCGACGAATGCGATCTTGTCTCCGTTGTTCACCGTGAGGGTGAAATTGTCAAGGACCTTCTCCCCGTCTATGACCTTCGTGAGTTGGCGGACCTCGAGGATGTTGCGACCCGGCTCGCGCTCGGGCTTGAAAGCGACATAGGGGAATCTCCTCGACGAGGGACGGATATCATCGATGGTCAGCTTGTCGATCAGTTTCTTGCGGCTGGTTGCCTGGCGTGCCTTGGACAGATTGGAGCTGAACCGCTGGATGAATTCCTTCAGTTCGGCGATCTTGTCTTCCCTCCTGCGTTTCTCATCCTTCATCTGCTTCGCCGCCAATTGGCTGGAAAGGTACCAGAAGTCGTAGTTGCCGACATAGAGCTGGATCTTGCCATAATCGATGTCAGCCACGTGCGTACATACCGAGTTGAGAAAGTGCCGGTCGTGGGAGACGACGATCACGGTATTGTTGAACTCTCCGAGGAAGTTCTCCAACCAGTGTATGGACTCAAGGTCGAGGTGGTTGGTCGGTTCGTCCAGGAGCAGGATGTCGGGATTGCCGAAGAGTGCTTGGGCGAGCAGGACGCGGACCTTGAGGTTGTCCTCGATATCTCCCATCCTTCTCTGCAACAAGTCGTCCTGGATTCCCAGGCCGTTGAGCATGACGCCGGCTTCGGCCTCCGCTTCCCAACCGCCAAGCTCGGCAAACTCACCTTCCAGTTCCGCTGCCTTGATGCCGTCTTCCTCGGTGAAGTGTTCCTTCGCATAGATGGCATCCCGCTCGGTCATCACCTGGTATAGTCGCTCATACCCCATGATGACGGTCTCGAGCACCGTGTGGTCGTTGAAAGCGAAGTGGTCCTGCTTGAGCACTGCGATCCGTTCCCCGGGAGTCACGATGACATCGCCTGTATCGGGTTCGATCTCACCGGAGAGGATCTTGAGGAAGGTCGATTTTCCGGCACCGTTCGCGCCGATGACACCGTAGCAGTTTCCCGGGGTGAACTTGATGTTCACTTCCTTGAAGAGAACTTGGGTACCGTATGAGAGAGAAATATTGGAAGCTGTGATCATGACAAATCCTTATCCGTAGACGATAGTACTTGCTATCGCATAAAAATACCAGCCCGTTGGGGGCTGGTAAGCGTTAGTCCCTAGGGGAATCGAACCCCTCTTTGAAGACTGAGAATCTCCCGTCCTAGCCGATAGACGAAGGGACCATATGAAGGACTGGGATGAAGGGATTCGAACCCCTAAAGGCAGAACCAGAATCTGCAGTGTTACCATTACACTACATCCCAACATATCAAATCCTGCTGTAACATACCGAAAACAGGCTGGTTTGTCAACCCTTCACGGGAAAATCATTCGCTGTCATAGGTGATCAGCGTCTTGATCTCATACCCGGGCAAGGCTTTATGGTAATCGAGGAACGGCAATCCGATGACACCGAAGACTCCGGCCACGATACCCCCCATTTCCTCGATGAGCTCAGCTGCGGCCTTGATCGTTCCGCCGGTGGCGATCAGGTCGTCGGCGAGCAGGATCCTCGAACCCTCGGTGATGTCGCTCTCATGGATCGCCACGAAATCCTGTCCGTATTCGAGGTTGTATTTCTTCTCCCTGGTCTTCCCGGGGAGCTTGCCCTTCTTCCTCACGAGGATCAGGGGAATGCCCATGCGGTAGGCGAACGGCGCGGCGAATACGAATCCCCGTGCCTCGACACACGCGATCGCATCGATCTGCTTTCCTTCGTACATCGCACACATGCTGTCGATGCAATAGCGGAACGCTTGCGGGTCGGTAAGGATGCTGGTGATGTCGTAGAACAGGATTCCTGCTCGCGGGAAATCATGGATCTTGCGGATGGCGGAATCAAGGTTGAATTCACTCATGGCTGGCTCCTCAGGGATAGGATTTCTTGAATGCGGTGACACGTGCGGATGCGGTGATGTCGAGATCGCTGGTGATGCCATCGGCCAGATATCGATACGCCAACCCCGCGATCATCGCGCCGTTGTCTGTACAGAGCTTCATCGAGGGGAAAGCGACCTCAATCCCCTCAAGTTTCTTCAACTCGCTTCTCAGCAGGCTGTTCGCGGCTACCCCACCCCCCGCTGCAAGCCTCTTGAGGCCTGTATCCAGCAATGCCCGGCGCACACGCTTCATGAGGATTCCCACCGCGGTACGTTGGAAGGAGGCGGCGATGTTCTGCGGGGATTTTTCGCTGGTTCCGTTCCAGAACTGATCCAACTGATTGATGACCGCCGTCTTCAGGCCCGAGTAGGAGACGTCATAGGGATGATCCCCTTTCTGCAACGCCGGTCCGGGGAAGAGGAACGCCATGGGGTCTCCCTCCTTTGCCAGCCGATCGATGACCACCCCGCCGGGATAGCCGAAACCGTGGTGTTTGGCGACCTTGTCGAACGCCTCCCCTATCGCATCGTCGATCGTGGTTCCGAGCACCTCGATCGCATCATACCCATTCACCTTGCAGATCACGGTATGCCCGCCGGAGACCAATACGCCGAGATAGGGATATTCCAACGGCTGTTCGATCTGGGAAGCGTAGAGGTGCGCACGGATATGGTCGATGCCTATGAACGGCACATCCAGCGTGGCAGCGAATGCCTTGGCAAAGTTCACCCCCACCAACAGCGATCCGAGAAGACCTGGCCTGTTGGTCACCGCCACTGCATCGACATCCGTGGTGCGCATGGAAGCCTTGTCAAGTGCGGAACGTACGACTTGGCTGATCCACTCCGTATGCAACCGGGAGGCGATTTCAGGCACAACCCCCTGATACGGGGTGTGCAGTTCGATCTGCGTGGCGACGACATTGCTGAGTATATTGCGTCCATCCTCGACGACCGCTACCGAGCATTCGTCGCAGGAGGTCTCGATCCCGAGAACTTTCATGTCCAATCCTCAAGATATGACAGGTCGGCCAGATCCTCGAGCGAGTGACCGTACTCCATCATGTCGGGGTACATCTCCATGTAGAAGTCGGCAACTGCTGGTGACCAGGGTACACCGACGCGCAGATTCCTGTTGTATGAGACACGTATGGCGACGACGCGTTCCTCGGGTACCGAGGATTCCGGCCGATGCCGGGGAAATTTCTTATCCAGAAGGCACTCCAATCGGAGCAGGGCTCCGTCGGTATAAATTAGATGGTATCCCTCCTTTGGTCAAGTACCGCCCTCAAGCTGAAAACCCTACGGGTATTGCATTTTACCGCGAAATCCGCTAGTGTGGTACCGGTCTGAAGGATTGCCAAAATGGCTCAGGGGTAGAGCAGCGCACTCGTAATGCGCAGGTCGTGGGTTCGAATCCCACTTTTGGCTGTCTTGTGAATCGTGGATGCCGGGCATTGTTCGCCCGGCATCCGTTTTTCCCGGCAACCCATAGCGTACCATCAGGATTTTCCCTTTAGGCTTGACGGATGGACAACATATGATTATATCATAGTATATCTATAGACTTAGTTAAGTATAGATCGGGAGGTTGTCATGCAAGTGGTGTTGTGGATGGTTCCGTTCGTAGTGCTGATCGTGGCTCTTGCATTGTTGAAGAGCAAATGGCATGTTTCGTTTTCCATCAGGGTAGCGATATCCCTCGTCTTGGGAGCACTGTTCGGGCTGGCCATGTTCTTTTTTGCCGACAAAGCGGTTTCGCAGGAGGCAAGGCGATGGATAGCGCTGGTGGGAAACGGGTATGTCGACCTTCTGAGGATGCTCGTGATCCCACTGGTCCCGACCAGCATCATCGCTGGATTGCTCAGACTCAGTTCGACCGATGAGTTGAAGCGGATGGGTACCAGGACGATCGGCATATTCCTTTTCACCGCCACGGTCGCGGGCATACTCGGACTGCTGGTGGGCAACCTGTTCCAGGTCGGAAGCGGGATCGTTGTCACCGAGCTTGCGACGCGTGAACCGAATACCGTGACCAACCTCTTCTCCCAATTCAGGGCATTCATCCCCTCCAACCCCGTCAAGGCTGCCGCCGAGATGCAGATGATCCCATTGGTCGTGTTCTCGGTTTTCCTCGGTATCGCGGCAATCGGGGTGAAGACGAAGAAACCTGATGCGGTCAAGCCGTTCGAGCAACTGCTCGAGAGCTTCCTGCAGATCGTGATGCAGCTGACCAAGATCGTCCTTCGCCTCACTCCCTACGGAGTGCTCGGGCTGACCACCTATTGGCTGAGCAACGCAGGACTCTCCGCGGTCGTCCACCTCGGCATCTTCGTACTCGCGGTGATCATCGCCTGCCTGATCCAGATGGGCTTGGTCTACGGTTCGTTGGTGTCCGTGTTCGCCAAAGTGAATCCGATCCGCTTCTACCGGGCGGCAAGCCCTGCCCTGCTCCTCGCATTCTCGAGCCGCTCGAGCCTCGGCACCCTCACCATGACGATCAGCACCATGACCGACCGGCTCAAGGTGAACTCACGGGTGGCCAATTTCGTCGGCCCATTGGGAGCGGTCATGAACATGGATGCATGCGGCGGAATCTTTCCCGCCCTGGTATCCATCTTTGCAGCGAATGCATTCGGTATCGAACTCATGTTCAGCCACTACGTGCTCATCGTCGTGGTTTCGGTGCTCGCGAGCCTGGGAAGCGCCGCGGTACCCATGGGTGCGACGGCCTTCACCGTCATCACGCTCACGACCGTCGGACTTCCTGTCGAGGCTATCGGTTTGGTTGCGGGAGTCGATTTCCTGGTCGACATGTTCAGGACGATGACCAACGTCGCCGGGGACCTGACCACCTCGGTGGTGGTCGCAAACTCGCTCGGAGAATTCGATCGCGAAGCATTCCTTGAACAGGACCTCGGCAATGACATGGCAACGGAACGTTGAGTGTCCTCCTTGGACTTGATGAAACGGGAGCACATCGCTCCCGTTTTTTCATTCAGGATCGATGGTTTCCACGGAAAGCTCCATTTCCTCGATTGCGACATCCCCACCACCTTTCGCATGCAGCATCGGACCGGTAGTCGCAAAGGGAACGACCTGTTCCGCAAGATGCAGCGGGACACTTTCCAGGCGTGGGATACCGAAGGACTGGATCCTTTGTGCATAGGTCGGCGGGGTCGCACAGGAAGAGAAGATGAGCAAGATGGGCATGCACCAGAACAACCGGTACCGTGATGACATGACAGACCTCTTGGGTTCATGGTATCACGACACCCTTGAAATAGGAAAGGGTCCGATCCCATAGGACCGAACCCCTTGCCTGTACGTAATCGTTGAAATGACTTATTTCTTGAGAACTGCCTGGGCTGCAGCAAGGCGAGCCACAGGAACACGGAAGGGAGAGCAGGACACATAGTCGAGGCCTACCTTCTGGCAGAACGCGATGGTCTTGGGATCTCCGCCGTGCTCTCCACAGATTCCCAGCTTGATCTTGGGATTGACCGAACGCCCCAGCTCACTCGCCAGGCTGACGAGCTTGCCCACGCCATCGATATCGATGCTGGCGAACGGATCATATTCGTAGAATTGCTTGTCGGTGTCGTTCACGTAAGGACCGAGGAAGCTGGCTGCGTCGTCACGGCTGAATCCGCAGGTCATCTGTGTGAGGTCGTTCGTTCCGAAGCTGAAGAACTCGGCGGACTTTGCGATCTCGTCAGCGGTGATGGCAGCACGAGGAACCTCGATCATCGTACCGATCTTGTAGGCGACCTTCTTGCCACGTTCCGCAAAGACTTTCTCGATCGTCTCGAGCGCATGCTTCTTGGTGTATTCGAACTCCTTGTAGTGACCTACGAGGGGAATCATGATCTCGGGATGGACCTCGATACCCTTCTCGGCGACGTTGAGCGCAGCTTCGATGATGGCCCGCACCTGCATGTGCAGGATCTCGGGGTAGACAACCGCGAGGCGGCATCCACGGAAGCCGAGCATCGGGTTGAACTCATGCAGCTGCGCGGTCTTCTGCGCGATCTCCTCGACCGAGATTCCCAACTGCAGAGCCATCTCATGCCTACTGGTGTGGTCGTTGGGAAGGAACTCGTGCAAGGGAGGATCCAAGAGCCGGACTGTCGCCGGAAGCCCGTTGAGTTCGGTGAAGATTTCCTCGAAATCGCCACGCTGCATCGGAAGCAGCTCGGAGAGGGCCCGCTCGCGGTCGATCTTGTTGTTCGCAAGGATCATCTTGCGGACGCTGATGATCCGCTGGCCTCCGAAGAACATGTGCTCGGTCCTGCAAAGCCCGATACCTTCTGCCCCGAGCTTCACCGCCATGCGTGTATCGGCGGGAGTGTCGGCATTGGTGCGCACGCGCATCGTCCGGATCTCGTCAACATATCCCATGAACTTGTTGTAGTCCTGGAAGAGCAAGGAGTTCTCGGGCTTCATCGAGCCGTTGAGCACCTGTACGATCTCCGAAGGCTTCACGTCGATCTTCGCGTTGAACACTTGACCGGTGAATCCGTCAAGACTGATGAAATCACCCTCCTTGACCGTCTGGCCTTTCACGGAGAGGGTCCCCTTCGCATAGTCGATCTGGATGTCGCCTGCACCGGAGACACAGGGACAACCCATGCCGCGAGCAACGACTGCCGCGTGGCTGGTCATGCCGCCGCGAGTGGTGAGCACACCTTTCGCAACCGCCATGCCACCGATATCCTCGGGACTGGTCTCGATACGTGCGAGGATGACATCCTCGCCGAGGGCAGCCATCTGCTCTGCCTTCTCCGCGGAGAAATAGACCTTGCCGCAAGCTCCTCCCGGACTGGCGTTCAGACCGCGGGACACTTCGGTGATTCCACGTGAGGAGATTTGCTCGCTATCGAGGACCGGAGCGAAGAGTTTGTTGAACTCACCGGCGGGAACCCTGGAGACTGCGGTCTCCTTGGTGATCAGGCCCTCCTCCACCATCTCGACCTGGGAGCGGAGCCAGCTGAAAACGGTCCGCTTTCCGTTACGGGTCTGGAGCATGTAGAGCGTGCCTTCCTGGATGGTGAACTCGATGTCCTGCATATCCTTGTAGTGCTTCTCGAGCAGTTCGCGGATCCCCACGAGCTGGTCATAGACTTTCTCGTTGACCTGACGGAGCGTGTCGATCGTCTGCGGGGTCCTGATTCCTGCGACGACATCCTCACCTTGGGCGTTCATCAGGTACTCGCCATAGAACTTGTTCTCTCCGGTGGAAGGGTCGCGGGTGAATGCCACACCGGTACCGCTGGTTGCACCCATGTTGCCGAAGACCATCGACTGTACGTTGACGGCAGTGCCGAGCAGTCCACGGATATCATTCATCTGGCGGTACTTGATGGCCCTCTCGTTATTCCAGGAACCGAAGACGGCGTTGATGGACTTGAACAGCTGATCGATCGGATCGGTCGGAAAATCCTCGCCGATGGCCTTCTTGTAGATGGCCCGGTATCGTGCGATGACCTCCTTGAGATCCTCGACATCCAGGTCGGTATCGAACTCACGTCCGCGTTCGGTCTTCACAGACTGAAGGGCATGCTCGAAATCATCATGGGGAACTCCCATGACCACATCACCGAACATCTGCATGAACCGGCGATAGCTGTCCCAGGCGAACCGTTCGTTGCCGGTCTTCTCGGCGAGCGCTTTCGCGGATGCAGGGTTCATGCCAAGGTTGAGCACCGTGTCCATCATGCCGGGCATCGACTGGGCTGCTCCGGAACGGACCGAAACGAGCAACGGATTGACACTGTCTCCGAGCTTGGCTCCCATGACCTTCTCAAGGTGGTGCAAGTGTTCGAGCACCTCTTCGCGCAATCCTTCGGGATACGCGCCATTGTTCGCACTGTAATAGGCACAAGCCTCAGTGCTGATGGTAAATCCCGGAGGAACGGGAAGACCGATCGAAGTCATGTCCGCAAGGTTGGCACCTTTGCCACCGAGAAGACTCTTCATTGCTGCGGTTCCTTCGGCCTTGCCTTCGCCAAAGAAGTACACGTACTTGGTTCCACTTTTTGCCATATATGGGAAACCCCCTTTGTTAGTTCTTTTTACAATTGTTTCACGATCAATAAATCTAATATGTGAAAGCCCTCCCTGTCAATGCAAGGAGGGCTTTCAGCCGTCAAGCCGTATATGATTCAAGCGCTTTCAGGCGCGTGGGTTGCTTCATCCGTTCGATCGCCTTCTTCTCGATCTGGCGTATCCGTTCCTTCGTCAGGTTGTACAGCTCGCCGATCTCCTTGAGTGACATCGGGATCGCCCCGTTCAGCCCGAAACGCATCTCGATAATCTCGCGTTCCTTGTCGGTGAGAGTCTGCAACGCCTCGTTGATGTCGTCACGCAATGACTTCTCCATGATGATATCCTCAGCCGACCTGTAGTTGTCCTCGATGAAGTCTCCTACCGACGAGTTCGAGGGATCGCCGTACACGGGAGCATCAAGGCTGACCATGTCACGGCTGATGGAAAGCAGGTCGCCGACCAGACCAGGATCC
>Ga0172382_10010062_pt1 | contig 12765 bp, 15 predicted proteins | sample Leawel138RmetaG_FD_122245 | JGI IMG/M metagenome (GOLD analysis project Ga0172382, IMG submission 122245) | Leachate microbial communities from a municipal landfill in Southern Ontario, Canada - Leachate well 138R metaG | ecosystem: Engineered > Solid waste > Landfill > Unclassified | place...
AGACTATCACCGGTATTGCGACCTATCGTCGTTAGCGGGGCAAAAAGATCAACGCCCGATAGCCTGGCAGCCTTGCTATACAGCGCATCAAGCGAGATACTTATTCCCGGCATAATAGCTCCGCCCAGATACTCTCCTGAAGCGGAGACGGCATCCAAAGTGGTGGCCGTGCCGAAATCCAGAATTACAGCTGCACCCCGCCGGCGAAAAGCGGCCAGAGCATTAGCCAATCTGTCGGCACCCACATCCTTTGGATGATCATAGAGCACGATAAGCCCGCAATCTACGGCAGAGCTGACTAATAACGGTTCCAGGCCAAGATTCTTCCGGCACATGTCGGCCCAGGCCTGAGTAATAGCCGGCACTACGCTGCCGATGACCACGGCATCCACTGCCCCGAGATCCATGCTTCGCATCCCGAGCAAACCGGAGAGCGTAAAACCCCACTCATCAGCTGTTCGCCATCGCCCTGTGGCTATACGCCAGGAAGCAGCCAGCTCTTTCTCCGTATAAATGCCCAGAAGAACATTGGTATTACCTATATCGACGGTTAAAATTTTTTTTGGGCCCATACCGCCAACCTCTTTCTGCATTCACTCTGAAGAACCATTTTATCCTTCCATCGGCAAAGAGCGAAAAACCCTAGCCGGCCCCCTGTTATCTGTTTTGCTCTCTTTGGTCATCCGTAAAAGGAGAGGAACGAATGCTTTTTATCCGCGGTTCCAGTTTTCGCCTTGCTATCAGAACATAATGCCCACATCCCTGGCAAACCATACCTATGTCGGCACCGGTCCGGGTTACCTCCCAGGTTTTGCTGCCACAAGGATGTGGTTTTTTAAGCTCCAACAAATCCCCCGGGTGAATAACCATTATTTCCACAGAATTCGCCCCATCATGAAAATACCTATCAGCCAGCAATAGTAAGCAAAATATTTGAATTTATGGCTTTGCAGAGAACGAAAGACCAGCAAAATAGCCAAATAACCACTAACAGCAGCCACTGCTCCGCCTATCAGCAAAGGCAGCCAGGCTTCATTAGCCAGCTGATGTAAATCCTTAAGCTGTAGAAGAGCAGCACCTGCTATGGCCGGGATAGCCAGCAGAAAGGAGAAGCGCGGAGCTGTTTCTCTATCAAGCCCCAAGAAGAGTCCGGCAGAGATGGTAGCGCCGGAACGTGATATCCCCGGCAACATAGCAAACGCCTGAGCCAACCCAACAAAAAAAGCGACCCTTGGTGAAACGGATACCTGCCGACCGACAATATCCTTGTGTTTTCGGCTTCCAACATACCAGATCATGATGCCTGTTATCAGTAGAAAGGAGGCTGCAGCCAGCGGTGTTTCAAAAAGCCTCTCCAAAGTGCTTTTAAAGCTCACGCCGATAACTACAGCCGGTAGTGTGCCCAGCAGCACCAGCCAGGCCAACCGCCTCTCGGCGGTGGCAGACAGAGCTTGCCGCCAGTTCTTTCCGGTCATGATCTCTTTAAGGCTGTCATAAAAAGCAGCCAACAACACGGCCATGTCGCGTCTGAAAAAGGCCAGCAGGGCCAACAGCGTGCCGAGATGCAGCGCCGTATCGAATGCCATTCCAGCCGGCTCCCAGCGAAAAAGCTCAGGGACCAGAACCAAATGAGCGGAACTGCTAACCGGAACAAATTCCGTCAGCCCCTGAACCAATCCCAAGACAGCAGCGATAATTTCGTTCAAAAATTTATCCTCCTAGCAGATACTGATACCGGCGGCACGAAGGCGATAAAGCAGTTCCGTCTGTATCTCGGCGGCCAGGGAAAGCCTATCGGCTGAGAGCACCTCCGCCGCTACAAGCAATTGTATCTTCCCCTCACTAATGGCCACCGGTCCCAGTAGACGAGGTTTCTCGGAAAAATCCTCCCGCCCGGAAAAATCCTCAGCCAAAGTGCTGACAATCTCCCTGATCCTTATAAGATCGCTGTCCAGAGCAACAGCAAAATTGATGGTGAGACGATAAGGGCCCCGGGAATAATTACAGGTGGCCGTGACGTCACCGTTGGCAATGGTACAGATGCGACCGTTATCATCACGTATCTTCGTCACTCTCAGCCCCAGTTCAACAACCTCGCCGGATACAGCTCCCAGAGTAATATAATCTCCGATGGCAAATTGATCCTCCACCAGAATGAAGAGCCCGGAAATGATATCCCTTACCAGCCGCTGCGCCCCAAAACCTATAGCCAGGCCAATGACCCCTGCGCCTGCAAGTATAGGCTGCCAATTAACTCCCATTTGGCCAAGGATCATTAATAATGCTATAAAATAAATGAAATATCTGGCGGAATTCACCAGCAATCCTTGCAAGGTAGTCCGCCGTCGTGCTTTTATGGATGTCGGCCGTTCCTGCTGTCCGACACTACGATTAATGTTGTTACTGATTACTCTGGCAACGAGCATAACAACTATTTCCGCAGCCACAGCTATCAGTAATATAGTAATTGCTTTGGTTAAAATGGTGGTAAAAGACGACATAAGTATTTACCCCCTCAACGCTTTAGGACCAAACCCCTCCCTGAGGAGCGTAGTAACGGTCTCCTCGGAAACCGGCTCGAAAAGATCGTAAAATTGCCCGACGGAGAAGAACATTTCCGATGTTTCCAGGCATATAATGACATCAAAGAACGGTCGCAACAGCATCAAGCTGTCCGCCGCCGCCACAGGAACAGCCAACACCATTTCCCGTGGGCAATCCGAGCGGAGGGTAAGGGCCGCTGCTTTCAAAGTCAGCCCCGTGGCAACACCGTCGTCAACAACAATAACGGTCCGTCCATATGTCGAAACCCTTGCATATCCTCTTCGGAGATGAGAACGCCGGGCCTCCAGCTCCCTGGAGACCAGCAGGCGCATACGCTCCAAATGAGAAGATTCCACCTGCAAATCTTTTACAGCTTCGTGATCGATAACCTCACAGCCTGATTCGGATAAAGCCCCAATAGCATAATCCTTATTATATGGAGCACCTATTTTTTTCGCCAGCACGATATCCATCTCGACGTCAAGCGTCCGGGCAATTTCAGAAGCAACTATCACACCGCCTCTAGGAACAGCCATAACAATAGTGTCATCATGCCTGTAGGACATCAACCGGTCTGCCAATAGTCGTCCGGCTTCATTGCGATCATAAAAAGACATCTAAAAATATCCTTTAAAAACAAACTTCCGGCAACTGCAATTTTAACAATACCATCACGGTATGTAAAGGTCATCTAAAAAAGAGCCTGATACAGATATAAGCAGCCGGCGCCGCCATTATCAAGCTATCAAACCGGTCAAGAATACCGCCGTGCCCCGGCAGAACTTCTCCAAAATCCTTTATCGACAGCGCTCGTTTGAGCAGAGAGGCAAATAAATCGCCGTAGACAGCCGCCAGGCTGGTTATCAAAGCGGAGACCAGCAGCTTCAGCCAATCATGAAAAAGAAGGCTCCCGCAGGCCATGCCCAGCAACACTCCTAGCGATAGTCCGCCTAAAAGACCTTCTAACGATTTATTAGGGCTGACGACTGGAAAGATCCTTCTCTTGCCGATTAAAGTACCGATCACATATGCCCCTGTATCGGTTCCCCAGACGACAAGATAAAGCCAGATAATCATAAAGAACCCTAGATCCCATTCTCGGCCGAGAAGCTGAAAGCTTCCTATTAGATCCCGCAGCAGAATAAGATGAGCCGGTAGAATGCCAAGGTAGATTATGGTCAAAACCTTTACGGGAACACGATGAAGGATATTCACATCCGCACGTAAAACACAGAAGATGGAAAAGAGCAGCCATAAAGAAACCGGTAACAAAGCAGCTAACGGTATTTGCCCTTTGCCGGCACACATTTTAGCAAAAAGGGAAGCTGCAGCAACACCACATAAAACAAGAGCGACATTAGTTCGAACACCTCGCCCCTGGCAGGCAGCCAAAAACTCTCCTGCCGAGACAAGAGCAATAAAAAGCGTCAGAGCAAAGAAAAACCAGTGCCCCTTGTTGGCAAGATAGAGTAGTAGCGGAATGCCCGCAAAAGCCGTCAGCAATCTTTTATATAATGCATTCATATCTTTACGCCGTCACTTACTATCATCAATAAAACAACAAACAACGAGATGCCGGGTTACTCTTGTTCATTGAGGATAATACCCACAACCCTCTCCAAATCTTCGGGAGAGAAAAATTTGATGGTCACCTCACCGGCAACAGCGCCTGATATGCGAACCTCCGTCCCCAAACGGTGCTGAAGTCGTTCTATTATATCGGCCGTATTAGGATCAACGCTTCGCGCAGATGTTTCACGTGAAACATTGCGCCGTGCTATCCTTTCCACCTGTCTGGCTGTAAAACCCTTGTGCGCAATCTCTTGTGCCATGCTTAACTGTTTTTCAGGAGAGAGCGCCAATAACGGCCTGACCTGTCCTTCGCTCAAAAGACCCTCCGCCAGCATTTCTTGAAGTTGCTTTGAGAGAGAGAGCAAACGCAGGGTATTAGCTACACTTGACCGGCTACGGCCGACCCTTCGTCCTAGCTCCTCTTGGGTATAGTTAAACTCTGTAATCAACATTTTATAGGCTCGTGCCGTCTCCACCGGGTTGAGATCCTGGCGCTGGATATTTTCCACTAATGCAAGTTCCAACATTTCTTTATCGGAATACTCTTTAATAAAGGCGGCTACTCGCTGCAGTCCCGCTTTCTTTGAAGCTCTCCAGCGACGCTCGCCGGCCACTATCTGATAACGACTTCCTATCGGACGTAAGGCAATGGGCTGAATGAGACCATGCTCCCGTATTGAAACCGCTAACTCTTCAATACGGTCATCATCCCAGTATTGCCTTGGCTGATAAGGATTGGGATCTATCAAGTGCAGCGGGATATCCTTCGATTCTTTTTCGAAAGAGGCTGCACCAGGAATAAGCGCTCCAAGCCCTCGTCCCAGAACCTGTCTTTCACTCAAAACCGACGACCTCCTCAGCTAAACGCCTGTAGATATCGCTAAGCCGGCCACTTTTGTCATATTCCATAATCGGCTGGCCAAAGCTCGGCGCCTCGCTTAATCTTACTGAACGGGGAATTTCCGTTTTAAACAAATCCGCCTGAAAGAACTTTTCTATCTCCGCTCTTATTTGTTGATGAAGCTTCACTCGGCCGTCATACATATTTATTAGAATATGCTGCTGCCTCAGCCGAGGGTTCAATTCCTTCCTGATCATGCCCAATGTGGAATAAAGCTGACTAAGCCCCTCCAAAGCAAAGAATTCGCATTGCACGGGGATAACAGCCTCATCAGCTATAGCTAAAGCATTAATGGTCAATAGCCCCAGAGACGGCGGACAATCTATAATGACAAAATCGTAGCTGTTCACCGCATCCTTCAAAACCTCTCCCAGGCGATATTCCCGATTATCGATAACCACAAGCTCAACTTCCGCGCCGGCTAAATTAACGGTGGCCGGCACAACATCCAGCCCCTGAATCATTGTTTCAACTCTAACATCTGCTAAGGAAAGTGTTCCCAGCAGCAGATCATAAAGGCAGCAGCCCAGCTTGTTACGGTCAATTCCCAAGCCGCTGCCGGCATTTCCCTGCGGATCGGCATCCACTAACAGAACTCGCTGTCCCATCTCGGCCAAAGCAGCAGACAGGTTAATGGCCGTCGTAGTTTTACCCACGCCGCCTTTTTGATTAATGACCACCAGAACTCGGCTGTCAAGGATAAGCGGCTTGCGTGCGGCCTCATTATTTTCTTCATCCAAGGCTGCCATATCGCAGGCCTCCGCCGAAGTATCTTCTAGAAGAACCATCCGTAAAGAAGCTTCGCGAAGCTCGTCTACGGGCGAAGTATTATCAAGCGCTGCCTCTGCCGATGATCCCTCTGCAGCTGCATCTGCATCATCATAAACGGCCTCTACGCCAATAGTTCCGAACGGTGCTTCAAGAGGAACCGGTTCATTGCTATGCTCTGCCATACCGTCACTTAACTCAGACCGGGTTTCTATTCCCGGGGCCTCTTCTGGACCGGTGTTGCTCAACGTTTCACGTGAAACATCATCGTGCTTTTTATCTAAGGTTACTTCTTTAAGCTCTCCTGTATTTGCCTGTTCAAGCTCCGAGCCTACAATGGTCTCGGCGACAGAAGAGCTTTTTTTTCGAAAGATAGCGGAAAGACGAGCAAGAAAGTTTTTTATAACCATCGTGTTGCTCCACAATTAAAGTTGATAGCATTATTATAGCATAGAAAAGAGCAGGAAGGGGAATGTTTCACGTGAAACATTGCGGTAACTTTGAAGAACGTTCCAAACCGTTCGACGTTACAACGGCCTCTTGCCAGGTATCCCTGTACGGCGTGGATAGGTTTCCGGGGTAGGGGAGAGCTTGGTTATATCCAGCAGATAGCGCTGTTTCTCGCTTATAGAAACATTTGTCACCTGCAAATCCCCACATTGAAGGATCTCCAGCGCCCGGGTTGCCTCTGCTATATCGGCAGCATAATCAGGGCCTTTCATAGCAACTACATGCCCTCCCACACGAAGAAAGGGCACGGACAGTTCTAACAAGATATTCATTCGTGCTAATGCTCTGGCTGTTACCAGATCATACCGGCCTCTGAAAAGTCCATTATGTCCCAGTTCCTCTGCTCGCCCTTCCAAAACAGAAGCGTTTAGGCCCAGATCGATGACCATATTCTTCAAAAAGCGTGCCTTTTTCCCATTGGCCTCCAGCAAAGATATCTCTGTTTCCGGTAAAAGAATCGCCAGGACAATCCCCGGCAAGCCGGCACCTGTGCCGATATCAAGAATGTTTTCTGCCTGATGAATGCTTTTCAGGATTAATAGCGAAAGGGAATCTACGATATGCTCTCGAAGAATCTTTTCTATGCCGGCAGCTCCTGTTAAGTTGTAAACCCTGCTCCAACGCTCTATCTCACCGGCATAGTGTAGAAGCTTGCTCGCAGCTTTATCGTTAAGAGAAATTCCCCTTTGCCCGGCTAAGGAGACCAATAAATCTTTATGCTCTTTCATGACGTTTTCTCTCTTTGTCTTAGGGCCTGCAGGCGCTGTTGCTCCAAATAGACGATGAGTATAGTTATATCGGCCGGCGTAAGGCCGGCAATTCTCGATGCCTGCCCCACTGATACCGGACGAATATTTTTTAACTTCTCCCGACCCTCTCGTGACAGGCTGGGGATAGCATCATAGTCTATCTCTTCAGGAACAAGCCTGGATTCAAGACGCTGATACTGCACCACCTGCTGCTGCTGCTTCTCTATATAGCCCTCATATTTGATCTCTGTTTCCGTCTCGCTTATCACATCGGGCGGAAGCGAAGGACGATCTTTATCAAGAGTCGCCGTTCTCCGGTAGGTCATATCCGGGCGCTTAAGAATATCCGCCAGGCTAACAGCCTTTCCAAGCCTCTCGCTGCCTAGGTCTCGCAACAGTCGCTGCACCTGGCCTGTCGGGCGCAGCCGGGTCTCTTTGAGACGAGCGGTTTCAAGCTCGATCATCTCTCGTCTGATAACAAACCGTTGATATCGATCCTCAGGAATAAGGCCATAGCGGTATCCCTTTTCCGTTAAGCGCAGATCAGCATTCCCTTGGCGCAGGATCAATCTATACTCGGCACGGGAAGTAAGCATTCTGTAGGGCTCCTCCGTACCTTTTGTAACAAGATCATCTACCAGAACACCGATATAAGCCTCTGAGCGCAACAATATCAGCGGCGGCAGCTCTTTGATCGCAGCTGCGGCATTTATACCGGCCATAATACCCTGTGCCGCCGCTTCTTCATAGCCCGATGTCCCATTTATCTGCCCAGCGGTATAAAGTCCTTTTATTAGCTTCGTTTCCAATGTGGGAAAGAGCTGGACCGGCAGGAGAAAATCATACTCTATGGCATAGCCGGGACGCATTAGCTCTGCCTTTTCCAGGCCTTTTACGCTATGGACAGCAGCAATTTGAACATCTTCCGGCAGAGAAGAGGAGAGTCCCTGCAAATAAACCTCGCTGGTCTTCCAGCCTTCCCGTTCCAGAAAGATCTGATGCCTTTCTTTATCAGGAAAACGAACAACCTTATCTTCAATGGAAGGACAGTAGCGAGGCCCCGTGCCCTTGATGCGTCCGGAGAAGAGTGGTGAGCGATGAAGATTATCGCGAATTATACGGTGTGTCTGCTCATTTGTCTCCATCAGCCAGCATGATAGCCGGCCGCGGCCGGAAATTGGGCCGGTGGTGTAAGAGAAGGGCAGCGGCACATCCTCGGATTCCTGAATCTTTCCCTGAGAGAAATCGATCGTGCGGGCATCTATTCTGGGAGGAGTACCGGTCTTCAGGCGTCCCAAATTAAAACCAAGATATTTCAAATTCTGTGCCAGTCCGATGGAGGGGACCTCCCCGCCTCGTCCGGCGGGGAAAGAGGTCTCGCCGATATGGATCAAGCCCTCTAGAAATGTCCCGGCGGCTACGATTACAGCTCGGCTACGATATTCTATCCCGGTTTGCACCCTGACGCCTGTTACAGCCGTTTCGTCACAAAGAATCTCCTCCACCATAGCCTGCTTTATATCCAGCCGGTCCTGAGATTCCAGCGTGTGTTTCATCTCCATCTGATAGTATTTTTTATCCACCTGGGCTCTCAGCGCCTGCACCGCCGGTCCTTTGCTGAGATTCAGCATCCTTATATGCGTAAAGCTCTTATCTATATTCCGGCCCATTTCGCCACCTAGAGCATCAATCTCTCTGACAAGATGGGCTTTGGCGGGCCCTCCTATGGAGCAGTTGCACGGCAGAAGCGCTATACTGTCAAGATTGATGGTCAGCAGAAGGGTGGCACATCCCATTTTGGCCGAAGCCAAGGCCGCTTCGCATCCTGCATGGCCGGCACCTATAACGATAATATCATAGCTTTTTTCATAGACCATAATTATTTTCCTATGCAAAAATCGGAGAATATCCTGTCTATTACATCATCGGTGGTAGTTTCTCCCGTAATTTCGCCCAATGCGTCAGCAGCGTCATGCAGATCCACCGCCGTGATCTCTGCCGGTTGCCCACAGAGTATGGCCTCTCTTCCCGTCCGCAGCGCCGCAGTTGCTCTAACCAGCGCCTCAACTTGTCGGATATTGGCTACGGTTATGCGTTCCAATACTATTTCACCACCTAGAAGTATGGCGGCAATCTCTGCTTCCAGCGCCGTTACTTCTTCACCAGTGAGAGAGGAGATACGTAGCAGGGGTGTTCCGGGCATCATTTCCGCCAGCGCTTCTTCATTGACAGCTGGCGGTAAATCGGCCTTATTGATCACCAAAATGGTTCTCTTTTGTGCACATTCGACAGCCAAAACGCAATCTTCCTCGGTAAGAGGTTGAGACCCGTCCAAAACCAACAACAGAATATCGGCCTGCAAAATAACTTCTCTAGCTCTCTCAACACCGATACGTTCCACCATATCCGTCGTAGCTCGTATCCCAGCCGTATCAAAGGCCCTTACCGGCACCCCGCCGATGTTGACCATGGCTTCCAAAACATCCCTGGTTGTTCCCGGTATCTCCGTAACAATAGCCCGCGCTTCCCGTAGAAGCCTGTTCAGCAAACTCGATTTCCCGACATTAGGCTTACCCACAATAGCCAGAGCAGCTCCATCCTGTAAAATACGCCCTCTATCAGCCGAAGCGATAAGATCATCCAATTTTCTGATAAGCCCTTGAACCTTATCCAAAGCCTTGTCATAGACCTCTGAAATTTCAACATCCTCAGGAAAATCTATCTCTGCTTCCATAAGCGCCAGCAGCCCGATAATCTCCCGGCGCAGCTCTTCAATATCGCGTGACAAAAACCCTCTGAGCTGGCTGACAGCACTCTTCAATCCAGCCTCTGTGCGGGATTTTATGACGCTCATGACCGCTTCGGCCTGCGCCAGATCCAGACGGCCATTAAGAAAGGCTCTTTTGGTAAATTCACCCGGCTCCGCCAGTCTGGCGCCGGCAGAAAGCGCTTGCTGCAAAATTTGTCTTACCGGCTGCATTCCACCATGGGCGCTTATTTCTATCATATCCTCACGCGTATATGACCGTGGCGCCAGCAAGGCCGTCAAAAACACCTCGTCTATCTTCTTGCCGTCTTTCAAATCGAGAATAAAGCCGTAATAAACTCTGTGGCTTTCAAACTTCTCGACGATACCGGCGCTGCCGGCTCTGAATAGGCTCCGGGCTATTTTAATCGCTCCCGGCCCGCTTATTCTGATAATGGCAAGAGCACCCTCCCCAGGAGGAGTAGAAACGGCTGCAATGGTATCTCTTTCCATATTCGTAACCTCTTTTCGGAGCACCGTATACGCGTGTGTCCTCTCAAAGCTTAGCCGGGGAAAACTTCCCCGGCTATTATATCATATACCCAAATGCAGACGTGATAGTTGTTATTTGTTTCCTTAGCAAAGTCCTCTGCCTGTAACCGCAGAGCAGTTATGTTTACAAGGCTGCAGAGTATTCTTCCACATAATATTCATTCGAGAATGCAGTGTCACGGGAGAGCATGGCTTACAAACGGGTTCCCCTAACCGGATCTGCTTTTGTTGTAGAAATTATCTTGGCTGTATAACCACTCGGCGATAGGGTTCTTCTCCTTCGCTGAAAGTTATGACATGCTCATTTCCCTGAAGGGTAGTATGTATCACTCGCCGTTCAAAAGGTGTCATTGCCGATAAGACTGCTTCCTGTCCGGTTTCAATGGCTCTTGCGGCCATCTTTTCCGCCATATTTGCTAAAAGTTTCTTTCTTCTCTCACGATAAAATTCGGCATCCAAGATAACTCTTATCCGTTCTTCACGGTTCTTGTTCAGAATAAGATTGATGATAAATTGAAGGGCATCCAAAGTCTGTCCCTGTCGACCGATTAGTATACCCATATCCTGGCCTTCTGCGTTTAGATGTATATAGCCGTCTTCATCCCAGGATTCAACCTTGGCAGCCAATCCCATACGAGAAATGACTTGTTCAAAGCATTCTTTTGCTTTACGATGATCTTCAGCGCTGGCTCCACCAAAGGTTTCTTCTTCACCATCCTTAGTTGATACCTTTATCCGAGCCTCTTTGGTTCCGAGACCGAACATTCCTTTTACAGGTTCATCCAAGACCTCGACCGTAATCTCCTCCCGGCTTACACCCAGAGCTTCAAGTGCCGCTTGTATAGCTTCATCTACGGTCTTTCCTGTCTGTTCTATACTTCTCATTACGGTCTCCCTCCTTTTGGGGTTCATTTGTCTAAGTTCTGTTGCTTCTCCTTGTCCGGCGCACGCATAATGAAATACTGTTGCGCTGTACTCAATATATTGAAGACGAGCCAATAAAGTATAAACGCCGCCGGCCACTTATATATCCAGGCCATAAAGGTAAAAACAAAGGGCATCATCACTGCCATTGTATTCTGTGTTTGTGCCTGCGACGGATCCGTAACCGTCATTTTTGACGATAGATAAAGGCTGACGGCATAAAGCAGAAGCAACGGAATATCAGGAAGAGCAAGGTTGCTTATCCAAAGAAAACCCTCCGTGGCAAACGCCGTTTTAAAAGATAGCACCGCAGAATAAAGCATGAAAAGAATAGGCATTTGGATTAGCAATGGTAAGCATCCGCCCAACGGATTTACTTTATGCTCCTTATAGAGATTCAGCATCCTTTTCTGAAGCTCCTCCGGCTTATCCTTGTATTTATCCTGCAATTCTTTCATCATCGGCTGAATCTTCTGCATATCCCTCATGGATTTGAATTGTTGATGCGTGAGGGGATACAATACGGCTTTAACTACTACCGTAAGTAGAATAACAGCTACACCATAGTTGCCCGTCCACTGGTAAAAGAAGGACAGAACGTCCTTCATAATATTAACTAAAAAACTCCACATTCTGTTATGCAATCCTCCATTTAACGGCGCAATTTAAGGAATGGGATCCTCTCCTCCGGGATTGAAGGGATGACATCTTAAAACACGCCTGACAGTTAAAAAAAGCCCCTTTACTATTCCATATTTATCTATTGCCTGATAAGCATAATTGGAGCAGCTAGGACTAAAACGACAGGCCGAAGAAAAAGCAGGAGATAAAAAACGCTGGTATAATCGTATCACCGTCAGAGCTATTTTAGCCAACATCAGCTTTATATAGGTGCGCACGTTTGAAAAGCTCCTTTACGGCTGCTTTAATGCTCTGAGCGGTTGCCGATTCAATACCCTTTCGAGCGATCAGAAGAAGGTTTACTCTCGAAACCACTTCTTCTATTTCCTGTCGAACCGCTTCTCTCAGCAATCTCTTAACCCTGTTTCTAAGAACCGCGCTTCCTATCTTTTTGCTGACAGCCAATCCTACCCCTTGCTTATCCTCTTCGGTATGAATGACTCTGAGAACCAGCAATGCATTGGAATACCTGTATCCACGCTGATAGAGATCGGTAAATTCACGCCTTCTTTTTAGACTCTCCCTGCGCACGAAAGACTGTCCTAAACGGACAGGTCCTTTCTACCTTTATCTCTTCGGGCCTTGATAACTCTCCGTCCACCGGGAGTGCTCATCCTGGAAAGAAACCCGTGAACCCTTTTTCTTCTTCTTACCTTTGGCTGATAAGTTCTTTTCATCTCTTTTTCATCCTTACAAAATTATAGGGGGATTATAACACAGGCACTATGCCACAGCAAGCAGCTGTAGAAGTCCCTGTGGTTAACTTGTGATAATGTCACTATGTAATTCACTTGAGATAATGTCCCTTTTTGAAATAA
>Ga0172382_10010063_pt1 | contig 12764 bp, 21 predicted proteins | sample Leawel138RmetaG_FD_122245 | JGI IMG/M metagenome (GOLD analysis project Ga0172382, IMG submission 122245) | Leachate microbial communities from a municipal landfill in Southern Ontario, Canada - Leachate well 138R metaG | ecosystem: Engineered > Solid waste > Landfill > Unclassified | place...
CTTTTTTTAATTTTGCCATTGATCGTCTTGAGCCGCCAATGTTTTTATCTAAAATATAGCTATCAAGAATCGACCAACTTACTTTATGTTCAACACCCAACTTCTTGAGTTTTTCTTGTATCTTTGGCTCTTTATAATTATCTTTAGTGAACCCGATAGCATACAAAGGTAACAACGTTTTATTATCATTTAGCACTTCTTCAAGATCACTGAATGGTGTTCCGTTTAAATAAATTCTACCTTTAATTTCTATTGGAATTCCTTCTAAACTTTTCAATGATGTACAATAACCACAAGAAAAGTAACCACCTACTGTCTCTGGAGCACCTTCAAGTGTTTTCAATGATGTACAATGACTACAATCAAAGTAACCACCTACTGTCTTTGGAGCACCTTCAAGTGTTTTCAATGATGTACAACCATAACGATAAAAACTGTATTTGATTTACTTGACTTTCACTTTCTAAAAGCACCCAATCTTTAAAACTCTTTATCATTATTTAACTTTCAATCCAAAAGCTGTCAATTCTTTAACACCTTTCAAATCACTTATATTTTTTGTTTTCTCGATATGCAAGTCAGATAACAATCTACCAGATCTTTTTCCCTGTAGTTCTTTATCATCATTTGGATTAGCAGAAAATTTAATTGCTCTAGGATTGTATTTATCAATTGCTTTTCTACAAGCTATTGATTGTTCTTTTGACAATGGTTTAGAATATGTAAATGCAATTCCACCTGCTTCCGCAACTTTGGATTCCATTCTTGATGCTGTATTTACAGTGTTTCCAAAGAAATCCCTAAGTTTCGCGTTTTGCAAAACATAAGTTTTTTCCTCCATATCTCCATAACATATTCCAATTCGTAATGGTAAATCTTCAGATTTTAATATCTCTATTCCACATTCTATTGCATGCAATAAAGTATTATTTGTTCGTTTAAAATAAATCATGAATGCATCTCCAATTGTTTTAACCACAAAGCCTTCATGTTTTTTTGCAATGTCATTAACAATTGTAAAATGTTTATCCAATTGGATTTTCATCGTTTGTGGATCATCTGACCACTTTTGAGACGATCCAACAACATCTGTAAACAATATTGCATGACCTTCATATTTAGAGTCTTCATTTATTTTAAAATTATCGAATGATTGTATTGACATAGTTTTATTTTTTATTTTTCTATATATATCACAAGAATGGATTGTTATATTTTGCTAACACATCGAAATTTTTTTCAGTTTGTTCGCATATCTTTATGAACTCTGAAATTTGATTTTTTGACAAATCAAACCATTCACCTTCTTTTCGTTCCATTTGAAAATGTCTGTGTATACTTGTTTCTACTTTTCTATCGAATTTAGTTTTAAACTTTTCAACAATCCTGCACTTTCCTGGATTTCCTGTTCTAATTGCACTCTTTTTTGAAGATTTTCTTCATCCTTTGTAAAACCGATCTTATATAATATTTCAACATCGGTTTCTGATTCTATTAAATAAATGTAGCTCATATATGTTATATCAGCGCAGATATATAACGTAAATAACAGTATAATTATGATAAAAAATTTTGAAGATTTTTTAAATGAGTCTGTTGCTGGTCAAAAAATTTCAACAGTAGACTTTAAATATATGAAATATTGGATAGAGTATTTAGATCTACATTCAGCTGCATATTTAATGATGTGGAACATTATAATGGCCGAGACGTCAAGTTGGCGTAATACTATGGAGAAAAAACAAAATACTAAAATGCAGTTAGAACCATATATAGATGATATTTCATATGATCATGTAGAAATATCTGGTGACGATAAAGACGGTTCAGAAAATATTTCAATAGAAGCAATAATAGAAGGATTATCTGGTGATGATGTATATTTAATAGCGGAAGGAGATTGTAAATATAGTACTACACCATATATAGCAGCTACGCGTTGGGATCCACCAGAAGGAGGAGAACTAATATTAGAAGATATATGGTGTAATGAATTATGGTTAGAAACAATTTATCATACAAATGAACCAAACATATTGAAAACTCATTTTAATGAAAATGAAACTGGATTTTCAAATAAAGATTTTAATCATATGTGTGATGTATTTATTTATCACTTAACAGATGTTGGCGAAGATAATACGAAATTAAATGTTTATGATATTCCGTTAAATATACCAAGCCAATTAACTAATAAAATATTAGAAATTATTAATTCTGATAAATTTCAAGCAGATTTAATGAAAGCAGGAGAATCACATCAGTATGCTTGGAATAAAATTGATCCTATTTTAATAAATAAAGATAAATATACTGGAGCTAGACGAGTGTCAAAGTTAAAAGGAGGATTTTAACTTGAGCTCCTTGATTTAACTTGAGCTCCTTGATTTAACTTGAGCTCCTTGATTTAACTTGAGCTCCTTGATTTAACTTGAGCTCCTTGATTTAACTTGAGCTCCTTGATTTAACTTGAGCTCCTTGATTTAACTATACTATTCTAGATACCTTAAACCTCCGATTCTTTGATCTCTTAGAGACACAAAGTTATATTAACAAAACCCGGTTTGGTTCAGAATAGTTCAGTATAATTTCTGATAATACAAAAAATAAAATACTGTATGGGACATATAAAAAGTTTTGATGAATTTTTAAATGAGGTTAAATTATCTCCTCATTGGATAGAAAGAACATGGAATACTGCAGCAGATGCAGTTAAACCAGATATTAATCCTGAATTTGACATAAATAAATCTATTTCGAGAGTTAAAAATTTGAAAAATTCTCATAAAGATGGATGGACATGTAATGAAGTTATAGATTTACAAACTAATAGACATATTAATATCGCTGACTTTTTAAATGATAATTCTATTGAATTTGACATATTTAATGAACGAATTGCATATACATTACATACATTTTTAACTGGAAATAAAGTTAAAGATTTAAAATATGGTAAAGAAAATACTCCATCATTTAAAAAGTATAAATCTGTATTTCTGGGAAAAATTGTTTATAAAATAAACGGAAAAAAGTTTTCTCCAGTATTAAATGCATCATTTAAAGGTAAACCTATGTGGGCTGGAAATAATGTATGGGGAGCATTTAAAAATTATGATAACGCTATAACTATTTTATATCATCCAGATCTTTCAAAAGAAACATCTAATAAAATAAAAGATCATACATTTGAAATTTATAAAGATTCTGAAGCAGGTGGAAGTAAAATAGATTTTGATAATACATATGCAGCTGTATTTCCATTTGGTAGACAATTTGAAATAATTATATCAAATGATGATGACTGGAAAGATCAAGCAGATATACAAGCTGGTAATAAAAAAGAGGAATTAAGATTTGTGGATATAAAAGTTGATGATGATAAAAAACTCGAAATTGATCCTGAAAAACTACCATATTTTCCACAAGGAGAATATAGCAGAAGAAAACCTATACAAATTAAAGTATCATTTCTAGTTCCAGTAAAGAAAAATGGTAAATATGTATATGATGAAGATGGTAAATCTGTAACTGAAAACCGAGAAGCTATTAGAACCTATGATGCATTCGATGATGCTCCAGAGAAATCTATTTCTTCTGTTAAATTTACTACTCCTAATATGGCTGAATTTAAACAAGTAGTAAAAGCTTTAAAAAATTCAAATACATCATATTCTACATCAGGTCTTGAAATAACAATAACAAATGCTTATAAATCAAATTATTTTAAATAATAAGTGATTCGGTATCTAATTGCCGAATTACATTCCAATGTTTCTTTAGATGCTCTCTAAGGACAGGATGGAATGGTCTAAGGTTATCCTCGGTCAAGTCTTTATTTTGCTCGACAAGATGCTCTAAATGATACCATCCTGAGCATTGATCCTTAATTCCAACTCTAGGTTCATATAATCTATCACAATACTCGGTTGCAAATTCTTTAAGCGTCATTTTCTATGTATTTCTTTTTTAATAACAACGCCGCTTTTAGAGTTAAAAACTCACTTTCTTCATCATAATCACTTCTATGAATTGAACGTACTTTTCTAGCATCTTCACCATCTATTTTCTCTTCATAGAAATCTATAAATATAAAATTTCTACGTGTGATTATTCGCCAGATCGCCAGAAGTCTTAGGATTAATGGATGTTTCTCTCTTTTATAATTTGGCGATTTCATTTTTAAATCTTTTTAGAAAATCTTTTGCAAAATCTACATTTGTTGGATCGTAATTATTCGCTTTAATTTCTTCTTCTTGTTGATTCATTATGTCTTCACATATTTCTATACCAGCTTTAATTGCGGTTAAATCAGACGATTCATCAAGTTGTGAAATTATTGAATAATCACATATTGGATAATATGATTCATTATCACGATGTCGTTTTATTCTTAATACATCTTCTTCGAATTCTTCTATTTTTTTAAGTTTATCAGCATCATCTACAGTATCTTTAAGTTCTTGAAAACGTTCTTTTATTGTTTCAATACTTAATTTTAATAATTTGCTAAATCCATCAGATTCTTTTGATTCGCGTTCAGCACGCATTTTAATAACAAATTCAATTTCTGTAGTTATTACTTTTTCCACAATTGGAATTATTCATAATGTGCCATAAGCCACTCGGCCACTCTTCCATTTTAATGAACAAAAAAAAATCCGAATCAAATAAATGATCCGGATTTTAAAATATTGTAAAACTTTTACGCTATACCAGATCATAGACGCCATAGTCTCTCGTACTATGCGAACTAGAAGTTGTTCTCGATGTATGTGTAAAAATTGTTTTCATTTCGCTTGTTTTAAATTATATTACAAATATAACAAAAGTTCTATTATAAAAAAATGATTTTAAAAATTATTTTAATTTATGTTTTATATATCTGTTTAACATAGTTTTGAAGAGAGTTTTATTTTATGAAAACTTCTGACCAGAATGCTTCAAAAATCAATCCTTTCCAAATTTTAAATAAAATAACAATTAATGGAATGTACCAGAATGAAATCCCAACAAAAATAACAAAACAAATTGCTATACATAAATCATAGCATGTTAGTTGAATCATTTGAAAAAAGTGCCATGCATCAGTTACCCACACAAAAACAGTAGTGCTTCCTAAAAATGCAGGACCTTTTTCAGGGTCTCTGTCTTTATATTTATTTTTCCATCCTTGATCTTGGCAAAACCAATATCTCCATTTTTCACTTTTAATATTTGCAAAAATAGAAGATTCGAATTTAAAATCAACAACATCCATTACTGCTTTAGCAATAGACGAGATTAGAAGTAATATCGGAATGCTTAAACCTATCAAAACCATGTACAGAATTTTTTATATAATACAACAATATAACATAATGGTAATATTGAAAATACTGCAGGTAAAACTCCTCCAAATATTACAATACACATTAAAACGTCAAATATATTATCATTAACTGGTAGATTAGTTAATACTCCAGCTAAAAGTGTAATAACTGAATGAACTATAACACCCATAAAATCATTAAAGATGTATGTTTTAATAAATGATGCAAATTTACCTTTAACTTCTTTCTTTTGCCATTTAGCAAATTTAGAATCTGGAAATGCTCTGTTGATGTATTTGATACCTAACATGATTAAAATTTTTTTTTATATATCTTTTAAAATAAGCAAACGCGTTCCTTTATCGTCATATTATAAAAATCAATATAATAAAATACAAAAATCAATAAATTAAATAATTAATCATAAAAAACATAATTTAAAACCATGCTTTTTGATGTTGAATTTTGCTGAAAAACATTAAATTTATGCAAACATTCATCTAATGAAACTCGATATTTCAATTTCTTAAATTAGGTAATTTTAATTCAATATGTTTATTTTTACTTAATTTAAAGATGATTTGATTATTCTTAATTATATCCAGCTTAAAACTTCTATTTCCCTGTTTAAGTTCTTCACCTTGAATATTTATAGGACATAATCTATTGAGTTGGTATTCGTTTTTTTGTTATTTTATTTTTTAACTTGTTGATTAAATTGTATTTACCAAAGATAACCTTTTCATTTTTAAATCTCGTTTGTATTGCTTTACCATCTTTAATACCACATTGAATCAACCATGAATTAAGTAAATCAATAGAATTCAATGATTTAGATAACTCTCTTATGTCCTTTTCTGTTTTACCATTAAGAAAACGATTATAACTATATCTAACAACATTAGAATATTGTTTAAGTATAGAAATTAAATCTTCCGTTGTTTTACACATTTCAAGTTTTGATTTTTCAGGTGTTATTCCTTCTGATATTAGTTCGTTTATCATATCGTTATTTTCTTGTTCATCGGGTGCAATAAACTTTTTTTTCTTCCTGTTAACCATCCATCCAAGATTTTCAAGTTCGTCAAAAAATGTGTTTTTTTATGAGTGTAATCAATAAACTCATCTAATATTGTTATAAAAGAATTTGCAGCTTCATTTAATGAGTTTCCGTATCCTGTAATATCTAATGCTGGGGCGCAAATAAAATATATATTATCTTGTATCCAAGGAAAACACGCTAAATCAATAAGTAAGTTCTTGTTACCGATTTTTTGTTTTGATTCAAATTTTAAATTTTGCATTGTTATTTTTTATTTCTGAGGTATAGTTATCATTATGGTTTCTTTTGGATAATCAATAGTTATAACAAAATTTGAAAGAAAATCACTAGCTCCTAACAATAAAGGAAAATCACTATAATTTATATGAAATAAATACTTTGTTTACTTTATTTTCGACAACTAATTTAATCAATTCATTCAAATCTTTTCTTGATTCATTCCAGAAGCAATATCTTTAAATATGTAATCAACCTTAAATCCATTTGATTAGCATATTCTTTCAATAATTGTTCTTGTTTATCTAAATCATCTTTTTTGTTTTGTATTTGAAACTCTACAATAAATTACGTTATAACGATTTGTATCAGTTTCAATGTTTTCTTCAAGCCAATAAAAATAAACTTCGTTGACTTTTTTAAATTTCAATTGTCCTTTTTACGTCTTTCATATAATGCTTGATTTGATAAACCAAGTATTTTTTAAATTCTTTAGATTTTACCCACATAAAATTATATTTTCCTTTTATTATATATATTAAAGAAAATTATTTTTTTATGATTTTTATGTTAAATTTTTAATATATATATTAATTTAAGTTTTTATAAAAAGTGATTAAAAGTTTTGATCTTAACTTTTCATATGTTTTCATTTTGCAGCATATTTAGAGTCCTTAAATTCTTTTGGATAGTCTTCTTGAATAACTTTTCTATATTCTTCAATTATTCCATTTGCAACATCCATTTTTTGTTTAGATGGATTTTTACCTGTAAAATCTTTCCAAATAGCAACATAAGCAGAAGCTAATTGTACAGAGTGAAGACCGCTACACAAATTGGATTCTATAACCCATACTTTGCCTTTATCATCCACACAAAAATCAATAGAATAAAAATCTAATGGAAATGTTTCTCGGAAATCCTTGTTTATTTTTTTAAGCTCAGATACACATGGTAATTTCTCGAGATCTTGTTCTATATACACAAATTGAACTTCTTCTTCTGGATTTTTATTATCCATCGTTTTGTTTTTCTTAGTGTTATAGATTCTTTCATATATGATGTATAAATTATCTTTTACAAACATTGCTCTAAATTCTTGTGCAATATTTATAGCTTCACTATATACATCGAATCTTTTTCTACAACTCTTAAGTTCTTCTGGTGTTTTAAATTTTTGAATACCTAAACCACTATGACCTGAAGCAGGTTTAGCAATAATTGGAAATTTTAATTCCATTGCATCTGCTTTTGTGAAAACGGTTTTTGGAACATATGATTTATCACCAATCTCTTTATGCCAATCATCTTTACGAGATAACATGAAAAGTCTATCATCATTATTATAGATTTCTTTAATTTTAACATGTTGTGATTTTACATATTCCTTTACTTTTGGTTCAATACCAACATATCTTAAAATTGGACGAAATTTGTCGAGTTTTTTCATCTTTGTATATTTGAAGTCTGTATCATTTACATAATACATATCAAAAAACTCATTCATTGCTATATCTGATAATTCAACAACTCGTTCATTTTCTAATTTAACATCTGGTGGATTTAATTTAATCCACTGAATACGTTCATCGTATCCATTATGTTGTTCAAAAGTTTTAAAATATGCCATCGTAATTATTATTTTTTACTATATATCTTTCTTTTTAATAATTTTATATCCAGCTTTATCCAACTCAGAAACAATATCATCACACATCTTTAATGCTTCTTCTGTAGTCAAAACAGCACTCAAAGCAGTGAAATCATTATTCCATCTTGAAATCCAAATTGCTTCGAGTAAAGCTTCTTTTAATTCATCAATTTCTTCCATCAATCACATATTATAGGTTGTATTCCATAATGCGTCATACTTCCATCTAATTTTCGTTTTGTATATTTCTTTTTATTTTCCACATATAAATCTGCAATTTCCACATCATATGTTAAATATGGATATTTATCTGTCATGAATGTTGAAAATCTTTTTTCTATATCTTTGAAATGTACAAAGAATAACATATCAATATCTATGTACATTACATTGCCAGGAAAATTGTGTTGAATTTCATTCATTACTCGACGTGTAGAATGACATAACATTAAACCGTAATTCGATTTGCAACGCAAATATGAATTTTTGCTATGTAAAATACTATACATCATATTCAAAAGTATTTTAACAATAAGATTAAGTTCTCCTGTATAAGTACTTTTAAAATCTGATTTTATTTCTTTTCGTGCATTAAATATTTTTTTATAAATTGTTGGAAATTTAGTTAAATTAAATTCAATGTGTTTATGATTTCCACTAAATTGATGATTCATTATGGATGGAATCATTGAATTTATTTGAACTACTCTGGCATTATGTACCCATCTGTTTTTATATTTTAAATCAAATTCACATAATAATCCAGATACTCTATTGTTAAAATCATAATCTATAATTGGAACATGTTTATCAATATAATGATTTTTCAGTTTATCAAATATACACAGAATTAAATCAATAGATTCTATCGGAATTGTAGGAAATGTACAATGATGCATATGTTCTTTAACATAAATTAACTCTGATTGTTTTTCGAACAAATACTTTAAATATTTTACAATTCCCGGTGTTAGATTATATTCATACATATGAACATAAAAAACCCGATAGTATGGGTCTATCAGGGACTATCGGGAATACGAAAAAAGATTCTATTATAGAAGAAATGTAAAGTTCGATTTTATTTTCGGTATAATTATTTAATATATATTAAAAATTATTAATTATTTAATTATGAATAAGTGTTTATATTGTGGAAAAGATGTAAAAAATAATTTTGTAATACATCTTGTCAAATGAAATATCAAAATAAAGATAGATTGAAAAATTGATGATAAAACGATATGGTGAATTGAAAGAATTTTCAGTTAAATGTGAAAAGTGTAATAAAGAAATAAAAATATTAGAAAGAGAAAAACAATTTCCATTAGTAGAAATCATTCAGATGAAACTAAAGAAAAAATATCTAAAACATTAAATAAAACAAAAACTAAAGTTATTTTGTGTAAATATTGTGGTAAAGAATTTATACCTAGACGAAAAACTACACAATTTTGTTCAAGGAGTTGTACTACAACATATAATAATTATAATGGTTTGGGCAAAAAAGCTGGTTTAGCTTCAGTTAAATCTCAGGATAAAAGAAGTAAAAATGAAATATATTTTTCTGAGTTATGTGAAAAATATTTTCATAATATAGAAACAAATAAACAAATATTCAATGGATGGGATGCTGATATAATAATTCATGATATTAAGTATGCTGTTTTATGGAATGGTGTTGGCATTATAAAAAAAATAACAAAAAACATTCAGTAAAACAAGTAAAAAATAGAGATAAATTAAAAATAAAAGAAATTGAGAATTTTGGTTATAAACCATATATTATTAAAGATATGGGTAAATTTGATAAAAAATTTGTAGAAGAACAATTCAAAATATTTTTAGAAAATATTAATGATTAGGATGGTGGCTGTTGAGCCGGCGAGCTACCACTGCTACGCACTCCGCAATATATTATTAATATTTTTATCACAAAAGTAAAAAAGTTCTGATTACTTCATATTTGGTCTAAAACTTGTTTTAGACTCAAAACCTTTTCCTGCTATTTTCTGATCATTTGTTCTTGTATCTGGTCTATTTTCGGCAAATGTTTTTTGCGCAGAAAGCCATGAACACAATCCTTTATACATATTTTCTGCTGTAATATATGAACCGATATTTAATGCAGCTAATTTTGGATATGGCAATAAATCTTTATAATTACCTTCCATTATGATAGGACAATCTTGTTTTTGGTTTGTGTAATTTTTATCCTTATATGGATTTATAGAAACATCAAATCCTCCATATGAATGTTTTGTTGATCCTTTATAAAGTTCAAATTTATCAATATGTACATCAGCATCAATTTCTCTTCCTAAACGACGAGCATATTTTCCAACTTTTAAAAGGTCTTTCCCCCAATATACTGTGTTTCCATCATAATATCCTTCAATGATAAAGTCACAAAGAAAAATCTTTATCTTCTGTGGTCCATATAGCGATGGTTGAACATGCTTGCGTCTATCTAGAATCAATAGAGGGTCTTCACCGTATATTCCAACATAATAATCGTAATAATCCTTGTATGATGATAAAATTTTCATATGTTATTTTTATAATTCAATAATTCACTACACTATACTTAGTATGTAGAATTCAGTTCCTCCAAAGTTTGTCATCTTTGATGTAAAGTTCCTTGTTGACTAGACAAGTTTTCCTGTACACTTTAGGTATATGTAATGAATTAAATGAATAAATTAGATGATGTGGAAATTGTGTGAGTGAATACCATTTTAGAAAGTTAGAAGTAACTCAACACATAGCCACAAAATTGGGGCCCTGATGGGATTCGAACCCATATCCTCCGGATTTTTCTCCGGTGCTCTAACCACTTGGAGCTACAAGGCCCAAACAGAAAGTTCTGTACCGCAAAATACATTGTTCCTGCCTCTGGGGTTATTTTGCGCTAACCCACATAATCTTTAATCATTCAACCGCCATCTATAGTCAAAGTACATCCAAGTGATGGTGAAGCTCTTGACAACTTTTTAAGAACGATTAATAATACGATTCATCAACTTCATCATCTTCTTCTGGTTCTGAACCTTCCCATTCATAGCCACAATCTGGACATTCGAAACAAACACCATTGTAATAAGCGTTATCTTGTCCACAATTTGAACATTCTACTGTTGTCATATGTTAACTTGGTTTAATTAGTGGAAGAAAAAGGATTCGAACCTTTGACCTTCGAGTATACCCCGATGCTCTTACCAAATTTCCAATATAATCTTTTGTGCACGAGCTATTCTTCCATATGAGACTGTACTTACGAGGTCGCATTTATCTTATGACGGGTAGCGACTTTGTTATCTACAAGTTTGATTCTAAACGAACTCTTCCGTCTGATTGCCTTTGTCAAATACAAACTTAGAGTGAAACGGCTAAGTTTCCATTTGTATTTTGTAAGTTGGCCTGTAGTACTTAGTACCTATCATCTCATAATAACATTAATTATTTTGTTATATGTATAAATAACAAAATGTTCTTGTGTAAAAAATTAATTTTTGTTAAAAATTACAATTTGTTTAAATTCATTTTCGAATATGATTTTAGTTATGTCCAATGATCTTCCACCAATATAAGTAGCTTCACTATCGTCTGTTGGTACTGAATACACAAAACAATCAATGATTGTTATTATAGTTTTGAGAGGAACATTTTCAAAATATTTCAAAATATTCCATTACTTCTCTCTGTATGTTATCTAAACTGCTCATATTTTAATGTTTATATAAAAATAAACAAATAATCTGATTTTTTAAAATGTGGCTCATTTTTTATATAATTTTAAATGTTTGAGTTTCATTTACTGGCCAAAAATAATTACTATCATTAAAACCTTTATCTTCTGGCTATTGAGTATAGAAATCTGGTACTTTTTCAATTAATCTTGTTCTATGCGGTGAAAATTTTCATCACCTAACTACCAAGGTGGCACAATATTATTTGCATTCGATTGAAGTGGTTCCATTGTTGTATTTATTTTATGCTTGGTTTTTGCAACATGAAGAAATATATTAAAGTAGTATTTTAAACTTTCTTCATAACCATTCCACATTTGAACTGCTGGATGATTTATCCAATGTTGATTTATGTATGTAGACGTATTTTTCCAGTCTTCAGGAAGATCTGCGGCATGTAAAGTACATGAAATTTGTTTTATTTCAACAACTTGTTTCCATTCTCTTTTTTTTATCAATTGATTCTGCGGAATCGATATATGATCTAGTCATCCTCTTCTACCTCATGGTATTTGAACTCAACTATAACTGACTGTGATTCTGGATCAACTTTTTTATTACAAAGTTTGCATTGAAGTTAATTATCTCTTATTTCGTTCATGCACATGACAATGGAACCAAATATAATTACGCTCATAATTTTATGTATGTTAAAATCCTTTTTTTAATTTTGCCATTGATCGTCTTGAGCCGCCAATGTTTTTATCTAAAATATAGCTATCAAGAATCGACCAACTTACTTTATGTTCAACACCCAACTTCTTGAGTTTTTC
>Ga0172382_10010065_pt1 | contig 12760 bp, 11 predicted proteins | sample Leawel138RmetaG_FD_122245 | JGI IMG/M metagenome (GOLD analysis project Ga0172382, IMG submission 122245) | Leachate microbial communities from a municipal landfill in Southern Ontario, Canada - Leachate well 138R metaG | ecosystem: Engineered > Solid waste > Landfill > Unclassified | place...
ATCGGTAAAAAAACCGCGCAAAAGATTATTTTAGAGCTAAAACCAAAGCTAGGTAGTTTAAAAGAACTAAGCTTAGGACCTCGTTCCGAGAAAGAACAAGATATTTATGAAACATTATCAGCTCTGGGTTATGAAGAAAATGCGATCGAGGACGCGGTGAGCAGGTTAGATCTAGATAACTTAACTGTTGAGGAGGCTGTAAAAGAAGTCTTAAAAGGTTTTTAATTACAGAAATCTTTTATTTAATCTTTCTCTAGTTTAATCTGATATTTTTTTATGTCACAACAACCTAACCATCACTTTGAAGAAGAAATTCTGATTAACTCCTTGCGGGCCAGTACCTGGACTGATTTTTTTGGTCAAGAACTAGTTAAAAAATCTTTGCGCATTGCTATCAAGGCTACCAAGCAACGCCATGAGCCTCTAGATCATATCTTGTTATATGGACCTCCAGGTTTAGGCAAAACCACCCTTGCACACCTAGTAGCTAAGGAGCTTGGAGTTGATTGCAAGATCACTTCTGGTACTGCCTTGGCAAAAACTGGCGACCTCGCCTCGATCTTAACCAACCTAAATGATGGTGATGTTCTATTTATTGACGAGATCCATCGACTACCTAAAGCTGTTGAGGAAACCTTATATCCAGTAATGGAAGATTATGCTCTTGATATCGTGATTGGCAAAGGACCTTCTGCGCGTACTGTCCGCCTTGACTTGCCCAAGTTCACCTTGGTGGGTGCCACCACTCGGTTTGGTTTGCTGGCCGGACCATTCCGTGACCGTTTTGGCATTATCCATCGCCTCAACTTTTACAAACCTGAAGAGATGACTCATATTTTAACCAAGGCAGCGGATAAACTAGGAATCAAGTTACTGCCCAACACTGCCTTGACCATTGCCACTCGTTCGCGAGGCACTCCGCGCATAGCTCTAAAACTACTTAAGCGTGTTCGTGACTTTGCTCAAGTAAATGATGAGTTGATTAATGAAGAAATTGTTAACTCGGCTCTGGACATGTTGGCCATTGATCAACTTGGGCTTGATCAAAACGAACGATCGTTCTTAAGAAAGGTGATTACCAAACACAACGGTGGACCGATCGGGATAAAAACAATCTCTGCCACTATTCATGAGGATCCTGGCACTATCGAGGAGGTGCTAGAGCCGTACTTGTTAGAACTTGGTTTTATCAATCGCACACCTCAAGGCAGAGTGATTACGCAAAAAGCTTACCAACATCTAGGTTTAAAGTATAATAAAGAAGATAAAAAACAAACTCTTTTTTAATTAAGGTCAAGCTCGTCAAGGCCAACTCATCAAAGCTGGCTTGATAAAAACCAGTTTTATTAAAACTTGCCCCTGCCTTACAAACTATTAATATCCATGTTAACACCACTCCCTATTACAGATAAAACCGGACAGCAACTTTCAATAAAACAGGTTAAACTCAAGATAAAAAATAGAGTTAAGGCAATCTATTTAGAGTTTGTGACCGGTTTTCTTTGGTGGTTTGTTGGCTGGATTCCTTCTCACTGTGTTCGCAAGTTTTTTTATCGATTGTTTGGGATGAAGATCGGAAAAAACTCTACCATTCACATGCAGGCGCGCATTTATGACCCCTATCACATCAAGATTGGAAACGGCACCTTAATCGGCGAGAAGGCCAGTTTAGACGGCAGACGTCAACTCCCTAACTCTCGCGGGGGGCTTGAAATTGGCAACCATGTTGATATTGCTTCAGAGGTTATGATCTGGACTAGTGAGCATGACATTAATGATCCCTTTCTAAAACCAATCGAGGAAAAGGTTGTCATACAAGATTATGTTTTTATTGGGCCGCGTGCGATTATCTTACCTGGAATTACAGTCGGTGAAGGTGCCGTGATTGGAGCAGGTGCTGTGGTGACAAAAAACGTGCCAAGCAACACGATCGTGGCTGGAATTCCTGCGAAAGAGATCGGCCAAAGAAAAGTTTTAAACTTAAACTATAAGTTAGGTCGACCCAGACTGTTTCAATAAATCTTCTATCTTATGTCTGACAAGTCTTTAGAACTTTTATCTATTATTATCGTGTCTTACAACACGGCTGAGTACACCCTCAAAGCAGTTCAATCGGTAATCGCAGATATTGATCAAGCATCCTTGCTTAAAGGTCGATGTAAGATTTTCGTGGTTGATAATAACTCTCAAGACGACACTCTGGCTCAGCTAAAAAAACTTCAAGAAAGATGTCAATATCTGGATGTTATTCAAAACAAGACAAACTTGGGTTTTGCTCGAGCTAACAATCAAGCTATTGTAAAAAGCCAAAGTAAATACATTTTTTTACTTAACTCTGATGCTTATGTTTTATCTGGAACATTAACTCAGTTAGTAAAAACTTTTGAAACTAACCCAGTTGATAACTCCACAGCTCAGTTAGCCTCACAACAAGGAAAACTTGATCGGTTAGGAATTTTAGCTACCACCTTACTCAACCCAGATAATAGTTACCAACCTCAAGGTGGCGCACTCCCAACAGTTTTTAGTTTAACCACGACCCTCTTTTTACTGGATGATATTCCTTTGCTTGGAAAATTTTTACCGGCGGTTCAAGAAACAGGCCGATCACCCAAGGCTTTTTTGAGCAGTTCGCTCCAGCCTCAGCAAAAAGGCTGGGTTGGAGGCACTGCCATGTGCATCCGGAGAGAAGTGGTAGATGAGATCGGTTTGCTAGACGAAAACATCTTTATGTATGGGGAGGATATTGAGTTTTGCTTACGAGCTAAAAATCACCACTGGGATATCGCGATCGATCCTTTAGCAAAAGCAGTTCATCTGGGAGGCGCAAGCTCCACAGATAGAACCGAAGATAAAACTGGCAATAGAGCTGGCGGTAAAATCGGCGATAAAACCGGCAATAGAGCAGGCTATAAAACTAGCAACTCATATAGCGAAAACGCCATCTTGGGAGAGATAAAAGCTTTTTTATACATCTGGACCAAACACAAGCCACATTGGCAGATGTATTTTGTTAAAATGATACTCTATTTTGCCATTAAGTTTAGAATTTTCGTGTTTGGCACAGTTTTTAAGGATAAACACAGAAAACATGTTTATAAAAAAGCAAAACAGTTAATCTACGCACAATGACAAGTCTAAAAAAAGTTTTTTCTTGGCTCGATACCAATATTTTACTATTGATAAGCGGTTTTCTCATTGCGTTTATTCCTTTGTATCCAAAAATTCCTCTGGCAGACTTGGTGCCCGGTTATATTGTGCGTTTAAGACTAGAAGATCTATTTGTTTTTTTTGCGATCTTAGTTTGGTTTGTTCAGGTGCTTCGTCACAAGATTAAATGGCGCTCAATTATTTTCTGGTTGATTATTGTTTATTTATTGGTTGGTTTGCTGTCGGTACTCTCTGCAGTTTTTTTTCTTCCCAGTATGCCAATGGAACTACTTCACATTGGTAAAACTGGATTACACTGGATGCGATATCTTGAGTATTTTGTCTTGTTTGGTCTGACCTTTTCTGCGGTTAAATCAAAAAAAGATGTTCAGATAATAATAAATGTGTTTGTTTTAACAACCTTGGCCATTGTAGTTTATGGATATGGTCAGCGCTTTCATTATTGGCCGGTTTTTTCCACCATGAACCGAGAGTTTAGCAAGGGAGTGCGCCTGTACTTAACCGAGAATGCTCGAGTTCAATCAACCTTTGCTGGACATTATGACCTCGCAGCTTATCTAGTGATTGTCTTAAACTTGATTCTTGCCATGGCCTACAAACAAACCAAAAGCTGGAAAAAGATCTGGTTTCATTTGGTTCATTTGGTTGGGTTGTGGCTCTTGATCATGACCGCTTCTAGAGTATCATTTGTTGCCTATATTGCTGGAGTGGCAGTGGTTATTTTTCTGCTTGCTTCCGAACAACCCACATTTTTGACCAAGCTCAAGTGGGGAGTTACTCGCTTTACCCTAACATTGCTGTTAATTGGTGTTATGATGCTTCAATTTGGCGTTGATATGCAAGATAGATTCTTGCATGTTTTGCGGGGATATCCGCAAGCAGAGCAGAGTTATCTAGCATTTAACAACTGGCAAAATGATGTGACTCGTCAAGTTAAACTTGCCTTAAATCTAAAGAAGAAGAAAGAAACCCCTGATAACTGGATTGCTGTGGACAACAGTTTGGATGAGGTTTTGTCTAAAACTGATGAACGACCGGTTTTAGATAAACCTGACCGCACCCGTCCTGATGATGTTTACACAGATGTGCCTGTCACAATAAAAGTTGCAACCCAGTCTGCTGATGGCACCATTGAATATATCTCGGTTAAAACCGAACGTACTTGGTCTGAAAACGCGATGAAGTATGGGCTATCGGTCGCGATTAGATTAGACACACTATGGCCCAACGCCATTCAAGGTTTTAAGCACAATCCATTGCTTGGAAAAGGTTATGGCACACTTAATAAAGAAACTTTTCAGCATTTTACCGAGGCAGAAAGCACAGACAACAACTTTTTAAGAGTTTTAGGAGAGACCGGCTTACTTGGTTTTATCTCTTTTTACTCAATTATTATCTGCGCGCTTTTCTTAGCTTACAAACTTCATCAATCAGATAACACCTATTACTCTTTCTTGAGTATTGGTTTTATTGGCGCCACTGTTGGCTTGTTGATTAATGCTTTGTATATTGATGTTTTCGCTGCCTCAAAAGTGGCCTTTACCTATTGGGCATTAACCGGTTTGGTTATTGCCTTATACTATCTTGATCAAGATAGAAAAATATGCAAAGGTACTTTTTTGAAGAAAAAATTTCAAGAATTTACTCAAAAGATTAAAAACAAACTCTGTCTATCAAACAAGTCATAAAATCATGAACCTAAAATGGCAATCTCTCAAAAAGCTTCTTAAAAACCATTATTTTCAACTGGCAATAGTTATCCTGCTGTCTTTTATAGTTAGACTGTATCGAATCAACTATCCCTTGCTTGACTGGCACTCGTTTCGACAGGTCGACACTGCCTCGGTAACCTATCGTTTTACACAAGAAGGCATTGATCTCTTAAGACCGCGCTATCATGATCTTTCCAGTATCCAATCTGGTAAGGATAACCCACAAGGCTATCGAATGACCGAGTTTCCTTTTATAAATGCCATGATTGCTCTCCTGTTGAACATTGCCCCTAGTTTAGATTTAGTCATGTTCAGCCGATTTGTCTCGATAATCTTTTCTTTAGGAACAATCCTTGCCTTGTACTGGCTAGTTTCACAAGTCTCAAACAAACAAACTGCCTTAATTAGTGTTATTTTTTTAGGATTGTTGCCATACTCGATCTATTACTCCCGCGTGATACTGCCTGAACCTTTTATGTTATTTTTTGTGACCTTATCAATGGCATCTCTAACCGCATTTTTTAAAAAGAAAAAAATAGGTTATTGGTGGCTGTCTTGGAGTTGTTTAGCATTGAGTTTGTTGCTCAAACCCTTTACTGCTTTTTTAGGTCCAGTTTTTCTAACCTTAGCCATAATTTATGAACCAAAATTTTTTAAAAAACCCTTACTTTATCTATATCCATTGTTGGCTTTTACTCCCTTGGTTCTCTGGCGAAAATGGATCATGAACTTTCCTGAAGGCATCCCTGCTTCTAACTGGCTTTTTAATCAAGACGGTATTCGTTTCAGACCAGCCTGGTTTCGTTGGCTATTTTGGGAACGTTTAACAAAAATCATGAGTGGTTTTGTTGGAGTTTTTTTTGTCTTTTTTAATCTGGTTAAACGCGACCGGTTGCTGGTGATTATCGCCAGTTGGTGGTTGGGGATCTTGATCTTTTTTATTACTATCGCGACCGGTAATGTCAAACATGATTACTATCAGGTCCTAGCTTTACCTATCTTGAGTTTAACCTTAGCACGGGGTGCGATCTTGTTTCAACAAAAACTTACTGCCTGGCTTAACAAAAAAATCCCTCAGTCAGACCTCATCAGCTCCACCATCACCGGTGTGCTTTTCATCACATTAATCTTCTTGAGCTGGCAACAAGTGAAAGGTTTCTTTAATGTTAATCAATGGGAGTTTCAAAAGGCTGGACAAGAGGCAGATCTATTATTGCCTCCTGAAGCAAAGGTGATCGCGCCAGCAATGGGGGACACCATGTTTTTGTTTCAAACTAAACGCAATGGTTGGCCAATCGGCTATGATATTGACCATAAAATCGCGCAAGGAGCAACCCATTACATCTCAACCAATCTTGATGCTGAGGCTATAGAGTTGGAAAAAAAATATATTACTGTAAAAAAAACCAGTGAGTTCCTGATCTTGGATTTAACGATTCCTCGATCAGAATAAACACACTTCAGAATAAATACACTTTAGAATAAATACTCTGATGTTAAATAAAAAAAGATCTTTATGAAAATCTTGATGCTTACTCCTTATCTGCCTTATCCATTGCTCTCTGGTGGACAGATTAGAACCTATAACTTACTTAAGGAGTTATCTGGTCGACATGAAATCACCTTGTTTGCTCTAATCAAGGATCATCAAGAAAAAAAATATATTAAAGATATCCAACCGTTTTGCCAACAGGTGAGGGTGTTTAAACGATCCTCAAAACCGTTTACCGCCAAAAACGTCTTAAAAACTGCCATCTCTACCTACCCGTTTTTAGTCATTCGCAATCTGGTGCCCGAAGCCGTTAGTGCAGTAAAAGCTGAGTTAAATCACACTCATTATGATCTGATTCATGCTGAAACCTTTTACATGATGCCTCACATTCCCAACACAAGAACCCCGATCTTGCTAGTAGAGCAGACAATTGAGTATCTAGGCTATGAATCTTATGCCAAAAAAATCAAACAACCCTTAAGGCATTTACTAGAGTTTGATATTAACAAGATCAAAAGATGGGAACAGTTTTACTGGAAAAAGGCTGACAAGCTCATCACCATGAGCGGTAAGGACCAGGCCTATATTCAGCAATATTTATCTAAACCAGAAAAGGTCGAGGTTGTCTTTAATGGCGTGGATAACGATTGGTTTGCTCAAGTTCCGCATAAACTATCAAACGATCCAACCGTAATTTACGTTGGCACCTTTAAGTGGCTCCCCAATGTAGAGGCTGCCAAGTACTTAATTAAAAAAGTTTGGCCAAAGATCCTACAACTTCAACCCAATGCTCAACTCAAGATTGTTGGTAATGAGCCTACTGACGAGCTTAAGAGCTATCAAGAGAAATCTCAAAATGTTCAAGTCTTAGGCAGAGTGCCTGATATTCGTTATGCCTTTAAGCAAGCGCATGTGTTGCTAGCTCCGGTCTTTAGTGGCAAAGGCACTCGGTATAAAATTTTAGAATCACTGGCCTCGGGCACACCGGTTGTCGCCACCCCAACCGCGGTTGAGGGATTAAACTTAAAACACAACCAACATGTCTTGATAGGCGATAGCTCTCAAACTCTAGCTAATTATGTTGTAAACCTGTTTGAGGATAAAAAGCTTTGGCAAAAACTATCAACCAATGGCAAAAAATTTGTTAAGCAACATTATGATTGGCAACCGATTGCCAACAAGCTTGACAAGATTTACCAATCGATGCAAGACTGAAATAAATTTTTTTTATTAAACTTTTTCAAGATATGTCACAAGAAAAATTAACTTTAGTCATTCTTAACTACAACAGTAAATTTTGGCTTAAAAAATGTTTGGAAAGTCTTAAAAGTTATTATTTAGATAAAACTAAAACCAAGGTTAAAACCATTGTGGTTGATAATCACAGCACTGATGACTCATTAAAAATGGTAAAAACAGATTTTCCTTGGGTAGAGGTGGTAGAACTTGAAAAAAACCTGGGTTTTTCCGCTGGTAACAATGTTGTTTTAAAACAAGTTAATACTTCCTATGTCATGCTGTTAAACAGCGATATTGAGTTTAACTTTCATACTAACCTGGATCTCTTGATTAACTCTCTAGAAAATAATCCTGAAGTTGCGATCGTCACTCCTAAAGTAAATCTTTCCAATGGTAGCTTAGACTGGGCTTGTCATCGAGGTGAGCCCACTCCCTGGGCCTCATTTACTTACTTTGCTGGTTTAAGCAACCTGTTTCCGCAATCAAAACAGTTTGGAGGCTATCATCTCAACTATGAAGATCTTGACAAACCACATTTTATTAGTGCCTGCACTGGCGCAGCCATGATGGTCAGGGTTAAGTACATGAATGAAGTCGGATTTTTGGATGAACGATTTTTTATGTACGGAGAGGATCTTGATTGGTGTAAAAGATTTAGAGATGCAGGATATAGAATTGGTTACTTGCCTCAAGTTGAGATCATTCACCATAAATACAAATCTGGCATTCAAACCGAGTCTCCCTTAACCAAGCTTCAGTCTAAACAATACTTTTACAACACCATGTTGTTGTACTATGACAAACATTATAAAGATAAATATCCTAAGGTTTTGCGCTGGTTGCTAAGATTATTTTTGTTTATCAAGAAAGGAGGCATGTAACCTTGTCTCGAACACAAAAACAGATTGTTACCATTGGCTTTGATGCTCGTTTAAGTGGTCAACGTCATGCAGGCATTGGTCGTTACATTGAAAATTTATTAATAGAGCTGATCAAGATTACGCCTGATTTTGTTAAGTTAATAATATTTTTTCACGATCAGGGTCAAGAACAAGCGGTTCGAGCTCATTTGAAAAATCAAATGAAATATCAAGCTGTGTTTGTGCCGATTCGTCATTACTCGCTTGCTGAGCAGTTTGAATGGCCAAGAATCTTGAAGCATCACAAACTTGATTTACTGCACGTGCCTCATTTTAATATTCCGTTGTTATATCAAGGTAAGATTGTGGTGACGATACACGACTTACTATGGCATGAACAGATCGGCCCAGATGCTACAACCCTACCAGTCTGGAAATATTATTTTAAGTACTTAGCATATCGAGTCGTGACAAATCACGCATTAGTAAAGGCAGAGAAGATCTTTGTTCCCACTCAAGCGGTTGGTAAGATTCTAACCCAATATCAATCCGCGGTTAGAAAAAAAACCATTGTCACATACGAAGGCATTAGCCAGCCGTTCAGTTTGGTTCATGAAAAGCTAGTGACCGATCCTGCCTCAGCATCTCAAAAACCGTTTAAGCCGTTCCTGATTTATGTTGGTTCACTTTATCCCCACAAAAACATTAATCTTGTTTTGCAAGCTTTAAAGAGTTTAGACAATCTGACCTTGAAAATAGTCTGTGCGCGTAATGTATTTATGCAAAGAACGCAAGAAAAAGTGGCTGAGCTGGATCTAGAGGATCGCGTCGAGTTTACCGGCTATCTAGATGATGAGCAGTTGATTAAAAATATGCAATCAGCATTAGCTTTAATTCAACCCTCTAAATCTGAGGGTTTTGGCTTAACCGCGATCGAGGCCATGGCTGTGGGTACGCCTGTTATTGCCTCAAGTTTGCCTGTTTTTAAAGAGATTTATCAAACAGCACCTTTGTACTTTCATCATGACAAGCCTCACCAGTTAATTCAGGTGATTAAACAACTGGAAGATAAAAAAACCAGAAGCAAACAGATTAAAATTGGTTTAGAAACTGTGAAAAAATATAGTTGGCAGACAGTGGCTAAAACAATTTTAGATCATTACCTGAGTGTTATTTCATAGTTCATGACTAAAAAACTGTCTGATTTTCCTGTCACTAAACTAATTTCTAGGAATCTAATTTCAAGGAATCTAAAGGTTGCCATTGTCTATGACTGGGTTGATACCAGATATGGAGGAGCAGAACAACTGGTCTTGGCCTTTTATAAATTATTTCCTAAAGCAACTCTTTTTACCTCGATATACAACCCTCAACTAGCTTGCTGGGCAGATCAAGTTAAGGTGAAAGCTAGTTTTTTAAATCGTTTACCCTTGATAAAAAAACATCATCGTTTAGCCCTACCACTCTTACCTATGGCTTTTGAGTCGCTTGATTTGGCTGAGTATGAGTTGGTTATCTCTATTACTAGTGCCTTTGCTAAAGGCGTTATTACTCGATCTGATCAGTTGCACCTCTGCTATTTACTGTCTCCACCCAGGTTTCTGTATGATTTTAATCAAGAGTTTTCAGAATATACTAAACTTTCTAGACTGCCGGTTGTAAAGCAAGTTTCTAGGTTTATTCTTGATTATGTCCGCTGGTGGGACCAAGTGGCTATGTTTAGACCTGATGCGGTTGTGCCGATCTCTGAGCAGGTTCAAAACAGAGTCAATAAAAATTACGGTTTAAAAACCCTTGCGCCGATTTATCCCCCTGTTGACATGATTGAGTTGCAAACTGATGACCAAGCCCTAGCTAACTTGAACCTACCTTCTGATTTTTGTTTAGTAGTGAGTAGGCTAATCTCTTACAAAAAAATAGATCTGGCAATCAAGGCTTGTGCCTTGTTAAAACAAAACTTGATCATTGTAGGCGATGGACCAAGCAAAAGAACCTGGCAAAAACTGGCAGGCTCGTTACAAAATACAAGCAACAGTCAACTCATCTTTTTGCCCTCTCAGCCTCAACCAGTGGTTAACTCCTTAATGAAAAACGCATCTCTCTTTTTATCACCTGGAGTGGATGATTTTGGACTTAGCCCTCTGCAAGCAAACTTGTTTGGCACGCCCGCAATTATTAATGCTAACAGTGGTGTTGCTGAGGTATTTACAAACAATATCCAAGGATTAGTCATAAAAAAAGTCACGGTTTCCAACCTTGCGTCAGCCATTGAGCAAGCGCTGTTGAAAAACTTTAATTCTGCTAAAATAAAACAGCTGGCCCAATTACAGACTACAGAGAAGTTTATTAAAGAAATCTCTGAGGTTATTCTGAGGTTATCTAACATATAGCGTGATTACAAACCATTGGTCAGTAATAATACTCATATGAAAAACAACCCACATGCATACGCAGTAATCCTTGCTGGAGGCGGAGGAACACGCCTGTGGCCCAAATCTCGTAATGACACACCAAAACAGTTTTTAAAGTTAACCGGTAACCGTACCATGATGCAGATCGCGGCAGATCGCATTCACAAGATTCTTCCTTGGGAAAAGATAATCGTGGTCACTAACAAGATTTATGTTGATGATATTAAAGAACAACTTCCTGAAATTCCAGAAAAAAACATCATCTGTGAACCTCAAAAAAAGGATACGGCCTTGGCCATGTTGGTTGGGTCATTGTATGCAAAAAGTTTGGATCCAAAAGCCGTGATCATGAACGCTGCTTCAGACCACATCGTGACCGACGATGCTGAGTTTATCAAGATCATGACTCAAGCCTTGGAGATTGCCACAGAAAATGATTATCTGGTCACGGTTGGCATCAGTCCCACAGAACCCAACACCAGCTTTGGCTATATCAAGGCTGGCGAAGACTTGAAAAAAATCAATCATGGTCGATCTCTGTACAAGGTCACTAGTTTTACAGAAAAGCCTAACCTACCCACTGCTATCGGCTATATCTCCACAGGAAAATACTTTTGGAACGCTAACATGTATGTCTGGTCAGTCAGCTCGATACTAAAGGCTTTTAAAAAACATGCTCCGCACCTATACAATGCTTCAAAAGATCTTCACAAGTTATCAGGAAAAAAATTTCATCAAGCTTTAGATGGGATCTATGCTGATGCGGAAAAAATCTCGATCGATTACGCCATCAGTGAAAAAGCTGATAACTTGGTTCTAATCCCTGGTGATTTTGGCTGGAACGACGTGGGTTTATGGAACGTGGTTTACGAGTTAGGCGAAAAAAACAATCAGGGAAATGTGATCATTAATGATGATGAAAACACATATACAGTCACGATCAATTCTGAACATAACTTGGTGCACACCAACAATCGTTTGGTGGCCTTGCTTGATGTCAACGAGATGATTGTGATAGATACAGACGAGATCTTATTGATTGCTCCAAAAAAGAAAAGCAATGATATTAAAAAGATCGTTGAAAAGTTAGAAAAAGAAAGACGAAAAGAGTATTTATAAGGTCAAAGCTGATAAAATTTAATATTATTAAACCCAAACCTGGTGCGAGTGATGTTAACTCTTTTGACCAAAAGTTTAATAATTTTTCTTAGCTAGTGCTGTTAACTCTAAAACTGAATCACAATGACTTATCTGCAAAAAAAACGTATTCTAGATTTAATAGTCGCCTTCAGCTTAGTTATAGCCTTCTTACCTTTCTGGATCGTGGTCCCGATCTTGATTTATTTAGAATCAGGTAGCCCTATAATCTTCAAACACAAACGTGTTGGTAAAAACAAGCAGGAGTTTTTAATTTATAAATTCAGATCCATGATTCCCGATGCTCAAAAGATCTTAAAAGAAAAATACCCGCATCTCTTGGAACAGTTTAAAGCAGAGGACTGGAAGATTGAGGCTAAAAAAGACCCAAGAATCACTAACCTCGGTAGATTGCTCAGAGCGTTTACCATTGACGAGTTTCCACAGTTGTTTAATGTTATCAAAGGGGAGATGAGCATGGTTGGTCCACGGGCTTATGTTAAGGAAGAACTAGAAGAACAAACCAATAAATATCCTCAAACCAAAAAATACATAAAAAATATCTTGGCGGTAAAACCTGGAATCACCGGTATTTGGCAAACTAGTGGTCGTAATGAAATTCCCTTTACTCAAAGGGCCAAGATTGACTCGACATATGCTAATAATGACTCAATTTGGGAAGACATCAAGATTCTTTTTAAAACACCCAAAGCAATGATCTCAAAATGGTAAACTTAA
>Ga0172382_10010068_pt1 | contig 12759 bp, 16 predicted proteins | sample Leawel138RmetaG_FD_122245 | JGI IMG/M metagenome (GOLD analysis project Ga0172382, IMG submission 122245) | Leachate microbial communities from a municipal landfill in Southern Ontario, Canada - Leachate well 138R metaG | ecosystem: Engineered > Solid waste > Landfill > Unclassified | place...
CACGCGGTTTCCAACCTTTGTGTCATCCACGATGTCATCGGGGATCATCCCGGACGTGAGCTGCACCCAGGAAAGCGTGTTGCTCACCCGCGCCAATAGCCGGTCGTTCGCGCCCGCAGCGATGTCTGCCGGATCGCCTGCGGAGTTGGCCGCGCGCCCGATCACAGACAGCGCCGTGCTGTTGCGGAGATGAGTATTGTTGATGCCGTCGCTCTTCACCCGCAGCGCGCCGCCAGAGTCTTCCAGCGTCGACCCGTCTGTGTCGATAATCGCCCACACCCGCTCGTCCGTCACCGTGACGTTACCGGACGTGTCCACAAGCACCTGACAGAGCATGATGTCGTAGATGGTGCCCGAGGTCTGCACAATCGCCGGGGCGGTCGGGCTTGCGGCGTCGGTGCCCGCAATGCGGGTGATTGCGACGTCAAACCCGGCCCAATCGGCGCGCAGTACGATCCGGTCGATGCGCGTGTTGCCCCCACCCACGGCGCTCGGGATGTTCACCGCCTCCACGGCGTCATTGTGGTACACCTTGCCGTCCACAAGCGCCCCGCCGGGCGCCACGTCCACGGTGTTCAGCCCACCGTCTGCGCACGCCAGCTCGCTCTCGTAGCCCGGCGCCACGCCCTCTTTGCCTGAGCAGGCGGCGATGATGGCAAGGAAGGTGGCCCACTGGGCTTGCGTATACCCGGCGACCTGGTGCCCGACGGCGCCGCTGCTGGTGGTCGTCCATAATCCTGAGAACTGTGTCATGATCTCCTCCTAGATCCCCGTGAAGCGGCGGTAGTAGCTGACCTGGATGTTGGTTGCCGCCGTGACCCCCGACCCGGTGACCCGGAACGGGTTGATGCGTGAGGTCGCGGGCCACACCGGCGCCGCGATGTGAAACGTCGCCAGGTCTGAGTCATCGGTCAGATCGGCAATGCGGTTCGTGCCGCCGTCATCCACCACGGACTTGTGCCCGTAGCGGCAGTCGACGTCGTAGTAGTGCCCGGCGGCGATGGTCACGCCGGTAAAGTCGAGTTTCTCACCGGTGAGAACGTTCGTGATCACGCCGTCGGTGATCGGCCCCGTAACGCGCACCAGATGCGGCTGGGCGTGCCACGTGCCGGTGTAGACGATGCTGGCTGTGGCGTCCAGTGTGGAGGCGCCCATCGGCGTAGGGACCGGCGTGGGGACCTCGAACGCGTCCGCCCCGCCGCCCAGCGCAAAGCTCACGCTTGCCACTTCGGGATCGTAGAAGGTCGGATCGGACGCCTTGAGCCGCACCGTCACCTGTTGCGCCGTCCAGTCCGCCGTGTCCCAGGCCAGGCTCATATCGCCGCTGTAGACGACGGCGATGCAGCGCGCCGCCCCGCTATCCAGCACCCACTTGAGCACCGGCGCGTTCTCCGGAGAGAACAACCGCACGAGCTGATCACGCCGCGTGTGCATGTCCTGCATCGTGCGCGACGGCAGACGGAACAGGAGCGACCCGATACGCGGATCGAGCCGGAAGCCCAGGTCGGTGTCTCCGTGCTGCTGCGCGCCCCGCTGCGCGAGCCGGTGCTGGGGCGCCATGCCCCAGCCGTCGTGTCCTTGCAACACGGCGATGTCGTCCAGGTCGGTCTCAGTGCTGCCGATCACTACGTAGAGTTTCATGCATTCCCCCAGGCCATCGAGATCAGCCGCAGCTCCTCAGTCAGCGAGGGTTCCTCGCCGCGGTAGTAGTGCGGCGCAACCTGGATGTTGACCTGCCGTTGCTCGCTCACCACGTCCTGCCGACCCTGCGGCGTGGGAAGCAGGGCCTCCACGTGCCCCACGTCCACGCGCGGGGCGATGGTCACGCGGTTCAGCTCCTGTGCAAACGCCGCCCACGCCGTGTGAATCGGCAGCGGGCTACCGGGCACCGCCCAATCCGGCAGATCCGGCAGCTTGATCTTGAAGTTGAACTCGCGATTGCTGATCCAGTCCCAGAACTTGGAGACCGCACCCGCGAAGGCGTCCCACAGATCCTTCACCGGCTGGATCGCGCTCTGGATCGCGCCCATGATCGTCTCAAACACGCCCTGCAGGCCCTCCAGCGCCGGCGGGAGCGTCTCCTCGAGCCAGGCACGCAGCGCCTCCCAGATCGGTTCGATCACGCCCCAGGCTGTCTCGAGGGCCGTCTGGATCGCGGGCCAGACCGTCTCCGACCACACCTTTTTCAACAGTTCGATCCAGGGGACGATGTTGTCGTTGATCCAGCGTCCCAATTCCTCCCACACCGCTGAGATCACGGTCCAGGCGTTCTCAAGCGCCGTCTGGATCGCGGGCCAGACTTCCGTCACCCACTTGTCGTAGAGCGTCTGGATCGTGGGAATCAGCGTCCCGGTGACCCAGGCAACCAGTGTTTGGAAGATGCTCTCGACGATGGGCCACACGGTCTGAATCGCGTTCTGAATCGCGGGCCACACGACCGTGACCCAGGTGTTATAGAGATTCTGCACCGTGGGGATCACGGTCCCGGTGATGAAGGCGCCGATCGCCTGGAAGATGGCCTGCACCACGGGCCACACCGCCTGCACCACGGCCTGAATCGCGGGCCAGGCCGAATCGACCCAGAACGACCGCAGGGCCTCGAGGGCCAGCGGCACGTTGGTCTTGAGCCACGTCCACAACTCGGTCAGCGCCGGCTTGATCGTGCCCTCCCACGCGTCGGTCAGCGCCGTACGGATCCCCAGGAAGTCGTTTTCCCACGCCGCCCGCAGCGCCGCGACGATCGCAACACCGGCGACAAAAACGGCGATGACCGGCGCCGCCGCGGTGACGATGCCCCACAACGCCGGCAGCACCACGGACGCGATGGCCGCGCCAAGAACGACCAACACGTCCTGCAGCTTGACGTTCTCCGCCAGCCAGGCCGTGACGGCATCCTTCGTGGTGATCAGCCAGTTCAACACGTCCCACAACGCCGCCGGCGGTTCGATGTTCAGAGCTCTCAGGAAGTTCTCGATACCGACGAACAACCCCTCGTCAGCCAGACCCTTGATGGCATCACGAATCGCCCCGACGAGGCCCGCGGTCTCCGGGCCGAACAACATCGACAATGCAATGTGCAGCGCATTCAGGGGATCGACCCCACTATCCAGCATCCAGATAAAGTCCTGCACGACGCCGGCTACCTTCTCAAACGCCGGCGCCAGCGTGCCCTCGAGGAAGTTGGTCAGCGGGGGCAGCACGCGCCCCGCCAGATCGGAGATCACGCCTAGGACCGTGGTCAGCGTCGGCAGGAACGCCATGCCGATGCGGTCCTTGGTATCCTGGAAGCCGGCGCGCAGTTGAGCCAGCTTAGCCGTCGCGCTTTCGGTGACGTCGGGCATCGCGGCGGTGTTGGCCTCGAGCTTCTCGAGCGTGACGGCCATCATGCCCGCCTGGACCTGCGCTTTGGTCAGCGCCGACTCCTCCACGCCGTACATCTTGGCCGCCTCAGCCGTCGCCTCAGCCAGCGAGACCTGGATCGACAGGTTGTCCAGGATCATGGGGCTCAGCCGCCCGACGCCGGTCACGAGGCTGTCCATGAGGAAGCCGACGTCCTGACCTGTTGCAGCCGCAACCTTGTTGAGGTACTGCATCGCATCGGGCAACTGCACGGCAAAATCGGTCGAGACCAGCGACGCGGCCTTGTTGAACGACATCATCAGATCGCGTTGGGAGATCATGCCCGAGCTGCCCCGCTGCAGCGCGGCCAGCATCTCGTCCGCGCCGTAGCCGGCACTCTCCGCCAAGCCCTCGAAACTGTCGGCCAAGCCTTCGACCGGCGCCGCGTCGACCGTGATCTTTGCCAGGGCCGCTCCCAGACCGACGACCGCGCCCGTAGCCGCGCCGATGCCGCCCAGCACGCCGGTCCCGATCGTCTGCAGGTTCTTGACCGCGCCCGAGGCGATTTTCTGCACGGCGCCATCCACCTTGCTCCGGGCGCCGGCCAGATCGCCGTCCAGCTTCTCGAGCGTGGCCCGGATCGCGACGTTTGCCCGTCCTAATGCCGAATCAACGCCCATGTAGTTTCTCCAGATCTAGTCGGGAGGTCAGCTCTGCGTGTTCCTCTCGCCGTCGGTCCAATTCGTCACCCTCCAGCTTGCGCGGCTCACTGCTGTGCAGGAGTTTCGCCAGCGGCGGCATGCGCTTGGTCCGCGACAGCGCCGCCGTGTGCCACGCCAGCGAGATCTGCTGCCGTTGCGCCAGCTCAGCGCGCCAGTGCGCGGCGTCGATCACCGCCAGCGTCTCAGCGGGCGTGAGGTCGTAGAACTCCAGGAGCCCCACGCCGCAGCGCAGAGCTTGGGTGAGGAGCGCATCGAAGTCGATCCGCTCCTCGCCTACGCGTTTGGGTCGTCGTCTCCGTCGTCGTCTGCCGCGTCGTCCTGGCTGTAGCCCAGCACCCCCGCCACGGCTTCCATCACCGCCGCCGCAGTGTCGGAAAAACCGACCTGATCCATGACGGCGATGGCGTCGGCCATCTTGACCGCCGGACCGCCGGTGCGCGCGTCGCGCCGTGCCGCCTGCATCCCCACGAGGAGGAGTTGAGCGACCTCGCTGACACCAGCCTGTCCGCCCATGAAGCCCTGGGCCACGCCGATGACGCTCTTGCCGCTGACTTTCTCGAAGTCGATCAGCGCCTTGTTCGTGAACAGGACGCGGACCTCCTGATCCCCGGCGTAGAGGACGGCCTCGCCGCGGGCGCCTCTACTCATCTCAGGCGCCATCAGCTACCAAGCTCCGTCCAGAAACCGTCGACGGTGAGGCTGATCGAGATTGTGGCCTCGCCCTGATCGGGGAACGACTGACTCATGTTCGCGATCATGGCATCGGCGGTCTCGATCGTGACGCCGTCCTCCTGGCGCGCGACCAGGATCATCTCGCCGTTGCGCTTGGCCGCCTTGAGAGCCTGAAAGCACTCGTTCGTGGGCACATACAACGCGTCCAGGCTGATCGACGCGCCGTAGCGCCCCGGACCGACCCGCTTCGCGCGGCTGTCCTTCGAGCTGTAGTTGATCTCCTCCGTGGTTTCCTCGAATGTCACGTCGCGCTGCGAGCCCACGACCTCATACGCCGGGACCGCCTCCGACCCGGTGTTGACCAACAGCAGAATATCTGATCCGTTCATTCCCATGTCACACTTCCTCCATAAGCCATCTGATAGTGAGAATCCGCCCATACGCATTCTGCTCGTCAGCCACGACCGGACCGGAGCAGTCTGCCAACACCCACACAAAGCCGGCAACCGTCGTCAGCGGCTGCCGGTGCAACAGCGTCCGCACGCGCTCGGCGATCGCCTCCACGGTCACCACGCTGCCCCCGGCGGGCGCGTAGCAGCGCACGTCGCGCGTGATCTCCCGCCCCCGCGTCGTCTTGGTATCCCACGGCGTTTGCGCGATCGCGCCGGCAGCGACGATGTACGGCAGCACCGCATCACCCGGCGCCGGATCCATCATAAAGATCGCCGGACGGCCCTCGTACGTCGCGAGCTGTGCCGTGAGCGTCGCGTCTCCCGCCAAGCGCGCATACAGCGCCCGAGTGATCACTTACCGACCTCCAATCAATGCCAGAATCCGCTTGAGGTTGTGCAGCAGCGCGGGCCGCAACCACGGATGCGCCGGCGCCGTCGCGCTGCCGACCTCGATCCAATACCCGTAGTCCCCGCCTTTTTCACCGCGGGGAATGCCGATCCGGGCTTCGATGACGTCGCCCGCGCGCTGCACCACGCTCGTGAGCCGGAATAGCGCCAGCACCCGCCGGTACGCCTGGCCGAACGCCGGCTCACGGATGCGCAACAACCGCTGCCGGGCGTCCACTTCGACCACCTTGGCCGCCGTCTCCATATCCGCCGTGACCTGCGTCGCGACGGCTTCGATCAATTCCTTCTGGCGCCATTGCACCACGCCCGACCGGCTCACGATCCGGCCTCCTCGAGGGCCACGTCCCCCTGTCGCTCGAGACAATCGATCTCGTAGTGATGCCCCGCCCGGCTGGGCTCGCGCACACCCAGGACCTCAACCTGCAGCTCCTCGAGCACGATCAGCGCGCCCCGCCCGAAAGGGACCCCCGCGCCGGTCACCAGCGCAGCCGTGTAGAGGACGTGGCTGATCTGTTGCTCCTCACGATCGGCAACGACCCGCTCGCTCGCGTTCGCCGGACGCAGCCGGCCCCGGACCGTGCCGGCGTCGGTGTAGGTCACGATCCAGCCGCCTTGCCCGTCGAACACCCGCTCGGGCACCCAGACGGTGAACACGTGGTTCAGCAACGATCTGAATACGCGCGTACTCATGTCTCTCCTAGAGCCGGTAGGCGTTCAGCATGTCTTTCTCACTCAGCAGCAGCATCCGCGCCGCACTCACGCCCATGACGCCCTCGCTGACGCCGCCATAGCTCTCGGCGCCGAACGTCACGGAGAAGTCTCCGAGGGTCTGGGCATTGACGCCGGGAACGGCCTCTGTCTGGGCCGTCCGCAGCCCGGCTTGGAAGACCCGGCACGCCGCGCGCGTGGCGATGTCTCCGATGATCTCCGGCAGCGTGGCGTAGCCGTAGCTGTAGCTCACCACGACCGCGCCCGCGCCCCGAGTCCAGCGCCCGCCGCCGTGCCGCAGCAATTGCCCATCCTGCGTCACGGTGTAATCATCGGGCGCCGTCAGCGTCACGCCGTTCTCGAGCACGCTCGTGATCGCCACGACCGGCAGTTGCGGGAGGAGCAAGTTGTAGCGGGGCGTCAGCACGTCGAACGTCACCGTCGCGTCCGTTACCGGATGCAGCCACTGCCGGCAGTATTCGCGGATCGCGTTGGTTGCTTCCTGGATCGCCCGCTCTGCCGATGCCACCTGATCCGGCTCGGAGATCTCCACCTGCAGCAACAGCGCCATATCCGCGACCGTGCAGAACTTATCCACGCCATGCCTCCACCGCTGCCGCCGCGCGGCTGCTCAGAAAACTCAGGTCCGCCGCGCGCAATTGCGCCAGCGTGCGGATGCCCGTAGCCCGGATCTGGGCCGCCGTCGCCGCCCCGATGCCGGGGATCGTGGTGAAGTCGGCCTCCGGTTCCGCCGCCTTGTCCGCGTCCGGCACGCGCAGCTTGTTCTCGGACGGCTGCCGGCGCTTGGGCTGCACGTAGCCCAGCCGTTCGGCGTCCTCCCGGTGCATCTTCACCGCCCGCCCGTGGCCCAGGTCCACGGGCACCAACGGTCCTCTCCTGCGTTTCATCGTCGCCTCCCTTGACGCGCGAATTGCGCGCGCACCTTGTCCTCATCACCCCGGTGACACTTGACGGTCCGCCCCGGCGCGATCTCCACTTCGACCAACACGCTCGTCTTGCGCGCCCGGCGTCTCCCGGCAGGCACAGCACGCTTGTGCGCAGCGGACAGCCACGCCGCCGGCGCCGCACACAAGCGCGGCTTCGCCCGGTAGAAAGCGCGCAGAAACGCGAGCCGCGGTTCGTCGCTCGCCTCAAGCTCCTCCACAAAGGCGGCCATCAGCGCCCGCCCCAGGTCATTGTCCCGGACGAACAACAGCTCGTGAGCATACAAGGGCACCCGCAGATCGCGGATCACCGCCGCCGTCCGCTCCCGTTCCTCCGGAGAACCGACGTCCGCCGCGGTCACGCCGTATTGACCCAGGGGGACCACGGCGTCCCAGCGGTCCAGGAAGTGCCAGGCTGCCGGCAGCATATCCCACGGTACCCGGATCCCCGGCTGTGCATACAGCGTCTTCTCGAAGGGTGGGGGTCCCCCCCAATCGCCCGCCGTGACCCCCAGGCCCATCTGCTGGGCCCTGGCGGCCAGCGCGTCGTCAGTCCCGCGTACCACGATTCCACAGTCGCTCATGCGGTCACTCGCTTTCTCAGTCGCGCCACGATCGACGATCCCGACGGGTTCAGCTTTGGCCCCTTGATCAGCGTCCACTTCCGGTCGGTGTAGAACGCGTAGCGTGCGCCGTAGTCGGTGTCCGGGTCGAAGATCTCCAGGGTGTGCACGCTGAACTGCCAGTAGTGCGTCGGATCCATGTAGCTGGTGTCGTGCTGCCAGTGGGGCAGCTTCACGTAGAGTTCGCCGCCCGGTCGCAGGATGCGCCAGCATTCGTCGAACGATTCGATCAGGTTCAGCCGCAGATGTTCCAGGACGGCATCGGCGTTGATCTCGTCGAACGATTCATCCGCCCAGGGCCACGGCAGGTCGTTCAGGTCGTGCACCACGTCAATCTCGGGCCGGTGCTGGGTGCGGTCGTGGTTCACGGCGCCCTTCACCGGGCGATTCCCGCAGCCGATCACGAGGCGGTCCATCGGCGCGCCTTTCATCGCCGGCGGCGGCTCCCACCGCGGGCGCGGGCCTCGAACCGCTTCACCGCCTGCCACGACGCCTCAGCGTCGAGCCGACCGGGGAGCATCCCCTTCCACCGCCGCGCCTCACCGGGATAGTGCATCAGCCCGGCGGTCTGAATCCCCCGTGTGTAACGCGGAAAGGTGTTCCACTCATTCCCAAGGAGATACACCTTGAGCGGCTCGGTATACATCGCCCGCGTCAACGCCCCCTGATCGCGCTGGGCGTACTTCTCCCATTCGGTCAGCCAGCGCCGGAAAAACCGTCGCACCCGCTCATTGCGCGTGAAGGACCACACGCCGCCGTTGTACTGCGTCGTGTGCAGCGTCACGATCTGGTGGGTCGTGTCGTCAAGCTCGCGGACCGTGGCCCGGTTCCGGAGGAAGCCGAAGGAATCCAGGTGCGGATCGGTGCAGATGACGAACTCCCAGCCATCCTCGATGAGTTCAAAGTAGAAGCGGATGTCACCCACGACCTCGGTGTCAGCGTCCAGGTACAGCACGCTCTGCCACTCTGCCGGCGCCAACTCGTAGGCCCGTAGTTTGTTGCGCCGCGCGCCCACGTCGCTGTCCGGCTCCACGATCAGCACGTCCTCCGGACCGATCGCCCGGTCGCTGCACAGCGCGATCGGGATCTCGGGCATGTACTGTTTGGCACTCTCCATCATGCGCCGCGCGCTCTCCCGTGCCGGTTCGCCGAACGCCACGCAGTAGATCCCGCGCGTGCTGTCCGTGCCGCGATCGACCGGCTCGGGGCCGGCGTCGATGACCGTTCCTGCATCCAGCGTCGTTTCATCCATCATTCGCTCTACTGCCTCCTGATGCTCTGCGCACCAGCGTTCGATCGTGTATGCATCCGTCACCGCCCGCAGCGCGTCGCGGTCCACGTCGCCGCGACTCTCGATGGCAAAGGCCAGCGCGCCGATCAGCGATCGGCTATCGCCGCGATCGTAGCGCACGATCCCCGGCAGCGCCGGCAGCTCGTCGAGCAACCCCACGCCCCGCGGGATCACCACACTGACCCCGCAGGCCAACGCCTCCAGGGGCGGCATGGGCACGCCCTCCACCAGCGCCGTGCAGACGTAGATGTCCAGGCTTTGGAAAAAGGCCGGCATGTCGCGCCACGCCAGGTGCTCGGTATGCACCGGCCAGCCCCTTCCCGAAGCCCGCCAGTCGACCGTCTGCCCGACCTTGGAGCGGACCAGGTCCGCCGCGAGATCCTCACCCTTGCGCCCGTTGCGGTAGGTGTAGCCCGAGAACCCGGCAGTGAGCCGCTTGCCCGCCGTGCGCTCGGGGATCGTGAACCGCTCGCGTTCCACCGGCGGATGTACCTGCATCGTGGGCCCAAAGGGTTCCAGATACTGCGCATACATCCTGGCCGTGGCGATGCGCAGGTCGACCCGCCCCGCGATCGTGTCGAAGAGCTTGGCCTTGCCGTTGCCCGGTGGGTCCGTCTCGTAATGCGTGAAGTAGGCCATCATCGGCACGTCGGGCCAGGCACCTTTGAGCATTTGCGACTCGAAGTAGGCGGAGAGATAGACGGCGTCGGCAGCAGGGTCAGGCGATGCGGTCACGGTCCATCCGTTGCCGTCGTGCAGATACCGCGCAAAGCGCGGGATCACCCGATCGTCGTTCGGATTCCTGCAGACCACGTTAACACGCATCGCCTGCCCCCTATCTGGATTCTGACGCCTAGCTACCGCTCTCCAGTGCGACCTCGACGAACGCGCTCGGGCGGATCAGCCCGAAGGCCGCGCGCATCTCAGCCAGCACCGCGACCATGTTGCGGATGAAGAAGTCGGAGTGCGAGTCGCTCACCTGGATCGAAGCCGCCTCACGGTCCCACAGAACCGCCTTGCGCCAATCGCCCAGGAGCCCGGTCCCCTGCGTCAGGGACTGCGAGGTGACCACCGGGATACCCCACAGGGTCTGGGGTCCGCGCTGCTGCGGACCGGCGTAGTAGTAGCGATCGTTGGCGTCCTGCTGCAGCTCGATCTCCTGCCAGTCCTCCGGATGCAGCACCCACGCCGTGGGCCGGGCACGCCCGGTCACCTGCGCGTAGGTGATTGCGCTGCGTGTGGTTCGGAAGATATCCGTGTCCCACGCTTGCGTGAGAACGCCCGAAGTCTCAAAGAGACCGGTGAAGTTCTCGCCGGATCCGTCGCCGTTGACCACCTGATTCTCGAGTTCCTCCATCAGGTCGTCTTGCAGCTCCTGATCGATGATCCCGCGGATCTGGCTGGCATCCGACAGCGCGCGCTTCGTCGCCGGGATCCACACGGCGATCGTCTTGACCGCGGCCTGTACCTTCTCGAAGGCCAGGGACCCCTCGGGCTTTTCGCCCGAGACCTCGCCGGTGCTGCCGGCATAATCGGTGACGTTGGCCTCCGGAACCGGTGCCGCTTGCTGCACGCGGGTCGTCTGCCGCACGAACTCGACGAGATCGCTGGTGGTCTGCCGGCGGCTGATGAGGTCGAGCACCGTCAGCGGATACCGGCCCAGCGGCTCGTAGATGCCGGTGTAGTCGGTCTGCACGAACGCCCCGGCGCTGGTGTCGGAATCTCCGGTCACCAGGGCCTTGCGCCCGAACAGACTCTTGAACTGCACCGGTGGGCTGATCAGCCCGCGCGCGCCATCGGGGATGCGTCCGGCGGGCGCCACTTGCTGCAGCCACTTCTGCCACTCCGGACTGGCGACGAAGCGCTCGCCCAGCGTGCCGGCTTCTCCGGGTCGGCCCGGAGTCTGCTTCTGGTCGCCGCCCTCACCCTCGAACTCGGCGCTCAGTGCGTCGATCTGCTTGCGCATATCGGCGTCCTTCTCAGCCTCCCGGATCTGGCCCTTGATCTTGCCGGCCTCCTCGAGGAGGTTGGCGACATTCTGCCGTTCATCGGCGGTGAAGTCGCGCCCTTCCTTCTCTGCCTTCGCGGCGATGTCTCCCGCCTGCGTTAGCAGCCCTTTCAGTTGCTCTTTCAGGTCTTTCATCTCATTCCTCCAAGTTCATGATGTCAATCTGAGTAATCACCACACTCGGAGATACGCCGCTCGGCTTACCGTCGCCGGCCTCGCCTTCACCGTCCTCTGAGTCACTCCCGTCTTCGTCGCGCACCAACGCCTTGAGCCGCGCGACCTCGTCGTCTGTAAAGTCACCGGCGCTCTTGAGCGTCACCGTCCGCGTGCCGATACCCGCGCCGCGGGTGACCGGCGCCACGCCCCACACGTCCAGGCCCTTGAGGATGCGGATATGCTCCCCGTCCCGCTCGCCACTCTCGGATTCCTCGATCGTGAACGTGTAGGACCATTCCTCGAGCCCGTCCAGGTTCTTGAGCGTCAGGTAGTGATCCTTGCCGGATGTCGTGTCCAGGAAGAACCGCCCCTCGATCCACGCCTCACGCTCATTAGAGTGGATCACCCCCTTTCCGGGCGGTAGCCCATAGTCATGATTCCAACCCTCGACCACGGCCTCTGCCCCCTCGCGGAACGCGCCGGGCTCGGTCACGTCGCCATCGTGGTCGATCACGTTGAACTGGGCGAAGACGCTCCGGAAGGACCCCTCTTCGCCATCCGCCTTCAACTCAATAGGTGCACGAAACGTCTTGCGCTTAACCGTCATCTTATCCCTCCAGGGCTGATACAATCTCTGCAATCACTGCTTCCGGATCCTGCAGCATCGTGCCGCTGTAGCGCAGCACGCGCCATCCGCGCACCGCCGCGGCGTTCAGTTTCGCCCGATCACTGTCGCGGTTGTGGCGCCCGCCGTGGGGCGCCCACTGTCCGCCGTCGATCTCGACAGCGAGCTTGGCCTCGGGGAAGGCAAAGTCGAACCGCCATTGCCGCCCCGGACAGAACCGGTACTCACGCTGGCAAGCGACCCCGACCGGAGCCAGGGTGCGCCAGGCTAATTCAAACGCCGCCTCGAGCCGGCTCTTCCTCATTCGCTGAACCTCACACTGCACTGACAATTCGCGTTCTGCTCCGCCGTCCCTCGCGGATCCCCCGGCCAGCGCAGGCCGTTGGGGAACGTCTCCCGGATCCCCACCGTCACCCCGGCTAGCGCCGCGTGGTCCGGTCGCGGATGCGAGCTGTTGACCTGCCAGGTCTTCGTGCGCAGCCCCGACGCCGCGGCCCCTTCCGTCGCGCCGAAGTTCATCGCCGTCGTGACCGCCCCCATGGCCTCCCGCACCGCCCAGACGCTCCCCGCCTGCGCGAAGAGCTCTTTCACCGCCTCCCGCGGCTCCGGTGCCCGGAGCGCCGCCTCGAGCCGGTCGCGCGTGAAGTCATTGATATAGGCGGCTTGCACCCGCGTGTGCTCCTGGAGCCACGGCAGCATGCGTTGCTCCATCGCTTCGACGTCGACGTCGGCCTCCAGCGCGCCCGTTGCCAGCTTGGCCCAGGTGGTCGCGGTCAGGGTGTTGAGCGGGAGGAGGTCGTCATACAATTCG
>Ga0172382_10010070_pt1 | contig 12757 bp, 12 predicted proteins | sample Leawel138RmetaG_FD_122245 | JGI IMG/M metagenome (GOLD analysis project Ga0172382, IMG submission 122245) | Leachate microbial communities from a municipal landfill in Southern Ontario, Canada - Leachate well 138R metaG | ecosystem: Engineered > Solid waste > Landfill > Unclassified | place...
GCAGCGGAAAGCCGGCGTCCAGATCGAACCTCATCTGATAGCCGAAGACGCTGAGCGTGCCGGTGCCGGTGCGATCCTCCTTGCGCGTGCCCTGCTCCCGAATGTGGCGGAGCAATGCCAGATACTGCTTCATTTTCAGAGTCTCCGTACCGAGGCTGTCCCGGCCCGGTGGGCCATGGTCAGCAAAACGATGCCCGCGATGACCATCGGCAGGGATAGCAGTTGTCCCATGGTGAGCCAGTCCCCGGCGATGAAGCCGAGGTGCTCGTCAGGCATGCGGGTGAATTCGACCAGAAAGCGGAGGCTGCCATAGCCGGCGAGAAACATGCCGGACACAGCCATCGTGGGGCGCGGCCGCCTCGAGAAGAGCCACAGCAGCACGAACAGCAGCAGTCCTTCGAGCAGCGCCTCGTAGAGCTGCGAGGGATGGCGCGGCAGGCCGCCGGCACGCGGGTCTGAAAACACCATTGCCCATGGCATCTCGCTGACGCGCCCCCACAGCTCGCCGTTGATGAAGTTGCCGATGCGGCCGGCGCCGAGGCCGATCGGCACCAGCGGTGCCGCGAAATCGGCAACCTCGAAAAAGCGCTTGCCGGCGAGGCGGGCGAACAGCGCCATGGCGATGATGGCGCCGAGCAGCCCGCCGTGGAAGGACATTCCGCCTTCCCAGATGCGCAGCGCGCGCAGCGGCTCGGCGACGACCGCGCCCAGATCGTAGAACAGCACATAGCCGATCCGGCCACCGAGCACGGCGCCGAGCGCGCCATAGAAGACCAGGTCGGAAACCTGGCGCGCATCCCAGCCGCTCCCGGGAACCGCGCGGCGGCGGCCGAGATACCAGGCGGCGGCGAAGCCGACCAGGTACATGAGACCGTACCAGTGCACGCTCACCGGGCCGATGGCGACGGCGACAGGATCGATGGCGGGATGCTTCAACACGATGGCGACCAGTATACCGGGCAGCGCGGCCGCGCGTTCATGACCTGCCGATGTGCACGATGAAGGTCTTCAGATAGTCGGTTTCGGGAATCGCCGGATGCACTGGATGATCCGGTCCCTGGCGATGCTGCTCCAGGATGCGCAGATGCAATCCCGCCCGGTTTCCCTCCAGGCGAATCAATCCGCGCAGTTCGTCGGCGGGCAGGTGGAACGAGCATGAGGCGGAGATCAGCACGCCGCCATCGCCGAGCAGGCGCAAGGCCGCCCGGTTGATGCGACGATAGGCGCTGAGTCCTGCCTTCGCGTCCTTGCGGCGTTTGATGAAGGCCGGCGGATCAACGATCACCAGATCGAAGCGTTCGCCGGCGTCACCGAGTTCGGCCAGGACATCGAAGGCATCGCCGCGCCGGCCGCGCACCTTGTTTTCGACCCCGTTGAGGGCGGCGTTGCCCTCCAGCTGATCGAGCGCCGCCTGGGATGAATCCACGCAGAGCACCTCCTCGGCGCCCCCGGCCGCGGCCTGGATGCCCCAGGCCCCTGTATAGGAAAACACGTCGAGAACGCGGCCGCCGCGGGCATAGAAAGGCAGTCGCGCGCGCCCCAGCCGATGGTCGAAGAACCAGCCCGTCTTCTGGCCGCCAAGCACCGGAACCTCGAAGCTGCAGCCGTTTTCCTCGATCCGTACACGCTCCGGCGCGCCGGGCGGGGCCTCCACGTACGTTTCCAGTCCTTCCAGCGTCCGGATCGACGCATCGTTGCGCCAGATCAGGGGCAGGGGGCCAAGCACTTCACGCAGCGCGGCGCTGATCTCCTCACGACGGCATTCCATGCCCGCAGTGGTGATTTGCCCCACCAGAACATCCCCGAAACGATCGACCACCAGCCCGGGCAGGGCATCGCTCTCGCCATAGACCAGGCGATAGCAGGGCCGATCGAACAGGCGTTCGCGCAGCGCCAGGGCATGGCGCAGTCGCTCGGTGATCAGCGCCGCATCCAGGCGGATTCCGGGTTCGCGGCTGATCAGGCGGGCGCAGATCAGGGAATGCGGGTTGGCATAGGCGGTGCCGAGCGGGCGGCCGCGGCTGTCCCTCACCAGCACCAGCTCGCCGGACTTGAGCGCCGTGAGCGGCGAAGCGGCCACATCGACCTCATTGCTGAACACCCAGGGGTGTCCCGCCAGCAGGCGACGCTCTTCGTTTTTCTTGAGTTGCAGGGTCTTCATAGGGGTCGCGTACGGGAAATGGCGCGATGCGAACGCTCGGCCGGGTTTATTTCGATGGCGAATCTTAGCATAATGCCCGCTTCCCGATCATGCGCGCGCGCTCTTCGCGACCCGGTGTCGACTACGGCCCCAGCACGCAGGATCGAAGAACACCGAGAAATCCGCGCCGTCACGGCGCAACGCAAGCGGAGAAACACTTTCATGGCCAGCTTAGGCGAAACGATCACCCAGTTCATCACCCAGGAGCAGCGGCGCGTCGGCGGAACAGGCGACTTCACCGCCATCCTCAACGATACGGTGACCGCGTGCAAGGCGATCGCCAACGCCGTCAACAAGGGTGCGCTCATCGGTGTGCTCGGTAGCGCCGGTCAGGAAAACGTGCAGGGCGAGTCCCAGAAGAAGCTCGACGTCATTTCCAACGACATGATGATCGAGGCCAACGAGTGGGGCGGTCACCTCGCCGCCATGGCTTCCGAGGAGATGGAGGACATCTACCTCATTCCCGAAGGCTACCCGCGCGGCAAGTATCTGCTGCTGTTCGATCCCCTGGATGGGTCGTCGAACATCGACGTGAACATCTCGGTAGGCACGATCTTTTCCATCCTGCGCTGCCCGGAAGGCATCACCAATCCCACTGCTGCCGACTTCCTGCAGCCGGGAACGGAGCAGGTGTGCGCCGGTTATGCGCTCTACGGGCCTGCGACCATGCTGGTGATGACCACCGGCCAGGGCGTGAACGGCTTCACGCTCGACCGCAACGTCGGCGAGTTCATTCTGACGCACAGCGACATGCATGTGCCGGAGGATACCCGCGAGTTCGCGATCAATGCCTCCAACAGCCGCTTCTGGGAACCGCCGGTCCGCCGCTATGTGGACGAGTGCCTGGCGGGCAAGACCGGAGCGCGCGGCGCCGATTTCAACATGCGCTGGGTGGCGTCGATGGTCGCCGAAGTGCATCGCATCCTCACCCGCGGCGGGATCTTCATGTACCCCAAGGACACCAAGGATCCGAAGAAGGAAGGTCGCCTGCGCCTGATGTACGAAGCCAATCCGATGTCTTTCATCGTCGAGCAGGCGGGCGGCGTCAGCACCACCGGGCGCGACCGCATCATGGAGATCCAGCCGCACGAACTGCACCAGCGCGTTCCGGTCATCCTCGGTTCCCGCAACGAGGTCGAGCGCCTGATCGAATACCAGCGGGAAATGCTCTGAAGCATTCCCCTTTCTTGGTGGTGACATCCTGTATCCGGCGCCCGGCCTTCCCGGACGAATGGCGCAGTCCATTCGTCCGGGACATGGTGTCCGGCCCGCGCCCGGATTATAGTATCCGTCCGCGTTCTTTACGCCTGCATCCCGATCCCGAAGAACATTCCATATGACCACCCGACGGACATCATTGCACCAGGACCATGTGCGGCTCGGCGCGCGCATGGTCGACTTCGCCGGTTGGGACATGCCGCTGCACTACGGATCCCAGCTCGACGAACATCGTCTTGTCCGCGAGTCCGTGGGCATGTTCGATGTATCGCACATGCAGGTCACCGATGTGACGGGTGCCGGCGGGCGGGACTTCCTGCGTCGCCTGCTCGCCAATGACGTCGCCCGGCTTGCCTGCGGCCAGGCGCTGTACTCATGCATGCTGCGCGAGGACGGCGGCGTCATCGATGACCTCATCGTCTATCGTCTGAACGATGACGACGAATATCGCGTGATCACCAATGCCGGTACGCGTGAAAAGGATATCGCCTGGATGCGGGCGGTCGCGGCCGGCTTCGACACCGTGCTGAATGTGCGCGGCGACGTCGCCCTCGTTGCCGTGCAGGGGCCGCTCGCGCGTGACAGGGTGCATGGTGTGCTGGGTTCCGAGGTCGCCAGCATCGCGGGAGCGCTCAAGCCGTTCTACGGCGCGCAGGCGGGCAAACTTTTCGTTGCCCGCACCGGGTACACTGGCGAGGACGGCTACGAAATAATGCTGCCCGCGGACGACGCGCCCGCTTTCTGGCGCCGCCTGCATGAGGCGGGGGTCGCACCGGTGGGGCTCGGCGCGCGCGATACCTTGCGGCTGGAGGCCGGGATGTCGCTCTATGGCCAGGAAATGGACGAGACCGTGAATCCGCTCGAAGCGGGCCTGGGCTGGACCGTCGCCTGGGAGCCGGAGGATCGTGACTTCATCGGCCGCGCCGCTCTCGAGCGCGTCCGCCCGGGAACGACGCGGACGTCAAAGGGCCTGGTACTGCTCGACAAGGGCGTGCTGCGCCCGCACCAGAAAGTCATGCTCGGCGACCGCGAGATCGGTGAGCTGACCAGCGGCAGCTTTTCCCCGGTGCTCGGGCGCGCCATCGGACTCGCCCGCATCGACAAGGACATCGGCGGTGATTGCACGGTCGACGTTCGTGGCCGCCTGCTCGCCGCGCGCATCGTCACGCCGCCGTTCGTGCGTCACGGCCGGGTGCGGGTGACGCTCGACTGACACCTATACGCATTCTCAGAACAAGAGGCTGATCATGAGCGATATACCTTCCGATCTGAAATACACCAGCTCTCACGAGTGGGTCGAAGACGAAGGCGATGGCGTGGTGAGAGTCGGCATTACGGATCACGCCCAGGGTTTGCTGGGCGACATGGTCTATGTGGAGCTGCCCGAGATCGGCCGCAGCGTGGATGCTGCCGAAGAGTGTGCAGTGGTCGAGTCGGTCAAGGCCGCATCCGACGTCTACAGCCCGGTTCCCGGCGAGATCGTCGAGGTGAATGAGATGCTGGCGGACAGTCCGGACCTGGTCAACAAGGATCCGTATGGCGACGGCTGGCTGTTTCGTGTGCAGCTCGCCGAGCACGCCGATCTCGATGCGCTGATGGATGCCGCGGATTACGCCGAAGCCATCGCCGCCGAATCCGACGATTGATCCCGGCATGCCTTTCATTCCTCACACGGAAGACGAAATCGCGCTGATGCTGAAGGCGGTCGGCGCGGATGACATCGAACAGCTTTTCGATGAGATCCCGGCCGGACTGCGCGCGCGTGGTCTGGATGGCGTTCCGGAAGGTCTGTCCGAAATGGCCGTGTCGCGCCTGATGGGCGAGCGCGCTGCGGCGTGCGGCGCGCCGCTGTGCTTCGTCGGCGCCGGCGCCTACGAGCATCATGTGCCTGCCGCAATCTGGGAAGTGGCGAGCCGCGGAGAATTCTATTCCGCGTATACGCCGTACCAGGCGGAAGCGAGCCAGGGAACGCTGCAGCTTATCTACGAATACCAGTCGATGATGACGCAGTTGACTGCGCTCGATGCATCCAACGCTTCGCTCTATGACGGCGCATCGGCGCTTGCCGAAGCGGTGCTGATGGCGGTGCGCGCCAATCGACGTTCGCGCTCGCGACGCATCCTTATGCCGCGCAGTGTGCATCCGGCATACCGCAGGGTCGTCGAGGTGATGGTGGCCAGCCAGGGCATCACGCTCGAGAGCATCGATTACGATCCGCGCACCGGCGCGATCGACGTTGCGGCTCTCGGCAATGAGCCGGGCGATGCCGCCGCGCTGGTGGTGCAGCACCCGAACTTCTTCGGTGGACTCGAGGATGTCGATGGTCTCACCGATTGGGCGCATCGTCACGGCATGCTGATGGTGGCGGTGTGCAATCCGAGCTCGCTGGCGCTGCTGCGTCCGCCGGGACAATGGGGACAGCAGGGCGCGGACGTCGCCTGTGGCGAAGGCCAGCCGCTGGGCATTCCGCTTTCCTCGGGCGGCCCCTACTTCGGCTACATGTGCTGCCGCATGGAGCACATCCGCCAGATGCCGGGACGCATCGTCGGACGCACCGTGGACCGCGATGGCCGGCAGGGATTCTCCCTCACGCTGCAGGCGCGCGAGCAGCACATCCGCCGCTCCAAGGCGACTTCGAATATCTGCACCAACCAGGGACTGATGGTGACCGCCGCCACGCAGTACATGGCGATGCTGGGTGCGTCCGGTCTGCGCGACGTTGCAGCCGCTTCGCACGCCAATACGCGCGCCCTGCTCGAGCGGCTGACCGCCATTCCTGGCGTATCCCGCCTGTTCTCAGGCCCCTTCTTTCATGAAGTCGCCCTGCGCTTCGAGGGTCATCGGACCCGGGACGTACTCGAGCGCCTTGCCGAAGATGGCATTCTGGGCGGTTACGCGCTCGGCGAGGACTATCCGGAACTCGGCGAAGCGCTGCTCGTCTGCGCGACGGAAACGCGTACCATGGACGATATCGAGCGCTACGCAGCGGTTCTGCGCAGGATACTGAAGGGCGAATGACGGGGGTTAGATGACAACCGTTACGCTGAAGGGAGCGCCGGTCCAGCTCGCCGGCAAGCTGCCTGTCGAAGGTGCGCGAGCTCCCGACTTCGAACTCGTCGACGATGCCCTGCGGGATCGCAGGCTGTCCGACTTCGCCGGTCGGCCCAAGCTGATCTATATCGTGCCGAGCATCGATACTTCGGTGTGTGCGGCATCCGCGCGCCGGTTCAACGAACTGGCGGCGGGACGGAACGCGCTGGTGATAATCGTTTCGGCCGACCTGCCCTTCGCCCAGAAGCGCTTCTGCGAGGCCGAGGATCTCAAGAACATCGTGACCCTTTCGATGATGCGTTCGCGCGACTTCGCTCGCGACTATGGCGTGCTCATCGAGGATGGCCCGCTGGCGGGCATCACGGCGCGGGCGATCATCGTCCTCGGCGCCGACGATTGCGTGCTCCATACCGAACTGGTGCCGGAAATTTCACGGCAACCCGATTACGATGCCGCCCTGGCGGCACTCGACAGAGTCTCGGCCGACAGGAGCGGCCCCAACTGGCCATGAGCGAACTGATTTTCGAACACTCCAGCGCCGGACGCCGTGCCCGCGCCCAGACGCCCGGCACGCCGCCGGCCTGCGATGACATTCCGGCCGCCTGGCTGCGCCAGGATCCGCCCGGGCTGCCGGAAGTCTCCGAGCTGCAGGTGGTTCGCCACTACACGCGGCTGTCGCAGAAGAATTTTTCCATCGACACCCATTTCTATCCGCTCGGCTCGTGCACCATGAAGTACAATCCGCGCGTCTGCAACCGGCTGGCGAGCCTGCCCGGCCTGGCCGGACGTCATCCGCATGCGCCGGAACGCTTCAGCCAGGGCTTCCTTGCCTGTCTCCACGATCTGCAGGAAATGCTCAAGGCGGCGACCGGCATGAAGGCGGTGTCGCTGACGCCGATGGCTGGCGCGCAGGGTGAATTCGCCGGCGTGGCGATGATCCGCGCCTATCATCTGTCGCGCGGCGACACGGAGCGCACCGAGATCCTGGTTCCGGATGCGGCGCATGGCACCAATCCCGCCACCGCGGTCATGTGCGGCTACCGTGCCCGCGAGATTCCGACCGACGAGAATGGCGACGTCGATATCGAGGCGCTGCGCAAGGCGGTGGGACCGCAGACCGCGGGCCTGATGCTGACCAATCCCTCCACGCTCGGTGTGTTCGAGCGGCGCATCCGCGAGATCGCCGGCATCGTCCACGAAGCTGGCGGACTGCTGTACTACGACGGCGCCAATCTCAATGCCATTCTCGGTAAGGTGCTTCCCGGCGACATGGGCTTCGACGTCGTGCACCTCAACCTGCACAAGACTTTCTCGACGCCACATGGCGGCGGCGGTCCCGGCGCGGGCCCGGTCGGTGTCAGCGAGCGCTTGCGTCCCTTCCTGCCGGTGCCGATGGTGACGCTGGAGGACGGTAAGTATCGCTGGCTGACCGAGGCGGATTGCCCGCAGAGCATCGGCCGCCTGTCGGCCTTTGCCGGCAATGCCGGCATCCTGCTGCGCGCCTATGTCTATGCGCGCATGCTGGGACGCGAAGGCATGCAGCGCGTCGCCGACTTCGCCACCCTGAATGCGAACTACATGGCGGTGCGCCTGCAGCAGGCCGGTTTTGACCTCGCCTTTCCGCAGCGCCGCGCCACCCATGAGTTCATCGTCACGCTGCGGCGGGAGGCCAAGCGCTTCGACGTCAGCGCGATGGACTTTGCCAAGCGCCTGCTTGATTACGGCTTTCATGCGCCGACGACGTACTTTCCGCTGCTGGTGCCGGAATGCTTCCTGATCGAACCGACGGAGACCGAGGACCTGGCAACGCTGGATCGCTTCATCGAGGCGATGGCGCGTGTCCGCGAAGAAGCGGAGAGCGATCCGGATCGCGTGCGCGAGGCGCCGCATACACTGCCCGTACGCCGTCTGGATGACGTCCGCGCCGCGCGCGAACTGGACGTCGCCTGGCGGGCAGAATCCACCGGCTGAAGCCGGCGCGGTGTGAAAGGAAGGCACGCCGGCTGCCGCCGGTGTGTCTGGATTCAGAGGCGGTCCGGCCGCCGCGACAAGAGGAGCCATAACAACGATGACCGCCCTCATCTGCGGGTCGTTCGCCTACGACTCGATCATGCTGTTCCCCGATCGTTTCAAGCGCCACATCCTGCCCGACAGGATACACATGCTGAATGTGTCCTTCATGGTGCCGCAGTTGCGCCGTGAGTTTGGTGGTTGCGCCGGGAACATCGCCTACAATCTGCGCCTGATCGGCGGCGACGGCCTTGCCATGGGAACGGTGGGCAAGGACTTCGATCCCTATGCGCGCTGGATGGACAGCAACGGCATGAGCCGCGAGTTTCTGCGCGTGTGCGAGGACATGTACACGGCGCAGGCGTACATCACCACCGACCTCGACGACAACCAGATCACTGCATTTCACCCCGGCGCGATGGAGCGCGCGCACGACAATGCCGTGCCGCGGGATCGCGGCATCACTCTCGGCATCGTCTCTCCCGACGGGCGCGATGGCATGGTCCAGCATGCGCGCCAGTTCCACGAAGCGGGAATACCGTTCATCTTCGATCCGGGCCAGGGCCTGCCGATGTTCGACGGCGACGATCTGCGCGGCTTCATCGATCAGGCCACATATCTCGCGGTCAACGATTACGAGATGCAGCTGGTGCAGGAGCGCACAGGCCTGTCTCCGGCGCAGCTCGCCGAACGCCTCGATGCCGTATTCGTCACCCGCGGCGGGGAGGGTTCGCGCATCTACACAAGGGACGGCGTCATCGACATTCCGCCGGGCAAGGCGGAGAACGTGGTCGATCCGACCGGCTGCGGCGATGCCTATCGCGCCGGCCTGCTGTACGGCATCATGAATGGCATGGATCTGGAAACGACCGGACGCATCGCCTCGCTCATGGGAACCATCAAGATCGAAACCGCGGGGACGCAGAACCACCGCTACACGGTCGATGAATTCCGCGAGCGGTACAAGCGGACATTTGGCACGGCGTTCTGATCCGGGATACGGATAAAGGGAGTCAGGTACGCTGGTCGGCGCGGTGGGAGAGAACCTTCCGCCGCGTGCGAACGGGTACCTGACCACCCCGCGAGATACCGATGCGACGTTCCCTTAAGATCGTCCTGTTGCCGCTGCTTCCCATCCTCGCGCTAGTGGCTCTGCTCTTCACCTCCTGGCTGCACACCTATCACCGTCTTACGGATGAAAAGCTGGTCGCCGAGCTGACCTTCGAGCCGATCGGCGAACGTCACTACCGCGTCAGCCTCGCCACCGGCGATCTGTGCCAGATCGAAACCTATCTGCTGCGCGGCGATCAGTGGCGGCTCGATGCCGGATTCATCAAGTGGAAGAACTGGGCGACCCTGTTCGGCCTGGATGCCATGTACCGCCTCGACCGGCTCGAAGGCCGCTATCGCGATGCCGCGGAACAGAGCGCGCATCCGGTCAGCGCCCATGCCCTGGCGCAAGGCACCAGCATGGACCTGGTGGCCGTCGCCGAGGCGCTGGGGAGGTTCAACTTCCTGCTCGATGCGAGTTACGGCAGTTCCGTCTATCGAGAAATGGATCCCGGCCTGCTCTACAAGGTGTATCGCACCCAGTCCGGTCTCATCGTCCGCGCGGAGGCGCGCGTCGTTCCCGGCGGAATGGAAACGCTGGTCATCGACATCGACCGGGATTGCGGCGAGAAGGAGAGCCGATGGCTGGGGATCGCACGCTGGCTCGATGAGCGCATCTGATCACAGGGTGACGGGGCGGGCTGGTTGCCTGCATCGACAATTATTCCGGATGCCGGATGCCTGACTTCCCGGCCTTCGCCGCCGCTGGGCCCATTCCGAATGGCGCGGCCTGCGGGCAGATGGCGCGAACTTCATTACTTCATCCGGATTACCGAATGCACCGTTGCCGTCACTCGCTGGGTGCCGGGCTCGCCTGCCACCGCCACCGCATCTTCGGTCATCGCCATGGCGCGCATCATCATCGGAGGAGCGGAACCATCGCGGTCGATGCGCAGGTGGACGATGTCGTAGCCTCCAGCGCCCAGGCTATCGCGAATCAGCTCCGCGCGTTCGCGGAAGGCTCCGAGCGCGGCTGTGGTCAGCTCCGCTTCCACGCTCGCCATGCGTTCCGCCGACACCCGGTAGTCCAGCGAGCGCAACAGCATCTGCTGCTGCTGGAGTCTGCCGAGGAGTTCGTGCAGCGCGGTGGCGTCTTCCGTTTCCAGGATCAGCTCCTGCGCCGAGCGCCAGCGCAGGATGCGCTGGCGCTCGTGCACGGGCCATGTCCGATAGTTTCCGGTGCGAATCTGGATATTTCCTTGTCCCCGTGCAATGTCGAGGGCAGCGCCCATGGCGCCATTGATTTCGCGCGCCAGAGTCGCGGGATCGACATTCTCCCGCTCCACCACCATCACCGCGCGCGCCACCTCGCTCGGCACTTCGCGCTGCACCTGGACGCTGAACTCCACCCGGTCCAGTAGTTCCGGCTCATGTTCACTGGTGTTCGCGACCGGGGACAGGAACAGCAGCAGCGACAGTGATAGGGCGGGAAACGTGGCGGATCGATGGCTCATGCGCTTGCTCCAGAGAGATGTGGCACGGACGGATTCGTGGTTCGCCGATGATGTATCCGGCAGATGCGTCAGACGGACTCACTGCGATGCCCTGCTGGCGGTCCGCCGCCTGAGACGAGCCAGATTGTCGATCACATCCGCGGAAAAGTGAACAGATGCCGTTCAGGCCAGCGCCGCTCTCAGCTCCTCGCTCGTCGCCAACGGCGGCGAGCATTCAGTGCCGCTGCAGATCCACGCCAGTGCGCCCCGCGCCGGGGGTTTGCGCTGGTCCAGGATTCCGGGCAGCGCCGCTTCGGATGGAATGGCGAACACCAGCCGCCCGGGATGATAGGCTTCACGGCAGATTCGCAGCCAGTCACGGAGCGTCGATGAGTCTCCCCGCAGGATCACCAGCTGCGGCGGGTTCAGGTACTCTTCGAGCGCATCCAGCATGGCATTGTGGGCATAGGCAAGCTCGGATACCTGTGGCCATGCCGCCCGGATCGCGCGCTCGGCGGCATCGAGGTAGCGGGTCTCGCCGAGGAGATGACCCAGCCGCAGCAGCGCCCGGATCGCCACCGCGTTGCCGGACGGCAGCGCGTCATCGGCATAGGTCTTCGCGCGATGGAACAGGCGTTCATGATCATGAGCGGTAAAGAAGAATCCGCCCGCCGCATCCTCGAAGCGCGCAAGCAGGCCGTCCGCGAGTTCGATCGCGAAACCGAGACCGCTGTCGCGCCATGAGGTCTGCAGCAGTTCGAGTGCGGCATCGAGAAGAAACGCGTAGTCGTCCAGATAGGCGTCGAATTTCGCCCGGCCATCGCGCCAGCTCACCAGCAGTCTGCCATCGTGCCACAGGTGCGTCTCGACGAAGTTCGCCGCACGCAGCGCGGAATCGAGCAGATCGCCGCGTCCAAGCGTACGCGCGGCGCGGGCCATGCCGCGTATGGCCAGCGCGTTCCACGAAGTCAGGATCTTGTCATCGAGGCCAGGACGCGGGCGCCGTTCGCGGACCCTGAGCAGCCGTACGCGCGCGCCCTCGATCAGCCTTTCGACCTCCTGTGGCGAGCGGCCCTGAGTCTGCGCGATGTCCTCGATATCGGCCTGGCAATGCAGATGCCAGGCTCGTTCGAAGTTGGGCGCGTGATCGAGGCCGTAGCGGGGAGCGAATACGGCGTACTCATCCTGATCGAGCAGCGCCAGGACTTCTTCCCGCGTCCACACGTAGTAAAGACCTTCCTCTCCTTCGCTGTCGGCATCGAGCGACGAATGGTATCCGCCATCCGTGCCCTGCATTTCGCGCATCATCCATTCGGCGACGCCGGATGCGACCTGCGCATGGCGTTCGTCTCCGGTGATGTGCCAGGCATCTGCGTACAGCGGGAGCAGCTGCGCGTTGTCGTAGAGCATCTTCTCGAAATGCGGAATCATCCATTGCGCATCGACCGCATAGCGGCAGAACCCGCCGCCGAGCTGATCATGGATGCCGCCCGAGGCCATGCGCGCCAGCGTGAAGGTCGCCATGTGCAGTGCCTGGGGATCGTCCTCGCCACGAGACGGCGGGCGGCCGCCCAATGGCGCAGCAGGCGCACGAGATTGGGCGGATGGGGAAACTTGGGTGCTCCGCCGAAGCCCCCATGGCGCGCATCGAAGCTGTGGGCAAGCTGGTGGCGGGCGCTGTCGAGGGCAACCGCGGAGGGGGTGGATCCGGTGAGCGCCTCGCGGCCGAGCGCGC
>Ga0172382_10010071_pt1 | contig 12757 bp, 11 predicted proteins | sample Leawel138RmetaG_FD_122245 | JGI IMG/M metagenome (GOLD analysis project Ga0172382, IMG submission 122245) | Leachate microbial communities from a municipal landfill in Southern Ontario, Canada - Leachate well 138R metaG | ecosystem: Engineered > Solid waste > Landfill > Unclassified | place...
CGGCGGGGCCGGCGTCGGCGCCTTCCTGATCGCCAACCCGATGTCGACGGTGAAGGACGCCGGCCGCGCCATCATGGAAGCCTTCCGCCACCAGGTGCCGACCGAGCAGGACTATCTGGAGACGCTGGGCGTGCTGCACAGCCTGATGCGCGAACTGCGCACCAAGTCGCGCAACGAGGTCGAGGCCCATATCGACAATCCCGACGAATCCGCGGTGTTCCAGGCGTTCCCGCGCGTGCTCCGAAACCGCGACCTGACCAATTTCATCTGCGACTATTGCCGCATCATCATCATCGGCAATGCGCGGCCCTTCGAGATCGAGGCGCTGATGGACGAGGAGATCCAGACCATCAAACACGACAAGCTGAAGTCGTACCACGCGCTGACCGTGCTGGCCGACGCCTTTCCCGCGCTCGGCATCTGCGCGGCGGTGCTCGGCGTCATCAAGGCCATGGGCGCCATCGACCAGTCGCCGGAAATCCTCGGCGGGCTGGTGGGCGCGGCGCTCGTCGGCACCTTCCTCGGCATCTTCCTGAACTATGCCGTGGTCGCGCCCATCGCGCAGAAGATCAAGATCGTCCGCGACAAGAGGAACCGGCTCTACGTCATCGTCAAGCAGACGCTGCTCGCCTACATGAACGGCTCGCTGCCGCAGGTGGCGCTCGAATTCGGCCGCAAGACCATCTCCGCCTATGACCGGCCGTCGATCGACGCGGTCGAGCAGAGCACGCTTCAGGGCAAGGTGGCGTGATGGCCGCCGCCGCCCCGCAACAGGAATTCGCCGCCCAGCTGCGCAACCCCATCGTCGAGCGGCTGGTCGGCGACACCGGCGAGCCCGAGCACATCGTCGGCACCGCCCGCTCGCTCGGCCTGCGCGCCTTGCCGGCCATCCGCGACAGTCTGAACGAGCAGGTCTCCTATCCGATCGAGATCGAGCTGGAGGAGGTCGCGCTCGCGCGCATGGCGGAGGCGAAGCGGCCGGAAGCCGACAACGACGCGCTCGTCGTCGCCGCCTCGGCGACCTCGCCGGACGCGCTGATGCTGCTTGCGGATTCGCACGCCATCGCGCTTCTGGTCAGTGCGCTGTTCGGCGGCGATCCCGATCTGCCCGTCGCGCCGATCCAGCGCGCGCTGACCACGATCGAGCTGGAGCTGGCCTCGGTGGTGTTCGAGGCGACGGCGAAGGCGCTGAACGGGTCGGGCGTGCGGGCGCTGTCGATCCGCTTCCCGATGTCGGCCGCGATCTCGGGGCGGGACCTGCAGAAGCTGATCATCCGCGATGGACCGGCGGTCAGGATGTCGTTCAAGCTCGTCGCGCCCTCGGGCGAGGGACGCTTCATCGTCATGATGCCGCAGCGCGTGCTTCTGCTCCACCGGGGCGACGGCTCGGCCGAGGGCGAGGACGGCGGCGACCAGGCGCGCTGGAATGCCCGCTTCTCGGAAGAGGTGATGCGCTCGGCGGTGAAGCTGGAGGCGACGGTGCCGCTCTCGCGCATGACGCTGGGCGAGCTGTCGCGGCTCTTCGTCGGCCAGATGCTGGAGCTGCCGGAGACGGCGCAGAGCCAGACGCGGCTGTCGGCCGGCAAGAAGCCGCTCTTCACTTGCGAGTTCGGCAAGCTCGGCCAGAACTTCACGGTCCGCGTCAGCGAGCCTTTCGATCAGGGCAAGGAATTCATCGACGGGTTGATGCCGCGCTGACCCCCAGCGCGCGCCCCGCACCGACTTCAAGGAGACTGGCATGAACACTTCGCTTCCCGATCTGGAGACCTTGGGCAATGACGGCGAGGCCGGCGGCTTCGGCGACTTCTCCAATCCGCTCGACCTCGGCGGAATGGCTCCAGCCGCGGGCGAGGACCCGCAGGAGGCGGAGCTGAACCGGGCGATCGAGGAGCTGCGCGGCGTCCTGCACGAGGACAAGGCGGGCGAGGCGGCGGTTGCCGCGCCTTCGCCGGCGCCTGCGGCCAACACCGACATCATCATGAACATCGCGGTCGACGTGCAGATCGTCCTCGGCAGCGCCGAGATGTCGGTCTCGGAGCTGATGGCGCTGCAGCGCGGCTCCACGGTCGCGCTCGACCGCCGGATCGGCGAGCCGGTCGACGTGGTGGTCAACGGCCGCCGGATCGCCTGCGGCGAGATAACGGTTCTGGAAAACGACCCGTCACGCTTCGGCATCAAGCTGACGCGGATCATCGACGCTTCCAAGCCGGGCTAGGCTGTATATCCTGTGCGCAGCGAATCGGGGACAGGGGTGTAATGAGCCTGGAAGGCAAGCTCACGAAGGCTCAGAAGGCCGCGGCCGTTCTGGTTGCCATGGGCAAGCCCTCGGCTGGCCGGCTTTTGCGTTTCTTCAAGCATGAGGAGCTGAAGGCGCTGATCGAGGCCGCGCGCATGCTGCGCACCATCCCGCAGAGCGAGCTGGAGAACATCGTCGCCGAGTTCGAGGACGAGTTCACCGAAGGCGCGGGCCTGCTCGATTCCGGCGACCAGATGGACACGATCCTCAACGAATCGCTGTCGCCGGAAGAGATCAGCGTGCTGATGGGCTGGAGCAAGCCGTCGCTGATGAGCGACGAGGCGCCGCCGATCTGGCCCGATCTCGCCGAGATGGAGCCGGCGCGGCTCGGCGCGCTGTTGATGGGCGAGCACCCGCAGACCATCGCCATGGTGTTCTCGAACCTCGACTCCCAGCCGGCGGCGGCCGCGTTGCTGACCTTCGACAAGACGCTGCGCAACGAGGTGCTGCGCCGCATGCTGTCGATGACGACGGTGCAGCCGGCGGCCAAGCAGCTGGTCGAGAACCAGCTTCGCAAGCGGCTTGCCGCCGATGCGACCGGCAAGGACGTCTCGGCCAGCCAGACGCGCGTGGCCAATCTGTTGAACGAGCTCGACAAGGACGTGTCGGACGAGCTGGTTTCCGACCTCGAGGCCAGCGGCGCCGAAGGCATCGAGGAGGTCAAGGCGCGGCTGTTCAGCTTCGACGATGTCGTGCTGCTCGACCAGAAGTCGCGCGTCACGCTGTTCGACGGGCTGTCGACCGAACTGGTCACGCTGGCGCTGCGCGGGGCCGATGAAGACCTCGCCGAGGCGGTGCTGTCGGCGATCGGCGCGCGCTCGCGCCGCATGATCGAGTCCGAGCTGACCATCCCCGTCGATTCGGCGACGCCGGGCGAGATCGCCAAGGCGCGCAAGCGCATCGCCGCGACGGCCATCGGGCTGGCCGCGACCGGCGCGCTCGAACTGCCCACCATGCAGGACGCCGCCTGATCCCCCTCTGACCGGAGCCCCCGATGGCGGAGCAGTCGGACAAGGAAAGCAAGACAGAGGAAGCCACGGAGAAGAAGATCCGTGACTCGATCGAGAAGGGACAGGTTCCTTTCGCCAAGGAAGTCTCGGTCGTCGGCTCCTTCCTTGCCATCCTCGTCTTCATGGTGTTCCTGGCCGAGCCGCGTGCGGTCGAGCTGGGCGGGTTCCTGTCGATGTTCCTGGAGCGGCCGGAGGCGTGGACGCTTTCCACCGAGCACGACGCCATGCTGCTCTACCGGCAGGTCTTTCTCGAGATCGCCAAGCCGCTCGCCGGGCTGATGGCGCTGCTGATCGGCGCGGGCATCGCCGGCTCGATCCTTCAGAACATGCCGCGCATGGTGGGCGAGAGGGTCCAGCCCAAGCTGTCGCGCATCTCGCCCAAGGAGGGCTGGGGCCGGCTGTTCGGCCAGAAGGGCCTTGCCGAATTCGTCAAGTCGCTGGCCAAGCTGTTGCTGGCCGGCGTGGTGCTCGCCTTCGCCATGCGCGGCGCCCAGACCGAGCTTCTCGCCGGCATGATCACCCAGCCCGAGGCATTCGGCACTGTGATCCGCGACATCGCGGTCGAGATCGTCGTCGCCATCACCGCCATCATGGTGATGATCGCCGTGCTCGACCTCCTGTGGTCGCGCTTCAACTGGCGCCAGGACCTGCGCATGACGAAGCAGGAGGTGAAGGACGAGATGAAGCAGGCCGAGGGCGACCCGATCATGCGCTCTCGGCTGCGTTCGCTCCAGCGGGACCGCGCCCGCCGGCGCATGATGGCCGAGGTGCCGAAGGCGACGCTGGTGATCGCCAACCCGACCCACTACGCCATCGCCCTGCGCTATGTGCGCGAGGAGACGGCCGCGCCGGTGGTGATCGCCAAGGGGCAGGACCTCGTGGCGCTGAAGATCAGGGAGATCGCCGAGGCCAACGAGATCCCGGTTTTCGAGGACGTGGCGCTGGCGCGCTCCATGTACAGTCAAGTTTCGGTGGATAATATGATCCCACCTCAGTTCTACCAGGCCGTGGCGGAACTGGTTCGCGTACTCTACACCAGCAAGGCAGGGCCCGCCGTGGGCAAGGTGACACCATGAACCGCCAGCCACGTTCCTCAACCCGGGAAGTGATCGTCGCCAGGGCGATCGGCGAGGTCGTCAGGGATCTGCGCATGGTCGATGTCGGCGACTACATCGCCTATATCCGGCTCGAGCGCCTGGCCTCGATCGCCGATCTCGTCGACACCGCGGCCGAGCTTTATTTCCAGCCCGGCACGCTGAAGCTCGGCCATGGCGGCGAGGCGCATGTGTCGTGGGACGACGCGCCCACCATCGTCCTCGACCTCGAATTGCGACCGGCGGGCGTGACCGTCTATTTCGCGCTGACGCTTGCCGCGCGGCAGGCGAGCGTTGAGGTCAACTATGTCGCCTTCGACAAGCCGTCGTCCGACCCGGTGGAAAACGACGCCTTCCTCGAACGCGCGCTGGAGCGCGCGCGCATCCGCGCGAGCGAGCCCGCCGCCTTCACCGCTTGAGGGAACGTATCAGTCGATGAGGCCGGCGCGCAGCGCCTTGGCGACCGCGTGGATGCGGTTGACGGCGTTGAGCTTCTGCGCCGAGCTGGTCAGGTACTGGTTGGCGGTGTGGACCGACAGGCCGAGCTCGGCCGCGATCTCCTCGCTGGTCAGGCCGTTGGCGGTCAGGCGCAGGCACTCGATCTCGCGCTTCGACATCGAGGGCAGGCGGGCGCCGGTCATCGGGCGCTGGCGGGCGACCTCGACGAACAATGCAAGACAGCGCGCATGGGCGTCGCACAGGGCCTCGACGCCGAGGCTGATGGCAACGCCGTAGAACGCGACCGCGCCGGCGCGGCCGTTCTCGCGTGCGACGGGAAAGACGATGCCCGGCTGGTCGGCGAGCGCCGTGCCGGCAAGCGGGCTCAGCGCTTCCTGCGCCCAGACGCGGGCGTCGGCGTGCAGCATGTCCGTCTCGCCGCCGCCGCGCCACCACAAGGGCGCGGCGCGCGCCGCGACCTGGGCCGCGAAGCCGTCGGCGCTTGCCGAGGAGAGCGCGCGCGACAGGGCGGAAAGGCCGGGAAAGGCGCTGTCGAACACCGGGACCAGACGCCGCGCCTCGCCCTGCGCGGCGGTGAACAGCAGGGAAAAGCCGGTGGCGCCGATGCCGGCGGCAATGCCGTGGCAGCGCGCCACCGCGTCGGCGAGCGTGGCGATGACGGGGGTGGCGGCGGGGAGCGCCGCCATGCCGTCGCTCCAGCCGCCCTCCGGCGCGCCGTCTTCGATCAGGCTTTCCGCCGCCGGTGTTTCACGCAGCATCAGATCACTCCGCTTCTGATCGCGGTGGCGATCGCCATGGCCCGGTTGCTCGCGCCGAATTTCTGGATCGCCTGGGCGACATAGCTGTTGACCGTGTTGGGGGAGACGCCGAGGATCAGGGCGATCTCGTCGGTGGTCTTGCCCTCGGAAACCCATTTCAGGCATTCGCGCTGGCGCTCGGAGAGGACCCCGGCGAGGGAGGAGCCTTCCGCCGTCGCGGCGAGGTGCATTTCGAGGCCGTAGGCGCACATCATGCCGGCGCGCGCCAGCGCCGCGGGGTCGATCGCCGCGTCGTGGCGGGCCGAGAACAGCGCGAAGACGCAGCGGCCGCGCACGCAGAACCGGCGCACGAAAAGCGCGTCATGGCCGTGCTCGACAAGGGCGAGCCGCTGCGCCACCGCCAGGAAGGGCGCCGGCGTCGGCAGCGCGCGCAGCGCCTCGCCGGCGCCTGCCGCGTGGCCGCTCTCGATTATGGCGAGGATGCCGTCGCCGCCGAGTTCCTCCAGCGCGTCATAGACCCAGTTGCAGGCGAGGATGCGCAGGCCCTTGGGCCCGCGCTCTGCCGCCGGTTCCACCAGCAGATAGCGATCAGCCCCGAGGTCGGCGCAGATGCGCCTCATCAGGCGCGAAAGCCCGGTTCGCGTCTCGAAACGGCTGGTTTCGAACGGGTTGGCCCGAGGCTGGCCCGTATGGATTGGACCCATCTGGATTCGGCTCGTCCCGGCCTGTGCGGTCGCGGCAAGGTGGATCATCGGTTTCCCGCTTCGCGGCGCGCCCGGCCGTTGTCGCCGGATCGCCCGTCATTGATGTGCCCCCGCACGCCCTGCGGGAAAGGATACGCGAAGACACGAATCGGTACGCGCCCGCAAAACTGCGGGCCGCCAGAAACGACACCGGGACAGATACAACAGAGCGGCGGAGACTTTCGCCAAGGCCCCCTGACGAGGCCCGCCCCAAGCTGGAGCAAGGGTGGAATGAGCGCCGGGCCGATGCGTTCGCAACGAGCGCCGGACCGCGAATCACCCTCCTCCTCTCGAGCCCGCCTACCCGAGAATTGATATGTATCTATTTGATTCGCGTCAAGATTCCGTGGAATCATTCGCGGCAAAAATTTGACGCGATGACCGGAAGGCGGCGAAACGCGGTTGCCGACCGGCTCATGCAGGGCAATTGCATATAGAGGTTTCCGCCTGCACGTCATCCCGGCCAAGGGCGCGAAGCGCCCGCCGAGCCGGGATCTATTGGCCGCACGATCGTCAGGAACGGCCCGGTCCTCGCCTCGACACACGCAGCGCGAGCCCGGAACCCGGCCGCGCCGCTCAATGGGTCCCGGACAGCCTCCGCTTCGCTTCGGCTTCCGGGATGACGCCGGTGTCGCCAGTCATATGCGCCGGGTCTCAGGCGTGCAGCGCGTGGCCGAGCGCCTTCAGCGCGGCTTCCTGGAAGCCTTCGCTCTGGGTCGGGTGGGCATGGATGGTGCCGGCGATGTCCTCCAGCCGCGCGCCCATCTCGACGGCGAGCGCGAAGGCGGCGGAAAGCTCCGACACGCCCGAGCCGACCGCCTGGATGCCGAGCACCAGATGGTTGTCGGCGCGGGCGACGACGCGCACGAAGCCGGCCTCGCCCTGCAGGGTCATGGCGCGGCCGTTGGCCGAGAATGGGAACTGGCCGATCTTCACCTCGGCGCCGGTCTGGCGCGCCTCGTCGGGCGACAGACCGACCCAGACGACCTCCGGGTCGGTGAAGCAGACGGCGGGGATGGCGCGCTTGTCCCAGCTGCGCCGGTGGCCGGCGACGATCTCGGCGACCATCTCGCCCTGCGCCATGGCGCGGTGGGCCAGCATCGGCTCGCCGGTGACGTCGCCGATGGCGTAGACGCCGCGCATCGAGGTGCGGCATTGCTCGTCGATGCGGATGAACGGGCCGCTCATGTCGAGGTCGATCTCTTTGAGCCCCCATCCTTCCGTCGCCGGCCGGCGGCCGACGGTGACGAGCACATGGTCGGCGGCAATCGCTTGCGTCTGCCCGCCCTCGGTCTCGACGAGGAGCGCGTCGCCCTGCGGTGACAGGCCCTTGGCCTTCGCCTCGGTCAGCACCGTGACGCCGAGCTCGGCAAGGCGCTTCGCCACCGGCTTGACGAGGTCGGAATCGTAGAGCGGCAGGATGCGCGGCAGCGCCTCCACCACCGTCACCTTCGCACCCAGCTTGGCGAAGGCGGTGCCCAACTCAAGCCCGATATAGCCGCCGCCAACGACGGCGAGATTGGCGGGAACCGTTTTCAGCGCCAGCGCCCCGGTGGACGAGATCACCTTGTCGCCGAAGGGCAGGGACGGCAGCTCGACCGGCACCGAGCCGGTGGCGATGACGATCGTCTCGGCGCGGATCACCTGCGTGCCGGTCTCGGTCTCGACCTCGACGGTCTTGCCGTCGCGGAAGCGCGCGCGGCCCTCTATCGACTTGACGCGCGCCCTCTTCAACAGGCCGGCGACGCCGGTGTTGAGCCGGCCGACGATGCCGTCCTTCCAGGCGACGGTCTTGGCCATGTCGATGGCCGGGGCGGTGAGCGAGATGCCGAGCGGGTCGTGCCCTTGCGCGATTTCGCGGACCTTGAAGAACTCGTCCGCCGCGTGGATCAGCGCCTTGGAGGGGATGCAGCCGACATTCAGACAGGTGCCGCCGGGCTTGCCCATCTCGACGATCACCGTATCCAGCCCGAGCTGGCCGGCGCGGATGGCACAGACATAGCCGCCGGGACCGGCGCCGATGACGAGCAGCTTGCAGGAGATTTCCTTCATCGGATCAGCCCTCCACGAAAATGAGCGCCGGCGTTTCGAGCAGCGTCTTCAGCCGCTGCACGAACACGGCCGCGTCCCAGCCGTCGACCACGCGATGGTCGAAGGAGGAGGACAGGTTCATCATCTTGCGCGGCACGAAGCCGGTGCCGTCCCACATCGGCCGCACCAGCATCTTGTTGACGCCGACGATGGCGACCTCGGGGTGGTTGATGACCGGCGTGGTCGCCACGCCGCCCATGGCGCCGAGCGAGGTGATGGTGATGGTCGAGCCGGAAAGCTCCTCGCGCGTCGCCGTGCCCGAGCGCGCGGCCTCCGCCAGCCGGTTGATCTCGGCCGCGCAGTCCCACAGATCGCGCGCCTCGGCGTGGCGCAGCACCGGCACGACGAGGCCACCCGGCGTCTGCGCGGCGATGCCGATATGGACGCCGCCATGGCGGTGGACGATGCCGGCCTCGTCGTCATAGAGCGCGTTGATCTGCGGCTGCTCGGCCAAGGCCTTGACCATGGCGCGGGCAAGGAAGGGCAGGAGCGTCAGCTTCGCCTGTTCCGGGCGCTTGGCCGCGTTGAGCTTCGTGCGCAACTCCTCCAGCGCGGTGACGTCCACCTCCTCGACATAGGTGATGTGCGGGATGCGCGCCTTGGCGATCTGCATCTTCTCGGCGATCTTGCGGCGCAGGCCGACGACCTTGACCTCCTCGATCGCCGTGTTGGGGCGCAAGGTCGTGGCGACCGGCGTACTGCCTCTGGCGATGAAGGCGTCGAGATCGTCATGGCTGATGCGTCCCGCCGGGCCGGTGCCGGCGACCTGGCGAAGATCGACGCCGGCTTCTTTTGCCCTCAGGCGCACGGCCGGCGAGGCGAGCGGCTGCTCGCCTTCCGGCCGGGGCGCGCCGGTCATGCCCTGCGCGGCGGCGGCCGTCTTCTTCGCCGGTTCGGCGGGGGCCGGCTTGGGCGCGGCCGGCTTGGGTGACGCGGGCGGGGGCGTCTCGTCCGGCTGCCCGGCTGCTGCTGTCGCGGGTTTTGCTTCTTCGGCGCGCGGCTCGGCCGCCGCCGGTTCCGGCTTTCCCTCGGCCGGGGCGGCATTGCCGGCGGTTTCGATCCTGATCAGGGCGGAGCCGACGGCGACGGTGTCGCCGATCTCCGCGCCCAGCCACGAAATCGTGCCCTCGACGGGCGAGGGGATCTCGACCGTGGCCTTGTCGGTCATGACGGCGGCGATGATGTCGTCCTCGCGCACCGGATCGCCGACCTTGACGTGCCACTCGACCAACTCGGCCTCGGCGACGCCTTCGCCGACATCGGGCATCTTGATGACGTGTTCGGCCATGGCCTCAAGCCTCCATCGCTGCGGCAAGCGCTTCGCTGAGCCGCTTCGGGCCGGGGAAATAATCCCATTCCTGCGCGTGGGGATAGGGCGTGTCCCAGCCGGCGACGCGGATCACCGGCGCTTCGAGGTGCCAGAAGCAGTGCTCCTGCACCAGCGCGGCAAGCTCGGCGCCGAAACCGGAGGTCAGCGTCGCCTCATGGACGACGACGCAGCGGCGGGTCTTCTTCACCGAGGCGACGATGGCGTCGAGGTCGAGCGGCACGAGGGTGCGCAGGTCGATGACCTCGGCGTCGATGCCGGTGTCCTCGGCTGCGGCTGTCGCGACATAGACCATGGTGCCGTAGGCGAGCACGGTGACGGCCAAACCCTCGCGCCGCACCTCGGCCTTGCCGAGCGGCACGGTGTAGTGACCTTCGGGCGTCTCCGACATCGGGTGCTTCGACCATGCCGTCACCGGCCGGTCGTGATGACCGTCGAACGGGCCGTTATAGAGCCGCTTCGGCTCGAGGAAGATCACCGGGTCGGGGTCCTCGATGGCCGATATCAGCAGGCCCTTGGCGTCGTAGGGGCTGGACGGCACCACCACCTTCAGCCCGGAGACGTGGGTGAACAGCGCCTCCGGACTCTGGCTGTGGGTCTGGCCGCCGAAGATGCCGCCGCCGGTCGGCATGCGGATGACGATGGGGCAGGTGAACTGGCCGTTGGAACGGTAGCGCAGGCGCGCCGCCTCCGACACGATCTGGTCGTAGGCCGGATAGACATAGTCGGCGAACTGCACCTCGACGCAGGGGCGAAGGCCGTAGGCGGCCATGCCGATGGCCGCGCCGACGATGCCGGATTCGCTGATCGGCGCGTCGAAGCAGCGGTTGCGGCCGTATTTCTGCTGGAGCCCGGCGGTGCAGCGGAAGACGCCGCCGAAATAGCCGACATCCTCGCCGAAGACGACGACGTTGTCGTCGCGGCCCATGGACACGTCCATCGCCGAACGGATGGCCTCGATCATGGTCATGCGCGGCATGGTCTTACACCCCCGCCTGCTGGCGCTGCCGGCGCAGATGCGGCGGCATGGTCTCGTAGACGCCCTCGAACATGTCGCGCACCGAGGGCTTGCCGCCGGAATGCAGCGTGCCGTGGGCTTCGGCCTCCTTCTGGGCCGCGATCACCGTGTCGAGGATTTCGGCTTCCGCCTGCTTGTGACGGTCCTCGGACCAGACGCCGCGCACGATCAGATGGTTCTTCAGCCGGATCACCGGGTCGCCGAGCGGCCATGCGTCGGACTCGGTCTTGGGCCGGTAGGCGGACGGATCGTCCGAGGTCGAGTGCGCGCCGACGCGGTAGGTGACGTATTCGACCAGCGTCGGCCCGAGATTCTTCCGCGCCCGCTCGGCCGCCCATTTGGCGACCGCATGGACGGCGAGGTAGTCGTTGCCGTCCACGCGCAGCGCCGGCAGGCCGAAGCCGAGGCCGCGTGCGGCGAAGGTGCCGGAGCCGCCGCGGGCTATCCCCTGAAAGGTCGAGATCGCCCACTGGTTGTTGACGATGTTGAGGATGACCGGCGCGCGGTAGGTCGAGGCGAAGACGAGGGCGGCGTGGAAGTCGCTCTCGGCGGTCGAGCCGTCGCCGATCCAGCCGGCGGCGATCTTGGTGTCCTCCTTGATCGCCGAGGCCATGGCCCAGCCCACCGCCTGGATAAACTGGGTGCCGAGATTGCCCGAGATCGAAAAGAAGCCGTGATCCTTCGCCGAATACATGATCGGCAGCTGCCGGCCCTTCAGCGGGTCGGCCTCGTTGGAGAAGATCTGGTTCATCATGTCGACCATGGGGTAGCCGTCGGCGATGAGCAGGCCGGCCTGCCGGTAGGTCGGGAAGTTCATGTCGCCGGGCTGGAGCGCCTTGCGGAAGGCACAGCTGACGGCTTCCTCGCCCATGTGCTGCATGTAGAACGAGGTCTTGCCCTGGCGCTGCGCCATCTGCATGCGCGCGTCGAAGGCGCGCAGCGTCATCATGTGGCGCAGGCCTTCCAGCGCCTCCTCGTCGGTCAGGCTGCCGGCCCAGGGGCCGACGGCCTCGCCGTCGCGGTTCAGCACCCGGATGATCGAATAGGCGAGGTCGCGGATCTCGCGCGGATCGACATCGACCGGCGGGCGCTCGACCGTGCCGGCGCGCGGAATCTTCACGTTGGAGAAATCCGGCGTGTCGCCGGGGCGCACCTCCGGCTCCGGCACATGGAGGGAAAGCCTTCCCGCTTCGGCCATCGTCACGTCCTCCCTGACCCCGCGCTTGCGATACAGCTAAGTCCAAGAAAACGCGCTTGTCCACAGGGGTGGGGCGGCGGACGGCGCGCGGGCGCGCGGCAGGCGAGGGCGCGGCGGGCGGCGCTTTGCGCATCGTTGCCGGCCGGGCGGCGGCGATTTGCGATTGTTGCCTCCGGGGCAACCGCCGCGAACGGATCGTGCCCGCGCCCGCCGGCAAAATTTTTTTTGAGAGGGCCGCCGATTCAGGCGGGAAAGAGCTTCCAGCGCCGCGGCCGGAAGGCGACGCGGCTCTTTCCGGCGGCGGGGTGGTCGACCGGAAGCTCGATCTCGACCAGATGGCCGGCGCCGCCGATCTCCAGCTCGACGCGCCGCGTGCCGGCGACGCGGCGGCTGGTGGCGACCGTGCCGGCAATGCAGCCGCCGCAGCCGTCGAGAAGCTCGACGTCGTGCGGGCGGAAATAGAGCGTGGCCGGGCCGGCGGGCACACCGGATGCGGGCAGGCCGGTCGTCCTGTCCTCGAACCAGATTTCGCCGCCCTCGACGCGGACGGGCAGGCTGCTCGAATCGCCGATGAAGCCGTAGACGAAGGGCGAGTTGGGGTCGTCGTAGACCTGGTCGGACGTGCCGACCTGCTCGATGCGGCCCTGGCTCATGACCACGACGCGGTCGGCCAGTTCCAGCGCCTCCTCCTGATCGTGGGTGACGAAGACGGTGGTGTGGCCGGTGCGGTCGTGGATCTCGCGCAGCCAGCGGCGCAGCTCGC
>Ga0172382_10010072_pt1 | contig 12756 bp, 21 predicted proteins | sample Leawel138RmetaG_FD_122245 | JGI IMG/M metagenome (GOLD analysis project Ga0172382, IMG submission 122245) | Leachate microbial communities from a municipal landfill in Southern Ontario, Canada - Leachate well 138R metaG | ecosystem: Engineered > Solid waste > Landfill > Unclassified | place...
ATCACCCTCTTTAGTCAAGAGGACGCCCTATTATTGGAAGAAGTCGAAGTCGTATTGGACAAGCGTTTACCACAACAATGGTTACTAGGCTTCGAACCCGACTTTAATAAGATGGATACCGAACCTAGACGTAACGGCAAAGCGGCTCAGAAGCAAAGAGCGAAGAAACGGGCTTTGGGTGGAAAGTGGAAAAGGTAGGTTTTTAGGTGCGGCGTCTGAATGGCTGAATCTAATAGAGATTAGATCAAGTGGTGACATAATTCATTTATCGACGCCAGTTCAGTTCCCGCCGCCGCATTTGAATCGTTAGCAATCATTTGAACACCCAAACAAAAAGGGCTTAACCTTGCGGTTAAGCCCTTCTGGTAAAATTGGTGGAGGCGGCGGGACTTGAACCCGCGTCCAGAACACCTACATTTTACTCATACTATTATAAAAACAATGATTTATATTAAAAACAGTAAGTTAAATGATTGCTGGTGTTAAATAGCGTTAGCCGATGTAAATCAATGCCGCCACTTTGTCGCCATTGTGGCTAAGTAATTCGTAATTGAGCCAGCGGGTTTTTGGTGATCGCATCTTCAAGATGCGTTGGCGCAAAGTGGGCATAGCGCATCGTGTCTTTAATATCAGAATGCCCCAATATTTCCTTAAGCACTAAAATGTTTCCGCCGTTCATCATAAAGTGGCTGGCGAAAGTATGGCGTAACACATGGGTCATCTGGCCTTCGGGTAACTCAATCTTTGCCCGTTTGATGGCTTGGTCAAACGAACGGCGGCAAGGTCTAAACAACGGGCCTCGCATGCGCGGGATAAGTTCAATCAGTGCATCAGAAATCGGCACAGTGCGATTTTTCTTACCCTTAGTTTTTACAAAGGTAATGCGATTATTAGCAATCTGACTACCGCGCAATCCTTCAGCCTCAGACCAGCGGCAACCAGTAGACAAACAAATCATCACAATCGTGACTAAATGTTCATACTTGGCATTGCGACATTCATCTAATAAGCGCGGGATTTCATCGGGGTACAAGTAAGACAGTTCCGTTTCATCAATCTTAAAAGCCGAAAGCCCTTCCATCGGGTTGGGGTGCCGCCACTCGCCTAACTTTTTAAGTTCAGAAAACACCGCATGCAAATAGGCTTGCTCATGGTTTACCGTCACCGGCTTAACCACTGTCTTATTGCCTTGCATATCGACAATTTCACCGCTTAAGCGCTGTTGGCGATAATGTGCAAAATCATTCACGGTTAACTTACTGGCTATAGGATCATCTAAGCCAATGCAAATCAGCTGCAACTTACGCAAACGGTTTTCAGGCTCGGCCAGTTGTCGCCCATGCAAATCATGCCAAAGCTGGATTAATTCAGATAAGCGTCTGTTATCGACCTTTTCACCAAGCCATGGTTTTTCGTCGATGGTTTTCATGGTGTGCAACTCGAACGCCGTCGCCTCGCCCTTTGTCGCAAATTTCTTGCGCACCCGCCGACCTTCTCGGCCGTTCGGATAGCACTCACATAGCCAAGGAAAATTACTGCCGTCTTTTAGATTGCGAACTGACATAGGGTTACTCTAAAGAAACGGCAATATCACTGCCTGAAACAAATAACGAATCACCATCGGGCGTGGTTAGCTTTGCGTCGATATTGGCGTAAATAGTCTTTGGGGTTTCGCTACGGCCATAAAATTTAACTTTGGCATAGGTATCATGATCACTAGAGATAACGTAATAGTTACCGCCAGTATTGCAGCTCATATCAAACTGGGATTCATTGCGTCTTACGTTAGAAAATGCACCATTCTGCGACTTGAAAAAGTCATCATTTATAGAGACAGAGCAGAAATTCTCATTGTCACCGCCAAAGGTAAAAACGGTAGCAGGCTTGCTATTGAGCTGTGTATCTAACTTACTGATAAAATTATTTAACTTAAGTTTATCTTCACTTAAATACATTGCAGTTGCGAAAATAACAGCAAAAACAATAATGCCTAAACAGCCTTTACCTCCTTTTACTGGCGGTTGAGCGGAATTTTTAGCGATAGTATTTAATTTAGCTGTGCTTTCAGGTTTTTGGAAAAAACTTTGAGTAGCGGATAAGTTTTGTTGCTCGATACAATCGTGAGGATCATCAATACCTAAATCAGATAACCACTCTTCAACATACATACGTTTAGAGCCAAGCAATAACATAGTCTCAATTTTATCAACTCTAAAATGACGTTCGGCATTTTTTAAGTGGCAATACCCCTGCAAATACAGGTAATTATTATCGGCATCAAAAAGTACATGACTAACATCAACTTTACGTCTTGTTTTATTAACTTGAAAATCAACATAAGAAAACTCAACAGTCTTAGTTTGTCCTTGCCAAATCACCTTAGTATTTTTTAGGTGCTCACTCATAAAACCTCCTTGTTAAACCGCTTCTATCACTGACACCACTTTCCCGTGGATCTTGGTCGCATCGGTATTGATTGGGTATTTTTCATCACCATCAAAAAAGTAAATGTTGCCATCAGGCATTTGGCGTAAGTCACCGATTTGGTAACTATCGTTAACCCTGAATAAATACAGCCCTTTGGTAACAACCGTCTCACGCATGTTGATAAACAACTTGCGGCCACCGTGTTTTAGCAAGAAATCGGCAGTATTTGGCTGAATAGAGTTCAAAAAGAAAAATCCGCTATCAACCCTAAACTTTTCAAGTGTTCTCAGCCCGCCGTTCTCGATCTCACAAACGGTCAGCAGGGGGATTTTGTAGGCCTCGTCTGGCTCGACCAATGGCACGTACTTCGGCACTGACTCACCAACGATAAAACCATCATCAATTTCAACACCAAAACTCCTACCAGTGCCAAAACACAAATATTCGACAGGGGTATTTATCGCTAGATGCAAACGAATGATTAATTCATGCGGAACAGTGTTTCGTGTCGTCCATGTTGAAAGCGTGGCAGGGGTTACGCCAATAAGTTCAGCTAATTCAAGGCGATTGCTCACTTTAAATAGGTGAATAAGTCGTTCAATTAACACCTTTCCGCCATCACTTTGAATGGGTTTATCTAGTGGATAGCGAAATTTATTGTTTTTTAGCTTGTAGTAGTCTGACATTTTGGGTAATAATCTCACTCGAAATGATTTTAACACTGTGTAACGCCAATTACACATAAGCATAGATAAAACGAGACTACCACAATGAGCCTGATAACCATATCTGTAGATGCCCCATTTTTATCTTATGCGGAATACGCCCGCAGAACTCACACCACCGTTGATAACGTTCGCTATTTAGTTCGCATTGGCAAACTGCCTATTCGACCAAAAGACACCCCAAAAGGGCACCCGCAAATCAACATGGTCGCCTTGCTGGCAGAAGCCGCCGCGCTTTATGAAGAGCAGCAGTCACCCTCTGCCAGCTAAGTCAGCTTAGACATTTAAGAATAAGCAGCATAAGCAAAACGGAGATTTGCGGCCATGTATAGCACCAGCCCATGCACACAAAGCCAAGCCAAAGCAGCGCACCAGCCGCATATCGCGGGTGCGCTGAGGCAGTTTGCCGACGGCGAGCAATTGAGCGAAATCGCCAAAGCGGCGCACTTCAATAAGCCGCAAATGCTGCGCAATAAATTGCTACTGAGCCAACCACATCAGCTCAGCATCCACGAAGCCGTGGACATCGCTAAAGCCAGCGGCAATCGCTGCATTATCGACGGCATGTTGCTCGAACTGGGCTGCGCGCCCTCAATGGTGATTGACGATTTAAACCAGTGCGAACGCATGTCACTGACCGACCGCGCGCTAGAAATCAGCGCCAACGCGGGATGGCTGGGCAACATGGCATTAGATGTTAAAGCGCGTCGCGGTGGCATCACCGAACGCATGCGCCATGAAGCAGTAAAACGCGCAAATGTAGCCATGTCGCAACTCGCGTTATTTGTGCATGACGTTGAACAGAAATTCCAAGCGATACCAGTGTTGTCCGTCGCTTTTGATGCAGTGCAAACCATGCCCATGCCGGGCGTAATGTAAGGATTAATGATGAAGCAACTAGCCACTAAGCCAGCGCCAACCGCATTACCACTGCACGCAACCAACGCCGCCAACGAGCACCACGGTGAAGTGTGGAAAGATGCGATTGCATCAGTCCGTATCATGCTAGGAAAAAGCAGCGCCGCCAGTCAGTACGACAAACTCAGTCAGCAACAGCGCGCGATGATCTTATTCGCCGCCCGTTTACGCCCCGCTAACTACATCAATATGCCATTGCTTAGCATGAAGTTAGAAGAGCGCGAAGCCATTCGCGTGGCGATTATCGCGTTGTTAGATTTAGCCAAAGCCTTTGGCCGAGTGACTTTATCGCGTGACCAGTTTTTCCCGTCGCGCGCACTTAAACCCGTCGCCAGTAGTCAAGCCGCGCCAATGGAACGTGAGGTCAATAGCGATGTGGATAGCACACTTGCAGAAATTAACAGACTCGCAGCCTCACTCAGCGCTGACATTAACGAGATTGAAAAACACTAGAAAGCAAAAAGCCACAACCGTTACAGCGGTTATGGCCCAATCATTCAATGAGGACACACCAAATGATGAAACCAAGCATAGCAGCACAGGTCACCCCAGCGCAAGCCATCACTAACGAGGCAAACCGCGTTATCGCCAGCCTAAAACTACCCACGCCAGCAGACAGCGAAATGGTTCAGGTCGCGCTTGAATCACTCAAAGAAGTCGCCGACATCATCGCGCCAGCCGTCGGCAAAACCATTGGCATTCGCTTAATCGCCATCCGCAATAAAATCGCAGTTCAACAAATACAGGCGGCCTGATCATGAGCACACAAACCACAGCGGCCAACGGGCCGCAATTTGACTTAAACAATCCGCAGCATTTAGCCATGCGCAAACTCATGGCCGATGTGTATTCACGCCACGCCAACGCGCTAGAACGTGGACTAGAACAAGCCGCAGCCAAATATCGCGGCATGGGTGAAGGCCTAGAACGTGTTGCGATTTATGTTTTGGCTGATCCGCTGCTTGGATGGTTATGCGGTTCATTAAATATCGCCATGAACGATGTGGCGGAACTCTACAGAGTGAGGGCAGCAGCATGAGCCAACACAGCCAAATCTTAGTCGAGTTCGGCTACAAGACACGCAATCCACGCACTTATCAAGACGCAGGCCTTCGCAGCGACGGCCACCCGTTCGCCACTCGTGTCAACGTCAGCGCGCAAAAGCGTGCCCAGCGTGAAATCAATCGCCGCATCGAAGACATTGCCATCGACAAAGAGATGGGTATCAGTTTGGAAGAATTAAGGGGCACGCTATGAGCAATAAATCTGTTGATAAGCAAATTCAGGAAACAGTTAAACAAGAATTAGAAGGGGTCACGGTAAGGTTAGCCACCATTACGTGTAGCTGTGGCAAAAGCCGCGCTTTGTTGCTCATGTATAAGTGCCTGTACTGTAAAGAGTGGTTTTGTCATGCATGTGCAGAAGAGCACTTTGGGAAAACAGTAGAGCAGTATCGCAAAGAAAATCCTTCAGTTTCAGTTGAAGCGGGTGGCCTATGAGCAGCACACACGGCAACGTCCGCGAAAACGAACTCTACCCAACGCCTGATAACGTCGTCGATGCCTTAGTCGCGAAATTGGTATTACGTCCAACTGACCGATTTTTAGAGCCCTGCATAGGCACTGGCGCGATATACGACAAAATCAATTTACCAGATGAGCAAAAAAGCTGGGCTGAACTTGATCGCGGGGTTGATTACTTAACCGCGCAATTCGGTCAGCAAGACGTGATCATCACTAACCCGCCTTTCTCGATCACCACTGACTTTTTGCTTAAGTCACTTAGCGAACTGGCACCAGACGGCACATTAGTCTATCTGCAACGGGTGAATTTTTTTGGCAGTAAGTTACGGGTGCCATTTTGGGCACAAGTCGGCTTTCCTAACAAAACGCCGATCATCGTACCGCGCCCGCGCTTTGTCGGTGGCGGCAGTGATTCGTGTGAATACTCATGGTTTATTTGGGACCGTGGTAACCGCTTTCCCACTATGCCGAACGGTCTAAGCCATATCATCAGTGAAGAACTGCCAAAAGCTAAAAAGCTAAAAGCCAAGGCAGCCTAATGAAAGTTGTCAATCTTCCATTTAAAACCCGTCTATCAAATCTGCCTGAACCTGCTGCAGATAAAGTGATAGACGCATTCATCAGCGCAGCGGCGCGAAAGCCTGCTGCTCTGGTGGATTTATGGGACGATGGCATTTATGGAATAGCTACAGCTGGCGATAAAATTGATACAACGCGTTTATATCAACCCATATTCGACCAGCAAGCAGAGCGATTTACAGCGGCAAAGTGGCTAGAAACCATAGCGCCGCTATCGTTCCATGTGCGCAATAAAGTGCAAAAAAACTATCAGCAACGTGTTAACAGCGGTGGCCTCGTTGCGGGTTCGGCGTATTTACGCGAAACCATTCAGAAGTTGTCAGTGGTTTGGCATAAGTATCCATTTCATAAAATATCGGGCATGAAGTTTGTTAAGCAACCAGAGCCAGTTGATCAAGATGATAGTGATCAGGATGAGATTGAAAACAGAGCATTAGCTAAAGCGTCACCCTTTAGCGCCTTTAGAATATTACGCCATCGAAAATCAACAGAACTCACCCAAGCGGCAACACATATAGCTGATACCTGTATGCAACAGGTTAAAGCTATAGCCATCAAAAAAACGGGTAACGCAGGATATTTTGAGGCCTACGACGCAGCCGCCACAATTTGCCAAACGTGGGGGATCATCCCGCCGTATTGGGCAGCAGTAAAACGTGATCACATTGATGCCGCAGCAGAATGCGCCATCTTGCGCATGACCTGCGCCAAATGGTGGGGTAAAAAATTATTAAAGCTGCGTGATCAGTGCTGCGAACACCTCTGCATTGCAGTTGGTCTAGTCACCAAACAAACCCCCTTTATCAGTGATGAGTGCTTTAGCGAGTGGCGTACTCAACAAAGAACGGCCCAGCAATGGCTTGAAAGCACCATGATTGAAAATGAGGATGGTGTGATCCTGCCATTAATTGAAGCGGCGATGGCTGGCAGTGCCAATCCTGCCAACCGCGTTACCGAACTCATTGTCCGCAATCGAGGTTTAGAAGAAATAGCCGAAGCGTCAGGCATGATAGCCCTTGCTGTAACGCTAACTTGCCCAAGTAAATTCCATTCAAATTCATATAAATGGGATATAGAAAACGCAAAGAAAGCCCAAGATTACCTTGTCAAAACATTTGCAAAAATGCGATCTGCACTGGGTTACAGAAACATTCCATTTTTAGGGTTCCGCGTCGCAGAACCACACAAAGATTCAACCCCACATTGGCACATGGCATGGGTGATTAAGCCAGAGCATGAAGCAGCGGTTAAAGACATCATTACTAAGTACGCCTATCAAGTAGATGGTGACGAGGCAGGTGCAGCAGAGCACAGATTAAAAATAGAACCCATCAGAAAAGATGCTAACGGCAAAGGCGGCATTGCGGGGTACTTCATCAAGTATCTGCTCAAAGGGATACCGGGCGATCATATGCACGGCCAAGGCGAGCTTGAACTTGAGTCAGGCCAAACTATCGAGGCGGCCTCTGCCCGTGTAGCGGCGTGGGCGAGTCGATATGGCATTCGCCAATACCAGTTTTATGGCACTGAATCCGTTCAAATATGGCGCGAGTTACGCAGGCTAAAAGCAGGGCCACAATCACCAGAGATTGAAGCGGTAAGAGCAGCGGCATGCAGCTCTGATTGGAAAGGTTATGAAGACGCCATGAAGCAAGCCCAGCTCACCTTGAACTATGAGATCACCCCTGAAGGCAATCAATACGGTGAAATGGTTAAGCGAGTCCAAGGGCTTAACGGTATCGCCTTTGGTAAAAAGCGCCTAATCATCACCCGTGGCGAACGCTGGAAACTTCGCAAAGCAAGTGACGATGAGCAAGAAGCATACAACAAACTAAAACAGCGCCGTAAAGCGCTATTCGCCGTTGAAAAGGCGAAAAACGCCGCCGACAGACTATCAAGAAAAGAGCTTAAAGAAGCCATGCCGAAGTGGAGCACTTCGCTGTTGCCGTTGTCTTTTGGCTCTCCTTGGACTTGTAGGAATAACTGTACAGACCCTGTTTTAGATGAAGTTGACGCCAGAATTATCAGTCACCTTACGCGGGTAGGCATTACGGATCCTGCCAACATTGAGCGTTTACTGTTCGATGGTTGTCGCGTGATGGACGCCGATGGCGGCGAATGGTGGGTTGATAACGGCCAACTGAGAAACGAGCCGTATCGTTACCAGCAAATTGAAGATCTTCCCCTTGATGAACTGCTTTCAAGCATGCAGTCGTGGCCAAAGGTGGAACTGGATGAAGTTTATTTTACTGCGCCAATCAGTAGCCAATAGAACAGGGGTAAAGGGAAATGTTTAGAGGAACAAACCAATTTGAATTAGATATTGAAGCGCACGAACTCATTGTTGATAACTTTGCGGGTGGCGGCGGCGCATCAACAGGAATCGAAATGGCAATAGGTCGTCCAGTGGATATCGCCATCAACCATGATCCTGACGCCATTGCCATGCACAAAACTAATCACCCGCTAACAAAGCATTATTGTGAATCAGTATGGGATATCGATCCGATTAAAGTGTGTGCAGGTCGGCCAGTGGGTTTGGCATGGTTTAGCCCTGACTGTAAGCACTTTTCAAAAGCCGCAGGCGGCAAGCCATTAGAAAAGAAAATCCGTGGCCTTGCATGGGTAGCCATGCGCTGGGCGGCATTGGTTAAGCCGCGCATCATCATGCTAGAAAACGTCGAAGAGTTTGTCACATGGGGGCCAGTAAACGCAGACGGTAAGGCATGCCAAAAAAGTAAAGGGAAAACCTTTAACAGCTTTGTGCGCCAACTGCGCCAGCATGGCTATAAAGTCGAGTGGCGCGAACTGATCGCCAGTGATCATGGTTGCCCAACAATCCGTAAACGTTTCTTTTTAGTCGCGCGTAACGATGGCAAAGCCATTAGCTTTCCAATGCCGACACATGGCAATCCAAAAAAGCAGCCGGCTAACGGAAAAACCCTTAAGCCATGGAAAACAGCCGCCGACATTATCGACTGGTCAATACCCTGCAAATCGATATTTAACCGCGATAAGCCAATTGTAGAAAAGTCACTAAACAGAATTTATAAAGGGATATCACGGTTTGTAATTGATACAGAAACGCCTTTTATAGCGCCAAAAGAAGCAAAAATTATCCCGAAAAGTCCATATGATTTAAGTAACGCAGAAACGTTAGTCACAAGCTTTATGGTTAAATACCGTGGCACAAATATTGGGTTCCCTATGACAGAGCCTATGCACACGATTACCGCAGGAGGGAATCATCTTGCAGAAGTCAGAGTATTTTTAATTAAGTATTTTGGCACAGGTATTGGACAAGATATGGATCAGCCATTACATACAATCACAACCAAAGATAGGTTTGGTCTGGTTATGGTTCATGGTAATGCTTATCAAATTTTTGACATAGGTCTGCGAATATTAGAGCCGCACGAACTCTTTGCCGCGCAATCATTCCCAAGCGATTACATCATCGAAGTCGATCACACTGGCAAGAAATACAGCAAAGCAAAACAAGTCGCACGCTGTGGTAACTCAGTCCCTCCATTACTTGCAGCCGCACTGGTCAGCGCCAATTATCAAACCACAATCAACATAGAGCAGGTGGCATGATGCAACTGACTAAAGATGATCTCACTCAAGCAGACCACGACACGATATTAGCCTATTTCGCCGCAACACAAAGGGCAGCAGGTTACAACGGCACATGCCTGATTTGTGTATCAAGGCTGGCAGAACTTCACCTTGATAACAGCATCGCGTTTGCTGATCTGGCTATCGACACCATGAGGGCAAGCGCATGAAAACACTGATACAAGGCTGCGAAAGCGCGCAGCAGTTCGACATCTTGCTAATGCTAACCAGTATCAGCAGCCAAGCCAAAAAGGATGCGCTACGGGCGCACCTTGTCGACGGTTTACCCGCAAAGCGCGCCTATGCCCGTTATGGGGTAACACAGCAGCACTTTAGCGAAGCACTCGCTACGCTAAACCAAAAGGCGGATCTTGCCATGCAGTACGCCGCCTTACAAAAAACCAAAGCGGAAAACAACTTTTCAGCGTTACAAGTAAAAATAACAAACGGATATCAACCAATTGGAACTAAACAAATCAACGCTATTCCGCCATGTGATGATTAAAAATAATAGAAATTAAACACTAGATAAGTAGTGTAAAAAGCGAGGATTTATGAAATTAACTAAAGATGATATTGGAACGGAAGTGATTTTGCTTAGTTGGCATAGAGGATTGCCAGGATTAAAAAAATCGACCGGAGTAATAAAAAGCATAGGAAGGGTTAATCTAATCATTGGAGGTAATACACTAAGAATATGTGAAGTAAATGAATTTTCGATAAAAGCATCAGCAAGACATGAAAGTGATCAATGGGTTAAAATATTTAGAAACGATGAAGACATTAAAAGTGATGAAAGGATATCTGAGTTAAAAGCATGGTTTGATAAACACTCTGATAAAATAAACGCTAAAAATTTAAGCGTAGAAAAATTAGAAAGAATAAGATTAATCATTAATGAAAAGTAATAATAAACAAAAAGCCCTCATTCGAGGGCTTTGTTTTACCAGCAGTAAACCTCACTTTTGCAATAGCGCCTTAATCGCCTGCAAGTGTTGCTCAATCTCCTGCACATTGGCCTCAGTCAGTGCCGAACGCGAGCCACTCAACTGCAACAGCTCGGCCGCATCAGCCCCCAGCGCATCAGATATCGCCAAAAAAAGACTTAGCTTAATATCAAACCCGTTTTCAACTTTAGACAAAGTTCGAGTGCTAATGCCTACATTTTCAGATAATTGTGTTTGCGTCATACCGCGCATTTTCCTTTGATCAACAATCCGTTGCCCAATCATTTTTAGGCTTATTGTCATTGAGTAGACTTATTGTTCTAGATCACATTTATAAAAAACCAGCACAAAGCTGCTGCAAAACATAGCTCAACTAGCAACAAATTGCCTAAGCATCGCCGCTAAAGTCGATATTATACCGTACGTAACAAAAGGGATTTAGGTTCGCTAATCGTCAGCGATAAGTTAAAAAAAAGTTAAAATAACAAGGAGTACGCGCAAAATGTGCGATTTGATTAGAGTCAAACAAATGGAATTGGTCATTAGATCAGTAGAATGCAACAGCACAGCAATAGATAAGGAAATCGCGATATCGTTACTCGCCGAACTCGTCAACAACTGCCTACAAGAGCACGGAATCCACCCAAGCGAAACTCCGCAAGCAGCCTAAAAAGCCAGTTCTCGTTGTAATTCGCGGCGCTGATCGGGAGACAGCGCCTTTACCAGCGCAGTGACTAACTCAGTGGTATTTTTTGCAGACGGGTTTAACGTATGGCTAAACGACACATTAGTCACAAATGTGTGACCACATTCGGGGTCAGTGCACGAACAGTACAAATTAGCGTGGGCAGCGCTTAGGCGGTCAGTTTTACCGATAATGGCTTTCTTGTGGCAAGTGGGGCATAGAATCCGCATACCGATCTCCCAATCGTCTGCTTAATGAACAGTGCATAGTGTAAGCCAACATACTGTTTTTTTAAACAGTAAAGCCAAATTAGCAATCACAGATAAAAATAATAAAATAAAATAAAGCAAAACACTTTACACGGAAAGCGTATAGCGTTACACTATATCCAACAAGTGAGGGAAAGTTTTTAACTCTTAATAAATCGAGGTTGGTATGAATATCAGAACATTTAGTGAAACAGAATCTTTGGTAATCGCTGAGTTAAATCGCTTAGGTGTAACCGTTACTCAAGACAATGATTCATCAGAGTATTATGTTTTGGAATGTAGAAAAGATGGCAGTTACGCAGAGTTATTCCATAACGACATTGATGCTCTTTATTGCAGTGATGAACAAAACATCAAACAATATTGCACGATATTTGAAAAAGAACTCACTACCAAAAAGCCTTCTGTTAAGTTAGTTAATTTAGAAAGTATCGGTTCAGATATCGAATCAGAATTTTAGGAGAACAGCATGAATGATTTAAACATTTTAACCTCACAAATTAGCTCTCAAATCATCAATATGTACACATTCGATATATCGTATATCGACGCTAAAAACGAAGCCTTCAGGCTGATCCATGCTGAAGATGGATATTATGTATGGCCGTTGTTTTGTCAACCGCAGCGCACCAGCAAATTCAAGTTTGACCAGATTTGCAAAATGGCACCGGGATTTTCTGCTGATACAGATCAGCGTGAATTTAGCATCAAGGGATGGTTCACATATGACGATTTCATGGATAACTACTACAACATGAAAGCGTCGATGGGGCTCAATAGTTACATCAATAAGTTTTACGGCCATGAAGTTGGCGCACAACGCCGATTTGCTGAAAAACAAGGAGTACAGCCACCACAAGTAACACAGTGGCTAGATAAAGATTTTATCGTCGTTGGCACTAAACTATATTCATTCAGACGCGATTTAGTTGCACCAAGAGACTAAAACAAAAGCCCTCAATTGAGGGCTTTTGCACAATACAAATCAGCAAATGAGCACTAAACCGCTGCGCTTTGGCTGGCTGTGGTCATATCAAACACCAATTTCAACTTACTGCCGATCTC
>Ga0172382_10010074_pt1 | contig 12754 bp, 9 predicted proteins | sample Leawel138RmetaG_FD_122245 | JGI IMG/M metagenome (GOLD analysis project Ga0172382, IMG submission 122245) | Leachate microbial communities from a municipal landfill in Southern Ontario, Canada - Leachate well 138R metaG | ecosystem: Engineered > Solid waste > Landfill > Unclassified | place...
GGCCAAAACAACTGCTGCTAGCGCCCTAAAAATAGCGCGCCACGTCATCCTAGTATTTAAAAAGCCACGTCAGTAGCGGCCCTTTAGTTAGCAAATACCGTAAAATGAAGCCTATCGATTGAGTACACAAACACGCCTATAAATACTTCATAAGCGTGCTCAATTGTTTGCTAAAATATAGAGTTAAACACCACCTGCCAAGGAACCGTTGTGATTGAAGCCGTATGGATTGTCTTTGCCTTTAGCTTGGGAGTTGGCATGCGACTGATCGGTCTGCCGCCATTAATTGGTTACCTTGCGGCAGGCTTTTCGATTGCGGCCTCCGCAGACTTTCTGGGTTTGTCTGTAGATAGCACCTCTGCTTTACAACATATCGCTCACCTCGGTGTACTGCTACTGCTGTTTACTGTCGGACTAAAACTCAAAGTCAAAAGTTTAGTACGTCCAGAAGTCATGGGTGGTGGCTTGCTGCACTTTTTTATCAGCACTTTGATCTTTTCCCCAGCTTTTTTCTTATTTCTAGACGTCAACTGGTACACAGCAATTATGCTGGCCATCGCCTTATCATTTTCCAGTACCGTATTGGCAGCAAAGGTTTTAGAAAGCAAACGTGAACTGCGTGCCTTCCATGGCCGAGTGGCGATTGGTGTTTTGGTGATCCAAGACTTAATCGCCTTATGTGTGATGAGTATTGCTAGTGGACAAACACCCTCTATGTGGGCCCTGGTGGTATTTGGCATGCCGTTACTGCGGCCGCTGATTTATCGCTTAGTGGATTACAGTGGCCACGAAGAACTTCTGGTCTTGCTCGGCTTATTACTGGCACTGGTTGTCGGCGGCTATGGTTTTGAGCAAATAGGACTCAGCTCGGAGCTCGGAGCTTTAGCATTTGGGGCATTACTGGCCAACCATCCTCGCTCCAGCGAACTATCCAAAGCACTCTGGAGCATCAAAGAAATCTTCTTGGTCGGTTTCTTTTTACAAATTGGCATCGGTGGTTTACCTGATCAGAATGCGGTTATTTTTGCGCTTGTTATGGCTATTATTCTACCACTTAAAGGCGTGCTTTTTTTCGGTTTGATGGTACTGTTTAAACTCAGAGCACGCAGTGCATTTCTAACCAGTTTAAGCCTAACCAACTACAGTGAGTTTGGACTTATTGTCGCCAGCATTGCTATCCCAGAGTGGATAATCCCACTCGCACTGACGGTGGCTTTTTCCTTTGTGCTCTCTGCACCGCTCAATCGCTTTGCCCACACACTGTATGAAAGACTCAGCAAACACCTGATATTACTTGAGCGCAAAGGTTTTCACCCCGATGAGCAACCATTGTTTATCGATGATGAGATTCTTATTGTCGGTATGGGACGTACCGGGATGGCCGCTTATACCATGCTGCATGACAAAGGCTACGCAGTGCTCGGCATTGACTCTGACCCGATTAAAGTAGAGCAACAAGCGCAAGATGATATTCACAGTTTATTTGCTGATGCGGAAGATACGGTGTTCTGGAAACGCTTACATGCACCGCATTTGAAATATGTAATTTTAGCAGCCAATGATTTAGAAGCAAAAACCTTAGCTGCACAAAAACTACGTGAAAGCGGTTTTAAGGGCCTTATTGTCAGCCACTGCTTACACCCTGAGCACGCTGAAAGTATTCGCGCAGCAGGCGTAAACTTTATCCACAAAACCTTTTCAGAAACCGGCCTGAAGCTCGCAGAGCATGTATTAGAACACACAGAGCCAAAAAAAACTCTGGGTTAAATTCAATATCTGCATGCTCTGCGTAACTACGCCTAAACGCTCGCTTACTACACCGCGCAGCTGCAGCAACCGCGATACAGGCATTATTCGCTGATCTGCTCTAAGGCTTTATATTCCAATCCTTGATTGGCAATGGCGTAGCACTCTTCAATATGTGCATGACCAATAAGCAGCATGGCACTGCCGCTCAAAGCTGCAGCTGCAGCCTGCCCTGCGAAAGGAATAAACTTTAAAGCTTGTTTGGCCGTCAATCGTACACCCACTTTCTGTAACAGTGTCAGCACCACTTGCTTAGTCACCAGCTGGCCAGCTATGCGTGTACCGGTGGTTTTAATAACCCCATATAAAAAACTTTTGAACTGCGGATCAAGACGTTCAATTTGCTCAGGGGTTAAACCAAACTCACGATTAATCGCCGGCAACAACTCTAAAAGCAAACCCACATCGGCGGCAATATCCACACCTGGCACTGGCAACAACGCCATGCTGCCAGATGCTAAAGCGCGCTTTTTAACCATGGCCTTGCAATGCAAGCGTACCGCATCAAGTTCTTCTTGGGACGCAATCAATAGATGTACTCCTCTTTACAATAGCGCTCGACTGACTGCAGCAGTTTACTCATTATTGCTAGAATCACAGGTTTGATTTTAACTAATTAATGCAGCTTCATTCGCGGGTGAGTACGCTTACCTATACGATCACTGAGCATAATTAATGCGGTACGAAAGACCCCATAGAGTACAACTTGATGCATGCGATACAAAGAAATATAAAACATACGCGCCAGCCAACCTTCCACGTTAACCGTGCGCATAAAACCGCCCATAATATTGCCTACGGCACTGAATTGCGCCAAAGATACCAACGAACCGTAATCACGGTACTGATAGCCTGACAGTGGCTTACCCTGTAACTTTAATGCCAATGCCTTGCTTAAAAAGCTAGCTTGCTGATGCGCAGATTGCGCCCGTGGCGGTACATTTTTATCGCTGCCTTCAGTCAAAGGACAGGCAGCGCAGTCGCCTAAAGCAAAGACATCATCATCTAACGTGGTCTGCAATGTAGTGCGCACCACCAGTTGATTAATACGATTGGATTCCAAGCCATCCAGTTCAGTTAAAAATTTAGGTCCACGCACACCTGCCGCCCAGACTTTTAACGAGGCAGGAATAAACTCACCATCTTTAGTGTGCATGCCTTGCGCGGTGATTTCCTCAACCGCTGCCGACAGCTTAATTTGCACGCCAAGCTTAAGTAACTGTTGATGCACTTCACCAGCAATTTTATCGGAGAGCGCAGGCAAAATGCGTGGCCCTGCTTCAAGAATGGTAATGCTCATATTATCTGGTTGAATGTTATCCAAACCATAGGCAGATAACTGCTGCGAGGCACGGCGTAGCTCTGCAGCCAATTCCACACCCGTCGCCCCAGCACCGACAATAGCAATATTCACTCTATTGTCATCACTACCCTTGGCATGCGCACTTAAGTACTCACCCAGCAGACGCCGATGAAAATTTAGCGCGTGTTGTGGACTATCCAAAAAAATACAGTGTTCTGCAGCACCTTTGGTACCGAAGTCATTAGTCAGGCTACCGACGGCAATCACTAAAGTGTCATAGTCTAAACTGCGTGCAGGCACCAACTGATAGCCTTGTTCATCCAGCGTTGCGCTAAGCTGGATCGTCTTGGCTTGGCGATCTATAGCCGAAAACTTACCAATCTGAAAATCAAAATGATTCCACTTGGCTTGTGCAACATAGTTTAATTCATTATCGGTACTGTTCAGTGAGCCGGTGGCGACCTCGTGCAACAGCGGCTTCCAAATATGCGTGAGGTTGGCATCTACCAGAGTGATTTTAGCTTTTTTGCGTTTACCTAAGGAGCGCCCTAAGCGCGTCGCCAGTTCAAGCCCACCGGCACCACCACCTACGACAACAATACGATGCAACATACTTTCCAGCCTATAAGTCAGTTATTATTTTCTCCAACTATACGACGAAAGTTGCAGATAGAGCAGTGTTTTTATACTTATCTCTAATGCAGTATAAAAAACCACACAGTTTTATCCGCAGCTCTTCATCCAAAAACCGACTGGCATAACTGCATAAAGATGCGCGCAAACAGCATCAAAAGCAAAGCACCCGAGGCGAACTGTTAACGTACCTTGATCACCAACTTACCCATCGCTTTACGCGCACCAAGTGTATTAATTGCTTGCGCGGTATCTTCTAAAGCAAAGGTTTGTGAGACTAACGGCTTGAGTTTTCCTTGCGCATACCAAGTAAACAGCTGCTGGAAGTTATCGACATTATCGCGCGGTTGACGCTGAGCAAACGAACCCCAAAACACACCAATCACCGCAGCACCTTTAAGCAAGGGTAAATTTGCTGGCAGCGAAGGAATCGTACCGCTGGCAAAACCAATCACCAGCATGCGCCCGTTCCAAGCAATGGAGCGAAACACCGTCTCAAATAAATCGCCACCCACCGGATCAATAATCACATCCACGCCTTGTCCCTTGGTTAAGCTTTTCAAGCGCTCGCGCACATCGTCGGTTTGATAGTTAATTAACTCATCAGCGCCGGCTTGGCGGGCCACTTCAAGCTTTTCTGCGCTACTGGCCGCAGCAATCACCCGTGCACCCATAGCTTTAGCAATTTCAATCGCAGCTAAACCAACACCACCGGAAGCACCGAGCACCAACACAGTCTCGCCGGCCTGCAAGGTGCCACGTTGTTTCAGTGCATGCATCGCGGTGCCATAGGTCATGCTAAAGGCTGCTGCGGTGCTGAAGTCCATCGCTTCTGGCATCGGCAAAATATTATAAGCAGGTACTGCCACTTGCTCAGCGCAGCTACCCCAGCCGGTTAGCGCCATAACCCGATCACCCACTTTTAGATGGCTGACCTTCTCACCCACAGCACTGATAACCCCAGCTGCTTCACCGCCTGGAGAAAAGGGGAAAGGCGGTTTGAATTGGTATTTGCCTTCAATAATCAAGGTATCTGGAAAGTTAATCCCGGCGGCATGCACATCGAGCAGTACTTCGTTTTTCTTAATTTCAGGGCTGTTAATTTCTTCAACCACCAATGTATCTGCTGGACCAAAGGCTTTACATAATACGGCTTTCATACGGCACCTCTATTTGTTTTTTCTTGAGTGTAGGGTGCTCGCTGCAGAGATCAATCTGTATACATATAAGTGATAATACATTATGCCTTAACGGCTGTTTTAACCGTTGATACAGTTTAACTACAGGCTCATGATACTAATTTTCAAATGTATATTTTAGGGAAACACTGCATAATTACCTGCGTTGCTAGGACGTTGTTAAAAATCAGCTCAAAATGCTCATTTACTACCTGTAAACTGCGCTTTTTCGCTGATTTTTGCCTAGCCCTGACTGCCTCGCTAACATTATTCAGTGCTTCCTTAGAAAAAATTAAGACGTTTTTCTTACCCTGCGTACCCAAAAACCACTTTACTTATACCACCCCTACTGACCAGGAGCAGGGAAGCTATAAGTAAAACATAAGGGCGATCTGAGATGGCCATCAAGCTGACTTTACTTTATCTAATGACTGCTTGAAAAAGAGATCAGATCGACATCAATGCGTACTGGAGCCAAGACAGGAGAGATGACCTGTATTGATAGGGCAGGCAGTGACACGCCATCTTTTCATCTCAGAGTAGCTCCTTAATTGGGCAAGGCGCGGCGGGCGGTTTTGCCACGGCTAACGAACAAGATGGTACCTGGTCGGGCAATCCCCTCATTTTCCTAAGTATTCAAGGTACCGATGCGTGCGGAGTTATCGTTGCGGTGGGCAAAGGTGTAGACCAGTCACGGATCGGCGAGCGGGTGCTGGTCCGTCCTATGCAACAGGCGCCTGACAATCTAGCGCCCTATAACCTCATTACGTTCGGCTCTGAATGCAACGGCGGTTATGCCGAGTATGCTGTGGCGCGATCCAGCGAGGTGTTTGCGGTCAATAGCACATTGAGCGACACCGAACTTGCTTCATTTCCCTGCGCCTATTCAACTGCGGAAGGCATGCTGGATAAGGTAGACCTGAAAGCGGGTGAGCGGATTCTGATTACCGGCGCTTCTGGCGGTGTCGGGTCGGCAGCGGTGCAGCTTGCCAAACGTCGTGGCGCGAAAGTGATCGCTGTGTGCGGTGAATCCAAGTCACAAGAGGTGCTTAAGCTGGGAGCGGATCAAGTTATTTTTAGGGAGCAGTCGCTGCTTGAAATGCTGGACAAAGACAGTGTTCAGGTGGTGGCAGATCTTGTCGCCGGCCCGCAATGGCCTGAATTACTGGAAGTGCTCAGCCGAGTGGGGCGTTACGTAGTTTCGGGTGCCATCGCTGGCCCCATCGTCGAACTGGACGTGCGTACCTTGTACCTCAAGGACTTAAGCTTTTTGGCTCTACCTGGCAACCCAAGCGGGTCTTCGAGAATTTGATTGGCTACATCGAGCGAAGCGAGATACGTCCCGTGGTGGCAAAAACCTATGCTTTGCGGGATATCGTGCAAGCTCAAGAGGACTTCATGGCTAAGCGCTTTTCGGGGAAAATAGCAGTCGAAATCCGGCAATAGGCTCACTCATTATGTGGTGGCATAGTGAGTTAGAGGTGCAGCCATGCAGTTAAAAACCACCTCATGTTATAGGCACAACAGCGCAAAAATAACTTAAACTGCACAATCGGCCCAATACCTATATTCTGCTAACAGCCGCCATGGGCATCGAGCATCGGCTACTTTTAAGCATTGGAGCAATCACTGTGAGATATCTAACAATTGTATTACTGGCTTTATCACTCAGCTGGACAGTCAATGCTCAAGCAGCATCCGCACCTGCAGAACCTATTTCCCCAACGTCCTATGTCAGCTTGGTTCCAGCGATCGTCGGTAACTATGGCGCAGGCAGCAAACTCAAATACTACAAGGCCGATATCGCCTTACGGGTAAAAACTGAAAATGTGGACAAAGTCCAATACCACGAACCCTTGATTCGCGACCAACTGATCCAGCTGTTTGCTCAGCAAACAGATACCGATATGAATGAGTCAGATGGCAAAGAAGCGGTACGCAAAGCAGCATTGCTACAAGTACAGCAGGTGCTAAGCCAAGAAGAAGGAGAAACACTGGTTGAAGACTTATTGTTTAATAATTTGGTAGTGCAGCCATAAGGCTTTGAACCATCTGCTAGGCATTACAGCCAATGACCCTGTCGACATAGTAAAACTTTTAATATCATATAAGCATTATTAAAAATCGCATATTTATTAATCAGATGATCGAGTAGAAGGGGGTTTACACCCGCCTTCCTCTCACACCACCGTACATGCGGTTCCGTATACGGCAGTTCATGGTGGTGGGAGCGCCAGTCAAGGCGCTACGCGCCATGCTTAGTGCACTATAAAAAAGATGCTGACCGAAGCCAGCATCTCTGTAAATGGAATAATGAGACAGCGTTGCACTGGCTCAGTTAATTCCATTATAAAAAGTACAATTTGTAAAAAGCGAAATCTAGAAAGAATCGCCTTAACAATATTACCTCACTAAAGTCCCGTTACGTTTATTCATAACATACGCACCTGCTGCCATTAACATGGCTAATAGAATAAGCGCCCACTCAGACAGTGTTGGTACACCAACAGACTTATGAATAACAGGATTTTCGCTTTTTGGATCATTGTTGCTTGGATCAGTATCACCAGGTGCCTTAATAAACGCTTGGTTTTCAAGATTAGCGCCTGTGAAGTCATCATTGACACGTGCAGTAATCGCGAAAGAAACACTGTCGCCAACCGCTAAATCACCCACAGCACAGCTCACGGTGCCAGCGGCTTCAAAACAACCCGCGCTTGCAGATACAAATGTCAAACCGACCGGTAGTGGGTCAATAATCTGAGCGCCTTTACTAACTTCTGGGCCTAAGTTTTCTACACCAAGAGTAAACACAACCTCTGTTCCAGGAACCAATGCTTTCGGGCTGGCCGTTTTTGTTCCTGCTAAATCAGTTGCGATAGTTTTACGACGAGTCGTAGTCGGCTCCGTTACTTGGTTATTGGTTGTCTGTGTCTCTTCCTCATCAACCTTTACAGTAACTTTATTAAAAGCTGTACCTGTAGGATTCGAATTCAAAATAACTTCTGACTTCATTTGATAAGTAACCGTGCGCGCGCCTGCATCAAAGGTTTTATTGGTAGCCTCATTCCAATCGCACGTTAAGGTGCCCGCTGTTGCTCCAATAGCTGGCTCAACACAAACACCATCATGGCTCACAGTTAGACCACCTTGATAACTAAACACAGCCGTAGGCGCGGCATTGGCATCACTATTCACTGGAAAGACATCAACCATGCTCAAGTTTGAACCTGCTGAAGGTCCGGTGTTATCAATGCGGATGGTATATGTCACCAACTCACCTAAATCAACAGGGTCCGGCGTATCATTCTTGTTCACCAAAATATCTAATTCAGGTGCAATCACCGGTGTTGTGGTTGAGTCTGTATTGTTATTTGTATTAGATTCTGTAGTAGCAGTACTCACTTTCACAGTATTTACTAAATCTTCACCTACAGCATCTATGGTTGGTCTAATACGGTATTTTAATACGGACTGCCCTTTAGCTAAGCTTGGGATTTGACATATTAATGTTCCACCTAAATCTCCTGCAGCTGGTGCAGTGGCACATGTACCTGTATCTACACTTATAAAACTGGCTTTAGCAGGCAATAAATCTTCAATTACAACATCTGTTGCAGTCGATGGACCATCGTTTATTACTGTAAGCGTGTAAGTTAAAGGGCCTCCAGCATTGACTGGATCTGGTGCAGCTTGTTTTTTAACTCTAAGGTCAACCACTGGCGTAACGTTAGTAGTAACGTTAGCAGTATTATTGGTCGGATCATCATCTGCAATATCCGTTGAATATGCAATTGCGGTATTGACACGTGAAAGATCTACCGCATTAGCGTTGTTAGGTAAGACAGTAATAGTTATGGTTTCCGTGGCACCTACTGCCAAGCTAGCAATAGTACATTCCACGTTTGAGGACCCAACATCTTTTGGAAAAGAACCTGTTGGTGAACACGTTGTGTTTGCATTATTAAAACTGATTGATTGTAATCCAGCAGTACCAATAAGATTGCTCAAAGTGTCCTTTACAAGGGTCGTTGCAGGAACAGCAGGGCCTGCGTTACTCACCGTTAACGTATAAGTTAAAGGCTGTCCCGCTTGCACTGTAGTTTTATCTGCTGTTTTTGTGATCGATATATCAGCATGGTTACCGGTTTGGGTTGCAATGACTCCAGCACTATTACAGTTGTTGGCAGGCGTATTTTCCTCAACGCTTGTACTCGTTAATGCTAAACATGCTTGATTAGAGATTGTCCCTTCAGCATTTGCGACAACATTCAAAGGAATTGCTGGCGTATAACCATTAATATTTAGACCTTGAGTCGACGTACAGGTTACTGTCGCGCCAGCTGCGGGTAAAGGGTTATTAGCAGAACATGTCCAGCCAGATACTGCACCAATTGAGTTCAGTGTGATTGTCGCAGGTAAAGTATCTGTAACAGTTATTGTGTCTCCAACAGGTACGGATAATGGTCCACGATTCCGTACTCTTAGATTATATTCGAACGCTGTGCCAGCCATGACTGGAACACTCAAAGATGTTGTCTTATACATCTCTAAGTCTGTTTTATTGGTTGTTGTAGCGGTGACGCTAGAAGTATTATTACTAGGTGTTGGATCAGGTTCAGGCGCTGCTATTACAGCAGTATTGCCTAACGTCGTACCATCAACAGTACTCGCCGCAGCTTTTACTGTGATAATTGGCATATTACTGAACGGAGTACCTGAAAAAGGACCTGGGCGCTCACAAGTAATCACTGATCCTGCAGGAGTACAGCTCCAACCATTACCAGATGCACTGATATAGGTTAACCCTGCCCCTAAAGTATCCGTCACAGTAATTGTATTATTACCTGTACTACCTGGCGCCACACCACCATTCCAGCGCGGCGTTAAGGTATAAGTCATTTCCCCGCCGATAGCAACGGAGCCATTACTTGGACTTTGTGTTTTAACAATAGAAACATCCGATCCTAGTGACGAGCTGACCGTAACCGTTTTTTCATTATTAGAAAGATCACCATCAGGTACTTCATCGGTACCATTAGCTTTAAAAGCTTTCGCCGATGATAAGAAAATAACATCGCCATTTACGTTAGAAACAGCAGGTACTGTAATTGTCGGAGCTGAATCACCAACAGCCAACGCTGCTGTACGGACGCAGTTTATTTGACCTGAGGTGCGGGGATAACTACCACTAGGTGAACAACTCCAACCTGAGCCACTTGGTACAGCAGTAATTGCAGCACCTGTAGGCACGTCAAAAGTCACTTTATGCTGCTCACCAGCAGCTAGCGGACTTGGACCTAAATTCTTAGCGGTAAGCTGGTAATTGTAAGACTCTCCGGCTGCCGGAGTCGGATTAGAAGATACCGCTGTTAACTCGAGATCAGCAGCAGTGATAACCGTTGTAGGCTCGGTTAAGGTATTGTTGGTTGTATCATTATCAATAGTGCTGCTGGTCACCGTGCCGGTGTTGTACCAAACCTTGGCTGTTGGCAGAGTGATTTTTACATCACGGGTCGCACTGGCGCTACTTACGAGGCTTCCAATCTGACACGTGAGTGTATGATTTACTCCATCATCAACACAGCCTGTTGTCGGTGCGACGCTAACGAAGGTAGCGCCGACAGGGTATGTATGCACAAAAACCACATCATTTGCTTGATCTGGGCCGTTATTGTCTACACGCCATTCATAATTAAATGTCCCACGTGCGAGCCCCGGATCTGGCGAATCATTAACGTTGAGAACAAGGTCAGCAGCAGCAAGTACACTGCCTGATAAAAATATTGAACCGACCGCTATAAGAAACTGCCCCCTAGACAAGTTACTTCGCATATACACTCTCCATAATGTTTTACTCTTCTGTTTAAACAGTATTTTAAAAATTGGTTTTTACTAAACACGCGTCTAATAAGACATTTATCAGCAGAAACACAAAGAAAAATTATAGAAATGCACTATATGGAACAGCCAAACCAACAACAAGCAAGCATATAGCAACGCTGAGTTGCAAAATAATCAACTCAGTCCCTTGAATAAAAGGCATACAAATAAAAAACATTGCTACAGTGATGGTATATTTTTATATATTATCAACAATTACAACGACTATTAAATTTTAATAATTATCGATTTATACTATAGGTAATTTATACAGCTTAACTAACCATGATTTTTTATGATAAAAATATAAACATACACAATGAGTTAAACATTAGTAAAGACTACCGTTATTCAGATGAGTTTAAGAAAGAGGTTGTTAACTAATTGATCGCCCACGATTATACTGCCGCATACGTTGTTGCATGTTTAGGCACCAGTGATAATACGCTGCATAACGGTTTGCCAACCCTGTTAAAACGACTGAAATATAATGATTTACAAGCTGGTATTACTCGTTTAAAGCGCGAGCTGAAGCATGTTGTGCAAGAGCGTAACACCTTGAAAGAAGTCGCCGATTTGCTAGCAAGCCAAAGAACGATGCGCACTCATAAATTCTCATCATCACCCTATGCGCCTGCTTTGCAAGGCGATGTGAACTCATCACAGCAGCTATACCCTTGGGTTAAAACGCCAGAGAACAAACATTGTAAGGATGACCAGCGTTTATCCACCGTAGTTAAGCACTATTGTCTGGTAAACACTGAATATTATGGTTATCGAAATATCCAACTAAAGCAGTGCTTTATAAGTCTAAAAAGTGTCTGATAAAGCCAGGATTTATCATTTACAAATAAAATAAAATCTTTACTTGGGTAGACTAAAAAACTTCACAAAACACTCAGTCTCGACTTAACCTTTCCCAAAAGAGCAAGTGAGGAGCTATCCGTATCACTATGTAAATAGTTTCCTTTATAGCTAATTTAAACTAAGTAGATATACAGCATCTGTACTACTGCTGCGCTAAAATTTAATATAACTGCAGCCTCTAGTGCTTTATTAAAACCCTACAAACCCATAAACAGTAATTCTTTTTATTAGCAGAGCTAAGTGTATGAAGAAATTTTCTATATCCAAGGAAGAGCTATTTCTAAACGTATACTTAATTTCTTTATTTAAAGGGAGCGCTTGCAGATTCTGAGTACAACACTCAATTGAATTGATCCGAGCATCATTTATTCTGACAATAACTACATCAATAATAGCCTCGATAGAGCAACGGTAATTAAATCGTTGTCTAGGGCGAATATTTAGCTGATACGCTACCGTATATAATTGCTCTTGGATGTAACCCGATAGATCTATGCTCTTGGGAGGATACTGGCGAATCAAACCGTTAATATTCTCACTGCTCCCGCGTTGTCAAAGGCTATGAGGATCGCAAAAGTAAATAGCGGTGCCAGTCTTTTACGTAATTCCAGCATGCCGACTCACCTCACGACCTTGATCATAAGTTAACTTTTTTTCAGCGGTGCAGACGTACGATTTTCGCACCGAGACTGCTATGCTTGAAGAGCAATATACTGTCCAGATGAATGACCATTACGTTTTATTTCTCGGCTAATTGTTGATGGAGAGCGCCTTATTAGTCGTGCGATGACAGGAAGACCAAGGCTATTGCTTAAGTCAATTTACAGCGTGGCACGCTCTTCAATACCGAGTTCGGTATAGCTCATAACAATACCTTATCGATTAGTGGCTATGTGTTGCACTTAGAATTGCTCGCCAAGGGATTATTTTACTAGCAAATACTGGCAAGCCTGCTGCACATGCTCCACCACAGACTCGGCGCTAGCAACAGACAAATACGGCACTTCGGCCAAGCAAGGTACAGGCATCAGCTGCTGCAAGGTTGTTAGATTTTCCGCTAAGCGCGCACAGTTAGGGTCAACCA
>Ga0172382_10010076_pt1 | contig 12753 bp, 7 predicted proteins | sample Leawel138RmetaG_FD_122245 | JGI IMG/M metagenome (GOLD analysis project Ga0172382, IMG submission 122245) | Leachate microbial communities from a municipal landfill in Southern Ontario, Canada - Leachate well 138R metaG | ecosystem: Engineered > Solid waste > Landfill > Unclassified | place...
GACCAACTCCGGCGCGGCGGACAGCAGCGCTGGTTCAGTCTGGACCAGGGCATCGGCGGCGACCACTGTCTGCGGCAGCCCGGCCCGCGCCATCACCTCGGCCGAGGCACAGGCTCGGTCAAACTCCCGCTGGTCGCGGAAGATGTGCAGGATGCCGCGAGTCTCGGCGTCATAGCGAAGGTCCAGTTCAGCCCGCAACGCCTTGAGCGACTCACGGGAATACAGCGCGATCCGCACCGTCTTTTCGGTGTTGGCCCGCGCCCGGCCCGGCGTGCAATTGGCCAGGAAGCGGGCCAGCCACATCCATAGCGCCGGATCCCAGCGCGCCGCCCGGAATGCCAGCGGCGCATCGTCACGGCCAAGCCAGCGCAGGGCCTTGCGCAGTGTGTGCGGCGTGGCCCAGGGGGTGGCGTGCGATACCGACACCTGCCCGCCGTTGGCGAAGCTGGTTTCCAGTCCGGCACCCGGCTGGCGGTCGATCACCTCGACGGCGTGACCATCCCGCATCAGGTGATAGGCGGCGGTGGCGCCGACCACGCCGGCACCCAGGACAAGGACCTTCACGCTGCGTGCTCCCCAAAGCGCATGAGGACCCTTATAGGAGGCGGAAACCTGTTAGAAAAGAGATGCCTTGCCGTGATGGAGTCGATCATGCCGATCCGCCTTCCGCCAACCGCTCCCCTGGCCGCCGTCCTGACGGTGGAGCAGATGTACGCCGCCGACCGTGCCGCCGGTCCGTCGGGCCTCGCGCTCATGGAGGCGGCGGGCATGGCCGTCGCCCTGGAGGCGAGGCGGCACCTGCCACGCGGGCGCATCGCCGTGCTGTGTGGACCGGGCAACAACGGCGGCGATGGCTTTGTCGCGGCGCGCTATCTGGCGCGCGCCGGATGGGCGGTGCGGGTGGCGTTGCTCGGCGACCGTGCTGCGCTGAAGGGCGATGCGGCGGTCAATGCGGCGCGCTGGCGCGGGCCGGTCGAGTCCCTGGACCCTTTGGTTCTGGACGGCTGTACGGGCGTCGTCGATGCGCTGTTCGGGGCTGGCCTCGCGCGGCCCCTCGATGGCGTGGCGGCCGAGGTGGTGCAGGCAATCAACGCCCGCCGCTTGCCGTGCCTTGCCGTGGACGTGCCGAGCGGCGTGAACGGCGATACCGGCGCGGTGGAGGGAGATGCTCCTTGGTGCACCGCCACGGTCACGTTCTTCCGCCCCAAGCCGGGCCACCTGTTGCAGCCCGGCCGGGCGCGCATGGGGCATCTGGTGGTGGCCGATATCGGCATTCCCGATGGTGTTCTGGAGGGCATCGCGCCGCGCTGCTACGTAAACGGTCCGGCGCTGTGGAACCTGCCCGTGCCGGGACCGGCGGATCATAAGTATACGCGCGGTCATGCGGTGGTGATCGGCGGCGAGCGCATGACCGGCGCCGGAAGGTTGGCCGCGCGGGCGGCGCGACGGGCAGGGGCTGGGCTGGTCACGGTGGCGGCCCCGACATCGGTCCTCGCGCTCTATGCGGCCGATGCGCCCGGTGTGCTGACGTGGCCCGTGGAGGACTTCGCCGGGCTGCTGGCCGACGGGCGGCGCAACGCCGTTTTGCTCGGGCCGGGCGGCGGGGCGGGCGAGGCGCTGCGCCAGCATGTCCTGGCGGTCTTGGGAACGGGCCGCGCCTGCGTGCTGGACGCGGACGCCCTGACCAGCTTTGCCGATCAGCCGGAGGCACTGTTTGCCGCCATCGCTGGCCCCGTCGTGATGACCCCGCATGAGGGCGAGTTCACCCGTCTGTTTGGGCAACTCGCCGGATCACGCCTGGACCGTGCACGGGCGGCGGCGGCGCGGAGCGGGGCGGTCGTGCTGCTCAAGGGGCCGGATACGGTCATCGTGGCACCGGACGGCACGGCGGCGATCACTGCCAACGCCCCGCCGGATCTTGCCACGGCGGGGTCGGGGGATGTGCTGGCGGGGATCATCCTGGGCCTGTTGGCGCAAGGGATGGAGGCGTTTTCCGCCGCCGCCGCCGGGGCGTGGCTGCACGCCGGGGCAGGCCGCGCCGCCGGTCCGGGACTGATTGCCGAAGACCTGCCCGAGGTTCTTCCGGCGGTGGTCAACCGCTTGCGCCCACCCGCCGCTTGAGCCAAATGTTAGGGTGCAGGACCGCAGTGATTCTCAGGGGCCGTGATGAGCGACTATTTCGCACCGACTTTTCTTGATCGTCTGAGCACTTTGTGGCGGGGCTTGATGCCTGCCCGCACCGAGGACATTGCCGATGATCTTCGTCCCGACTTGCCGGTCGCGGATGTGGAGAAAGTGCGTGCCCAGATGGATGCCTGCCTGGACGGTTTTGGCGGCGACGTGTCGGCGCGGAGCCGGGCGGCCCAGTTGGGGCAGGCCTATCTCAGCCTGGATCCGACCGGCAAGGAGCGTTTTTTGCGCCTGCTGGCAGAGGCCTACAACACCGACCACGATATCGTGCGCAGTGCTGCCCGCACCCTGCTGGAAGCCAAGGATGACGCCGCACGCATGAGGGCAGAGCAAGCGCTGCGTAAGGTTCTGGTGGCGCCGCGAGTCCACCTGCTGACCCAGTTCAACGCGCTGCCCAATGGCGTCAAGTTTCTGGTCGACATGCGGGACGACCTGTTGGCAATGGGCAGCAACGATATCGTTCTTCAAGGTTTGGCGCAGGATCTGCGGACCCTGCTCGCCAACTGGTTCGATGTCGGGTTCCTGGAACTGCGCCGCATCACCTGGGACAGCCCTGCCTCCGTCCTAGAAAAAATCATCGCCTATGAAGCGGTGCACGCCATCCGCAGTTGGGACGATCTCAAGAACCGGCTGGACTCGGATCGCCGCCTGTACGGGTTCTTTCACCCCAAGATGCCCGGCGAGCCGCTGATCTTCGTGCAGGTCGCTCTGGTCGAGGGGTTGTCGGGCAACATCCAAGGCTTGCTTGACGAAGGCGCGCCGGTCGGCGACCCGGCGCAGGCGGACACTGCGATTTTCTACTCGATTTCCAATGCGCAACGGGGGCTCGCCGGGATCAGTTTTGGCAATTTCCTGATCAAACGGGTGGTCGAAACTCTGTCCGGCGAATTTCCCCGTCTGAAAACGTTCGCCACGTTGTCGCCCATGCCGGGCTTCCGCAAATGGCTCAACGAGCGGTTGGCTACGGGTGCCGACGACCTGCTGCTGCCGGCAGAGCAAAAGGCGCTGGCGGCGGTTGCGCGGGTTCGGGGCGGAGAGCTGTCCAAGGGCGGGTTAAAGGACATGCTGCTTCAGCCCAACTGGCATAAAGACGACGACCTTGCCGAAGCCCTGAAAGTTCCCTTGATGCGGCTCGGCGCCCGCTATTTGGCCGCTGAACGCCTGCCGCCGCGCAACGGCGGGGCCGTGACGGCGCGCGACCCCGTGGCGCATTTCCATCTGACCAATGGCGCACGCATCGACCGCCTCAACTGGCTGGCCGACACCTCCGAAAATGGCCTGCGCCAGTCCGCCGGCCTGATGGTCAATTACCTCTACAAGCTCAATGAAATCGAGCGAAACCACGAAACTTACAGCGGCCAAGGCAAGGCAATGCTTTCGTCCGGGGTCAAGGCACTTTTGAAGGATTAGGGCGCATTTTATTCGCCAGGTAAAGAAAAGCCCCTTCTTGTTAGGAGGGGCCTTTTCAAACTGCGGCGAGCGCCTGACTACATTGCGCGAATGTCGGTCAGGAAGGCGTCGACCTTCGACTTCAGGCGCTCGGACTGGCTGGCCAGTTCCCTGGAGGCGGTCAGCACTTCCTTGGCGGCATGGCCGGTTTCCGATGATGCCTCGGTAACGTTGTGGATGTTCGACGTCACTTCGGTCGTGCCGGTCGAGGCTTCCTGAACGTTGCGGGCAATTTCGCGGGTGGCGGCGCCCTGTTCCTCGACGGCGGCGGCGATGGCAGCGGCGATCTCGTTGATCTGGCCGATGGTTGTGCCGATCCCCTGGATGGCCCCGACCGCCGTCTTGGTTGCTGCCTGGACCTCATTGATCTGGTTGGAGATTTCCTCGGTCGCGCGGGCGGTCTGGTTGGCGAGGTTCTTGACCTCATTGGCGACCACGGCAAATCCCTTTCCGGCGTCCCCGGCACGGGCCGCTTCGATGGTGGCGTTCAGGGCCAGGAGGTTGGTCTGGCTTGCGACGTCATTGATGAGCCTGACCACTTCGCCGATCTTGTCGGCGGCGGCAGCAAGGCCGGTCACCAGTTGATTGGTCCGCTGCGCTTCTTCCACCGCTTCCCTGGAGATACGGTTCGATTCGCCGACCTGTCGGCTGATCTCGGAAATGGAGGCATGCAGTTCTTCGGCAGCCGAGGCCACGGTCTGCACGTTCTGGGCGGCTTCTTCGGCCGCGCTGGCTACGACGGAAGCCTGACGGCTGGTGGCTTCGGCGGTCTCGGCCATGCTCTGCGAGGTGGCCTGGAGTTCGGTCGCGGCGGCGGCCACGATCTCGACCATGCCGTGGACCTCGTTCTCGAACACTCCAGCGTGTTCGCTCAGGGTTTTGGCGGCGGTTTCGCGGGCCGTCTGGATGTAGACGGAGATTGCCAAATCCATGTCCAGTAGCAGCGCCTTGTTGACGGCTTGAACGACCTGGGCGGCACGCTCTGGCTTCTTGCGGTAATGGTGCTGGATGAGGCCAACCAGCTTGTTCAGCGTGAAGCAGTAGGCACCGATGTACCAGCGCGGCTCCAGACCCACGCGCTCGTGGGTGCGCCCGATGATGGTGACCTGCTCGATGTAGGCGTCCCCGAAGTCGCCGTTGAAGACGTTGGTCATCCAATGCTGACGCTGCATGCGCCGCGCATGGTCCATCGACGGGCCGCTGGTGAACAGAGTCGCGATCTGCGGGTACTGTTTCACGTAGCCGTAGAACTGTTCGAGGATGGAGTCGATGTGCGGCTCCAGGACGACGCGAAATTCACGCAGCGCGGCTTTCGTGGGCTCGTCGATCTGCAAAAAGCTGAGACGGCCGGCGCGGTCGAGATTGTCGCTCACTTCATCACTCCTCGTGTCCCCCTGATCCAGGCGCGTGCGCGCCCCTCGATCCAGCCGGCGCGGACAAGCGGTCCCGGCATTTCCCCTATGAGAAATATCCTTTTTTTCACCAGAAATATACTAAAGTGTCGTTAACGTTGGCCTGTTCCTTTCATCATGACCTGTGGTCGCAACGCCCCGGCATCACATTCGGCCCTTGCCCATGGGGCAGGGGATTGGCTATGTGATAGGACCGGGTGCTGGCTTCGTCGGCGGCCCGGACAGGTTTTCTTGTTTTCCGCGCGGGGTGCAGCCATGTCTGGTGCGTCCCGGGTGCGGTGGGTCGGCCGGGCGGGCGTGGTGGAATTGGTAGACACGCTGGATTTAGGTTCCAGTGGCTTCGGCCGTGGGGGTTCAAGTCCCTTCGCCCGCACCATTTTTTGGAACGGCAGGCTGCACGCGGTAGACGCCCAAGACATGTGTTCCGACGTTCGGGACGTCTGGGCGGGACAACCGGGCGGAAGATGAGGGTGGGTCGCCACGGGCGGCCTTTGGGATTGAGCGGTCGGTCGCTTGCGGTGCAGCGGCGGACCACGGACTGACACACAAGACTTTCGGGAATCTCCATGCAGGTCACAGAAACCAATGCCGACGGTCTGAAGCGCGAATTCAAGATCGTCGTTCCGGCCAGCACTCTCCAGGACAAGATGGACAGCCGCCTGAAGGAGCTGTCGCATCAGGTCCGCCTGCCGGGCTTCCGCCCTGGCAAGGTCCCCATGGCTATGATGAAGAAGAAGTACGGGGCCTCGGTCATGGGTGAGGTCCTGGAGGCGGCCGTTCAGGACGGGTCGCAGCAGACACTGGCCGACCGTGACCTGCGCCCGGCCATGCAGCCCAAGATCGAGATCGTCTCGTTCGAGGAAGGCAAGGACCTGGAATTCACCATGGGCGTCGAAGTTCTGCCGACCATCGGCGACATCGACTTCGCCGGCATCGCGCTGGAGCGTCCCAAGGTGGTGGTGCCCGACAGCGAAATCGACGAGGCCCTTGGCCGAATCGCCGAAAGCCGCAAGCAGTTCGAGGCGACCGGTTCCAAGCGCAAGTCCAAGAAGGGTGACGTTCTGGAGATCGATTTCGTCGGTCGTCTGGGCGACGAGGAATTCCCCGGCGGCAAGGGCGAGGGTTATGACCTCGAACTCGGCTCGGGCACCTTCATTCCGGGCTTCGAGGATCAGTTGATCGGCGCCAAGGCCGGCGACGAGACCACCGTCACCGTAAAGTTCCCGGACGACTACCACGCCAAGGATCTGGCGGGTAAGGAAGCCGTGTTCGCGGTCACTGTGAAGGAATTGAAGGAGTCGAAGACTCCAGAGATAAACGACGATTTCGCCAAGACCGTTGGCCTTGACAACGTGGAAGCCCTGCGCGCCGCCGTTCGCGAGCAGATGGACAAGGACTACGCCGGCATCGCCCGCAACCGCGTCAAGCGCGCCCTGCTCGACAAACTGGCCGACATGGCCGAGTTCGAAGTGCCGGCCGGTATGGTGGACCTTGAATTCGATGCCATCTGGAAGCAGGTCGAAGAGGCCAAGGCCAAGGACGACCTGGACGAAGAAGACAAGGGCAAGTCCGACGACGAGCTGCGCGACGAGTATCGCAGCCTTGCCGAGCGTCGGGTGCGCCTGGGTCTGCTGCTGGCTGATGTCGGTCAGAAGGCGTCCATCCAGGTCAGCCAGGAAGACCTCAACCGCGCCATCATGCAGGAAGCCATGCGCTATTCCGGGCAGGAGCAGGCGGTTTTCCAGTTCTTCCAGAACAATCCGCAGGCCCAGAACCAACTCCGCGCCCCGATCTATGAAGACAAGGTCGTGGACTACATCCTGGAACTGGCCAAGGTGACCGACAAGGACGTCAGCCCGGAAGAACTGGCCGCCGAGCCGGAAGACGCCGGGTCCAAGAAGGCTGCCAAGAAGCCGGCCGCCAAGAAGAAGTCCGCCAAGAAGGCCGATGAGGCCGAAGGGGATGGTGCGGAAGGCTGATCCGCCCCATATGGCGGTGGAACACCTTTCGGAACGCGCTCAAGATTGCGTTGAACCGCAGAGGATGTTTCGTGGTTGAAAGCGGGGGGGTGCCCGTCCAAGATGGGCGTCCCCCCATCCTTCTTCGGCAGGACAAGAGGCGCATTTATGACTGAGCGGGATCCCTACGACGTCTACATGAACACGCTGGTACCGATGGTCATCGAACAGACCAATCGGGGCGAGCGCTCCTACGACATCTATTCCCGGCTCCTCAAGGAGCGCATCATTTTCCTGACGGGTCAGGTTCATGATGGGGTGTCCAGCCTCATCTGCGCCCAGCTCCTGTTCCTCGAATCTGAAAACCCGTCCAAGGACATCGCGTTCTACATCAACTCGCCGGGTGGCGTGGTGACGTCGGGCTTGGCGATGTACGACACCATGCAGTACATCCGCTGCGACGTGGCGACGCTGTGCATCGGACAGGCGGCGTCCATGGGGTCGCTGTTGCTGGCGGCCGGGGCGCCCGGCAAGCGGTTCTCGCTGCCCAATTCGCGGATCATGATCCACCAGCCCTCCGGCGGGTTCCAGGGTCAGGCAGCGGACATCGAGATCCATGCCAAGGAAATCCTGTCGCTGCGCTCGCGCCTGAACGAAATCTACGCCAAGCATTCCGGTCGCCCTGTCGAGGTGATTGAGGATGCCATGGAACGCGACAAGTTCTTCGTGCCCGAGGCGGCCAAGGAATTCGGCCTGATCGACGAAGTGGTTTCCTCCCGCGCGGTGGTCACGCCTGGGGATGCGCCGTCTGCCGAATAATATTCGGTGGTGCGCAAGAGCGGGGAACGCCGGTGCCGTCTTGGACAAGGTGGCCCGGCAATCCGTTTTAAAGCCCCGGATTGGCGGGCTGAAATGCCGGTCTTAAGCCCATTGCGTCGCGTCGCAACAACGGGTGTTGCGCCCTATGTGGCAGCGTCCCATATCGGTTACGGCTTTTTGTCGTTGTGTGGTGGTCGGGCGTCCGGCTAACATGATTCTGAAGTGCGGGCCTTCAGGAAGGCCCCGGAAATCCTCGTGGTTGAACCGTGGTACGGTGAGGGACGCCGTCCCCGTCGGGCAACCGCATGGAGTGGAGATACGATGAGCAAGTCTTCTGGCGGCGACTCAAAGAACACCCTTTACTGCTCGTTCTGCGGCAAGAGCCAGCACGAAGTGCGCAAGCTCATCGCTGGCCCGACGGTGTTCATCTGTGATGAGTGCGTCGAACTGTGCATGGACATCATCCGCGAGGAGCATAAGACGCACCTCGTGAAGTCCCGCGACGGCGTGCCGACTCCACGGGACATCAAGGCGGTGCTCGATGACTACGTGATCGGTCAGGCGCATGCCAAGCGCGTGCTCTCAGTGGCCGTGCATAACCATTACAAGCGGCTGACGGCTGGCGGCAAGAACGAGATCGCGATCGCCAAGTCGAACATCCTGCTGGTCGGACCGACCGGTTGCGGCAAGACGTTGCTGGCGCAGACCCTGGCGCGCATCCTCGATGTGCCATTCACCATGGCCGACGCCACCACGCTGACTGAGGCGGGTTATGTCGGCGAGGATGTCGAAAACATCATCCTCAAGTTGCTCCAGGCCGCCGACTACAATGTCGAGCGGGCGCAGCGCGGCATCGTCTACATTGACGAAATCGACAAAATCTCCCGTAAGTCCGACAACCCCTCCATCACCCGCGACGTGTCGGGCGAGGGCGTGCAGCAGGCTCTGCTGAAGATCATGGAAGGCACCGTTGCCTCGGTGCCGCCACAGGGCGGCCGAAAGCACCCCCAGCAGGAGTTCCTGCAGGTCGACACCACCAACATCCTGTTCATCGTTGGCGGCGCGTTTGCAGGCCTGGATCGGATTATCAGCCAGCGCGGCAAGGGCACGTCGATCGGCTTTGGCGCCGATGTGCGTGATCCGGAGCGGCGCAAGACCGGTGAACTGCTCCGTGAAGTGGAACCCGAGGATCTGTTGAAGTACGGCCTGATCCCAGAGTTCGTCGGCCGCCTGCCGGTGATTGCCACCCTGGAGGATCTGGACGAGGCTGCCCTCATCGAGATCCTGACCCAGCCGAAGAACGCCCTGGTCAAGCAGTACCAGCGTCTGTTCGAGATGGAGAACGCCCGCCTGACGTTTAACGAGGATGCCTTGAAGGCCATTGCCCACAAGGCGATAGCTCGCAAGACCGGCGCCCGTGGCTTGCGCTCCATCCTTGAGGCCGTGTTGCTCGACACCATGTTCGACCTGCCCACCCTAGAGGGGCTGGAGGAAGTGGTGGTTAACCGCGAAGCGGCCGAGCAACGGGCGAAGCCATTGATCATCTATTCCGATCGTTCGGAAGAGATGGGTTCGAGCGCCTGAGGCGCTGACGGACGACTGCGGCACCTTGGCAAACGGGGTGCCGCTGACATCCTCCAGCGCAGTGGGCGAAGGGGGGAAAGTCGCACAAGCCCCTAGATGGACAGTTCCCTAGTCGGGGCAGTGCGGCGGAACCGGGCGGGGCGCAGCCCAGTGGCGAGCCCTCCGGAGTGACAGTGAGGCCGGGCGAACGCCCACCATCGCCACGAAAAAGCGACGGCCTCCTCCTGTCAAGGTCTAGCCAAACGGCGACCACCCTCCCTATGTCGAGTATGCAGTGGCCGGCAGTACGTCCGGTCCACATTTTTCAACCCGGTGCGGCGGCCAGCAAGGTTGCGCGCCAATACCGATGAGGTTTGTCGTGGAGACCGGCCGAAGCCAGAATTTTCCGGTCCTGCCGCTGCGGGACATCGTTGTCTTTCCTCACATGATCGTTCCGCTGTTCGTGGGCCGAGACAAGAGCGTGCGTGCGCTCGAAGACGTGATGACGGACGACAAGCAGATTCTCCTGGTCGCGCAGAAGAACGCGGCGCAGGACGACCCCAACCCCGAGGACATCTACACCGTCGGCACCGTTTCGACGGTCCTCCAACTGCTGAAACTGCCGGACGGAACCGTCAAGGTGCTGGTCGAAGGCGGTCAGCGGGCGCGCATCACCAACTACACCGATCGCGAAGAGTTTTTCGAGGCGACGGCTGAGGTGATCGAGGATGCCGACGGCGAAACCCAGGAACTCGAAGCCCTGGCCCGCTCGGTGATCTCGCAGTTCGAGCAGTACATCAAGCTCAACAAAAAGATCCCGCCCGAGGTCTTGGTGTCCGTCAATCAGATCGAGGATCCCGCCAAGTTGGCTGACACGGTGGCCAGCCACCTGTCGCTGAAGATCTCCGACAAGCAGGACCTGCTGGAACTCGGCTCTGTGGCCGAGCGTCTGGAGCGTGTCTACGGCCACATGGAAAGCGAGATCGGTGTTCTCCAGGTGGAGAAGAAGATCCGCAACCGGGTCAAGCGCCAGATGGAAAAGACCCAGCGCGAGTACTATCTGAATGAGCAGCTCAAGGCCATCCAGAAGGAACTCGGTGAGGGCGAGGACGGCAAGGATGAGTCTGCCGAAATCGAAGAGCGCATCAAGAACACCAAGCTGTCCAAAGAAGCCCGCGAAAAGGCTGATGCGGAGCTGAAGAAGCTGCGCTCCATGAGCCCGATGTCGGCCGAAGCGACCGTGGTCCGCAACTACCTGGACTGGATCCTGTCGATTCCCTGGCAGAAGCGGTCGCGCGTCCGCAACGACATCCGCGAAGCGCAGAAGGTTCTGGATGCGGACCACTTTGGTCTGGAGAAGGTCAAGGAGCGCATTCTTGAGTATTTGGCCGTGCAGGCGCGGACCAAGAAGCTCAAGGGGCCGATCCTGTGCCTCGTCGGGCCGCCCGGTGTCGGCAAGACCTCGCTGGGCAAGTCCATTGCCCGTGCGACTGGCCGCAACTTTGTGCGCATGAGCCTGGGCGGCGTGCGCGACGAGTCCGAGATCCGGGGCCATCGCCGGACCTATATCGGCTCCATGCCGGGCAAGGTCATCCACGGCATGAAGAAGGCCAAGACGTCCAACCCGCTGTTCCTCCTCGACGAGGTGGACAAGCTGGGCGCGGATTGGCGCGGTGATCCGTCGTCGGCACTGCTCGAGGTGCTGGACCCTGAACAGAACGCCACGTTCCAGGACCATTACCTGGAGGTCGATTACGACCTGTCCGACGTGATGTTCGTCTGCACGGCCAACTCCTTGCGCATGCCCCAGCCGTTGCTGGACCGCATGGAGATTATCCGTCTGTCGGGCTATACCGAGGATGAAAAGGTCGAGATTTCCCGTCAGCACCTGATTCCCAAGCAGGAAGAGGCGCACGGTCTGAAGAAAGGCGAGTGGGAGATCTCCGACGGCGCCCTGCGCGATCTTATCCGCTACTACACGCGGGAAGCCGGGGTGCGTAACCTCGAACGCGAGATCGCCAACCTGACCCGCAAGGCCGTCAAGGAAATCCTGCTGGGTGAGGGGGGCCTCAAGAAGGTTGCCGTCACCTCGGAGAACCTCGAAAAGTACGCCGGGGTGCGCCGCTATCGTTATGGTGAGGCGGAACTGGATGACCTGTGCGGGGTCGTTACCGGGTTGGCGTGGACCGAAGTCGGCGGTGATCTTCTGTCGATCGAGGCGATCACGGTTCCCGGCAAGGGCAAGTTCATCCTGACCGGGCAGCTCGGTGACGTCATGAAGGAGTCGATCGAAGCGGCGCGGTCTTATACCCGTGCTCGTGCGGTTAGCTTCGGGATCAAGCCGACGGTGTTCGACAGAAAGGATATTCACGTTCACGTTCCCGAAGGCGCCACGCCCAAGGATGGTCCGTCGGCCGGTATCGCCATGTGCACGGCCATAGTGTCCGCTTTGACCGGCAACAAGGTCCGGGCCGATATCGCCATGACCGGAGAAATCACCTTGCGCGGTCGCGTTCTGGGTATCGGCGGCCTTAAGGAAAAACTGCTGGCGGCGCTGCGCGGTGGGATCAAGACGGTCCTCATTCCCAAGGAAAATGAGAAGGACCTGCCCGAGATCCCCGACAACGTGAAGAAGGGGCTGAAGATCATCCCCGTTGGCACCGTCGATGAAGTCATGGAGCACGCCCTGACCCAGAAGCTGGTGCCCATCGAATGGGAGGAACCAGAGGACGTGCCCGCCAAGCGGAGCGGGGGCGAAGGAGACGACGCCGTCGTCACCCACTAACTCCGAACCAATCTTTAAAGAGGAACCCGATTCTAGGATCGGGTTCTTTTTTTTGCGCGACTCGCGCGGAAATCGCGGCGGTCCGTACGTCCAATGGTTATGGATGTTGCTATTTTGCAACAGTTCGAAAGGTCTATGGCGCGCTTTACCTTTGTAAATCAGCGGTAAAGCAAGATGACCCCGCATAAATATATGGTACGTATCCGGAATCCGGCGAAATCAAGGACTCCACCGGCGTAGTGCATTGACGCCGTGGCAAGGCGATGCCTACACTTCCTGCCATCGAAGACGGTGCGGCAGCGCCGGTTCGGACAAAAATGTTCGCTAAATGCGTAGTCGTCACGACACAGAAGAGGGGGCCCTCACGTGAACAAGAACGATCTGGTTGCCGCAGTCGCGGAAAATAGCGGTCTCTCCAAGAGCGACGCCGGCAAGGCCGTTGACAGCGTTTTCGAAGCCATCACCGGCGCCCTGAAGGGCGGCAGCGAAGTTCGTCTGGTCGGCTTTGGGACGTTCAGCGTCGCCGAACGTGCCGCCAGCGAAGGCCGCAATCCGCGGACTGGCGAAAAGATCACCA
>Ga0172382_10010078_pt1 | contig 12751 bp, 30 predicted proteins | sample Leawel138RmetaG_FD_122245 | JGI IMG/M metagenome (GOLD analysis project Ga0172382, IMG submission 122245) | Leachate microbial communities from a municipal landfill in Southern Ontario, Canada - Leachate well 138R metaG | ecosystem: Engineered > Solid waste > Landfill > Unclassified | place...
ATGTATTGTTTGGTATAGATTACCGGTCGATTAGTAATCACCAGACAATACAATAACAGTCAAGACCCTAGCACGACCTGTCCTATCCCTCACTCTGTGGCTGTGGGACCAGCCATTGTAACTTTTAGTTTTTTAAAGAGCGTTTGCAATATTCAGTGCGGCGTTGTGATCTGCGTTCATAGTATGCCCACACTTGGTACAACAAAATTCAGCTTGGGTGCGGCGAGATTCTTTATCAACACACCCACATTTACTACAAGTCTGGCTCGTGTAAGCAGCCTTCACCTTTATAACCTTAATACCCTCTAATTTTGCCTTATACTCAATCATGCTTTGCAGTTCGAAATATGTCCAATCCTTTAGAACAGAAAACTTCCTCCTCTCTTTGGGCATACCACTAAGGTCTTCCATCTTGATTATGCCAGCTTTGTTTTTGAGGGCGAACCTAATTACCTGACGACTCAGATAGTGATTATATTGTTTGGCGAAATTACGTTCTTTATCCCTGATGGTAGAAATCGCCTGAATCTTCCTTTTTCTACCATGCCCGCCCCTAGCCGAACCAGCAACCTTCTGCACCATTTTTTTACGCTGCTGGATAACATGTCTAGGCCTGAGTAGCTCTCTTTTGCTCCCAACCGACCAATGACGCGAATTATCAGATAGAACAACGTATACAGGAATATCCATGCCAATGTCAACACCGACCACCAACTCCGGATTAAGTCTTGTTTCTTTTGGAGCATCTTTTACCGGCAGTAGCAGGAATATATCCTTGTCTTTTATTTGTATCTTTCCGGCCCCGTAGTCTAATTCGCCACTCACTATCTTCGCTAGTGTTTGTTTATAACCGCCCTTGTCTCTACCGAGAAAGATAGAAAACCTGAAGTGTTCGTTGCGACTAGGCTTCCATGTGATATAAAACTTGTCGTCACCAGACTCAAATATCAGCCTCGACTTGGTGGTTGGCATCGGCAGACCTTTTTTGTAGGTCCTAAGAGACCTGTTACCAAAAGAAAGCTCTTTCTTGTCTTTATTGAAAACACTGCATATCTCATTGTTGAGGCTATTGGTTATGCCGGGCGGAAGTTCTGGAAAAACGCCCTTAACATCCCGTTCGGTCGTGGCTTGCCTTTTGGTGCCAAAGACCGACTCGAAAGCAGACTCAGCCTCTTTAACCGCATCCTTGTCCTTCATGTCAATTTTAATTCTAGAATAATATCTTGACATAAGCTGCTGATTGAGTAACTGGCCGGAAGAAATATAATTCGCGGCCTTCCAAGTAGCATCCGACATCTGCCTTAGACGTTTCCATGTAGAAGTCGGGTCGTCGGAGACAATATTTAGTTTTAGTTTGAGTGTCCTCATAATATGGTTATCGTCCTCTGGGGTATAAAACTTTAGGAAATTCTCATTTCTTGAGTAGAAAATGAATCCCAATGACCTTTTCTACAAAACCACCATCCGGATGTGGATCGTTAACGAATTGCCACGGATTTCCCGAGCCGCCTATCCAACCATGCTTGGGAATCTGACCAACTACCGCGTGGTAGACACCTGAGCCTCGTGCCTCTTCTTTTTATCGGGATCTTCAAGACAACGGCGGAAGTCATTAAAGGCAGCAAGGACAGAACCAGTCCGACTAAGATTGCGGCAAAGGCCATATTTTCTCATAGACCGAATACCGCACTATATTCCATAGCTATCTTCACAGCAGTCAGGTCTGCTTCAACCACAGGAATGGTTTTCAGTGCCCACCATCTATTCCACGGTCGAGGAACCCTTACGGTATACCCGCCACGAGCACTAAATTTTTCTATAATTTTATCTCTATCATCTACCAAAATACTATCAGTATTAGCAAAAACCTCTTTTTTACCACCAGACGAAATCATTATATTATCTGCGAACTGAGGATAATTAGCCTTTATCCAATCAATTTTCCCATCACAGCAACCATCTTGATCGATGGGCATTGTTAAGATAGTGATATTTTCTTGACCAAAATTTTTCTCAAGTATTGTCACTATTTCGTCGGCATCAGGCATTTTAGGTAAAGTCGCCCAAAATTTGCGATCACACCCAAGCCAAAGCTCTTCCTGTGTCATACCAAGTAGCTTTGCTAAATCATATTCTCCCATATTTTCGGCGATATTGTATGGCCACAGCTTTATGTCGTGGTATTTGACAAGGGCACCAACCAGATCAACCAAAACACCGTCCATATCAAGAAAACAAATCAACTTCCTGCCTCCCGACCAAGATATTCATTTACCTCAGCCCTATATTGTCCGCGTCTGATAATCCAATCTTCAGGCATCTTACAAATCTTCATATATTCTTCTAAATCACGCCCATAAATATCGTAGAAATATCTGGGGCGAGGAGTAACTGACCCGTGCCGCCCAACAGTCAGGGCTTGCACCGCACGAAGTGTTGACTTATCCCAATTTTTCCCTATGAACTTACGGTTCTTAGCATCAAGTGGGACATATCTCATCGGAAAACTGAATATCTCAACACCAAGCCGGTCATTCAGTTCTATACTAATCTTAAACCTTTCGTAAAGCTCTTCGGGCGAATCGTTAAAGTTATACAGAACATAGTTGCTGAAATACTTAAATCCGGCATTTGCGGCAATCTCGATGGCCTTCACGTACTGATCTTTAAGACCGAGGTGATCGAATGACAGGCGGAATGGCTTTAGTGGTAAGGTCGCTAACAACTTGGCTTTGTGTGGTGTGAGCAAACGGCAGTCTAGACCCTGATTGAAATCTACAACTCTATTATGCCGCCTATTGCGTTTCTGCTCTGGTTTCCTCGGAAGCTTTATCGTGGCCCCTTTATAAAACCCTATCTCATGGATGTCCTCAATAATTTGCTCAAAGTCAGGAGACGCCAAGATGTTATTATCAAGAAGAATGAGTTCTTTGCGGTCACCGAACTGCTCTATCTCTTGTCTGACCTGATCTTTGAATGGTACGTGTGACTGATATTCTGGCTCATGCTTATGGACCACACAAAATTTACATCTATTCGGACATCCGCGAGTAGCATAGGAAATAATAGACTGGCAGTCATATGTAACATCACCCAAAACCGACCGATCTGGTACAAGACCATCGACCTCTGGCCACAACCCACGATGGATCTTGACACCGAGTGCTTCTACCTCATCGCCAAGAGTTGTTACCATTACCCCACCCACAACTATATCTGGGCAGAGAAGTTGGTAGCGTTTTATGGTTCTAACAACCAGATCGAAGTCGAATGAAAAGATTGTGGATATATAAATCTTATCCCATCGTCTCTCGGTAGCCCAGTCTGGTGTACCCTTGGCGAACCTCACGGAATCGCCCAACGATTTATGGTATGTTGAAATTTTCATCAGGCCCAGCGGCGGGTACTTATTTTTGTAGGCTGGCTCAACAAGAAGAACATCCATTATTTATCTATACCTCAGTTTCTCCGTTGATAGCAGCAGCCATACCCTCATAGACCTTTGCCCACTTGCGGTTGTATGTTTCCCCACCGACACCACGAATCTGCTGCTTACGATTTTTACGAAGCTTAGCCTGCTCTCGTGCAAGCCTCAGGTGTGTTTCACCAGCACTGTTCAAATAATTAGCCAATTCTTTCATTTCTGATTCTCCTTATTCATATTGTAAAATCTTCCCTATGAGTCTACTAACATTTTCTGCAAATTCTTCTACACAATATTCTTCCATCCACGGAAATGCTCCGTGCATAGCCTCATGTATAATAGTGTCACATAATTCTGGAGTAGATAAATTCTTGTCTATCTTTATGAGACGGTTGTCATAATCACAAATTCCGCGAGTGTTTGCTGATAAATCTTTTTTTGAAACCATCTCTATTCTAAAACGACGGCCTGCAATGTTGTGGTGAAATTTTTCTTTTGTCTTTAGTGATTTCATAATGCATTTGTCGTCCATTAGTGGCTTGAAATTCAAATGATTTCTTGAGAGATAAGAATTATTTCATCTTTACAATGTGATATACGTTGATATAATTCAGCTTTAAAACTTAACCATTTTTCTTGTTCTTCACTTGTTGGAATACATAGCTCTGGTTTTTTGCGTAGATGTTCAACTAAGGATTTATTATGAATAGATAGACGGAAAGAAGCTTCTTCTAATCTGTTTAATATATCAGCAGCCTTCAAACAATCATCTTTTGAACCGATGGGATAATTATAATCATCAAGTGTATCGGCCAAAGATTGTAGACCATCTCCAATTCTACTCATCTAATCTATCCTTTATTTTATTCCAGTATGGAAGTGTGCATTCTTTTAAGTGGCCTTGTGGCCCACCGACATGTACCCTTGCCAATCTCTCATAACTCCACTCTTTTTCTGGTACGTATCTCTGCCAATACCACAAGACAACTTGTCGTGATTTTTCTAAATCATGAGCACAAGTCCTATAGTCCCAATCAACACCACCAAAATCACAAGCATCCGTCCAAAATGCTTCATGAATCTGGAAGGGACCAAGGGCCTTGCCATTATCACCTACGGCATTAACATCGCCACCTGATTCAACCATCATAATAACAGTAAGAAGAAGAGATATATTCATGGATATTAATTACCTGTATGTTTATATTTTAGATATTACTATATCTTTATTTTTTTTTATTAAAATATAGTTTTTGGATCGAACCATTTATCTTTTACAAAATGTCCTATACGAATAATAGTGTCAAACTTTTCATCTATTTCTACACGACATGGTATTTTTACAATTTTTTCCCAAGAATCTATTTCTAAAGTTTTTAATACTCCAGCTATAAAAGCCCCACATGCAACACTGGGTTGTTCATTGGGACGATCAAGGCTATATCCCCCAAAACATTGACTAGAACTCTCAAATTCGATATGTAAAAATGAAGTTAATATACCATGATCATAACCAAGAAAAGTATTACGGACGATAGCATTTTTAATCATTGTTATTTCCTTATATATTATTACGCATGAAAAACTTCAGTAGGAACACCGTGTTCCTTCGCGTAGTTAACCATATGTCTCGTGCCCCGGCTTTCGCCGACCATAAAGGCAACCACCCGATGTGGTTTAAACTTGTCAAGCATATACATATTTCGCTTCGACCCAGCGGATCTGCCATCCCTCTCCCAATCGGCAGGACAACACACCACTGGGACACAAAGTTTTATGCAGGACTTAAAAGCTATGATGTCAGCACCATTGGCATGACCCTGAATGACGATTGTGTCTTTATCGAGTGATTTTATGAAATCATATATTCTTTTCTCGTCAATCCAAGTGCGACTACCACAGATAAGTACCTTATTCACCCCAAAGTCCCCTTATTGGTGCTCCTGACGATCTGTAAACAAAAAGCTATTACCTACCATCAACGGTTTCCATTTCGGTTTATACCACCAAGCATTCCGGCCAACGTACCGCTGAGACAAAGTGCTGCTAACCAGTGCCAAAAATCATAAGATGTTTCTTCTATATTCCATATTGTATAAACACACCAAAGGGTAAGCAGAGGAGCAAAAATAATAGATAAAATAATAACAAATATAAGAAATACAATAAGTCCAAAATAATTCATTTTAATATTCATTTAGGCTTCAATAACCTCAAAACCGACACTCGCTAATTGTTCACAGGTCATAAACTTGGGCCAGTCTTTAGGCCATTCCAATTCCTCGTACACTTCATCGCCATACATCAAATACAGTCCAGCTTCATTATCATCTATAACAGCCTCTAGTCGGAATTTTTTCAATCTCTCATCCCCCTTGTCTTGCCATCCGGCCAATTCCAATCGCCAATATTTGCTAAAGTTTTTTCTTTTTTACATATGTCACATTTTCCAAAGTGAAAAGTAGCACAGTGACATTTGGGCCAAACTCCACCATATTCTTTTGCACAATCTTCACAAATATAATATATGTCAGTGGGAAGAATTTTCATAAAGTTACTCAATATATTCATCCATCATATCTAGAATTTCTTTTTCAGTAATACATTTTAAATCTGAAAAATCTAATCCACATGAGCAACAGTGAAAAACATAGGGTCTTTTGCTACTATCAATTATTCGACAATTTCCGGAACATTTTGGACAAATCATTACCATCTCCTCCTGTCATTGAGATCCACGGTATGTGCTAAGCCTTTTATCTCCAATAATGTCCTAACAACATGCTCATTCGGATCATATTGCGGTGTATTAAAATAAGCTTCGTACTGTGCCTTGCCTTGATAACACTTAGCAATACTGGCAGCAATTGCAGCACTACGACTTACACCCGCATAGCATTGGCATACAATTGTATTCGCTTTTTTATCCCACTTTTCTACAAAATTCCAAATATCATGGGCTTGTTCTTCGGTCATCATCACACCCGGTCTATTATTCCATTTGCCGGGTCTATCAATGTCGTCAAAAAGCAGATACAATCTGTCGAGGAGCATTGGGCTTTCGTATTCAACAAACCCAACCTCTGGCTCTGATACCGAAATAACAATATGAGGCTCGTCTATTTTAAGATTTGGCAGACGGACCATACTAGTAACAATTATTTTCATGTGAGCATCGTTCCACGAAAAATCTTAATGGAGTTTTCTATCCCAAATATATCCATAAAATTATTTAATTTTGTCAGACACTCATTAAGGTCTAGAGTATCATGTTCTTCAATATTACCACACTCGTCAAAAGTGGCGAGTTCTACACCCACACACTGAGGACGCCCCTCTCTGTCACTAAAGTAACCTACACCGTGCTCGGCCAACATTTTCATCTCTAACTCTTCATTGGCGTAGTATTCATCTTCTTCGTCTATTTTGAATGCGTTAATAAGAGTGTCACGAAGCTTATCATCGCACTTCGTACCCATAATGATAAATGAGCTAGTACTAGAGTTGCTGACAAACCCGGCCCTAATCTTCATAACGATAATCTCCCAAAAACTTCATAAAGGCTTCGTAGGTGCCAAACTTCGTCTTTAATTCTTCCAAAAGTGCTGTGGTCTGAATATTATGCTTAACCGCCACATACATCACATATTCATTGTCATAAAGTTTCTTACGACGCTTATTAAGAGCCTTGACCTGCTCGAAAGCTTCAGAACGGGAAACCCCAGTAATCTTCTCAAGATATCTGGCTAGATCATGATTAGAGGCCATGGTGAAGGCACAGATTGGGCAAACTTCATCACCAAATGAAGATTCGCCACATGAATAGCAGCAGCCAGTCTCGCTAGAGATAATGAAATTTTCTTTATCTTCATCTGGATAAGCCTTAGTGCAATGAGGGCAATACTCATCTACTTCTGAGTATGGACGGTTACCATTTTCGTCACAATCTAGAGCATGTTCAACGCAAAACACATGACCATTTTTGCATTCTATCATGCCGACATCGGCTGGACTAGCATCCCATCCAGAGCCAATCTCACCGCAAATTTCGCAAACAAAACTGGAGCTACTACTATTAGACACAAATCCAGCCCTAATCTTCATAACTTACCCCCATCCCGATTCGTCACAGATGAATTGAACGTTCTCGACCGGCACGTTATACTTCTCTGCGAAAAAATCCTTGGCTTCGGTAATAGACATATCATTAAGGATCTCTTCGGCAGGCACACCTACACAGATAAGATCGCACTCGCCACAATAAGCGACGAGATTATCGTCATTAATCACATAAGCCCCATAACCTATGTCTGAACCACTGAATTCGCCGCTCGTTAATTCTTTTTCGGTCACCCCGAACTTCTCAAGTAGCTTGTCAGCATCCTTCCCACGATAGACACCGATAGCCACAAAACTACTAGATGAGCTATTGCTCACAAATCCTGTGCGAATCTTCATTTGTGATTTCCTTAAGAACTTCCATCTCGATTCTCTTAGCTTTGGTAGGGTTCCATATTTTAAACCACCACCATCTGAGGTGTATAAACATAATGATTATTCCTCTATTTTCTCAAATACTCCACAGATACATTCTCCATTGGCTGTGAATTCATCACAGGGACAAAAATACTCCGGTCCTTGATTAGCAGCGGTATTAGCAATACACGGACAACGCTTATGTTTCATTGCTTTAAGGCTGTCTAAATGAATCTTATACTTTTTTGCCATCGTTATCTCCCAAAAACTCGTCTGTTTTAGCTATCAATTTTTCAAAATCTTCAATAAAGCTATTGTCTACCTTTTTATAAAGTATCATGGACATTATTAGTTCGGCCCCTAATTCACGAAACTTCTTGAGTAGTTTTAATCCATCGAGTCTTTGCATGAATGTCGCTATACGGTTATCGGCCCAAATTATTGGTGGCTTTAATTTTTCTCTTTTGTTAAAATTTTTTCTTGCAACCTCAAGCCCATCATAAAAAAGAATCCACGCACCTGATGTGTGATCATTATCGTTATAAATCTTCGTAAGTACCCAATCTAACCTTTCAAAACTATTAGCTTCCTTTTTGTTCCACATCAACACTCCCTTTGCAAAATACTTTGCCAAGATTCAAGTTCACTACATAACTGATCTATTTCTATTTTTAGATTTTCTAACTCTTGCACTATACATTTTTTACATAAATAACAATCTAGTTCTTCATTATATAGTAACTGCCTTTGGGTACCACAACAGCAACAAATATGTTTATTCATGTAAAATATCCTAAAACAATCATAAATTTGGACAACAATATATTTGCCTTCCGTAATCGTCTGCAAAAACCATAAGTTTTGCCCTGACAAACATCAATATTTTGCCCAGATAATTCTTACCTACACCATTGACCATACCCCAAAATTTGTCTTTATGTTGGTTTCCTTCAATCAATTCATGAGGATAGGTTTCAATTAGCTTCTTAGCTAAGTCTAGGTTCTGACTGAACTTAGCCCACACAAGTTCGGCCATGATACTAACCTTGATTTCATCCCAATCTTCACGCCGCTTTATTTCCCGCCCACGCCTCTTGGCAATTCCAGCGGTCTCAGCCCCGGTCACATAGTCATGATCGCGTTCGCAGGTGGCCTTCGCCGCCTGAAAGGCGTGTTCTACTGACACATAATTTCTACCGTGGTATTCAATCGGTGATTCGTAGAAGTTAGATAGGAATCTATAACCACCAGTAAAGCTTTTGATGACGCCCATTTAATATATCTCCACGACCCATCCTCATCCGCGTGGGACGCACACCTAGGTGACCCACTGTTAGCAAAATCGCGTCAAGGTTAGTGAGTGGCATATAGGACACTAGAGAATGTATTGTTTGGTATAGATTACCGGTCGATTAGTAATCACCAGACAATACAATAACAGTCAAGACCCCAGTCCGACCTGTCCTATCCCTCACTCTGTGGCTGTGGGACCAGCCATTGTAACCCAACTGGATTACTATTGTTCATATTGTCTCTCCAATCTTGCTATCAAATCCTGAACACAATCCTCATCTATCCCATACCCAGTCCAAAATAGGCATTTTGGGCATGGATTATTACACTTATTACCACCACAAGATACAAAATTAATACACTGGCCGTCTTCGCGACAAACACCATGTGCCCCGTGGGCCTCACACTCTTCACACCTTCTCGCGAGATGATGAAGATGCTCAAGTCTTGGATGGATTTTCATTCTTCTCTTTCCGGTAAGAGGCCACAATATTCACAACAAGGGTTATTCATCCCCAAGGGCCAAAATAGCATTTCCACAAGTAATACGGCTTTCGTCCTCTTCCTTACTGGCGATAAAAACCAGAACATCATAACCGGCACCAGTAAGCGATTTTTCTATATCTTTATAAGGATGGTATTCTGTATAATCACCATCGGTAATAATATTGTTGTCTGTCGCTGCTTTGGTTTTGTGCATCGGAGTGAGTTTGATGATATAATCATCTGGATCAAAATATTTTAATAGGATCTCTGGATCAATGGTCCAATCCGCTATGGCAAAATTTAGAGTGAATTTTCTTCCAGCAGGCTTGAACCCTTCCATAACCTTAGCAATTTCTTCTAGGGTAAGGGCTTGTCCATTAAATTGACTTTCTCTTTCATCTTCGTCTGTCGAATTGATACTCAATTGAAGACCAGCATCACCGCCATGAATAATATTTTTGACAAACACCCAATCAGAAATGAAGTCACGAAGATCTGGATTATGACGAGGCATCATGGTGCTCACTACAGGATGAGTGAAAAAATTATACTCATAAGACAAACTAGACAACATTGCTCCAACGCCTATAACATTTGGATTGAATGTCGGCTCACCCATTCTCGCAAAATGAACATTTAGTCTTTTTGTGTATTCAACTTCTGGATGAAGGTTAATACATGTTGCAATTTGGCCCATCATATCTTCAAAAGTAGCATTCTTGCCACCTCCAGAGACCATTGGAACATCACAAAACTTACAATTTGCCCTGCATCCATATTGACTGCTTATTGTTACTACCCACTTTTCTTCTAGTGGAAGAAGTTTGGTATGTCTGACTGGGGATGGCTCACGTTCAAGTCCTAAAAAGTCGGCCTTGATATTTATGTCTTTCCCGTAATCACCGATGGATAAGCACTCCAGTGGACCGTGAGCACCTTGAACGACTAATATTTGTCCAGTGGGAACATCGACACTCTTTGAAATTATCATTTTTCAATCCTTAAAGCTAATACTCTTGTCATTGTTACTGTTTATTCAAGTATTTTATAACTTGTTCTTCTTCAGCCTCTTGCTCATCAACAATTATTCTCACATCTTTGACTTCATTATCAATAATAATTCTAGCCCCATATTCATTATATTCCATAACCTCAATAAGATTATTATTATATGTTCTCTCTAGGGCTTTATCTATGATATTACTTTTCGTTACTTCATACATACAGCACGCAAGCATAGAAATGCCAAATACTAAACCAAAAACTGCTGATAAAACAGAAAAAACGATCTCTCCATCTCTAGCCATAAATATAGCCATTGCAACAAACACAGAAATAAATATAATAGAAAAAACAATTGCTGGTACCATAATCTATTCTCCTTTGTTTTCTATATGTTTGTTATAACATTTTCCACAAACAAATTCTTCTTTTTGAATTTCTCGCCCAGTGCCAACCACTATACCATTACTATCTCTGTATATCTTTGGCCTTTCTACAACAACCTTGTTGACCTTTTCTCCTAACTGACTAACACATCCACACCAATCGCAGCGGAAACTCATAAGATTAAATCCTTTCTTTTACCCGAATGGGTCATCACAGTAAGTCAATATTAGTAAAGGTCGTAGCCATGAATGTATCCCATCACGTTGAATGGCACCTGTTTGCCGAGTTTATCCATGAACCACGGACGAGCATAATAATCTCTGTGTTTCTGCTCCTCTCGGATCTGTGTGGAGGAGATGTCTGGCATTTCGATAGAGAGGAAAGAGTGTGGTGATTTGGTGAACCATGCATCTACCGGTGCTTCATATCCGGGACGGGCGATCACCAAAAACTTACCCACGACATTGACTAAGGTTTCCCAATTTTTCCATTTATTAATACACAGGGCATTGTCCATGCCGATTACAAAGGTGAGGTCAATATCAGGACGCTCTTTGACATACTGGTCAATAAAATCAATCGTGCCACCAGCAAACTTATTGCGGATCTCCCAATCACTGACCTTAATCCTGCGATCTAGGTCATATACCGCCGCGTAGCACATCATCAGGCGATGGAAATCGGGTGTCATATCCTTACCAAACATAGAGTTATAGCAAGGTTGGATAAGAACCTCATCAAAGCCCTGTTCCAAAACAGCTTTGGCCATGGCAATATGACCATTGTGAATTGGGTCGAAGGCACCACCTATGATTGCGGTCTTGGTTTTCATATTATGGTTATCGTTCAGAAGCGAGGTGAAACTTTACTAAAAACATAATTTTTCAAACTTTCCTATTGTGTGTCTGGTGGGACTCGAACCCACATGGCCCCGAAGGAACTCTTGCTTAAAAGGCAAGTGCAGCAACCATTTCTGCGTCAGACACATCTACCACTGTTTTGTCAGACGTGTACAGTGGGCAAACCTTTGCAGGATTCCTACCGTTGGTAGGGATCATAATGTTGTGCCATGTGTAATATATCAAGACCAATAAAAGCAGCGATCCAACCAAATATAGCTGTTGCAGATTCTATATTTTTAAAGACACAGAAAAATCCACATCCAATCATAACCTTACCGGCCACACTCAATACACACTTCATCCTAACTCCCTTTCACTTATAACTTCATCCTCATCCCACAGCAAGGGTTTCATTATTAAACACACCTTGTAAATCCCAAGTGCAACCACAAATCTGACCAAGAACATATACGATGGTTGGTTTTGACATGTGTTACTACTTTTTTGTAGGTCCGGAGGGACTCGAACCCCCAATCTCACCGATAGAAGCGGCACGCGATATCCTTTTCGCTACGAACCCATTGACCCATCCTCACCCGCGTGGGACAAACTATAAATTTTTTATAGAAGTGGATGGAGATTACGACCCATCCTCACACGCGTGGGACAAACCTCACGACCCATCCTCACACGCGTGGGACAAACAGAATCTAGATATTCTGTTAAACGCTCGATGACGACCCATCCTCACACGCGTGGGACAAACACTGGTGCCATTCGCACTAGCGTATAGGGCGGCGACCCATCCTCACACGCGTGGGACAAACAAAAGGTTCAATGC
>Ga0172382_10010080_pt1 | contig 12750 bp, 19 predicted proteins | sample Leawel138RmetaG_FD_122245 | JGI IMG/M metagenome (GOLD analysis project Ga0172382, IMG submission 122245) | Leachate microbial communities from a municipal landfill in Southern Ontario, Canada - Leachate well 138R metaG | ecosystem: Engineered > Solid waste > Landfill > Unclassified | place...
AATAAATACAGTTATCGTGGTAGGTTCGCGACCCCCTTGGAAGTAGATATGGCAAGGTGTACAACTTGTTGAGTCCGAAATAGTTCCCAAAGACGAAATAAATAAGGAGTTCTAAAATGCCAAATAAAGACGGAACAGGCCCCACAGGTAAAGGACCAAGAACAGGTCGCGGATTAGGCCCTTGTAAACCTAATACGAAACAAGTACAGAGACCTTTGGGTCAAAGACGACAAGGTCAAGGCAAATAAATAATTTTGCGCGGGTGGTGGAATGGTCTACACGACGGACTTAAAATCCGTTGGGCGAATGCCCTTGAGGGTTCGAATCCCTCCTCGCGCACCAAACAATTTGCGGGGATGGTGGAACTGGCAGTCACGACAGGCTTAGGACCTGTTGCCCTTAGGGGCATGGGGGTTCGAATCCCCCTCTCCGTACCAGATAATTGTGGGTGAAAAGGTTTCGACATAGGCCCTTAGATTCTGAGATTCCTCATGCCGCAGAGCTTGCAGGCTGCGTTATCAAGTAAGCACTCGATTACACGGCAACGAACTACTTCTTGCTGCTTGACCAGTTTGTCCCCGTACTTAACGGGCTAAGTAACTGAGGCACTGTACGCCGTCCGTCGTTAACGGACTAAGCATGTAACAACGACTTAGAACAGGACAGATGGACGCGGGTTCGACTCCCGCCACCTACACCAAAAATAAAGGAGAATCAGCACCTTAAGTAGAATGGTTCATACGGTGGTCTGCAAAACCGCAAAAGTGGGTTCGATTCCCTCAGGGTGCTCCAAAAACATTATGATTATACGTCCCGCAAACAATACGTTGACCGCCTTAATGAAAAAGACAAAAAGAGTCTCAGAACCTAAGGTGCCTCAGATTATAAAGAAACAGAACAAATGGACGAAACCGACATCGAACGACTAATGGCCCTCAAGGAGCACGAGGTGTTTTTTCTTCTGCTCACTCTAACTCAAGTGAATGCTCGAATGGAAATAGAATATTTTGAGCACCCGAGGGCAACTGACGAAATGGCCAAAGAACTAACTTTAATTCGTCAGTCCATTTCATTGGTGATTAGTCTACTGGAAAAATTTGGTGTTAATGACCTTCGAGTCAAACAAGGCGGGGCCGTGACCTTTTCTCCCAGTGGGGTTAAGTGGTTTAATTTTTGGAAAAGGTGGTTTGATCAACTAGAAGCCCGTGGGAATCTTGACACATTTCTAAAATTGCTCAAGGCGGGTGCAGACATCTCGTCTTGGTTGCCGGAGAAAACGTATGCACAAAGCAACGAAGATACTTCTGGCGCTATTCTTGGCGAACAAGGATAAAGAGGATAAAGACGAGTATACCGCCGCCCTTGCACGCATATATCTAGGTTTGGCTATTCTACTGAGCATGTCGCATGAAACAATCCAAAAATTAAAAGATAATGACCAAGCAAAACAATGTTCAAAAGAAAGTTTAGACAAGGTTGAAGAAACATTAAACCTATTTTTTAATTGATAAAAATGCAAACAAAACTTACTTTTAAGGTGTCTTATATGCAGGAGTGGTGAAACTGGTAGACACGCAAGCTTAAGGAGCTTGTGACCTGTAGGTCGTAGGGGTTCAACTCCCCTCTCCTGCACCACATAAGGAAAAATATGACTAAAAAAGTAAGTATCCGCGAGCCCAATGTTGACGCTATCCAGTATGTTGACACACAAGCAAGCACACTGGCCAAACTTGTTAGATTCGTTGGGATAGAGAATAGTTTTGTCTGGCACCCTACTACTCTCGCCTTCTTTTTAAAGCCAATGGAAATGTTTTCACCGCCCGGTTAGGGGATTGGATTACTAAAACGACAAAAAATGACTTTTTTGTATATACGCCCGAGCAGTTTAGTCACATGTGTCGAAGGTGTTTTGTGGGCGCATAAACCGTTAAAGTTAAGGTAACTTCATTATGTAGGACGAACAAAAGGAATAAAAAAATGATCGTCCAAGAAGGGTGTGTTTTTTCACCAAAATACCTTTATGGATTCACCATCAACGGCATTGAGGCAAGTAGTATTGAGAGCTTCTATTGCGCTCTACATTTCGATACCCTGACGCAACAGAAACAAATTGCCGCAATGGTCCCGGAGGATGCTCGTCTTTTAACACTTAATTTTGGGACTAAGCAACCGATGTGGTGGCGTAAATATTCACCTTGGGGGGGCGCTTTTCTTGTAGAAATAGAGGATCTCACCGGAGGGCTCGAAGAATTAATTAAAACGGCGTACCGATCACAAGTACGAAATTCAGCATTAAAACGTGATTTTTTAATACTGGCATTTGAACCATTTGAAAAAGTCCAACTTGATAGTCTATTGTCTGATGAGCTTATTCTAATGGGTCTTGAAGAAGGCAGGAAGGAAGCACATAGAGATGAGTATGTTTGAGGTTGAGGTTAAGCGTATTGTCGAAAAACGAGAACATCCCGATGCTGACACATTAGCTATTTTTAAAATTGAGGACATTGACCTTCAACTAATCGGTTCCATAAAATATGAGATAGGGGACAAAGTAGTGTATTGTCCCTTAGATGCTGTGTTGCCCGACTGGCTTCTTGAACGATTAGATTTATTGGGACGGCTGGGTGGAACACAGAAAAATAGAGTTAAGGCTATTAGGTTACGTGGCATCATCAGCCAAGGACTTATCTTTCCAGTAGATCTTGTCTCTGATAAAATTGGTCCTAACGATGAGATAGTTACAGACCTTTTAGGCATTACTAAATACGAAGAGCCCGAGGTTATTGGTCAAGCAACCATCAAAGGATCTTTACCCTCTTATGTAATACACTATGACATCCAGAATGCATTCCGATACAAAAAGGTCTTTAATGCATTAATAGACGCAAAAACAAATGGTGTTGTGACTGAAAAACTTGATGGTACTAACTGGTCATGTGCGGTTCTAAAAAATGGAACCGTTTCAGTTCATAGCCACAAGTGTGAAGTTAGTCCGGAGGATGCCTTGTACTGGCCTGCCGCCGAAAAGTACGAATGGCCAGCCCGCTTACAAGGTTTGCTCACTGAATTTGGTTTTGAAAGTATTGTTGCCTATGGTGAACTGATTGGACCAAAAATACAAAAAAACCCTTATGGCCTAGCTGAAAGGGAACTGCGTATTTTTGATATCCTGGTTAATGGCTCTTTTGTAGATTATCAACAATTTCAAAAAATGATTCGTATTAGCAACCGCCACGCTAGGGTATTCCGCCCTGAGCAAACACTCGTAGCACCAAGGATCTACCACGGTGATTTGCACAGGTTCGTAGGAATGCTTCCTTTGGATGGCTTAGCAACCGGGGCAAGCCTATTGAATCCTGAAAAAATGCGTGAAGGAATTATTATTAAGCCGCTTATCGAACAAACTGATTTAAAGCTAGGGCGAGTTATCTTTAAACTTAAATCCCCAGAGTTTCTGATAAAAGCGGAAGGGTAGCATAATTGGTAATGCAGCGGTCTTGAAAACCGCCGCCTGCGGGCTTGCAGGTTCGAGTCCTGTCCCTTCCGCCAATTACAAAGAGAGATAAAAATGAAAACACTTGCTAGGCTTATTGTCACTTTGTCTAAACCAGATGCGGACGGTTTTACCTTTCGAAAAGGAGCGGTCCTTACTTTTCCTGACTCAGACATGGGAGAAGTTTATTTTTTAGACGAATTAACTGATTCCGAAGAATATATGACCGGATTCATCGAAGGTTGTTTACGAATGTTAGACGCAGAGGATGGACGTTATTGTGGAGATCAAATGGTCTTAGAGATAGTTGATGAGTAGTTTTTTAGACGCCCTTTGTCAAGGCATGCTTCTATTCTTTGGTGCTGGGGCGATTTATGCTTTTGCTAGTGATAGATATCGGTTAGGCTTTTGGTTAACGTTGCTGGGTGAGCCCTTTTGGCTAATGACCTCAATTATGAATAAACAGTGGGGTATCATTTTTTTATCCATCTGGTACGCATGCTGTGCAATCAAAGGCTTATATGGACTTAAGAACAAACCACAAAATTGTTTCTATTGAAGAGTTACGCTCGCGGACCCTTCCCCTCCCTAGCCTAGATGATCTACTCAAATCTCAAGATACAAATTATGTCCTAGAAAATATGGAAAAAAGAGGTGTTGTATTAACAAACGGTATCTTTGATGTATTACATCTCGGACACATTTATTCCCTTGATTACGCTAGAAGCCAGGGGGACCAACTTTTTGTACTTGTGAATAGTGATAAATCTACTAAAGAGTTAAAAGGTGAGAATCGACCATTTCAAGATGAACAAACCCGCATGGCCGCTGTTGCTGCTTTAGAGTGCGTAGATTATGTTGCCCGCCTCGATGACACTCGTATCACATCCGCACTTAGAAAAATACGTCCCCGACTTTGGCTTAAAGGGGGGACATACACCCTAGAAACTCTCGACCAAGACGAACGAAAAACCGCCGAGGCTTATGGAGTTTCTATTGATTTTATACCTATGCTTGAGGGGTATTCAAGCACAAAAATTCTAGAACAAGGAATGCAAAACACGAAAGAATAAATGTAACAAATCTGCATAACTCCAATAGTATCAATAGTTTACGCACCCGTTTAAAATAATATTTTAGACGGGTGCGATTTTTAGTAAAAAAAAGCATATATACTATTAGGAGAATGCATGGCTAACACCAATATTAACAAGATCTTACACCCATTCTATGAGTCCCAAATAGACCTTTGGCAGCAGTACCGGCTTGTTGGGGAAGGTGGAGAAGCGTTTTTAGACGCTTATCTTGAACGGCGTACCTACGAGCATAATTTCCCGGCACGGAAAAAGCTTTCTTATATTCCCTCTATTGCTAAGAGCGATTTAATTCAAATTTGTAATTCAATTCGACAACGTCTCGTAGATGTTTTACGTACAGGGGGGTCAGAAAGCTATATTGCCGCGAGTGCTGGTAATAACTTAGGTGTTGACCGTAAAGGCTTAAGCATGTCGCGTTTTATGGGGAGCGACGATGTCTTATTTGAGTTGGTGATGCTCGGCCGAGTTGGCGTCTATATCGACGCTCCCTTGTTTAATGGTACGCCTACTCTTCAAGATGTTAGAGAATTAGGTTTATCTCCTTACCTATATACCTACCCCGCTGAAAATATTCGAGCATGGGCTTATGACCCTAATGAACCTGGGAAATTTTTGAAATTATTGCTCTTGGACCATGTTGAGGTGGCTAACAACGAATTTGGACTTGTTCAAGATTACCAAGAGCGTTATCGTTTTTATGAAAAAGACCCCGAGTCGGGCTTGGTAACGGTTTCTTTTTTTGATAAGGATGGTAAACAAGTTGATAGGAATGGTGATCCCGCAAACGCCCCTGAAGAATTAAGTATCGGATATATTCCTTTTGTTTTACTCGAACTGAGTCACTCGTTACTGGCGGACATTGCGCGACATCAAATCTCACTTCTAAATTTGGCTAGTGCCGATGTTAAATATGTGTGGGAAGGGAATATTGTATTTTTAGCCGAACAATACGACCCAAATGCTCCTGAAGCATTTATGTCAAATTTACGTATGGCAGACGAGTCGCAAGGGGGGACAGATTTATCTTCGGCAACCGAAACCAGTCGACTTCCAGAACGACTTTTCCTTGGTACAACCAAGGGCATGCGAGTGGCTAAGGGAATTGAATATCCCAAATATATTGCTCCAGACACTGGTCCGCTCGAAGCATCGATGCTCAAACAAAAACGAATTGAAGAACAAATCCATTCAATAATTCATTTGAATTTAACATCCATCCAGGGACATACCGCCGGAGCGTCTGAGACTAAACGATGGGAAGAAAGCCGAGAAGAAGATGGTCTTAAAGTTATTGGAGAGGAATTAGAAACCGCAGAGAACATGATTGCCTTCTTCTGGGAGTTATATGAGGGTGTCGACCCAGGAGCGGCTCAGAAAAAACGAGCCAAGATTACTTACCCTCAGACTTATGAGTATCGAAGTTATCAAGACCGTTATGAAGAAGCCGGAGCTATCTCAAAGATTGCGGCCGAAATTCCTTCTCCACAGGGCAGAAAAGAAATCGCAAAAGTAATGGTCTATGACCTGTTGAATAATCGAGTCCCATCAGAAACGCTTAGACAAATCCAAACTGAAATTGATAACTCGGTAGGTTTGATTACTGACCCTACTCAACTTTACCGCTTGGTCGAAGGAGGAGTCGTCTCTCCTCAAACAGCAGCTGTACTGCTCGGCTTCGCTGATGATGAAGCAGAGAAAGCCGAAGAAGCTAGAGTACGCCGTGCAACACTAATTGCTTTAGCGCAGCAACAAGCAACAGGGCCAGCAGGCGTGAAAGACTTGGCTACTACATCAGCTAGTGACGAAAATAAAACTAATAAAGACGCAACACGTGAGTTAAAGGGGAAACAAGCCCGGAAAACTGGTTCGAATAGGTTACCAGATGCAACCTAAAGTCTTTCCAGAACCGTCTAATGACAAAAACGAATCAGATACTCGTTATAAATTTTTTTGTTTACCGTTTCTAAAAACTCTTAAAGAGGGCCAGGAGGACTTAGAAGGAAGAGTCGGTAATTTAGATAAAATTATAGGCACGCTTTCTCCCTCCATTGATCTTTTAAACACAAACTTTAATCGCTTTATGAATGGTGATGACAAAAACCCCCCCGTTGCCGTTCGTCTTGATAGAATTGAACGAGCCATTGACTCATTGGCAGACCAATTTCATACAGTGGATCCCGCAAATCGTTTATCAAGCTTAGAACACACTGTTGCAGAACTTCTAGCAAGAAAACAATTATCTAGTTCCTTTAAAACTAAAGTATGGACCAGTGTATTGGCTGGGATTGTAACTACAACATTTCTTGCATTAGGCGGTCTGATTCTAAGTGCCTTATTTTTTTATGTCCAACACGCGCTCCAAGGTGCGTTATAATAGGTGTTCCCATGGGTAATTATATTACAGTAGAGGAAGCTAATACTTATATCTCCTCAAATAAACTGCAAAGACGATCATGGGAAGCAGCTATAGACCCAGATAAAGAAATTGCTATTACAATGGCTACTCGCGCCATTGACCGCTTGGCTTATCGAGGTGAAAAAAACTCGACTACCCAAGAAAACCAATTTCCGCGAGGAACAGACACAACCGTGCCACAAGACATCTTAGACGCATGCGCTGAATTAGCCTTTGTGTTTATGGATGGCGTAGACCAAGAGGCCGAGTTTGACAATCTTGTAGTCTTGAGCAAGAAATTCGGTCCGGTCTCAACTACCTCGAAAGAAGATGGTGCTAAACCGAACATTGCAGCCGGAATTCCAAGCTATGCCGCTTGGGCCCTTTTGCTGCCGTATCTCCGAGATGTTCGTTATATAACCATTGAGAGGGTATAGGAGAGTTTTTAAATGAAGGTATTTAATAAGCAGGATCTCTTTGACTTACTTGCCACACCCTTTGTGACTGCTTACGAAGGCGAAGGCGATGTTGATAGTGGTGGAGACGCGCCCAGCGGAAATCCCGCAGAAGGTGCCCATGCTCCAGGAACCCCTGATCCTACTGAAGATAAGGGGAAACGTACTTTTTCGCAAGACGAAGTCAATAAAATCGTCCAACAACGTGTGGGCGAAATGCAAAAGAAAATTGAGTCTCTTTCTCAAAACTTTGAAAAAGACCGCAAGGAACTTTTGACCCAACTTGAAGATCGCGAACGTACAGCCACTCTCACAGAAGACGAGCGAAAGGCCTTACAAAAGCGTATTGAAGAATTACGCACCGAAAGTCTTTCGACCGAAGAAGCCGCAAAAAAACAAATTAAAAGCTTAGAAGACACCTTAGCCGAAACAAAGCGGAAAGCCGAGGAAGAAACTAAGAATTGGCAAAATCGCTACAACCAGTTTCGCATGACTGAGGAACTTCGTGCAGCCGCACTTAAAAATGATGCTAGAGCGCCAGAGCAACTAGTTGAACTTTTATTGCGTCGTACCAAAGTTGAACAATTAGCCGATGACACTGGTCAACCCACCGGCGAATTTGTTGTAAAAACAGCGGTGGAAGAGTTCAAAGAGGATGGAACCCCATTTACTGTCGAGTGCTCGCCCATGGAGGCAGTCACTAGGCTAAAAGCTCAACCTGAGCGTTGGGGGAATCAGTTTAACAGTCAAGCTCAAAAGGGCTTAGACCTAATGTCAGACACCGGGAATGCTCCAAAAGCAAAGAATGCCGGTCTCGTCCTATCAAAAGGTTTCGAAGCCTACAAGCAAAGTCGACAACAGAACGCGGAAGTTTTGGGGATCCCCTCAAAGCGCTAAAAGTTGCCGACAGTTAACAGGAGTCTTAACGAATGTTATTTAATCCTTTCGAAGCAGCCTATGTTACCTATGGTGACGTATCTGCTCTTAAACCCGAATGGTGGGCGTTAGAGGGACTTATTGTCCTCGAAGAACGTCTGATTGCCGCTAACGTAGTAAATCGCGATTATGACGCGTACTTCGTAAACGCTGGTGATACAGTGCATGTACATAAGCCTGGTACTTTCACTGCGAACCATAAAACAAAAGGCTCTTCGGTTTCTGCACAATTGGCTGCAGCAACTGGTGCGGAAGTCAAACTCAATCAGCATATTGAAGTTACATTCAATATCGATGACCGCGACCTCCAAGCATCAATCCGCGATCTCCGTTCGATGTTCTTAGTTCCGGCTGTTCGTGCAATTGCTGAAGGCATTGATGCAAGTATCGTAGGCGAAGTCGCACCAGCAGCCGTGCGCAATGCAGCGGGTGAATTGGGCGTATCCTTCGGAACTTCTGGAGATGCGCTTATCAACCTGGGCAAAGTATTTGATGCAAATAACGTGCCCGCAGAAGGGCGTTATCTTATTGTTGGTCCAGCAGGTAAGGCAAACCTACTTAAGGTAGATCGGTTTACGGATGTCAATAAGTCTGGTTTACCGATTTCTCCAACTCTTACCGGCGTAATCGGTGATGTTATGGGCTTCACGGTTCTAATGTCACAATCAGTAGGTAGCTCACTTGCAACAGTAGCGGCCCAATACACTCAAGACCGAACAGCCCACGCTGCAGCGGGAATAGGTGCGAGCTCGCTCACAGTTTCGACTGGAACGGCTATCACCGAAGGGCAATTCTTTACTATCGAAGACACCGATGGTATCTATTGCGCAGATGCTGCGGTTGATGCTACTGGGACAGCCCTTAGCTTCTACCCATCCCTGTGGGAAAGTGTTGCAGTAGGCAAAAACGTCCGTGTATTTGATGTTGTTGGTTTAGTCGATGGTGACACGACAGCCGGGGCTGTTAAGATCGTTACAGATGGCTATGCGACCGCAGCCGAGGTTCCCGCAGTTGGGCAAGGCGTTATGTTCGGTTCTTCGATTTCTTCAAGTGCTCCTCCTGTGTGCTACACAGTTAAGTCTGTGTCTGGCATTTGGGCAAGTAGCGCAACAAAGATCACTTTAGAACTTAACCGCCCATTAGACGCGGCCGTGGCTGATGGTGCAAACATTAATGTTATGCCAACAAACAACGGGTCATACAATCTTGCGCTTACGCAAGATGCCATTACCCTCGTAAACCGTCCTCTCGCTCCCGCGTCTGCTGGCGTTGCCGCAACGATGCAGGACAATGGAACAACTGCTCTTCGCGTAACCATTGGTTACGACCAAGACACAATGTACCACAAGATTACGGTTGACACCCTGTTTGGTGTGAAAACATTAGACACCGCTCAAGTCGCCGCACTTCTCTGCTAGGCGAACTGGGGAGAAGGTTCTTAGAACCTTCTCCCCACGGACATTACCATGCGCACAGACCTGACTATCCAAATAGTTGAAAATACGGGTACGGACCTTACGTTCTACGCCGCAAATTCAACCGAATATCAATTTGCTAATTGGGGATCAGGTAGTGACATTATCGTTGGAATCAGAAATGAGGGTACGGCCTCCCGTCAACTTATTTTTGTAACACCTTGGTATGGCCATGCTATAAGCAATTTCGCCTTAGCTGACGCCACACACAATATCGCTGCTGGTCAGACTCAATACTATTCGGATTTTGATCCAAGTTTATTCAACCAACGTGGATATGGAAAGTCGCTTGGTACTGGTGGTTTTGTACACGTAAATTTAGATTCAACTCAGGCTCTATCAATTATGGTTTTCAAAGCCAGAGGGGCAGTATGAATGAATTTAACTTTATAAAACGAACCATTTACGACTTGAAAAGACGTTACCCAACACAAATAACTTTGAAAGTAGCTCAAGAGACCGCCGTTGATCTTACCTCTGGAGAAATTCTTTCCCCAACTACAGATTATATTATAGACAGAGCAATACTCTTGCCTAAAGAAACTAAGGCCTATAATATACCTGGATTAAATACCCCTGCTGACCTTTCAATAACGACACGTCAGTTATTGATAGCAGCTGAAGACCTTCCAGCAAACCTTGAGCTTCGGAAAGAAAACACACAAATAATATATAATAATGAAGTTTGGGATATAAGTAGTCTTGACCTCATTGAAAATTATGTCTATGACATAAAACTAAAAGAAGTCGAAGGGTCTATTACCTGATGGCTCCTCCTGTTCAACAAGAATGGATCCCATGGATCACTAGAGCAGTTGTGACCCATTTTCATGAATTAACACGATCTGGTTTATATGTACAAATACCCAATGCTCCAGATGAACGGGCTAATCATGCAATTTGGGCGGATATCCGAATAGACGGCCCTATCTTTCAATACTCAAATCCAGATAGTTATATGGGGTACATTATTGTAGACATCCTTATTCAAGCGCAAAAGAGCCATAACGTATACAGTGTACCGGCTCTTTTCGGTGAGGTAGCTGAAAAATTTGTATGTATTCGTGTTTTAAAAGATGATGGAAGTTTGTTGGGTATATTAGACTTAGAACCAGGGTATAACGGCAACGATGTCGAGATTGCTGACTATGGGCTTATTCCAGACACAGGGCACCGCCGTGGGACTGTTGTAGGCCGATATAGCATCCATCTTGAAGTCTAGGAGGAAAATCCATTGCCAATCAAGAACACTCGGAACTCCACATTGTGGATTGGGAAAGATCCGACCAAAGCCAGTGCGATGCAAATTAAATTGGGTTCGGGAAATTTCTCATGGACCGAGGCGCAAACCGTTGAATATGAACCTAACCAAGGCAAAATTGCATCAACCGATGGCGGTGCTGCTACGCAAGGGGATGATGTCCCTATGGCCGTCCAATTCGATGCTATTTTTGAGTTTTACTACGATTGCACTATTGGGTCAAAAGTTTTTCAGTCGCCAATTGAATTGCTCCAAAGCGCAACACAAGCGGCAGGCGATGCTTGCGGTCCCCCATCTGTACATCTTTGGTTAGATACAACGTTTGAATGCTCGGACGGAGATGAAATTGAATCTCTGATGTTTCCACGATTCCGATGGGAGTCTCTTAACTATGACTCAGACGCGGGTCGGATTTCTTGCTCAGGCAGTTGTCTGGCAATTGAACCGATCCTCTATGACCGCACTTAAGGAGTAAACTATGCCTAAACGATCACTACGCAACTGTTGGTTGTATGTGGCGGACGGTAGCGCATCAGTCTCTGGCGGTGCGATGACCGGAAACTATGTTGAAGTAACTGTTGGTGAAGGGAACATTCAATGGACCGAAGCCAAGGCGATGGAATACCAGTTGGACCGTGGCCGGGTTATGGATGTTGACCTTATAAATGACGAAGATACTGTGGTGGCCGCAGTAGTGCAGGGCGACGAAGCTCCTATGGAAGTTTCTTTTGATATTCGCCTTGACTACTACACTGGCGACACAACTGTAACGCCTGTTGAAGCTCTTAAAGGAGTAAAACCTGCGTCTTATGATGATCTTGGTGACACAACTACAACAAACAAAGCGCGTAGAACCCACGTAACAACGGGTGGTGCGCTTGGTAGCTGGGTAGCTGCAGACACCGATGATCCTTGTGCTCCGTGGTCGGTAAACTTGTTTGTTAAATTTGACCCCGGATGTGGTGATTATACAGGAACGGACGAGTGGCTTAAATTCCCAATCTTTCGTTGGGACCAAGTTCAAGCCGATCTTAACAATGGCCAACTTGCTTGTAGCGGTAAATGCCAAGCAGTTCGGCCAACGATAAGAAAAGCCGGTGACTCTACCTGGACCTGATAATCAAAACTGTTAAATAACGAAAAACGGGTAAGAGAGCTTATAGCTCTCTTACCCAAAAAAATTATGGAGGCATTTTATGAAATTTGCTGGCAGAGAATTCAAGATCCCAACTTATACAATGGAAGTATATATTCCGGGTGGAGACTCGGGCGCAGAAGGTATCAACTTTGTTATTGGCCCCGCCAAAAATTTTGAACGTTTTGAGCGCCTTTGTAAATTACCTGAACCGCCAGTTCGAACCAAACCGGGACAACCGGCGGAACCAGACTATAAACATCCAAAGTATCGTGCGGACTTAATGAAATTTGGTGAGCGGCGAGTACAATACATTTTCTTAGAGTCTATAAAGTACACGGCAGATTTAGCGTGGGAGACCGTTGACGACGAAGACCCAACCACTTGGGGTAATTATAAAACCGAACTCCTTGCAGCCGGATTGACTGAAACCGATATCGAACGATTGTACGGCGCGGTCTTAGCAGTGAATAACCTTGATGAAGAACAAATAAAGGCGGCAC
>Ga0172382_10010085_pt1 | contig 12748 bp, 17 predicted proteins | sample Leawel138RmetaG_FD_122245 | JGI IMG/M metagenome (GOLD analysis project Ga0172382, IMG submission 122245) | Leachate microbial communities from a municipal landfill in Southern Ontario, Canada - Leachate well 138R metaG | ecosystem: Engineered > Solid waste > Landfill > Unclassified | place...
CAACCTCGCGGTGAGCTTCGCGCAGATGGGCGAACTGACCCTGCTGATCGATGGCGACATGTGGGGCGGGCGCCTGCACGACATGTTCGCGCTGGACAACAGCACCGGCTTCTCGACCCTGCTCGCGCGGCGCTGCAATCCGCGCGACGTCTTCCAGGAGGTGCCGGGCCTCGACGGCCTGACCATCATCCCGAGCGGCCCCGAAGTGCCCAATGCCAGCGACCTGCTCGCCGGCCACACCGCCGAACTGCTGCTGGCCCTGTTCGAGAAGGCCTTCGATGTAGTCATCCTCGATACGCCCAGCGCCGACGGCAAGCCCGACGCCGGCCTGATCGCCGCCAAGGCCGGCGGCTACATTCTCGTGGCGCGCCAGCATCAGACCCTCACGCGAGGGCTCGCCCAGATGGCCCGCCAGCTTGAGCCGATGGGCGCGAAGCTGGTGGGAACGGTGTTGATGCGAGCCTAATCGACTGCCATGAGCCGACCTGATTCGAAGCCACGATGCTGCCTGCCGAAACCTTCTACTCCCTGAAACGGACACTGCTCGGCATGATGCCCCTGAGCGCAGACGCGCTACATGTGCACATCGGGCTACTGCTGTTCCTGTTGTGCGCTGCCCTCGCCCGCGGAGAGCGTCGCTTCACCATCGCATTCCTGGCAACCCTCGCGATCTGTCTCGTCGGAGAATCGCTGGACCTAGCGTACGATCTGCTCGCCGGCAATAGGCTGCGCTGGCGCAATGGCATCAAGGACATCGTCGGAACCACCCTGTGGCCCGGCGTCTGGGCCTTGTCCTGGTCGCGCCTGATGAAGCGCGGAGCTTCCTTCCTCGGCACAGACCAGCATCCAGGCTACGCCGTCCAGGGTGACGTAGCACACAAACGAAATCCCGCGACTCACGTAGCATGCCCGATTAACCCCAGCCCAGGCGGCTCCCCGGACGAATCCTGGTGAAGATTCTGTTACTCGTCAGTTCCATGCATCGCGGCGGCGCTGAGCGGGTCGCCGCGACGCTGTGCAGCGCGTGGGCACAACGTGGAGATGACGTCACCCTCGTCGCAACCTACTCGGGGCGCGGGGAATGCCAGTATCCGCTCGCCGACGGTGTCCGCCTCGTCTACCTTGCGGATCTCGCTGCGGGCCGTCCCCGCCGAATCCTCGGCTACAGCGCCAGGCTGCGTGCCTTGCGGCGACTCATCGGCGAACAAGCACCAGACGTCGTGATCTCGTTTCTCACGAACGTGAACATCATGGCAGCCCTGGCGACGAGAGGATCCGGCATTCCCTTGATCATTTCAGAACGGAACGATCCTAAGGGCTCCACGGATCTTCCAGCCCACATGAAATGGCTGTGCCAGCTGCTGTACCCGTTGGCGGACATCATCACTGTCCAGACTGGATCGATCGCCGACGCGATGCGTACTCTCGTACCCGGAGCGGAGCGCATCGAAATCATCCCGAACCCGGTGCCCGAAACGCTGTTCGACACACAGCCGGCAAGCGCCCCTTCTCACGGACGACGCCGACTGCTGGCCATGGGCCGCCTTTCGCCACAGAAACAGATGGACCACCTCATCAGCGTGTTCGCGGAGCTAGCACCGGCACACCCGGATGTCGACCTCTGGATATGGGGTGAAGGGAAATTACGGCCCGACCTGGAACACCAGATCCGGGAGGCCGGCCTGGAAGACCGTATCTTCCTCCCCGGTCGAACCGATTCTCCCTGGGCGGAGATGGTCAGAAGCGAAATGCTGATCCTCACTTCTGCGTACGAAGGTTTTCCCAATGTGATGCTCGAAGCGATGGCGCTCGGATTGCCATGTATCGCGTACGACTGCAATAGCGGGCCACGAGACTTGAGCGAAGACGGGAAGACTGCGCAACTGATCCCGCCAAACAACAAGGAACGGCTACGCGAAGGCATCACCATGCTTCTGGAGGACGCCGTGTTACGCAACCAGCTGGGAACAGCGGCGGCCGAGTCGGTTCGGCGGCGATATCGGATCGATACGATCTTGGCGCAATGGGATCACCTGATTTGCACCGCCCGCCGAAACCGCGGCCTCGCGTGCGCATGACAGCCCCACTGAACTGAACCGCCTCCGAATCCTTTTCGTGGCCACCGCACCCTAACCGTGACGTAACGGTCCGGGAATTCCCGTCATCCCCGGCACCGCTGATCCACCTGCAGTGCGCGGATGTGGACTTCGAGTTTCGACCTCGCGGCGACGAGGTGCAACGCGCTACGACGGCGGCAAGCGCGCATCGCAGCGCAGGTTCCATTGTTCCGTTGCCGTCTCGCGCAACGCCCAGTTCCCGACGGCACGGGGATCCTCGATGAAGGGCGGCTGCTGACGCCGCGCGCCGAGCGTCTCGAACGCCTCGAGCGCATCGATCGGCAGGATCCCTTCGGCGACCGCCTCGCGGATCGTGTCCTGCACAGCGGCCAGGTGCTGCGGCTGATCCCAGAAACGCGCGGCAACGTGCGCGTTCCAGATCAGGATGATCAATTTGAAGGTCTGCTCGCACAGTTCCCGGGAAGGCGCCGGCGGCAACTGCTTGAGCAGCGGCTGGCCGAAATCGGCGATCGTGCGCGAGATCTTCGTTCCGACCCAGGGCTTGAGGGCGCTCTTGCGCCGTGCGCGTACCATCGGCGCCTACGCCGGCTGCAATGCCGGAAGCGGCGTCCAGTGAAACGGCAGCAGCTCGGCGAGCCGATCGGTGCGATGCTCGCCGATGCGCGCCAGCACGTCGCGCAGGTAGGCGTAGGGCTCGATGCCGTTGAGCTTGCAGCTCTCGATCAGGCTCAGGGCCGTTGCCGCCACCTCTCCGCCGCGCTTCGATCCGGCGGCCAGCCATGCCTTGCGCCCGATCGCCAACCCCCAGACATTCTGCCCATATCGGACGGGAAGTCGTTGTCCACTACCGCTGGCATCCGCACTTTGGCCGCACAGTCCGCCGGTTCTACAGCGAGCAACGCGCAAGCGGCGAAGTCGTCCACATAGAGCTCGCTCCGGGCGTCGTCACAGTGGTGGCGGCATGGATGCTCGATGCGGCTGCCTGCGCCGGCATGACGTTGGGCGAACCTCGAGTTGCCGTTTCTGCGTTGATGGACCTGCATCGCCTGCTATTGCAGCGCGGAGTCAAGCGTAGCTGCCACGATACTTCAATGTTCTCAAGCACTTACGAAGGAGGTGCACAATGACCGCGTCGTCGCCACCGGGCGCATGCAGCGCTCGACCAGGTTCGAGTCGGCCTCGAGGATCCCGACGCGGGTGAAGCGCAGCAGCGCGCGCCAGTTCGACAGCACGTAGCGCACGGCCATCGCCATCGGCCCCCTGGGCAGCAGGTCAGGTTCGATGCCGGTGAGCCACTGCCGGAATCGATTCAGAAGCGGCCGGGTACGTTCCTGCCGCTCGCGCCTTCGTTCGTCGGGAGGGCGCCCCCGGATCTCGCGTTCGATCTGGTAGAGCTGCCCGATCCAGGCCAGTGCGTCATGGGTCAGACCGGGGGTTGCGTCCGTACGGGCAAGATCGAAGAAACCCCTGCGGGCATGCGCCCAGCAGGCGACGTGATAGATGTCACCGACCGGCATATAGGCGCCACGGCGTGATCGCCGTTATGAAGCCAGTCGATGATCGGCAGACAGGAGCCAGTCAGGGGTAGGCAGGCAGCGTCTCGAATGGACCCGCTGCCGCTACGCTTCGGGCCTTTTGGTCCGGAGGGTGGTGGTGGCTCGCAGGAGATTCGAGATGTTCCGATATCGACAGGCCCTGGTGCGCATGGGCCAGGGCGATTCCGACCGTGAGATCGTCGCCGCCAGGCTGATGGGCCGGCGTAAGGCCGGCGAGCTTCGCCAGGTGGCCGTGGCGCAGGGCTGGCTCGACGCGCGGCGGCCCCTGCCCGAGGAGGCGCAGATCGCCACCGTGATTGCCGCCCCGCGCCGGGCAGTGAGCAACGTCTCGCGCCTGGAGCTTTACCGATGCAGTTCAGAGTGGTTTGGCGCCTTCGCCTGATCGACAACGCCGAGGGGCCCGCCCTCATCACGGACACAGCATGACTCCACGGATCGCTCCGCTTCGTCTTCTTGGCACACTGACAACTATCTTGACAGAGGGGGCGATGCGCTCGGAACGGATGCCGAACACCGTGCGGCGCAGCGTCACCAGCTGCAGACCCGAACAGGTGAGTTGCGTTCAGTCAATTTCTTGGATCAGGTTGCGGTCGCTTCTGCCATGGACAAGGACTCGAAGCCATGGCGTTGCCGCAGCAACGAGAAGTGCTCGAGCAGCCTGTCGAGCTGCACGAGATTCTCCGCCGGCGCTGCTCCGAAGTTATGGGGGTGCCACCAGAGGTGGAAGAGCTTTCCCTGGTGTGCGGCGGCTTCCATCGATGAGGCGATGCGGGCAACGCGCAGGCGATCGAGCGCGCGCGTGCCCAGACGTCGCTTGACGGGGCGCAGGAAGCGGCTCGCCGCAACGTCGTGGAGCCCATGCGCATCCGGCGCGGGTGGCCGAGCCAGTAGATGGTGGCCGCTCACGTTGACATGCGAATCCAGCAGTCGAGCTGCGCGCATCGCCTGGGAGATCTCGTCTCCGGCGCGTGCGTTGTACATCCAGGCCTGCTCATTGCCGCGATACGCTTGCAGGCCAGCATCGCGGCAGGCGGGCAGATAAGCGACTTCACACTGGTTGCGCGGAAATACGAGGCTCTTGAGTTCAATGTCGAGCCTTGCGGCGGCACGCCTGGCCGCATCCAGGTCCGCGCGGAACTGGGCCTCAGTCTGGCCGGGCTCCAGGCAGTAATAATGCGAGAAGGTGTGGGTCGCGATCTCCTGGTGCGGGGTGGCCGCAATCTGGCGCACCAGCGAAAGCCCGTAGTGGAACGGATCGCTGGACTCGTTAGCACCGATGGATCCGAGCGCTTCGTAGGCTGACAGCGCATGATTTGTATAGGAGGGCTGCGAATGCGTTGGGGGCAGGGCCGCCAGCAACGACTCGCGATCGTCGAACATCAACATGCCGACCGTCGCCCAGGTCGCATGGATACCATGGCGCCGGAACCGATCGAGCATTGCGGGAATCGCCTCGCGTACGCCGAGGAGATTATCGCGATAGCCCGCGATCGGGATCTTGTCCCTCATCCCCCAGTAGAGCTCGAAGTCGAGCGAGATAACCAGTGCGCCAGGCTGCATCGTGCCGATCCGTCGTCAGGGCGCCGATTCGCGCGAAGTGATCTTAGTCAATACTCAGGCGAAGAGAGATGGCCTCATGTATGACGGCGGTGTCACGCCGAGTGCAGAGATGATCGTTGGGGCGTAAGTCCGGCTGTCAACGATGGGGCGATGCCCAAGGTTGGGCTGCAGCTTTCCTTTCCATATGAGTATGCCGTCTGGCTGGTGATACCCGGTTCCGGGGTCGCGCGCGATGAGGCGAAACCCCAAGGTCTCCAGACCATGGGCTTCCCCGGACAAATATAATGTGCGGTCCTTGGCAACCGCCTCACTCCTCGCCACCGACAGATTTAGTGTGCAACCCTGCGGTTCATAACCGGCTCGCATCACTGGCGTGCCTTCCGAATCGACGAGGCGAGGAAGGAGCGCACGGAACTCGTTCAGGTCCCTTTCGGATTCAAATTCCAGCGCCACGTCAGGCTGCATCGCCAGGTTCAGTCTGATGGGCAGCTGAAAACCGCTCTTGCGTCGCAACGGCTCGATCGAGTCAAGTATGAGTTCGGGGATATATGCTCCCCGCTTGATCGCTTCCTGACCCATGCTCGACGCGATGACGATGTCGTAGTCGTTACCTTCTGCGAATTCCGTCAACCAATGAAGATGCCTGTCAAATATGTCCATCGCCTTTAGGATCGATTCCGAATGGAATCTCGCGTGCGGCGTGTGTGCCAGCTCGTCTCCGAAGTCTTCGGGAAACGCGTATCGCCAGTATCGATGCATCATTCCGGCGACATGATTGGAAAAGAACGCGGCATAGCTTGGATGGTCGCCGCTCAGCGCGTTGACGAATACATCGAACGCTACGTCCGCTTGCAGAATCGGTCGCAGGGATTTGTGAAGAGGGTTAAGATTCTCCCGGATGAGTTGCTCCAGCAGGCGATAACCCGTTGGCAGCCTTACCCCACCACGCAAGAGGGCTGTACCGGCCGAAAGCTGGGAGAGGCGGATCTTGCTTGTAACCGCCTTGTTTTCGCGAGTCAGTTGCAGGTTGAGGGTTTGAAACGGGCCGTACTTGAGAGGAATGGTTTCCGCGCCTTTGGCAAAGGTATCGGGAATGTGAAACAGGCAATTCGCGGTCTTGAATGGTGGATAGCTTTGAAGACTGCCGACGATTCCTACAGTTCTCTTGTTGTCCGCGAGGATTTCCCAAACGGGGGGTGTCGAGCGAGCCCCTGACAGATCCTGATTGATGAATCGAATATTGTGAGTGTCATTGTTGACGCCCCGATGCATCGTAGGCCATGTGCTCCAGGGGTGAAGCTCGCCGGAATCGGTGGTCCGTGTCGTAATCTGCGATGCACCGTTCAGGAAGGAGGCAAGCGCGGAGCCGGGTCGCGTGGCGACGTAGAAGTCGATGACACGCCAAGGCACCTCGTTCAATTCGTAGCACAGGATCTTTGTTGGCATCGGATGCAACTCGTATAGCACTGCGGTATCAGATTGTTACATTTGTGGGCCCAGTAGAGACGAGGAACTAATGCAAAAAACGGTACATCGCGTCCGATAGCGCCTCGCTCGATGTTGCCGATTCAGCTTCTTGCAGCTCTCGGAGGGTTCCGCTGTTCACTCCTGGATCGGCTGTTCAAGCCTCGATCGCCCTGGTACACATCGAGCACGCCGAAGTTCTCGGTCGGCGTCGTGGTGTGCCGCTGACCGGTGGTGGCAAGCTTCGGAGCCGGCTCGACGATGCCGCGCGGCGATCATCGCGAGCATGACCGCCTGCACGTGGCCGTGCGGGTGCGAGCGGGTGACTTCGAAGGCCTGGGCCAGCGGCACGAAGGTTTCGCCCTGCAGCAGATGGGTTCGATGGGCCAGATCCTTGTACTTGCGGGCGGTGGTGGCGACGTGAATCCGAATGACTGCGGAGGGCGGGAACTTCAGCCTGAAAGAGGCCGGATGGCCAGCCCGTTTCAGGGGCAACTTCGGCAATCTTCGCGTCTTGCCCGATGCCAAACGGATGCGTAATCGTTGACCATTCGGTCGATTCCGTATCGACTGACGATGCGAGCCCTCGCGCGCTCGCAACGCTGTCGGTGAACTTCGGGCTTCTCGGCAAAGGCGGCGAGAACGGCGTCCGCCAGACCGGAAATATCCTGCGGCGGCAAAACCCATCCAGTATCATCAACGATCTCTGCAGAATCACCCACATCGGTGACCACGCAAGGAGTTCCGACAGCCATGGCCTCGATCAAAACGACAGGAAAAGCTTCGCTGATACTGCTCAATATAAAGATATCGATAACATTCATTAAGTCCGCAACATCATCGCGCGGACCAAGCGCTAATATGCGTCGATGCAAATCTGGCCTATTAAGCTCGTGGAGAATGCCGTCCAGATACTGACTGTCGTGCCTTAGTTCGTGCCCTGCCAAGAGAAGCATGCAAGTCGGATCCGCATCCGCGACGCGACTGAAAGCGTGGATCAAAGTCTTATGGTCCTTCAGGGGATTGGCCCGCCCTAGATGCCCGAGAAGCTTTGCATTCTCGGGCACGCCTAGCGCTCTTCGCATCGTACTTCGTTTCTCTGGCGAGGCCGGCACAAATCGGGTGATATCAACTCCATTGGGAATTACGACAATTTTGTCAGCTGGATAGCCGGATTTGTGGAGAAGCGCCGCGCCTCGCTCACTGCATGATACGGTCAGAGCAGGTAACCAATTTGATATTCGGGCGTTGAGCTTGGCAACTGCGCGGGTGCTCCGTTTATTGTCTTTCATCGAAAAATCACTGTGATGAACGCCCCAGCATACAGGCACGCCGACCAATCGGGCGGCCAACCCTCCTAATAGATCTGCATGGCCCATCCATGTTTGAACGACGGTGGGATCTTTCTTCCGAATCGTCGACACAAGTTTCAAAAAACGGGCAGGGCTGGGAATTCGCTCTCGCGTCATTTGCAAGCAATGCACATCGACTCCGATCGATCGTAAGCGAGATCCAAAAACTCCATCATCGAGCAGGCTGATAACGACATGGTTCGATGGGTTCCCGGAATTTTCCACTAGGCGGTAGAGGACGTTCTCGGCGACGCCTCTGCCCAGGCTCGAAATCAAGTGTAATACGGTCATTGATGATCTGATATAGCGATGTTGATTCTCTTGTGGGTCCGTAGATCGAGGATTCCTGGCTTTACGTGAACAAGTTGCGACCGACAGTGCAGGAAATATACGAATGAAGGATGTCCCGTGCAACCGTCGGCACCAGGCGCAGGGTGCTTTCCTGGTCAGCGACTGCATCCTCCGTAAACCGTCGCCAAGACGCTACAGTACCGGACCCGACTCCGACGCACCGTGACAGGGTGCGCCGGAGTCGAGGATTCGAGGCTTACGATGCGCGCACCTCGGGGCGTCTACGGGCGGCCCACGTCGCATTGTCTATTGGTTGTGCGCAGCGCCTATCAGAAGGCGCGCAGAAGGCGCGCGCCACTTGCGGCCTTTCGAGATGAGCGAGAGCAGCGACAACATGCACAAGTAGCGACGGGTGCACAACTGGTCGGTGCGATGCAGGCCGCTATCCGTGGACTACGTCTCGCCAGCTCTGCACAGGCTCAGGATGCACACGGAAAGCGGTGGCCCACGGGGGCTGCCATCCTGAAATCGGCGTTGGCCCGCGAATACGTCACGGTCGGGTGGCCGCTTGCCCGATAGAATTGGACAAGCGGGGATTCCGGTGAAGCTGTTCGAACCTCCGTCTCACGTACACTTCCGCTCCGCCCTGACATTCCGCACCCGCATGAGTTACCTCAGGCGCCTTAATTCCTCTTCGCTCGTTCGCAATATTGCACTGGTCACAAGTGGCGCGGCGGCGGGGCAGGTGATAGCGTTCGCGTTCTCGCCGTTGATTACGAGAATTTACTCACCAGAGGTCTTCGGGGTTCAAGGGGTTTTCCTGTCGCTACTCAGCATCCTGAGTCCGGTGATCGCGTTGCGCTATCCGATGGCCATCGTGATCGCGAAGGACGAGGATGACGCACACCGCCTGGGTCGCCTGTCACTGCTGATTGCCCTTGCCATTTCGAGCCTGCTGGTTCTAGTGCTGGCTGTGGCGCAGCCGTCAGTGTCGGCGCTCCTCAGGGTAGAGGCGCTCGGCAAGCTGATCTGGTTTCTGCCGCTCGCATTGTTCTGCGTGGCGTTGGCGGATGTGCTGGCCTATCGCACTTCTCGGCTGGAGTTGTTTCGGTTGGTGGCAAAGGTGACGGCCGCGCAGGCCTTCCTGACCAACCTCGCGCGTGTTCTGGTTGGCGTTTACGTACCGGTGGCCGCTTCGCTCGTGGCTGTCACTTCACTCGCCCCATCCGTGCAGGCATTCCTTTTGATGCGTGGTACGCAGAACCGCGAATATACCGCTCCACCGCTCCATCGCTCGGATACGGTCGCGTTGCTGAAGGAGCATCGGGATTTTCCATTGTTTCGCATGCCGACCGATGTACTAAATTCGGCCTCGCAATCAGTTCCGGTCATACTGTTGGCTGCGTTGTTTTCTCCGGCGGTGGCGGGACTTTACACGCTGACCCGCAGTGTGCTGAACCTACCATCAAACATCATCGGTGCGGCGATCCGCGCTCCACTTTACGCTCGCTTTGCCGAGTTGGCGCGCAACGGCAATGCGCTGACGCCGTTGCTGCTAAGGGCAAGCGCGTCCCTCCTTGCCCTGGTGCCGGTGATCGTCAGTCTCGCTTGGTTCGCCCCGTCGGTGTTTGCATTCGTGTTCGGCGAAGAATGGCGAGAGGCCGGGTCTTACGCTCGCTGGATGTCGCTCTGGCTCGCCGTGGGGATCGCCAATGTGCCTGTTACCAACGTATTGCCCGTGATAGGTGGGCAGTCGCTCCTGTTGGTTTTCAATATTTTATTGCTCGCTGTACGTCTCTTTTCGATTCTTGGCGTCTACTGGCTTTCTGGAAGCGCCTTGATGGCCGTGGCGTGGTTCTCCGTGATCAGTGCGATCGCCCTTATTCTTGCGAATATCGTATTCACTGGCTACACCATTCGGTTCGACCGAGCTCGCCGTCCGGTTGTAGACGGTTAATGCATGTCCTTGCAGACAGCTTCCGCTATCCTGTTCAACTCATTGGTTTGACGGCAAGATTCGAACATGACCCGGGCTTCGGCGGAGTTTGGTTCGGTGGAACTGGGAGACGAGCGACTGAATCTTCGCCGGGTCAAGCTGGCCGCGCACCCGGTGCGCCAGCAGATTCGGATGGTTCGCGTGAGGCTCGGTCAGGGCAAGGGCGAGGTGCAGGTGACCTGCATCGAGGCCCGCGAGATCGGCACGCCCCGGGGCCAGAAGCCGGTGTGCTCGCGGCTGTTGACCAACCGCGGGGCGCATGCGCTGGACGCAGCCAGTGAACTGATCGGCTGGTGCAGCGTACGCTGAGAAATGGAAGTGCTGTTTCACGTGCTCAAAAACGGTTGCCGCCTCGAGGCGCTGCAACTGGCCAGTTCCGAGAACATCGAGCGCGCTCGTGCTGTGGCTGATCGTGTCCTGGCACATCGCGCGACCGATGCGGCTGGGAAGAACGTGTCCGACGTATCCGGACTTCTCGGCCACGTTGCTGTTCGAGCCCGACGAAATCACCGCCGCCTACGCGCTCACGAGAAAGCCGGTGCCCACGAAAACGCCTACGTTGAACGAGATCGTGCGCCCCGCGGCGACGATCGGTGGATTCCTCGCTCGCAAGGGCGACGGAGAACCCGGCGTCAAGACGCTGTGGCTCGGCGTGCAGCAGATCTACGGATTCACCGAAGGCGTCCGGCATCTGCGTCAAGCCGCAGGGGTTGGGGGTTGTGTAATGGCATGTGATTAACGCTAGTTCATCGACTTGGCTGCTGCTTGGATAGCCGGCTTCGTGATCATGAATTGAAGAATGGAGAGTATTTTTGAATCGTTGTTTGACAGGAGGTTTGGCAAGTTGATCGCCATTCATCATCGACCCGGAAGCTTCAGTGATCGATGGATCGAATATTGCAGAGCCAATGACGTTCGGTTCAAGGTCGTCGATTGCCATCGCTCCGACATAATCGAGCAGTTGCTCGGGTGCCGGGCATTGATGTGGAATTTCAGCCAAGCCTACATCCAGGATATGCTGATCGCCCATGCGATCGTCAAGTCGGCTCAGGCAATGGGAGTCAGGGTCTTTCCGGACACGTCGACATCTTGGCATTTCGATGACAAAGTGGCACAGAAGTATTTCCTGGAGGCTCTTCGGATTCCATCCGTTCCGAGCTATGTGTTTGTCAATCGGGAGTCGGCATTGAAATGGGCTCAGGAGGTAGGCTATCCGAAGGTCTTCAAATTGAAGACAGGAGCAGGAAGTTCTAACGTAAGCTTGGTCGGGAGTGCACAAGAAGCAAGCAAATTAATCAAGCGCGCCTTTGCGAACGGGTTTCCTCCGGTTCCCCGCTGGAACGCGTTGCGCGAGCGTTGGTGGCATCTCATGCGTGACCGTGACATCGATGCACTGGTACAAATTTCACGCGGACTTGGCAGGGGGATCAGACCCAACCCGACGCTCAGGCGGCTCCCTTGGCAAAAGCAGTACGCCTACTTCCAGGATTTCATCGCGAAAAATGACTCTGATGTTCGCATAATAGTGATCGGTCATCGCGCCTTCGGCATCAGGCGGATGGTTCGGCAGGGTGACTTCCGGGCGTCAGGAAGTGGAGCGATCATCCACGACCCGGCAGTAATTCCTTTGGAGTGTGTGGAGCTAGCCTTCCGGACGGCGAAAGCAGCTTCCGCTCAATCGCTTGCACTCGATTTCGTTTTCGATAATGGCAAGCCGCTTGTCGTGGAGATGAGCTACGCGTTTACATCTGCTGGGTATTGGAATTGTCCGGGGTATTGGCGTCGCGACGGATCGTGGATTGAAGGCCGATTCCGCGCCGAGGATTTCATGCTGGAGGATCTTTTGTCGTCTTTGGATGAGAAGAACGCATGACTTGGCGCTTTGCTAGTGTTCCGTTCCGTTAATAACTGGCATAAATAATGCATCCGTTTTCGGTATCTTTGGAACGGGAGATACCGAGATGCGAACCGGACGACCGAAGGCGGAGTTGGTGCTGAGCCAGGACGAACATGCACAGTTGAGCGCCATGGCGAGATCGCGTTCGATTCCGGCGGCACTGGTTACGCGTGCGCGCATCGTGCTGGGCGCGGCCAACGGGGAGCCCAATAGCATGATTGCCGATCGCGTGCAATTGTCGCAGGCCACCGTGGGCAAGTGGCGCCGGCGCTTTCTCGAACACCGGCTCGGCGGCCTGCATGACGAGCTTCGCCCGGGCAAGCCCCGCACGATCGATGACGAGCGCGTGGCCGAGCTGATCCACAAGACGCTGCATACCAGACCGGCCGATGGGTCGACGCACTGGAGCGTGCGCGCAATCGCCGCGGAGAGAGCCTATCCGCATTTTTGTGGGCGAGGCGATTGAACAATCGAACAGGCCCGTCAGCTGCGGGCGCTGGTGAAGCGCTCGCCGAACAGGATAGCAAACTGGTTCATCGCGCTATTCCAGTCGA
>Ga0172382_10010089_pt1 | contig 12746 bp, 8 predicted proteins | sample Leawel138RmetaG_FD_122245 | JGI IMG/M metagenome (GOLD analysis project Ga0172382, IMG submission 122245) | Leachate microbial communities from a municipal landfill in Southern Ontario, Canada - Leachate well 138R metaG | ecosystem: Engineered > Solid waste > Landfill > Unclassified | place...
GAAGGCAAGGCTGGCGAAGGCAAGGCCGGGGCTGGCGACGGTGCCGGCGCCACCGCCAAGCCGGCGGCAACCGGCCCAGCCGGGTCCGGGTCGGCGAAGGCGCCCTGACGGATCGGGCCCGTCGCATCCGGTGTGGGGCGACGGGAAACAGACGGAGTATCCAAGCGATGCGCACCAGCTACGCCGGCAAGGTGTCGGCCGAACACCTCGACCAGACCGTGACCCTTTGCGGATGGGTCCATCGACGTCGCGACCACGGCGGGGTGATCTTCATCGACCTGCGCGATCGCGAGGGCCTTGCCCAGGTGGTCTGCGACCCCGATCGCCCCGAGATGTTCGTGATCGCCGAGAGCCTGCGCAACGAGTTCTGCATCCAGGTCGACGGCCTGGTGCGGCGCCGTCCGCCCGGCACCGAGAATCCCAACCTGCCCAGCGGCGAGATCGAGATCCTCTGCCATCGGCTCGAGGTGCTCAATCCGTCGGTGACGCCGCCATTCCAGCTCGATGACGAGAACCTCTCGGAAACCACGCGGCTGACCCACCGCGTGCTCGACCTGCGACGCCCGCAGATGCAGCAGAACCTCGTGCTTCGCCATCGCGTGACCATGGCGGTGCGTCGCTATCTCGACGCCCTCGGCTTCATCGACATCGAGACGCCGATGCTGACGCGCTCGACTCCCGAGGGCGCGCGCGACTATCTCGTGCCGTCGCGGGTCCACTCGGGCGAGTTCTTCGCGCTGCCGCAGTCGCCGCAGCTGTTCAAGCAGATGCTGATGGTGGCCGGCTTCGATCGCTACTACCAGATCGTCAAGTGCTTTCGCGACGAGGATCTGCGCGCCGATCGCCAGCCCGAGTTCACCCAGATCGACTGCGAAACTTCCTTCCTGAGCGAACTCGAGGTCCGCGCCATCTTCGAGGAAATGATCCGGACCGTGTTCCGCGAGTCGATCGATGTCGCGCTGCCCGGCCAATTCCCGACCATGCCGCATGCCGAGGCGATCCGTCTCTACGGTTCGGACAAGCCCGACCTGCGGGTGAAGCTGCAGTTCACCGACCTGACCGAAGTGATGCGCGACGTCGCGTTCAAGGTCTTCTCGGGCCCGGCCAACGATCCGGGCGGTCGGGTGGTCGGCCTGCGCGTTCCGGGCGGCGCCGAGCTCTCGCGCAGCGAGATCGACGCCTATACCCAGTTCGTCGGGATCTACGGCGCGAAGGGCCTGGCCTGGATCAAGGTCAACGATGCCGGCAAGGGGCGCGAGGGCCTGCAGTCGCCGATCGTCAAGAACCTGCACGATGCGGCCATCGACGCGGTGCTCTCGCGCACCGGCGCGCGCGATGGCGACATCGTGTTCTTCGGTGCCGATTCCGCCCGGGTGGTCAACGACTCGATCGGGGCCCTGCTCAACAAGATCGGCCATTCCGAGTTCGGCCGGCGCACCGGGCTCTTCGAGCCGGGCTGGAAGCCGCTCTGGGTGGTCGATTTCCCGATGTTCGAGCGCGACGAGGAGGCCGGGCGCTGGGTGGCCAACCACCATCCGTTCACCGCACCGAAACCGGGCCACGAGGACCTGCTCGGCACGAATCCGGGCAAATGCCTCGCCCAGGCCTACGATCTCGTGCTCAACGGCTGGGAGATCGGCGGCGGATCGATCCGCATCCATCGCGCCGAAGTCCAGGGCAAGGTGTTCCGGGCGCTGAAGATCGATGCCGAGGAAGCGGCGAACAAGTTCGGCTTCCTGCTCGACGCACTGCAGTACGGGGCGCCTCCGCACGGCGGGATCGCCTTCGGGCTCGACCGCATCGTGACCATGATGGCCGGCGCCGAATCGATTCGCGACGTCATTGCCTTCCCCAAGACGCAGCGTGCGCAGTGCCTGCTCACCCAGGCGCCGTCGCCGGTCGACGAGAAGCAGTTGCGCGAGCTGCATATCCGCCTGCGAACGCCGGCGCCCAGCGCCTGAGCCCGGGCGGGCCGGAGCCAGGGGTGAAGATCCCGGAGTCGGTGCTGGTGGTCGTCCACACGTCGCAGGCGCGAGTCCTGCTACTCGAGCGGGCCGACCATCCCGGCTTCTGGCAGTCGGTGACCGGCAGCCGGGAGCCCGGCGACAGCGACCTGCCCGCGACCTGCCTGCGTGAGCTGGGCGAGGAAACCGGCCTCGGCCCGGCCGACGGGGAACTCACCGACTGGCGGCGGACCAACCGCTATAGGATCTATCCGCACTGGCGATCCCGGTATGCGCCAGGGGTGACGCACAATACCGAGCATGTATTCGGATTCGAACTCGAGCGCGAGCGCGAGATCGTCCTCGCGCCCGACGAGCACACGCGGTATCGCTGGCTCGACTGGCGGGCGGCGGCCGAGCGATGCTTCTCCACCACCAACATCGCCGCGATCCGCGAGGTCCCGGCGCGGCTCGGGCAGGGCCGGGCGTGACTGAGCCCGTCGTCGACGGCATCGAGCACGGCGCCGCGCAGGCTTCGCTCGAACCCATGCCGGCTGCCGATCCCCGCGCCGACGCCGAACCCGCGGCCGGCACGCCGTCGGGCGCCCCGATCAGGAAGCTCAAGCGCCTGCGCGTTGCGACCTACAACATCCACAAGGGTGTGCTGCGCGACGTCTTCGGCCTGCGCCGGGTGCCGGTGATCCACGACCTGCGGGCACGGCTTCACGAGCTCGACGCGGACCTGATCTTCCTGCAGGAGGTGCAGGGGCAGAACTCGCGCCACGCGATCCGCTTCGAGTCCTTCTGGCCCAGCGAACCCCAGGATGTCTTCCTGGCCCGCTCGCCCTCGCTCAAGAACGTGTTCGAAACCGCCTACGGCAACAACGCGAGCTACCTGCACGGCCACCACGGCAACGCCTTGCTGTCGCGCTTCCCGATCCTGCATCGGGAAAATCGCGACGTCTCCGACCATGCGCTGGAAAAGCGCGGGGTCCTGCACTGCATCGTCGATATCGCCGGTCTCGAGACCCACTGCTTCGTCGTCCACCTGGGGCTCTTCGCCCGCAGCCGGGAGCGCCAGGTCGATGCCCTGATCGAGTGGATCGACCGCCTCGTGCCGCCCACGGCGCCGGTGCTGATCGGTGGCGACTTCAATGACTGGCGCGGCAAGCTCTCCGACCGCCTGTGCGAGGCGCTGGGCACCCAGGAGGTGTTCGATGCCTGCCGGCCGCGCCGCACCCAGCAGGTGATGTACTACGTCAGGGACCGGCTCGCCGGGCTCGGGCTCGAGATGGAGCCCGAGACCATGCGCCTGCCCAGGCGGGTGCGGACCGCCCGCACCTATCCGGCGCTGGTGCCCTGGCTGCGCATGGACCGGATCTACCAGCGTGGCTTCGAGGTGCAGGCCGCGCAGGTCCTGGCGGGGCCCGAATGGGCCCGACTGTCGGACCACAGTCCGCTGGTGACCGATCTGGGGTTCCGGAGCTAGCGCATGCGCAGTCCGGATGGCCCGGATGTCGCGCCGGTCTATGCCACCCTGCCGCTCTACGGAAGTCTCAAGACCCGCCTGCAGGACGGCCATGAAGTCATTCTTCTCCAGTCGGGCGATGCCTACTTCGCCGCGCTCGTCGAGGCGATCGAGGCGGCGCACGACACGGTCTTCGTCGAAACCTACATCTTCAACGACGATCCCTCGGGCCGGCGCATCGCGCGTGCCCTGGCCGACGCTGCGGCACGCGGAGTGCGGGTCCACCTGGTGGTCGACGGCTTCGGCACCCGCCGCTTCGACGGCGAGATCGGGGCCTTGCTGGAGAGCTGCCCGGGATCGGTCGAGGTCTTTCGCCCCGAGCGTGATGCGTTGATGTTCGACCGTCGCCGGCTGCGGCGGCTGCATCGCAAGCTCGCGGTGGTCGACTCGCGGCTTGCCTTCATCGGCGGCATCAACCTGCTGGACGACCATGTCGACCCGAACCATGGGTCACTCGATTCGCCACGGCTCGACTTCGCGGTGCAGGTCCGTGGGCCGCTGGTTGCGCATGTCAGCGTCGCAGCGCAACGACTCTGGCACGAGATCAAGCTGGTCAATCGCTCCCTGCACCGGGAGCGTCCCGTGCTGGGTAGCGTGGGCGGCGAGCCCGAACGGGGCGGACGGGGCGCCGGCGGTGCGCTGCAGCAGGCGTGGTCGGAGGCCCGTACCGTCACCAGCGAGGTGACCCCGGTGGGCAGCGTGCGCGCCCAGTTCGCGGTGCGGGACAACTTCCGCCACCGGCGCACGATCGAGCGCTGGTACCTGCGCCGGATCGCCCAGGCGCGGGAGGATGTCCTCATCGCCAATGCCTACTTCCTGCCCGGTACCCGGTTCCGGCGGGCGCTGACCATGGCCGCCCAGCGTGGCGTGCGGGTGCGGCTGCTGCTGCAGGGCCGGGTCGAGTACCGCCTGCAGCACTACGCCACCCAGGCCCTCTACGAGCAGCTGCTGGCGGCCGGTATCGAGATCTACGAATACCGCAGCAGCTTCCTGCACGCGAAGGTGGCGGTGGTCGACCATCACGCCACGGTCGGTTCGTCGAACATCGATCCGCTCTCGCTGCTCCTCGCCCGGGAAGGCAATGTCTTCATCGAGGACGCCGAGTTCGCCGGCGAGTTGCGTGATCGCCTCGACCATGCGATTCGCGACGGCAGCAGCGTGGTCGCGCTCGACGCCTATCGTCGTCGGCCCTGGTACCAGCGCCTGCTGCATTCCGTCGCCTTCGGGCTGCTGAGGTTCGTCGTCTCGCTGAGCGGCGAGCGGTATTGATGCGCTGGTGGTCCGTCCCGCTTGCCATCGCCGGTGTCGTGGCCGCCATGCTGCTGGGGCTGGCGATCGCGCTCGCGGTCGGCTTCGATTGGCGTGATCCCGCCTGGCGCGGACTGCTCGAGCGCGAGCTGGCGCGGACGGCGGGACGTCCCGTCGCCCTGGCGGGGCCGGTTCGCCTGCGGGTCTCGGGCGAGCCGGTGCTGGCGCTCGAGGATGTCCGGATCGGCGCGCCCGCGGATGCATCGAACGAAGCCGCGGGAGGGGGTGGGGACGAGGAACGTGGAGAGGACATTGCGAACACCGAGCTGCGCATCGCCCGGCTCGAGCTGAGGGTCGGGCTGCTGGCGAGCCTGGCGGCGCGCTGGCCGCACATCGAGCATTTCGTGGCCGAGGGCATCGAATGGGCGGGCGCCGTGGTCGAGGATGGCGAGCCCGTCGCCATCCTCGTCGAGCACGCCGAAGGCAGTGCGCACGCAGCGGGTCCGACCGAACTGCAGGCCAGCGGCAGGATCGCGGGCCAGCCCTGGCGGGCCGAGTTGCGGGGCGGGGCGCTGGCCGCGCTGGCCGATGCCGATGCGGACTGGCCGCTGGAGGTGTTCATCGAGGCGATCGGCGCCAGCGTGGGGATCGGCGGGGCGCTGGAAGCCACCGGAGCGCAGGAGGGGCGTGTCCTCGCCGGCGAGTTCGATTTCGGAATCGGCGCGGCCGATCCCCAGGCGTCGGCGCGCCTGCTCGAGGCCGAACTGCCCGGCCTCGGCCCGGGGGCCCTGGCCGGGCACCTGCGCCTGGCGCCGGGCAGGGTCGAGTTGCGCAAGCTGCAGGGCAGCGTCGGCGCCAGCCGCTTCGGTGGCGAGCTCGATATCGTCCCGGGCGCCGATCGGCCCCGGATCGAGGGCCGGATCGGTGCCGCCGTGCTCGACATGCGACCTTTCCTCGGCCAGCGAATCGAAGCGCAGGCCGACGCCGGACCGGATGCCGGATCGTCGCGGACGCTGGTCGAGTGGTACCGTGGGCTCGACGATGCCAGCCTGCCGCTTGGCGGCATGCGGCTTGCCGATGCGCGCATCGCGCTGGCGGTCGATCGATGGATCGGGATGCCGGCCGATGTCGGGGCGGCCAGCGCCGAGATCGTGCTGGCCGACGGACGTCTCGATGCCCCGTTGCGAGCCCATATCGCCGGAGTCGACCTGGCCGGCGAACTGCATGCCAATGCGGATGCCGAGGGCGGGATCCATGCCGATCTCGCGCTCGGCACCGCCGATACGCCGCTCGGCGGCCTGGCCCGCTGGCTGTTCGGGATCGAGGATCTTCGCGGCGCGCTCGGCGGCTTCTCGATGCGGCTCGTCGCCCGGGGCGCCTCGATGCGCGAGATCGTCGACACCACGGAGCTGCGCCTGGTCGTCGCCCGCGGCGGGCTCAGCTACGGTCATGCTCCGGGCCAGCGCCCGGTGGCGTTCGAGCTCGGCAGCCTGGCGATGTCGGGCGGGGCCGGCGAGCCCCTCGCCATCGAGGCCAACGGCAGCCTGCTCGATGAACCGGTGGCATTCAGCCTCCTTACCGATCCGCCGCACCGGATCGTGCGCAGCGGCGCCTCTTCGCTGAGCCTGCGCGCCAGCTCGCGCAGCCTGGAGCTCGTTCTCGACGGACGGGTCGCGGCCGACGCCGTGGGCGCGGCCCGCGATGCCGCCCATCTCACGCTGCAACTCGATGCCGGCGATGCGCGCGACCTCGCCCGGTGGCTGGGCGTCGAGATCGCCGAGGCGATGCCGCTCGCCCTGGCGGCCCGCCTGCGCGGTACGCGCCAGCGCTGGCGGATCGAGCCGCTGGAGGCATCGCTGGGAGTTCATCGCATCGCCGGCACGGTGTCGTACCGGGCACAGGACGAAACGCCGGGCCTGGCGATCAGTCTCGAGGCGCCGCAGGTCGACATCGACGAACTCTCCGGGCTGCTCGCGCGTGCCTCGGAGGATGCGGGTGAACTGTCGCTCGATATCCCGATCCTGCCCGCCCGCCTCGAGCTCGCCGACGTCGACCTCGACTTGCGGATCGGCGAGATCCGCCGCAGTGCCCTGGCGATCCGCGACCTGCGGCTTGCCGCGAGCATCCGGGAGGGCTACATGAGCGCATCGCCGTTGTCACTGGTGGCGCTCGGAGTGCCGCTGGCGGGGGCGCTCGAAATCGACCTGCGCAGCGATGTGCCGGCGATGAACTGGTGGCTGGCCGGCAGCGATGTCGATGCGGGAGGCTTGCTGCGTCGGCTCGGTTTCGGGGAACGCGTCGATGCGGCCTTCGCTTCGCTCAGCATGCATCTGGCGGCGCGCGGCAGCCGGCTCGGCGACCTGCTGGATGCATCGGCGATGACCACCGAGATCGTCGGTGGCCGTGTGGACCTGCTCGATCCGGGCAGCGGCGGTGTCGCCGGTTTCGAGCTCACCACCGGCAGCCTGGTGGCGGCGCCGGGCGAACCGCTGCGCGCCGCCGCTTCGGGCCGCGCCGGCCCGGATCCGGTCGCCATCGCCCTGCAGGCCGCCAGCCTGCGCGAACTGGTCGATGTCGAGCGGCGCATCCCCCTGACGGTAGAGGCCGCACTGGGCGGCGCGCGCATCGCCCTGGCGGGCGACCTCGAGCGGCCCCTGGGGGCGGGCCTGCGGATGGCGATCGACATTGCGGGCGAGCGGATCGACGGCTGGTCGGCGCCGAGCGGCATCGACCTGCCCGGCTGGGGGCCCTATGCGCTGGCCGGTGATCTCGTCATCGACGGATCCGGCTACCGCGTCGAGGATGCCCGTATCTCGGTCGGCAGTTCGAGTGTCCGGGGCGCCGCCCGGCTCGATACCTCCGGTTCGCCGCCCCGGCTGGAACTGCGCTTCGATGCGCCGGTGCTCGACCTGGACGATTTCACCGATGCCGGCTGGTCGCCGTTCGCGGACGAGGAAGCACGGGCGCCGACCGGCGCGGCGGAGACGGCCGATCCATCCGGCGCCGGCGCGACCCTCGCCGAGGTCGGCGAGCAGGCGGCCCGCGCCAGCGATGAGCTGCAGCGCCTGCTCGATCCGGCCACGCTCGCCCGTCTCGATGCCGATGTCGACATCGACATCGAGTCCCTGCGGGCCGGGGATGTCCGTTTCGGCGACGCCCTGCTACGCCTCTCGGTCGCCGGGGGGCGCGCCCGCCTCGATCCGGTCGAGGCAGCGGTCGGCGAGGGCCGGATCCGGCTCGTCCTCGACTATGCGCCGCTCGCCTCTGGCGCGGTCGACACTTCGATCGATCTGTCGCTCGATCGGGTCGACTACAGCCTGATCGCGCATCGGATCGATCCGGATGCCGATGTGGCGGGCGAGATCGATGCCCGGCTCGAGATCCGCGCCCTGACACCGACCCTGTCGCAGGCGATGCGCTACGGCAACGGTACGCTGAGCTTCCAGCTGCGGCCGCGGAGCATGCGCGCCGATGTCTTCGATCTCTGGGCCGGCAACCTGTTCATCGCCCTGGTCACGCAGTTCGATGCGCAGGATGGCAGCACGGTCAATTGCGCGCATGGCGAGTTCGAGCTTGCCGACGGAGTGCTGCACGCGCAGCGCATGCTGATCGACACGACTCGCGTCCGGGTGCTCGGGAAGGGCGAGGTCGACTTCAACGACGCCAGCCTCGCGCTGCGCTTCGATCCCTGGCCCAAGCGCGCGGCGTTCTTCAGCCTGGCGACGCCGATCGAGGTTGCGGGCGGCTTCGACGACTACACGATCGGGCCGCGTCCCGGCGATGTGCTCATGACCGGCCTGCGCCTGCTCAGCTCGGTGGTCTGGGTGCCGGTGATGAAGCTGGCCGGCGCCAGCTCGCCGGCCGATGGTTCCGACGTCTGCGAAGCGTCGTCGGGCGGTGGTGCGCCGGACGACGCAGCGGCGCAATCCGCAGCGGGCGGAGCAGCGTCCGGGCCGCCCCCGTCGTGGTTCCCGTTCAACCCCTCGGTCGACGGGATCGATCCCTACGGCGGTCCGTGAGGCTTAGGTCGCAGGGCCGGCACGGCGCGTCCGCCGGTGGCGCCGCGATGCTAGATTGCCTGCGACAGGAGGAGACCATGCATGATTCCCGCCATCGCGCCGGCCTCGCGCTGTGCCTGGCGCTCGCCGGCTGCGCCACGGCAACGGCGCCGGATACCGGCCCGTCCGCTGGCTTCGGGCTCGATTCCCCGGTGCGTGAACTCGTCGCCTCGGTCTCGCCATCCGGACCCGCCGAGCGCGGGCTGCGCGCCTATGCCTTGCGCATCCAGACCCTCGGCGCCGGCCCGGAAACCCGGGTCGACGTGCTCGGCCGCCAGGCCTGGCGGCCGGGCGGCATCCTGGTCGCGGTCACCGGCAGCCAGGGCGCGGGCGTCTTCGGCATGAGTCGCTCGATCGGTCTCTGTGGCCTGGTGTCCCTGCGCCTCGATGCCACGATCACCGACCAGGCCTGGCTGCCGGGCGATCCCTCCCGTGCCCCGCTCGATGAAGTCGGCTTCACCGACGAGGTCCGTCTCGATCCCCTGACCCGGATGCAGGTCACCCACCTACGGGTCGACGGCCGGCCTTGTTCGCCGCAGCCCGACGCCGGTTTCTCCCTCGTGCTCGAAACCCGCAGCAGCCAGGCCGGCCAGGGCACCGGCGTCGGCACGACGCTGGCCGGCCAGGTGCGCTACGACTGCCGCGCCGGCCCCGGCTTCGAGCCCGCGAGCCGGCTCCATCCGCGCTTGCCGGGCGCCATGCTGCGGGTCGATTGCCGACGCAGTGGCACGGCCGCGCGCAGCGGCGGCCAGCTCGCCTACGCCTGGATCGCCAGCAGCGGCGTCTATCTCCTCACCGAGCATCGCGGCCAGGACATCGCCCAGCACTACGTCTACACCGACGTGGTCCTCGACCCATGAAGGCCCCTGCGCGCGCTCGTCCGCATCCCGAAGGCAGGGGCGCCGCCGCCGACGTCCTCGCGCCGGCACGGCTCCATGGCATCGACTTCACCTCCGCGCCGTCATCGCGCAAGCCGATCGTGGTCGCCACCGGCCGGGCCAGCGGCCCGGGCCTGCGCCTGGAGCGCATCGAGCGCATTCCCGATTTCCCCGGCTTCGATGCCTTTCTCGCCCGGCCCGGCCCATGGCTTGGCGTCTTCGATCTGCCCTTCGGGCTGCCGCGCGAGTTCATCCTTGCCCAGGGCTGGCCCGAGGATTTCGCTGCGGTCGCCGGCATCGTTGCCGCCATGGGCCGGCCCGCCCTGCGCGAGCGCTTCGTCGCCTACTGCAGCCCCCGGCCCGCGGGCCGCAAGTTCGCCCATCGGGCCACCGACCGCCCGGCGGGCTCCAGCCCCTCCATGAAGTGGGTCAATCCGCCGGTGGCCTGGATGTACGAATCCGCGGTGCCCCGACTGCTTGCCGCGGGGCTCAGCATGCCGGCGCTGGCGCCCGGCGATCCCCTGCGGGTCGCGCTCGAAGGCTATCCGGGCCTGCTCGCGCGCAGCTTCGGCAGGCTTCCCTACAAGAGCGACGAACGCTCCCGGCAGCTTGCGGCGCACGCGGACGTGCGCCGCCGCCTCGTCGACGCCCTTCGCCAGGGCGGGCTGCGGCTCGGTGTCGCCGTCGAAATGGACGACCGACAGGCCGATGCCATGGTCGCCGAGCCTTCGGCCGACGCGCTCGATGCCGCGCTCTGCCTCAGCGCCGCCGGCTGGGCCTGGCGGCGGCGCTCGCGCCGCTTCGGCCTGCCCGCCGATGTCGATCCTCTTGAAGGCTGGATCGTCGGCGCCGAACCCCCTCCCTGACGGCGCCGCCGTCCTAGTAGGATTTCGGCAGGCCGAGCACCCGCTCGGCAATGAACGACAGCACCAGTTGCGGGCTGATCGGCGCGATCCGCGGAATCATCACTTCGCGCAGGTAGCGCTCGACGTGGTACTCCTTGGCGTAGCCGAAGCCGCCATGGGTCATGACGGCCTGCTGGCAGGCGTTGAAGCCGGCTTCGCCGGCAAGCCACTTGGCGGCGTTGGCCGAAGCCCCGCAAGGCAGGCCCTGGTCGTACTCCCAGGCGGCCTTCATGGTCATCAGCCAGGCCGCCTCCAGCTCGATCCAGTTCTGCGCCAGCGGATGGGCGATCGCCTGGTTCTGGCCGATGGGGCGGTTGAAGACCACCCGCTCGCGCGCATAGTTGGCGGCGCGACGCAGCGCCGCCTGGCCCAGGCCGACCGCCTCGGAGGCGATCAGGACGCGCTCGGGATTCATGCCGTGCAGGATGTACTCGAAGCCGCGTCCTTCCTCGCCGATCCGGTCCTCGACCGGAATCTCGAGTCCGTCGATGAACAGTTCGTTCGAGTCGATCGCCTTGCGGCCCATCTTCTCGATCTCGGTGACCCGGATGCGGGAGCGATCGAGCGCGGTATAGAACAGGCTGAGCCCCTGGGTCGGCTTCTTCACTTCCTCCAGGTCGGTGGTCCGGGCGAGTAGCAGCATCCGGTCGGCGACCTGGGCGGTCGAGATCCAGACCTTCTGGCCATTGACCACATAGCGATCGCCCTTGCGGACCGCCCGGGTCTTCAGCTGGGTGGTGTTGAGCCCGGTGTTCGGCTCGGTCACGGCAAAGCAGGACTTCTCGCTGCCGTTGGCGATCGGCGGCAGCATGCGGCGCTTCTGTTCCTCGTTGCCGAAGACCACCACCGGATTGAGTCCGAAGATGTTCATGTGCACGGCCGATGCGGCCGACATGCCGCCGCCGGAAGTGGCCAGCGTGTGGGCGAGCACGGCGGCCTCCTGGATTCCGAGCCCGGAGCCGCCGTATTCCTCCGGCATGCAGATGCCGAGCCAGCCGGCATCGGCCAGCGCCCGATGGAACTCGACCGGATAGCCGCCGACGCGATCGCGTTCCAGCCAGTAGGCGTCATCGAAGGGCTCGCAAAGTCGGCCGACCGAATCGGCGATCGCCTGCTGGTCGCGGGTCAGGGCAAATTCCATTTTTCGCGTGTCTCCATCTGAAGCTCCCTGCGCGCAGGAAGATGTCGGGAACGGCGCTCCGGACTCGGGAAGCCCAGCCCGCGCACGCCGACGAACCGGAATTGTCCGCCAAATCCGATGGTGCTCGCCAGCGTTGCGAGGCCAGCGGCGGCGATCCCCGGCCGGTGCGGGCCGGATCCTTGCTCCCGGCTGCGTTGTGAATTGCAAACGCCAGGCTTGCGGGGGCGGGTTCTTGCCGGAAGAATCGATTTCGGTGGCCACCACGGCAGGTCGCGATCCCCGGCCGACACATCGAAGCAAGGGGGCGAAAGGACTGGATGATCGACCTTCACGGACACTATCTTCCCTGGATGGGCGACGGCGCCAGCGGCCTCGACGAGGCGCTGTCGATGGTGCGCATGGCCGAGGCCGACGGGGTGCGGCTGGTCGTGCCGACCCCGACCATCGATCCCCGTCGTGCGCCCCCGCGGCGCGACGACCTGGAAAGGAAGTTCGCGGCCTTCGCGCAGCTCGTGCAGCGACGCGGCATCGGCCTGCGCCTGCGGCTGGGGGCCGAACTGGTCCACGGCCCGGGCGCCATCGACGCGATCGACCGCAACGAGGTGCCCTTTCTCGGCGAATGGGAAGGCCGCCCGGTGGTGCTCATGCGCTGGGCGGAGGACTTCATTCCGATCGGCGCGATCAGCGCCACCCAGGAAATGGCCGCGCGCGGCCTGCTGCCGATGCTCGCCCATCCCGAGCGGAATCCCGGCGTGGCGCGCGCGCCGTCCGCCCTCGAACTGTTCCTCCGCGACGGCTGCCTGGTGCAGGTCGATGCCGGCTCGGTGCTCGGCTGGCATGGCCCGGAGGTGCGCGACACGGCGTTTCGCCTGATCGAGGCCGGCATGGTCACCGTGCTCGCGAGCGGGGCGGCCGATACCGACACCCGCCCGCCGATGCTGCGCGCCGCGCGCGATGTCGTCGCCCAGCGCTTCGGCGAGGAGACCGCCCTGCGCCTGACCGAACTGAATCCCTCGCTGGTCCTTGCCGCGGATCTCGCGCACGA
>Ga0172382_10010093_pt1 | contig 12741 bp, 11 predicted proteins | sample Leawel138RmetaG_FD_122245 | JGI IMG/M metagenome (GOLD analysis project Ga0172382, IMG submission 122245) | Leachate microbial communities from a municipal landfill in Southern Ontario, Canada - Leachate well 138R metaG | ecosystem: Engineered > Solid waste > Landfill > Unclassified | place...
CCTGCTTGGTCGCAGGACTCTCCACGTCGATGCGCCGGCCATCCACCGCATCAACCCACTGCCCGCCTATCAGCTGCTGCACCGGACCCAGCAACACCGTCTCGTTCGCCGCACTTCGATTCGTCATTTCAGTACTCCATCAGTATTCAAACCGCCCGCAACATCAAGGCCGTCAGAGCCGCCTTTCAGATCGATCAGGCCCGCCTGTGTCCGGCAACCGCCCCCCGCTGCGCCTCGGCGCGCTTGCGGGCGAATCCGATCAGACTGCCGACGATGCCGTTGGGCATCAGGAACATGCACGCGATCAGGATGCCACCGTAGACCGCGCCGGCCAGCGCCTGGCCCAGGTCGGAGGCAAACGAGGGCACGAACTGCAGGAACAGTCCGGCCACCAGCGCGCCCCAGATCGTGCCGAGCCCGCCCACCACGATCGCCGCAAGGAAACCGATCGACAGCATCAGCGTGAACGAATCAGGGCCGATGAAACCGACCATGTAGGCCTGCATCGCGCCGCCCACGCCGGCCAGCATCGAGCCGACGCCGAAGATCAGGACCTTGTGGAAATCGACGTTCACGCCCATCGACGAGGCTGCCAGCGGGCCTTCGCGCACCGCTGCCAGCGCCCGGCCGGTGCTGCCGCCGACGAAGTTCCTGACCAATACGAAGGCGGCGATCGCGAACGCCATCACCATGTAGTAGACCCAGGCATCGCCACTCAAGCTGAACCACGACGGCGGTTGCGGAGGGTCGAACAGCAGCCCGGCTGCGCCACCGGTGTAGTCCTTGAAATGCTTGATCAGCGGCGCCACCGACACCGCCAGGACCAGCGTGATCAGCGCCAGGTACAGACCTCTGAGTCGCTGTGCCGGAAAGCCCGCGAGCAGGCCGACACAAAAGCTCACCAGGCCGGCGATCAGGGCGGCGGCCACGTAGCTGGTGCCCAGCGTGGTCAGGGCCAGCACCGCGACGTACGAGCCGAGCGCAAAGAATGCGTTGTGCCCGAGCGAGATCAGTCCGACGTAGCCGGTGATCAGATTCAGCCCCAGCGCCGCGATCGCGAACGCCATCACACCGGTGAACTGGTAGACCCAGAACGGGGGCAACACCAGCGGCCCGACGGCCATTGCGACCAGCAGCGCGGTGAAGAACAGCGCCGCCAGCTTGCTGTAACCGGCCATCTGCAGCGCCGGTTGCTGGCCGTGCGCCGTGATGCCTTTCCGAATCGATTTCGCGTTCATACACGAGCCACCACGGTGCTGCCGAAGAGGCCTTCGGGCTTGACGATGAGAACTGCCACGATGAGCAAGAGCGGGACGACGATCTGCAGATCCGCCCCCAGCCAGGGCAGGTAGGCCATCGACATCGCCTGCGAAACCCCGACGACCACGCCGCCGACGACTGCGCCGCGATAACTCGACAGTCCGCCGACCACCGCCGCGGCGAAGGCGTAGACGATGATGATGCCCATCATGTTCGGATCGAGCGTCAGCCGTGGCGCGACCAGCACGCCGGACAGGGCACCGAGCGCGGCCGCCATGCCCCAGCCGATCGCCATCATCGCGATGAACGGAATGCCGACCAGCTTGGCCGAGACCGGGTTCGAGGCAGCCGCCCGCAATGCCATGCCGATCCGGGTCTTCTGGAACAGCACGAACATCCCGACTGCGACCAGCAGCAGCATGAGTATCCCGCCGACCAGTTCGTATGAGACCCGCACCCCGCCCGCGTCGACCAGCAACCGGTCCGGGAAGGGGCTCACCATCGCCTTTTGCAGGAAGCCCCAGATCGCCCCGCTGGCACTGTTGAAGGCCAGGAACAGTCCGAGCGTGACGATGATGATCGTCAGCTCATCCTTGTACTGCACCGGCCGCACGATGACCAGGTAGGCCACCACCCCGATCACGACCGACACCGCCATCGCGATCAGGACGGCCCAGCCGAGGGGAATTCCCAGGTCGGTGGCCTGCCAGGCCAGATAGGCCGAGAAGGTCGCCATCTCGCCCTGGGCGAAGTTGGCGATGTTGGTCGTGCGGTAGATCAGCACGAGCGCGAGACCGAGCGAGGCGTAGATCACCGCGTCGCCCAGTCCGTTGAGAATCTGCTGGAGGAGATAGGCCATGGTCAGTTCCCCAGATAGGCGGCGCGAACGCTGTCCTGCGACGCGACCTCGGCAGCCGGACCCGACACCACGATCGAACCGGTTTCGAGCACATAGGCGTGATCGGCGATCTGGAGGGCGAGGTTGGCGTTCTGCTCGACGATCAGCATCGCGGTGCCCAGCTCGCCATTGATCCGGCGCAGCGCCTCGAACAGGGTGTCGATGATCACCGGCGCCAGGCCCAGCGAAGGCTCGTCGAGCAGCATCACCCGGGGCTTGAGCATCAGCGCCCGACCCACCGACAGCATCTGCTGCTCGCCGCCGCTCAGGCTGCCGGCCTTCTGCCGGTAGCGCTCGCGCAGTCGCGGAAACAGGGCGTAGATCTGCTCGATGTCGGCGAGGATCCCGGCCTTGTCCTTGCGCCTGAAGGCGCCGACTTTCAGGTTCTCCTCGACCGTCAGGTCGGTGAAGGTGCCACGCCCCTCGACGCCGTGGGCAACGCCCAGCCGGGCGATCTGGTCCGGACTGTTGCCGCCCAGTTCGCGCCCGTCGAGCTTGATGCTGCCGGTGAACTTCACCATCCCGCTGATCGCCCGCAGCGTCGTGGTCTTGCCGGCGCCATTGGCGCCGAGCAGCACCGCCACGCTGCCCTCCTCGACCGCCAGGGAGATGCCGTGCAGGACCGGAATCCGGCCATAGCCGGCACTCAGATCGCTTATCTCAAGAACCTTCACTGCTCTTCCCCAGATAGGCCTCGATCACGCGCGGATTCGACTTGACCTCGGCAGGCGAGCCCGCGGCGATCATGTTCCCGAAGTCCAGCACGATGATGTCGTCGGAAATGTTCATCACCATTCCCATGTGATGCTCGACCAGCAGCACGGTCAGGGCGAACTCGTCCTTGAGCATCTTCAGGGTCGCCGACAGCTCGTCGACCTCCGAGTGCGACAGGCCGCCGGCCGGCTCGTCGAGCATCAGGAAGCGCGGCCGGCAGGCCAGCGCCCGCGCCAGCTCGATCTTCTTGAGCGTCGGATAGGGCAGGCTGTCGACCCGCTCGTCACGCAGGTGGTCGAGCTCGAGGCGCTCCAGCAACTCGTCGGCCGTCTTCTCCAGCTTGCGCTCCTCGTCGCGCCACGACACCGGCACGAAGGGCGCCTTCAGAAAGCCGGTGCGCCCATGGTGATGACCGCCGAGCATGACGTTCTCGATCACCGACAGCGAACGCATCAGCGCCAGGTTCTGGAAAGTCCGGGCGATGCCCAGCGGCGCGATGTCCTTCGCCTTCAGCGGGGTGATGTCCTGTCCTTCATAGAGCACGCGCCCGGAAGACGGGTTGTAGAGTCGGCTCACGCAGTTGAACAGACTCGTCTTGCCTGCACCGTTGGGGCCGATCAGGCCGCAGATGATCCCCTGCCTGACCGAGAAGGAAAGTTCGTTGAGCGCGATGATGCCGCCGAAGCGCAGCGACAGGTTCTCGACAGCCAGAATCGATCCGGCCGGGGACACCGGCGGGCTTGCCGCCGCCTGTCCCGGGTTTGCTGGAGTGTTCATTCGTCCATCCGTCTGGAAGCCGCTGATGCCGCAGGCGCAAGCGCATCAGTGCGCGCAGCGCCCGGACCGGCCCGGCCCGCCAGGGGCCGGGCAACGGATCTCACGAATTGATGCGCCGATCGATCTGATCGGCAAGCACCGTCATGTCGGCACCGGCCGGCGCCGCGGCGAGGCCCTTGGCCCATACTTCGGCGGCCTGCCTGGCCAGGACCGTATCGGCGCCCAGCGAGTCGATCAGCGACATCGCGACACGCACGTCCTTTTCCATCAGCTGGGCCGTGAAGCCGAAGTCGAAGGTCTTCTGCAGCACGTGCTTCCAGACGGCCTTGGTCTGGAAGCTCGAGCCGCTCGACGCATCGATCACTTCGAGCATGACCTGCGGGTCCAGACCGAACTTGCGGCCCACCGCGAAGACCTCGCCGGTGGCCACCAGCGTGGTCGCCGCCAGCAGGTTGTTCAGCGCCTTCATCGCGTGGCCTGCGCCCGTCTTGCCGACGTGGACCACCTTGGCCCCCATCGTCTCGAGAACCGGACGCGCCCGCTCGAAATCGGCGTCGCTGCCACCGGCCATGATCGCCAGCTTCCCGGATTCGGCGCCGCCGATCCCGCCCGACACCGGTGCGTCGATGTAGGCGATTCCCTTGCCGGCAGCCAGTTCGGCATTGGCGACCGTGCTGGTCGGCTCCGACGAACTCATGTCGATGACCAGCGCGCCCGAGGACAGGATGTCCAGCAGGCCCTTGCCGCCGTCACCGCGCACCAGCTTGTCGATGATTGCGCTGGTCGGCAGCATCAGGACGACCACGTCGGCCCCTGCCATCTCCGAAATGTCCGTGACCGCACGCCCCGAGACGGCTGCCGCGGCTTCCCCGGCGCGCTTCGAGTCGGTGTCGTAAACGATCATCTGATCGACGATCGCGCTGACGTTGCGGATCATCCGGCTACCCATGGCGCCCACGCCGATGAATCCCAGCGTGGCGACCTTCCCGTTCTTACTCCCCACTATTCTTCTCCAGTCAGGCAACAGAAACGACAACATGGACACCGCTGCCGCACAACGCACCCGGCACCCCTCGCGGCAGCCCGTCTGCGCCCGACAGCCCGCCCCGACCGGGGCGCGAACCGGGAGGCGCATAGCGCCTCCCGGTCAGCCGACACGTGTCGGCGTTTGCGCTTGCTTTGCGCTTACTTCTTGCGCGCCACGTAAACCGGCGTCTTTCCTTCGTAGTTGATCACGCCACCGACCGGCACGAAGGTCTTGCCGTCGAACTGGGCGATCTGCAGCGACTCGATCGGGTAGCCGTCCTCGGCACCGTTGGTGTTGAGCGTGATGCCGTCGAGCATCAGCGGCAGCTTCACGTTCTGCATGCTGCGCGCCGCCTTCATGAAGGCCTCGCGGGTCGGCTCGGCCGCCTGCTCCAGCACATGCTTGGCAGCATGACAGGCATACCAGCCGGCCGCGGCGTTCTGGTCGGCCGGGTTCAGGTTGCTGCCGTACTGCTTGATCTTCTGGGCGAACAGCTGGACGTCGTCATCATTGGTGTACTGTGGGTTCGTATAGTCCTTGAGCCACAGGCCGCTGTAGACACCCTTGGAGATGTCGAGGCCGGCCGGCTCCAGCACGCCGCCGATGCTCGAACCGACACCCCAGGCCAGGTGGACCGGCTTCCAGCCGATCGCGTTCATCTGGCGAAGGGCCTGGACCACGAACTTCGGCGTGGTCGCATCGACGAACAGATCCGCACCCGAGGCAGCCAGCCGGCTGATCCTGGCGTTGATCGTTGCCTCGCTGTAGGTGTGCTCCTCATGGATGACCAGGTTCAGGCCGAGATCCTTGGCGATCGTCACGAAGGCGTCGGCGAAGAACGGGCCACCGCTGTCGTCGTTGAGCAGCGCGATCTTGGCATTGGGGAACTGCTGCTTGATGAAGTTCGCGTAGAGCGCCGCTTCGGTGTTGTACGACAGCCAGCCCAGCATCGTCCACGGATACTGCTCGACTTCGGCCTTGGCACCGAACATCGGACCGCCGGTACCGATGAAGACCTGCGGAATCTTCTGGTCGTTGTAGTACTTGCGCACGCCGAGGTTGGCGCCGGTGCCGACGTTGCCGACCACCGCGAAGACGCCGGCCTGGGTCACCAGCCGCCGGGCGTTCTGCAGGGCGCGGGCCGGCTCCATCGCGTCGTCATACATCTCGACACGGATCTTGCGGGTCTTGCCGTCCTTCATCTTGACGCCGCCCAGGTCGGCATTCACGTAGTCGAAGCACGCCTTCATGCTGAGCGAGATCGCGCCATAGCCGGCATTGGGGCCGGACAGTGCCGCAGACACTCCGAACACGACTTCGTTGTCGTTGATGCCGGTTTCGGCGTGCCCGCTGGCGGCGAACGAAACGGCAGCGGCCATGACGGCCATCTTCAAGAATCTTCCAGCCTGCGCTCGACGGTGCATGATCGTCTCCTGTTGGGTATCTGGATGTGTACGGATGCGTACGAATTAACTGAAACAGCGCTGCGCGGCAACGGGCGACGCCTGCTTGGCACAGCATCTGTATTTTTAGAGTCTATCATTAAATATACAAACCGCCTCTGAAAACATGCAGAAGGCTTGAACATGAGCAAAACACTGCTGTTTTGTGTCCCGTCGCGTTCACTTTGGATATCATCCCCGACTCGCAGCCCACAACCGCACTACACAGGGTCGGTAAAGGCCAGCAGATAACCGCACCTTGCCACGATAGCGGGCTGCCCGCTAGTGCCCACGCGCTGATCGCCCACGAGACCAGAACGATGACGAGCCCCTCGATTTCCCGCACCGAAAGGATGGTCGCGACCCGGGACGGCGCGATCGGCTGGATCGTGTTCAACAATCCGGCCCGCCGCAATGCAGTGTCGATCGAGATGTGGGAAGCGCTGGCCGAAATCGTCGACGACTACGCCCGCGATGACGCGATCCGCGTGATCGTCGCGCGCGGTGCGGGCGGCAAGGCCTTCGTGTCGGGGGCCGACATTTCCGAGTTCGAGCAAAAGCGCTCGACTCCCGAGAGCACCGAGGCCTATCGTCGGATTTCCGAGCGCGGCGAGTCGGCCCTGCGCCTGGTCGGCAAACCGACGATCGCGATGATCGAAGGCTTCTGCGTGGGCGGCGGGGTCTCGCTGGCACTGTCCTGCGACCTGCGCATCGCGGCCCGCAGCGCCCGCTTCAGCGTTCCCGCGGCCCGTCTGGGCCTGGGCTACGAACTACCCGGCGTGCGCAAGCTGGTGCAGACCGTCGGCCCGGCATTCGCCAAGGAGATCTTCTACACAGCGCGCCTGTTCAGCGCCGACGAAGCCCTGCAGATGGGGCTGGTCAACCGCATGGTCCCCGACGAGGAATTGCAGACCCATGTCGTCGACTATGCGAACATGATTGCTGCCAACGCTCCCCTCACGGTGGCGTCGGTCAAGACGCTCGTCGGCGAGGCGCTCAAGGATATTGACGAACGCGACGAAGCGCTGTGCGACCAGGTCGTCGACCAGTGCTTCAACAGCGAGGACTATATCGAAGGCCGGCGCGCCTTCATGGAGAAACGCGAACCGGCGTTCCGCGGCCGCTGACCGGCCTGGACGCAAAGCGCGACCGGAGCAGCCCGGCCGGTCGCGTTGCAGTCAACATGGGCATACATGTACGACGACATACGACGGCAACACAGCCGCGGCGTCGTCCGAGTCGACACTACAGGAGGCAGTATCCGATGAACCTGAAAATCCGTACCGTCCTTGCTGCGACATTCGCCGCCGCCGGTCTGTCCATGGCAGGCGCCGCCAGCGCGCAGATGGCCGACTGGGAAGCCAAGCTCTATGAAGCCGCCAAGCAGGAGAAGGAATTCACCGTCTACACGTCGCACTACAACACCGAGGAGGCTGCCGCACTGTGCTCGGCCTTCGAACAGAAGTATTCCGGTGTGAAGTGCAATTTCGTGCGCACCACCGCGCAGGTCGCCTTCCAGCGCCTGCAGCAGGACCTGAAAGCCAGGCGGCCGGTGGCCTCGGTATTCAGCAGCACCGACGTGAGCCACTATCCGGCCCTGCGCAAGATGGGTGCGCTGCTGCAGTACAAGCCGCACAACTTCGACAACATGGTCGATTCGCTGAAGGAGTACAGCGACCCCGAGTTCTACTCGGTGACGACTTCCGCGGCGCTGATGCTGATCACCTACAACACCGATCTGGTCAAGGAAGCGGATGCACCGAAGAACTGGCCCGACCTGCTCGATCCGAAATGGAAGGACAAGGTCTCGATCGGCCACCCGGCTTTCAGCGGCTACGTCGGCACCTGGGTGGTACTGATGCGCAAGCTGTACGGCTGGGAGTACTTCGAGAAGCTCGAGAAGAACAACCCGCAGATCGGCCGCTCGGTGAACGATACGGTGACCATGCTCAACGCCAAGGAGCGCTGGGTCGCCGCCGGCCCCGAGAACATGACCATGCTCAGCCGTGACAAGGGCAACCCGCTCGGCGTCATCTACCCGACCGACGGCGCGCTGCTGATGGTCTCGCCCAGTTCGGTGATGGCCAACGCTCCGTCGCCCAACGCCGCCAAGCTGTACATCGAGTTCATGCTCGACCGCGAGGCTGCGCTGACCCAGGTGAAGAGCCATTCGCTGGCGGTCATCAAGGGCATCCCGGTCGGCGAGGGCAAGAAACCGATCGAGCAGATCAAGGTCGCCCGTCCGAGCGCTGAAGAAATCGCCAAGGGCATCCCCGAGGTCAAGGAACAGTTCCGCGACACCTTCGGGATCTGATCCGGAGCCGCCCGGCGGCCGCATCCTGACCGATGCGGCCGCCCCGCCGCCGTGCCCGCCCGTCGTCGCACCGCGGCGGTGCTCGCCAAGACCGTCAGAGAACCGCTGCCATGACTGCCCCTGCTCCACTGGCCCCCGCAAGTGGCCACCCCGCTTCGCTCGGCAATCGCCTGCGCTACATCGACCGCTCGTACTGGGTCTGGATTCTCGCGATCGTCGTCCTGCTGATCCTCGTCGCCAATCCGCTGATACGTCTGCTGCTGGTCAGCTTCCAGGATGCCGACGGCGCGTTCACGCTGTCCAACTATGTGACCGCCTACGGGCGCTCGCGGCACATCGACGCGCTGCTCAATTCACTGACCCTCGGCATATCGGCCGCCACCCTGTGCCTGATCTTCGGCGTGCCGATGGCCTGGGCGCTGTCGCGCACCGACATGCCGTTCAAGGGCCTGATCTGGGTGGCAATCCTCGGCACCTTCATCATCCCGCCCTACCTCGGCGCGGTCGGCTGGATCCTGCTCGCCGGGCCGAATGCCGGCTGGCTGAACCGGGCATTCATGGCACTCACGGGAGCCGATTCCGGGCCGTTCAACATCTACAGCATGCCCGGGCTGGTACTGGTGGTGGCCTGTTACAGTTTTCCGTACGTCTTCGTCTTCACCAAGTCGGCACTCGACCTGATTTCCTCCGAGATGGAAGACGCGGCCAACATCCTCGGCGCCGGCAACCTGCGCACGACGCTGTCGATCACGCTGCCGCTCGCCCTGCCAGCCATCATTGGCGCCTTCATCCTGGTCTTTCTCGAAGCGATCGCCCTGTTCGGCTCGCCCGCTCTGCTGGCCCTGCCCGGCCGCTTCCACGTCGTGACGACGCAGCTGTGGCAGTTCTTCGAGTTCCCGCCCCAGGTCGGGGTGGCCGCCGCCTACGCGATGCCCCTGCTCGGCGTGACCATCCTGCTGTTCTGGCTGCAGCGCCGGATCATCAGCCGCAAGGGCTACGTCTCGCTGACCGGAAAGGGCGGCGAGCGCCGGCCGGTGGCGCTGGGCAAGTGGCGCTGGCCGATGCTGGGCTTCTGCCTGTCGGTGTGCACGCTGTCCTTCTTCATGCCGATGACCGTGATCCTGCAGGCGGCCACCGCCAAGGCCTGGGGGCGCGGCTTCTCGCTGGACAACTTCACGCTGAGCAACCTGCACTTCACGATCTTCGAGAACAACCTGACCCGCGACGCGACGATCAACACCTTCACCTACGCGGGCGGCGCCTCGTTGATCGCGATCGTGCTGTCGCTGTGCATCGCCTACGCGGTCAACCGCAACCTGGTCGGCCGCAAGCTGGGCACCACGCTGTCCTTCCTGACCATGGCACCGTTCGTGATTCCCGGCATCGTGCTGGCCATCGGCTTCTACGCGGCCTACGCAAACCCGCCGTTCTCACTGTACGGCACCGCCTGGATCCTGATCCTGGCCTTCGCGACCCGCTTCCTGCCGATCGCCTACACCAACAGCAACTCGGCGATACGCAGCATCAACCCCGAGCTGGAAGATGCCGTGCGCATCCTCGGCGGCACCCGCTTCACCGCGATCCGGCGGGTCGTGATGCCGCTGCTCAAGCGCAGCCTGGCCGGCGCCTTCATCCTGGTGTTCATCCCGGCCACCCGCGAACTGAGCGCCGCGATCTTCCTGTACTCGATCGACACGCAGGTGCTGTCGGTGCTGCTGTTCGACAAGAGCGACGAGGGCAACTTCGAGATGCTCGCCTCGATCGGCCTGATCCTCGTCTTCATCACCATCACGTTGATCCTGATCGGCTTCCGGCTGATGGGTCGCGACTTCATGCTCAGGAGAAACTAGGCATGAGCAAGCTCGTACTTCGCAACATCAGCCGTGCCTTCGGCGACTACGTCGCCGTCAACAACCTGAACCTGACCATCGAGGAAGGCGAACTCGTCTCGCTGCTCGGGCCATCGGGTTGCGGCAAGACCACCACGCTGCGGATGATGGCCGGCTTCCTGGCGCCCACCGGCGGCACCATGGAAGTCAACGGCCGCATCGTGTCCTCGCCCGAGAACACGCTGCCGCCGGAACGGCGGAACATGTCGATGATCTTCCAGAGCTATGCGATCTGGCCGAACATGACGGTGGCCGAGAACGTCGGCTTCGGCCTGAAGATCCGCAAGATCGAGTCCTCGGAGATCAAGCGCCGGGTCGACCAGATCCTCGACATCGTTCAGTTGCGCGCGCTGGCCGACCGCTATCCGGCCGAGCTAAGCGGCGGCCAGCAGCAGCGTGTGTCACTGGCCCGCTCCATCGTCGTGCAACCCGACGTGCTGCTGCTCGACGAGCCGCTGTCCAACCTCGACGCCAACCTGCGCGAGGAGATGCGCTTCGAGATCCGCCGGCTGCACGACGAGTTCAACATCACGATGGTCTACGTCACCCACGACCAGGCCGAAGCGATGGTCACTTCCGACCGGATCGCCGTGATGAACAAGGGCCGCATCGAACAGATCGACAAGCCCTTCGAGTTGTACTGCAAGCCGCGCACCGCCTTCGTCGCCAGCTTCATCGGCCGCACCAACTTCCTGGCCGGCCGGCTCCAGGGCGAGCAGGTCGACTTCAACGGATTCGCCCTGCCCAGCCGGGTCCTGGGCGACGAACTGCCCGACCAGATCAAGGTCTCGGTGCGCCCGCAGTCGATCCACCTGCACCGCGACACCCCCCCTCCGGCCGACGATCGCTTCTGCTTTCCGGCCATCGTCGAACAGCGCGCCTACCTCGGCGAAACCTGGGACTACCAGATCCGCATCGACGGCGTCGACGAGCCCCTGCGGGTCACCGCGCGTCCGCAGGAAGTGTTCGACGTCCGCCAGCCGGTGATCGCCGAAATCGACGCGACCCAGGTCACGGTGATCGCCGAGGATTGAACCCACCAGGGCCCTGGCCGGCCCGCAACTTTCAAGAGGAACAACATGTCTCTCCCGCTCGAAGGCGTTCGTGTCGTCGATCTGACCAGCGTCATGGCCGGGCCCTACTGTGCAATGGTGCTCGGCGACCTCGGTGCCGACGTCGTCAAGGTCGAAAGTTTCGAAGGCGACACCTCGCGCCACTTCGACCCCAAGATCAACGGCGAGTCGTACTGTTTCGCAGTGCTCAACCGCAACAAGCGCAGCGTCGCGCTCGACCTGAAGGATGCGCAGGGCAAGGAAGCTTTCATGAAGCTGGCCGGCACTGCCGACATCATTCTCGAGAATTTCCGGCCCGGCGTCGTCAAGCGGCTCGGCATCGACCACGAGACCCTGTCGAAGACCAACCCCGGCCTCGTCTACGCATCGATGTCGGGCTTCGGCCAGACCGGCCCGTACGGCCGGCGCGGCGGCTACGACATCATCGCGCAAGGGATGTCGGGCATCATGATGATGACCGGCTATCCGGGCGGGCGTCCGGCCAAGGTCGGCATCGCGATGAACGACATCTCCAGCGGCGTCACCGCGCTCTACGGGATCCTGGGTGCCTACATCGGCAGGCTGCGCACCGGCAAGGGCCAGTACCTCGAAACCTCGCTGCTCGAAGCCGGCCTGGCCTGGAGCATCTGGGAGTTCGGCGCCTGGGCCGGCGCGGGCGAGATCCCCACGCCCACCGGCACCCGCCATCGCCGTACGGCCCCTTACCAGGCCTACCGCACCCAGGATGGCTACGCGACCGTGGGCGCCGGCAACGACAAGCTCTGGCAGGCGTTCTGCAATCAGGTCTGCAACAAGCCCGAGTGGCTGACCGATCCGCGCTACGCGCAAGCCGCCAGCCGGCTGGAGAACGCCGACGATCTCGAGCGCGACATCGAAGAGGTGTTCGCCACGGCCCCCACCGCGCACTGGGTCGCCCGGATGGATGAAGCCGGTGTGCCCGGCGGCCCGGTCTACAGCTTCGAGGAGACGCTGGCCGACCCGCAGGTGGCGGCGCGCAAGATGGTCGTCGAGATGGACCATCCCCGCATCGGCCGGATGAAGACGCTCGGCCTGCCGATCAAGTCGACCGGCGAGCTCACCGAGATTCGCCGGCCGGCGCCGCTGCTCGGCCAGCACACCGAAGAGGTACTGGCCGAGATCGGCTACGAGCGCGCCCGGATCGACGCGATGCTGGAGGCCGGCGCGGTCTACACGGACCGGGTCACAGCCTGATATCCGTTCGCATTCGAACGGCAGGGGCGGCCAAGGTGCGGGGGGCTTCGCCTGGCCGGCGCCGGGTGCTTGGCCCCGCTGCGCGGGGCTGCCCTCGGTGCTCGGGTTCCTGGCTGCGCGGCGTAACTCGCTGCG
>Ga0172382_10010094_pt1 | contig 12741 bp, 11 predicted proteins | sample Leawel138RmetaG_FD_122245 | JGI IMG/M metagenome (GOLD analysis project Ga0172382, IMG submission 122245) | Leachate microbial communities from a municipal landfill in Southern Ontario, Canada - Leachate well 138R metaG | ecosystem: Engineered > Solid waste > Landfill > Unclassified | place...
CCAATTTTTCTTGGCTATTAGGATCCCTTATTATAACAGGAACTTTATCAATATTTACTTTTTGACAAGCTCTTAATCTTCTTTCTCCAGCAATAAGCTCATACACGTCTTTTTCGATTTTTGTGACAATTATTGGCTGTAAGACGCCATATTTTTTAATAGATTCTGCCAAACTATTTAATTCATCTTCCTTAAAAAATGCCCTTGGCTGATAAGGGTTTTGCCTTATCTTATTTGTTTCAATCCAAAAAACACTTTCTTTTTTAGAAGGACCATCGTCATAATTTTGTTTACCTTTTTTTGGTATTAAAGATTCTAAACCTTTACTCATAATTTTTTAATAAATTCTTCTGCAAGCTCTCTAAAAGCATTTACTGCTTTTGAGTTTGGAGCATGCCTTAAAACTGTTCTTCCATATTTTGGAGATTCTGCCAGCGCAGTAGCTCTTGGAATTATTGCATCAAAAACATAATCTTCAAAATTTCTTCTTAATTCTTTTTCAACATCTCGACTCACTTTATTTCTCCTTGAATACATTGTTAGTACTGCACCTATAACATTAAGATTGCTTTCTAAATTTTCATTTATTAATTTAATATTTGATAATAATTGCCCGAGTCCCTCAACAGATAAATATTCAGCCTGCACAGGGATTAAAACATCGTCCGCGGCAACGAGCGCATTTAATGTAGGAAGTCCAAGAGAAGGGGGGCAATCAATAAAAACTAAATCGTAATTATTCTTGACCGAATCAATAACTTTTTTCAGTCTATATTCTCTATCTTTCATATTAACCAAATCAATTGCTGCGCCTGCAAGATCGTGAGAAGTTGGGAGTATGTCGTAGCCTAAAAATACAGTTCTCTTAATTACTTCTTGTGGATGCACTTCTCCTAAGATTGCTTCATAGACTGACTTTCTTAATGCTCTAGGATCTATTCCGAGAGAAAATGTTGCATTTGCTTGAGAGTCAAAATCTACCAAAAGAATACGCTTTCCATAAGCAGTTAAAAATACTGGTAAATTAACAGCTATAGAAGTCTTCCCAACGCCACCTTTTTGATTTGCTACTGCAATTACTCTTGTCATTGTTTATTAGTATATCACAAATATTGTTTATTGAAAATTATAATTTTAGTCTTGAAAAAATTTACATCAAATCTTTTTCTACTTTTTCTTGAGGGTAAGTGGTTTTATTGGGCCATATTTTTCTACCTGGATAAATAACAGTACTAACCCCTGTCTTAACACTATCACCAACAATAGCTCCAAGTTTTTTTCTTTTTGTATCGATTAATACATCTTTAACCAAACTTTTTACAGTTTCTCCATCATGCCTTAAATTAGCAATAATTGTTCCTGCACCCAAATTAACATTTGACCCAATAATAGAATCTCCTACATATGATAAATGATTAATATTAGTATTTGGTCCAATAATTGAATTTTTAATTTCTACACCTGCCCCAATAGAACAATTATCCTCAATCACAGTGTTTTGTCTTAAATAAGCATTTGGTCCAACTTTACAATCATTACCAATATAAACAGGCCCCTCTATGTATGTGCCGCTTTTAATTATTGTATTTTTCCCTAAATATAAATCACCTTTTACAGTGGCTCCTTTTTCAATTTGTCCTAAATTTTCAAACTTCATGTTTTGAAATAAAGCCTCCGTCATATTAAATAAATCCCAAGGGTAAGATGCTGGGATCCAATATGTTGCCTCTACAAAATTAAGATTTTTTAAATCTATTAATTTTTTAATATAATCAGTAATTTCATATTCGCCTCTTTCAGATTTTTCAATTGGTTCATTAAAAATAGATTTAGGAAAACAATATAGACCTATATTTGCAAAATCACTTTTGGGATTTTGAGGCTTCTCTTCAATTTGAACAACCTTTTCATTTTCAATTGTAACAATTCCAAAACTTCTAGGATTAAGGACTTTTTTAACGGCAATTGAGGGGCATTTTTTAATCAAGGCTTTAATATCTTCTTTGCTGTAAAGGTCGTCTCCATTCATTATAATAACTTTATCATCGTTAATTTTGGATATGGCAAGTCTTGCAGAGTTTCCAGTTCCTATAATCTCATCATCAATGATATAAGTTATTTTTATACCATTATAATTGTTTCCTATGGTTTCTTTAATTTTATCACCTAAATATCCTATTACGATAAACACTTCATCTGCTATACCTTTTAAATTTTCAAGATTGTGTTCTATAATAGATTTTCCAAGTAATTTAGTTAATGGCTTGGGATTGGTTTTAGATAAGGGTAAGAATCTTAGTCCGTTTCCAGATGCCAATATAATAGCTTTCATATTATTAATTCCATTAATTTATTAACAAGCTTTTTTGAATCATGAACTGCTTCATTTTTCTTAAGCAGATCTAATCCTATGTGCTTAAGATCATTATACTCGTTAAATTCAACTAAATCAAACCTTTTTTTGTTATTAAAGATAATATAATCTAGACTTCTATCTAAATATTTTTCTATTTCTTTTTCAAAATCATGGACCTTAAAATCATCTGTTTCTCCTTTTTTGTTTTGTAAATTACATATATAAATTACTTTTGCCTTGCTTTTTTTTATACCTTCCTTAATTCCTGAAACAAGTAATATCTGTATAAGAGAAGAATATAAATCTCCCGGACCGATGATGATTGCGTCTGCGTTTAAAAGTTTTTCAAAAGCTTCTTTAAAAATATCAACTTCTTTATCTAAAAATACTTTTTTAACTTTTGAATCATGCTTGGGAATATCAATATTAGTTTCTCCCTTAATTATTTCACCGTTTTCAAGTTCAGCACACAAATGTGCCCTATCAAGCGTTGCTGGAAGAACTCTAAATTTGGTTTTAAAAAAATCATTTAAAACATCGACTGGATTTTTTTCTTTAAGCAAAATAGAAGCTATGATTAAATTTCCAAGATTGTGTCCTTTTAAATCCCCCTTTTCAAATCTGTAATTAAAAATTTCCTTATTCTCTAATAAAGACAATTCAAGAAGAGATCTTCTAATATCACCCACGGCAATTATATCAAAGTCCTTCCTTAATTTACCTGAAGATCCTCCTGAATCTAAAACAGCAGAAATGACGCAAAGTTCGATTTTCTCATTTTTAATTTGAGATAACACTGCGCTTGGCATAGCATTGCCTCCGCCAAGACAAACTACTTTTTTCATATAAGCTCTTCTAAAATCTGCTCTACTGTTTCTTCTTTTTTAGAAATTAGCGCTCTTTCAAAATATAGTTTTTTTTGAATTTCATAAAAAATACCTAAAGGAATTTTTTGATCTATTTCCTCGTAATTCCATTCTCTTATTTTTTTTAAAGCTTCCTCTCTTGAATCCAAGTTATTATCGGAAATTACGTATGTGTTTTTATTATATAATTCGGCGGTATTAAAAAATGAAACACAAGGATCTAAAACCTCTACAATAGAAAACCCTTTATGGCTAATAGCTCTTTTAATTATTTCTTCTAAATGTTTGATATTTCCGCTATAGCTTCTTGCAATAAAAGTTGCATTAGAAGCAAGCAAAAGCTCAAGCGGATTAATTGGGCTTTCAGGAGATCCCATGGGGGTTGATTTTCCTTTAAAACTGTCGGGGGAAACTGCTGTAAATTGCCCTGTTGTTAAAGCAAATAATCTATTGTTATGCAAAATAACGGTTATATCTGTATTTCTTTTTGCAGCATGAATTAAATGACTAATTCCCTCATCAAGAGAATCTCCATCTCCAGTAAATACAATCACCTTAAGTTCTGGATTCGCAAGCTTTATTCCCTCCGCTGCTGGGATAGATCTTCCGTGCAAAGAATAAAATGAGTTTACATTAATATAGTCTGCTAATTTAGCATGGCATCCAATACCAGTAGTAATAACAATCTTACTTAAGTCTTCATCTTCAATTGCTTTTTTAAAAGCAGCCAAAATTCCAAAATTTCCACAGCCAGGACACCATGTATTTTTATAATTTGTATCTAATTTATTCATATAATTTCTTTTAATAAATCTTCTATTTCTTCTTTTTGTATAACTCTTGAAGAATATTTTAAAATCAATTCATCTGCCTCTATTCCATTTTTAGACAAAAGAGAGGTCAATTGTCCTAATGCATTTTGTTCAACACAAATAACTTGGGAGGCGTCTTCTAATTCCTTCATGACTTGAATGATTGGAAATGGTTCTAAAACAATAATTTGAATAACTTTTAAATCAAAATTTTCTGCTGCTTCAATCGAAGGACCAACGCTTGATCCCCAAGTAATTAAAACATTTTTTGAATCTTTTTTTCCATACACTTTAATAGCATCTGCCATGAGGTCAACTTCTTCTTGCATTGCTTCAAACTTTCTCAACCTTTTTTCTTGCATTGCCATAATTTCTTCTTCTGACTCTTCGGCAGTTAAGCCAAATTCATTATGCTCGTAACTGGTTGCTTTAACAATTGCATCTCCCCCTGGAAAAGCTAATGGAGAAATTCCATTATCCGTAATTTCATATCTTTCGTACTGCCCTTTTTTATCCGCAAGTAAAATCTCTTCCTTTTTAATTTCTTGATCTATTTCTAAATTAAAAGTACTTTCTGAAATTTCTTTATCAACTAGTAAAATTGCTGGCGTTTGATATTTCCATGCAAGATTCAAAATTCTTCCTCCCCACTTAAAACATTCATCTGCGTTTGAAGGAGCTATTGTAAATTTAACAATATCCCCGTGTCCAGCATTTAAGACAAAATTAAGATCTGATTGTCCAGTATATGTTGGCACCCCTGTTGCCGGGCCAGTTCTTTGACTGTTAACAATCACTACCGGAAGTTCTGCAATAGCCGCAAAACTGATCCCCTCCGTCATTAAAGCAAATCCTCCGCCCGATGTTCCAACCATAGATCTTTTGCCAGCATAAGCTGATCCTAGTGCGGCTATAATAACAGATATTTCGTTTTCAAGCTGAATAGTATTAACGCCTAATTTACGTCCTGCTAAAAAATGCAAAATAGAAGTGGCTGGAGTCATTGGATAAGCATAGTAAATATCAAGCCCGGCTTTTGTTGCACCCAATGCCAACGCTTCGTTTCCTGTAATTAAAGAAAGTGGCTTATTGTCTAATTTTTCTATTTTTAGTTTTTCATCAACTTCGTTATAAATTCTTTCCGCTATCTTTAAATTTATATCAAAACCTTTTTTAAATTCTTTTTGAAAAGTATTTTTTAATAAATCAAAGTCAACTCCTATAGTTTTAGCAAAGGCAGCGATTATAGCAGTATTTGCCATGATGGACGATCCCCCTTCCTCTTTAGCAATAGTTTCTGCATTAATTCCTAATCCTTTATCAAATTTAATCTCATCTGAATTAAAGATAATAATTCCATCATCCTTTAAATTATTTAAATGTTTATCTAATGTCTTTTGATCTAATGCAAGTATAAAATTTAGTTCGCTACTTTGAGTAAAAATTTTTTTATCTGATGCCCTGATTTTGGAAAAAGAATGACCACCTTTAATTAAAGATTCGTAATCATCGTATATAAAAATTCTATAACCTAAATTGTTTAAAATTTTTGCAATTACAAGTCCAGCCTTTCTTGATCCTTGACCAGCTTGTCCTCCTACTAAAATCGTAAAATCTTTCATATTTTTAATATTACTTATCTTAGATCTATTGTAATTAGAAAAAAACAAAAAAGCAACCTAGTCCCAGCTCTGTTTACCATCCCCATAAATATCAATCTTGGGTCCTAAAAATTTAGGCAATGAATTAAATCGCACATCATAAAAAGCTTTGGCTCGCGCAAAAAATTCTCTTAAATTATTTTTTTCTTCGCTAATATATTTATGCAAATCAGCGCTAAAACCTCGAGCATTAATACCTAAATTAAAAGCAATATAAAGAGCTCTTGCTAGATGAAAATTTTGAGAAATAATAATAACGTCATTTATACCAAAAACTTCTTTTGCCCTATACATACTATCATATGTATCAAATCCAGCATGATCTAAAAAAATATCCTCTCCTTTTACTCCCCTGCTTAAAAGATATTCTTTTGCAGCATTAACCTCATCATAATTTTTGGTTCCATGATCTCCACTTACTAAAATCTTATTTATTTTTTGATTATTATACAATTCAAGTGCAGCATCTAGTCTATCTTTAAAAATATGACTTAAATTTTTGTCATGCACCTTTGCTCCCAAGACTAAGCCCACTTCTGTTTTTTGAATTTCTGTTAAATTATATATTTCTTTTGAATAATCTAATATTAATATATTGATTCCTAAAAAAATCAAAAAGGATAATATTAAAAAGTATGTAAAATATTTTATCATTACTTTAAGTATCAACTTTTTTATATAAAAAAGCAACAATAAAATTTGAAAAAATTATATAAAAGCGTATAATAATAATATTATGGTGCTTAAAAATTTAATGGAAGGTAGAAGTACTCAATTAATGTGCTGTAAATGTGGTATTGTAGGACAAGAAAATAATATTAATTTCAATTTATCCTTTCTCTCAAAGGACAGGATCCTAGTTAAGATCTTTAAGCCAAAATTTATTTGTACTAAATGTGCAAAAGAGGAATGGCTAAAAAAATTTGAATTTTTGCAAAACAAAGGCATAGTAAAAATCAAAAGAAAAAGATTTAATCCTAAAAAAATAAAAAGAGAAGGGAAAGTGTGTCTAAATTTTGAAAAATACCTTGAGGTAATTAAAAAATACCCTGAGAAAATTCAAGAAATCAATGAGATTCTATGCGATGTTGGATTGTTATCATTTTCGCAAAAAAAAGATAAATCTATTTCTATTAAAATGGGATATAATAGCTATTATATTTCAAAAAAATATATTCCTAAATATTAAAGCACGAATAAACAAAAAAGTTGATTAAGCGAACACTTAATCTTTTTTTTATTCAACAGTTACACTTTTTGCTAAATTTCTAGGTTTATCGATGTCTCTATTAAGAGATAGTGCAAAATAATAAGCAAATAAATGGAGGGGCATAGTTGATAAAAGTGGAGTTAAACATTCTAGTGTCTCCGGTATGTATATAACATCATCAACAATATCCTTTATTCTATTATCTCCTTCTGTTGCAATAGCAATAACTTTCCCATTTCTTGCTTTTACTTCTTCAACATTTGAAATCATTTTATCATAAACAGAATCTTTTGTACAAATAGCAATAGTGGGAAAATTTTCATCTATCAAAGCAAGAGGTCCATGTTTTAATTCTCCTCCAGGAGTACCTTCAGCATGAACATATGAGATCTCTTTTAATTTTAAAGCTCCCTCCATTGCAATAGGATAGTTAAACTTTCTTCCAATAAACCAAAAGTTTTTAAACTGCGAATATTTTTTTGCAAGTTCTTGTATTTGTTTATGATTGTCTAAAATTAAACTCCCTTTTCTTGGCAATTCTTTTAATTCTGCAATAATTTCTTTTGCTCTTTCCTTGCCTAAATTTCTTTGCCTGCCCAAAAATATAGATATCATTGTTAGTACTGTTAGTTGCCCTACAAAAGCTTTGGTTGAAGCAACCGCAATTTCTGGTCCGCATCTTGTATAAACGCCCCCTTCTGTTTCTCTTGTTTGAGTAGATCCAATAACATTCGTAACCCCTAATGGCAAAACTCCCACCTCCTTCATTCTCTTAAGGCATGCTAAATTATCAGCTGTTTCTCCAGACTGAGAAACAAATATGGCGGCATAATTAGGACCTAGTCTAACATTCCTATAACGAATTTCTGAAGCCATGTGAGCCTCTGCATCTATCCCTGCAATTTCCTCCATCAAGTATTCACCTGTTTTAGCAGCATGATACCCTGTTCCGCATCCAACTAAATATATTTTATTAGTTTTTTCCAACCTTTCTTTTGATGTCTCTAACCCCCCTAATTTAACATTATCTTCAAGCAATCTTCCTTGTGTCACATTTTCTATAACCTTAGGCTCTTCCATAATTTCTTTAAGCATGAAATGCTCATACTCCCCTTTGCTTACTGCGTCGCTTTCCCAATCTATTATCTCAATCTTTTTTTCTTTTAGAATCATGTAGCCATCTTTTTTTAAAACTGCTATTTCACCATCATCCAAAGTTACAATTTGCTTCGTATAATCAATTACAGCAGAAGGATCTGATGCAACAATGTGCCCATCTTTACATATACCAATAATAATAGGCGAAGACATTTTAGCTATAACAATTTTATCTTTATCTTTTGGAGAAACTATTGCAACTCCATAACTTCCAATAATTTTTTTTAAAGCTTTCCTTACAGCGTCCTCTAAATTATCTTTAAATTCTTCTGATACTAAATGAGCAATAATTTCTGTGTCTGTATCAGAATTAAACTTATGACCTTTTTTAAGCAAATCCTCCTTAAGCTCTTTATAATTCTCAACTATTCCATTATGAACAACATAAAATCCATTATATTCATGAGGGTGAGCATTCTTTTCGCATACTCCTCCGGTAGTGGCCCAGCGGCTATGTCCAATTCCTAAATTACCTTCACGTAAATTCTCTCCACTTTCATTTGAAATTCTACCAACTTTCTTTTTTAAAAAAACATTAACATTATTTAAAACACATACTCCATAAGAATCATATCCTCTATATTCTAATTTTTTTAACCCATTAATAATAATTGGGTAAGCTTGTTTTTTACCTATATAACCAATGATTCCGCACATAAAATTAAATAACTATACTAATTAATTTTGGAGGAATGAAAATTATTTTTTTAATTTCTTTTTCATTGATCCATTTTTGAACCTTTTCACTGTTTAAAGCAATTTTTTTTAAATCTTCGCCTAAAAGATTTGTGCCAACCTCAATTTTATCTCTTATCTTTCCATTTATCTGAACGACTAATTCCATCACATCCTTAATAATTAAACTTTCGTCGTATTCAGGCCATTTCTCTTCATGAATATAGTTTTCTTTTCCTAAAATATTCCATAATTCTTCACACATATGAGGCGCAAATGGATAAAATAATTTTAAAATATTTTCAATCGTATTTCTAGAAACCTCTTCTTGTCTTTTTTCTGCAAAATTTAAAAATTCCATAAAAAAAGCAATTGCTGTATTGAATTTCATTTCTTTGAGATCTTCTCCTACTTTTTTAATTAAAATATGTTCTTCCCTTAAAATATCTTTCGAGGATTCTATATTATTTTCCTTACAATTTATGCAAAGATTCCAGAACCTATTTAAAAATCTAGAAACGCCTTTAACACCCTGCATGTTCCAAGCAATTGCGTCAAAAAAAGGCCCCATAAACATTTCGTATACTCTTAAAGTATCAACTCCAAATTCATTAATAATTTCTTCAGAAGATACTGTATTACCTTTTGATTTACTCATTTTTTGACCATCGTGAGCCAAAATAAGTCCAACATTTCTTAATTTTTTAAAAGGTTCTTTTTGAGACACAACCTTGATGTCATATAAAAATTTATGCCAAAAACGTGCGTATAAAAGATGAAGTACTGCATGTTCTGCTCCACCAACATATAGATCAATCGGCATGAAATGTTCTTCGTCCTTTTTATTAATAATTTCACTATTATTATTAGGATCAATAAATCTTAAATAATACCAGCATGAACCTGCCCACTGAGGCATTGTGTTTGTTTCTCTTTTCGCATTTTCATTGCATATAGGACATTTAACGTTAACCCATTCTGTAATATTAGCTAAGGGAGATTCGCCTGTGCCAGTTGGTTCATAACTTTCAACCTTAGGAAGTCTTAAGGGAAGTTCATTAAAAGGAACAGGAACAATTCCACATTTTGGGCAATGAATTAAAGGAATAGGTTCTCCCCAATAACGCTGGCGAGAAAAAACCCAATCTCTTAATTTATACTTAACCTCTTTTTTTGCACCTAAATAATTGATAATTTTTTCTTTCGCTAAATTAGAATTTAAACCATTAAATTCTCCAGAATTAATTAATATTCCTTCGCCTATGTAAGCTTCTTTTAAAATATCTCCTCCTTTAATAACTTCGATCATTTCTAAATTAAATTTTTTAGCAAACTCAAAATCCCTTTCATCATGCGCTGGAACAGCCATAACAGCACCTGTTCCATAATGAGCTAAAACATAATCAGCCACAAAAACAGGCACTTCTTTTTGATTTATTGGATTAATGGCTTTTATTCCTAAAAGCTCTACACCTGTCTTGTCTTTAACTTCCGAAATTCTTTCTCTTTCTGTTTTTAGCTTAGTTTTATTTAAATAATCTTCAAGTTCGCTTTTATTTGCTATCCTATCTTTTAATTTTAGAATTAATTCATTTTCAGGAGCAAGCACAATATATGTACATCCAAATAATGTGTCAGGCCTTGTTGTAAAAACTTTTACCTCCTCACTACCTACTTTAAAAGTAATTTCCGCTCCTTCTGATCTTCCAATCCAATTCCTTTGCATTTCTTTTATCTTGTCTGGCCAATCTAAATCATCTAAATCCTTAAGTAGTCTTTCTGCATATGCAGTAATTTTTAAAATCCACTGCCTTATATTTTTTTGCTCTACAGGAGTTCCACACCTTTCACATTCTCCATTTACAACTTCTTCGTTGGCTAATCCAGTTTTACATGATGGGCACCAATTAATTGGCATTTTAGCTTCGTAAGCTAATCCCTCTTCAAACATTTTTAAAAATATCCATTGTGTCCATTTATAATAGTTAGGATCGGTTGTGTCAATTTCCCTTGACCAATCATAAGATAGGCCAGCATCTTTCATTTGCTTTTTAATATTGTTAATATTTTGCCTGGTCACTGCTTCTGGATGAGTCCCGGTTCTAATTGCATAATTTTCTGCTGGTAGTCCAAAAGCGTCCCAACCCATCGGATGAAGAACATTAAACCCCTGCATCCTTCTTAATCTTGATAAAATATCTGTGGCAACATAACCCTTAAAATGACCCACGTGAAGACCTGCTGCGGATGGATAGGGAAACATGTCCAAAATATAATATTTAGGTTTTGTAGAGTTTTCCTCTGTTTTAAAGACATAATCCTCTTCCCATTTTAATTGCCATTTCTTTTCAAAATTTTTAGGTTCGTATTTCATGATTAGAGCATAACAAAAAAAAATCTTTTAGTAAATAAAAAAGTTTTAAGGATAAACTTCTAAACCATTTGTGGTTTATGAATACTACTCATAAACTCATAAGCTGCTTTTACCTTTTTTAAAACAACGTCATAATGTTTCTCATAAAAAGCTTGAATAATTGCATTGTTTAATTTTTCCGCAATCGCTACTTCCCTTTCTGTTACTTCTAAAAAAGGATGGAGCTTGTTTCTAACTTTGTAAAGTTCGTTCTGGACCCTATGCTTTGCCCTCAAAGCAACGATTTTCTCAATCATGTTCCCTCTTTTATAATAATAACATGAGATAGTATAAAAAAAAAGAAGTTTTAATGGATAAACTTCTAAACCTTTGTAATCCCAGGAGAAAAAATTTTATTAATTTCACCGACCAGATCTTTGAGTTGTTTTTGACGCAATAATTCCAATTCCTTTTTGCAGTTTTCGAACTTGGAAATATTACAAATAGGAATAACAACAAATACTGGCATGTTGTTGCTTGTTCCGATCTGAAATTCCTTGCGACACAAATAGTTTATTCCTCTTTCTATATCGCCTAAAAAATCTCTATGACAAACGAAGATTTGATTCTCATCTTTTGCTTGAAGCTTAACTTCTCCGCCAATTCTGTAAAATTCAAAGTTAAGTTCAATAAGTTCGTTCATTTTTTCTATATGAGAAATAAGCTCTTCTTCCTTGGTCGTAACTTCTTGCCATTCAAGATAAGTTTCAATATCCCCGCCATCAAAATATTCGACACTTGTATTCATTTCAAACACATTGCCTATCTTATGAGCGACAAGGAATATGACGGGTGTATGACTAGAAACATTTTCCGTCACTTTAATATTGATAATGGAAGAATTTCCAGCTCTATTTCTTAAAATTTTCTGCCATCTTTCTTCGCAGCAATGTCCATTATGAAGATCTTCTCCGCATATTGGACAAATGCTGTATTCTTTTTCAAGTATTATATTTACCCATTCGTCAAAAAGATCAAGCATATTCAAAAATAATCGAGCCTTTTGAGAATGAAGAATTACTTCAAGATATTTTTCATTCTCATAAGCCTTTTCGATTTGGTTTAAAAGATTCAATGAATGTTTTCTGTGTTCATCAGTCATCCACGACCTATCAGGTCTTTGAAATCTACCTGTGCGATACAGTTCAGACTCTACGGAATGCTTTTTATCCCAAGCCTCTTTTTTGAAATTCATTTTTTCCCTCCTTTTGTAAGAACTATTAAGCCAACACATAGAATGTTGACCTGTACTTAAAGAAATACAATATATTTAACAAAAGGTCAAGGGGTCGCAGCTACATTCTACTCCGAACTACAACATTTCTAAAATACAAAAGGACACCTCTTTGTGGTATAATATCTTGTATAAGTAATAAAATAATATAAACACAAAAAAGATGTCCTATACACATATTACACCAAATCAAAGAAATGAGCTAGCTGTTTTGTTTAGAGCTAACCTAAAAAAGAAAGACATTGCTAAATTATTAAACAAAGACAGAACTACAATCTGGAGAGAAAGAACAAAGAAATGCAGAGAAGACAAGGTATATGATGCTAGAATAGCTAAGAAAATAACTAAGAACAATA
>Ga0172382_10010098_pt1 | contig 12740 bp, 14 predicted proteins | sample Leawel138RmetaG_FD_122245 | JGI IMG/M metagenome (GOLD analysis project Ga0172382, IMG submission 122245) | Leachate microbial communities from a municipal landfill in Southern Ontario, Canada - Leachate well 138R metaG | ecosystem: Engineered > Solid waste > Landfill > Unclassified | place...
CGCAAAGGCCGAACCGCTGATCGGTGTTTCCAAGTTCCTCGCCCACCCGGCACTCGATGCAGTCGAAGTCGGCATGCAGGATTATCTCAAGTCGGTCGGCAAGAATGTAAGGTTCGATTTCCAGAACGCGAATGCCGATGTATCTGCCTCCGCACAGATTGCCCAGAAGTTCAAGAGTGATCGCGTGGACATCGCTGTCGGTATCGCAACCCCGGTTGCCCAGGCGTTGGTCAATGTGTTCCCTGACAAGCCGGTGGTATTCGCTGCAGTGACCGATCCCCTCGGGGCAGGTCTGGTCACCACCTATACCACACCGTATGCCGAGCATGTCACCGGTGTGTCCGACATGAATCCTGTCGATGCCCAGATCGAACTGTTGGTCAAGGTCACCGGTGCGAAGACGATCGGAAACATCTATGCCAGCGGTGAGGCCAATGGTGTTGCGTTGATGGAGCTTGCGAAAGCCGCAGCGGCGAAACTCGGTGTCAATTTCGTTGCAGCCGCAGTCGCCAATACGAGCGAAGTCATGCAGGCCACCCAGTCGATCATCGGAAGGGTCGATGCCCTCTATATCGCTACCGACAACACCGTCATCTCCGCCCTTCCCTCCGTCGATGATGTCGCGAAGAAAGCCGGCGTGGCATTGATGGCTGCCGATCCTTCCAACGTCGAGGGAACCGATTTCCTCGTGGCATGGGGATTCGATTACTACAAGATCGGCTTGGCGACGGGTGAGATCGTCGCGCAATTGCTCGATGGGAAGAAGGCTGGGGAGATCGGAACGGTGTTCCTCACCGATCCCGAGGACTTCGAGCTCTGGTTCAACCTCGATGCAGCCAAGAAGCTCGGTATCACCATCCCCGCCGACCTGCAGTCCTCTGCTGCCGTGCTGATCAAGGATGGACAAAAAATCGTACAATAGGAAGAACCGATGCTTGAAGGTATTTTTGTAGATGGATTGATATTTTCCATCATGGTGATCGGTGTGCTCATCTCATACCGTATCCTGGATTTCGCCGATCTGACCTGCGACGGCTCCTTTGCAACAGGAGCCGCCGTGGCGACGATGGCAATCGTGAATGGAACAGGGCTGGCGACAGCCCTGTTGCTTGCGTTCTTGGCGGGTGCGGTCGCCGGTGTCGTCACCGCGACCATCCACAACCGCCTGAAGGTTCCCGGCTTGCTCGCAGGAATCCTGACGATGACGATGCTGTATTCGATCAACATCAGGATCCTCGGCGGCAGGGCGAACGTTCCTCTCCTTCGTATCGAGACGCTCTATACGAAGTTTCCTCAGATTTTCCCGATGGTGAGCACTCCGTGGGCACTTTTGATCGGAACGTTGCTCATCGTATTCATCGTGAAGGAGCTGATCGACGTGTTCTTCCGTACCGACCTGGGCATCTCGATCGGTGCGCTGGGAAGCAATGAACAGATGATCATCAGCATGGGTATCGATCCCAAGTTGCTGAAGGTCATCGGCATGGCGCTTTCCAATGCATTGATCGCCCTCTCCGGGGGACTTCTGGCCCAATACCAGGGATTCGCAGACGCGAACCTCGGCCAAGGGATGGTGGTCCAAGGGTTGGCTGCGATCATGATAGGCGAATTCCTTTTCGACAGCAACAAGATATCCCTCATCACCTTGCGGGTCATCTTGGGAGCGATCATCTACAAGGCGTTGATGTTCCTTGGCAGATATTACGGATACTACATCAACCTGACCCCGAGCGACCTGAAGCTGCTCACGGGAATCTTGGTCATCGTCTCCCTCATCGTCGCACAGACGAGGAATGCCGCCTCCACCGCGGATGCACGCAAGAAGGCGTTGCGCCGGAACAAGGAACGACGCGAGGCGAGCATGAAGGAGGGCGGTGATGCTTAGGATCGAACAGCTTTCGAAAGTCTTCTACCCCGGTACGGTCAACGAGAAGACCGCGATCGAGTACATCGATCTCGATGTGCGTGACGGTGATTTCATCACGGTGGTCGGAAGCAACGGCTCAGGCAAGAGTACCCTGTTCAACCTGATCAGCGGAACCTATCCCGTCACCGGAGGAAAGATCATCCTCAATGGGAAGGACGTGACAAACTCTCCCGAGTATCGCAGGGCTTTCACCATCGGCAGGATATTCCAGGACCCTACGAAAGGAACCGCTGCGAAGATGTCCATAGAGGACAACATGATCACTGCCTTCAAGAAGGGCATGAAGGGCCTGGGGATCAGCTTGAATGCAAGCAAGCGCGGCTATTTCAAGGAAGAGCTGAAGCAGCTTTCCATGGGGCTCGAGGACCGATTGAAGGACAACGTCGGACTGCTCAGCGGAGGCCAAAGGCAAGCGCTGACCTTGCTGATGACCGTCCTGTCCAGGCCGCAGATGTTGCTGTTGGATGAGCATACTGCCGCGCTCGATCCCCGCAATGCGCAGATCGTCATGGACCTCACCACAGAATTCATCAGCCGTTATCGCCTCACGACGCTCATGGTGACCCACAACATGCAGCACGCGATCGACTTCGGCAATCGGCTCATCATGATGGATGGGGGAAAGATCATCCTCGACCTTTCGCAAGAGGAGAAACATTCACTTACCGTCCCCAAGCTGGTGAAGATGTTCAAATCGATCAAGAACCAGGAGTACGTCTCAGACGAGGATCTTCTGACTCCCTGAACGACAGACAATTCCTCCCATGACGAAGAACGCTTCCCGAAAAGGAAGCGTTCTTTGTCACCGAAGCACCATTTCAGCGCTTCGCAGCCGATTGCATCAATGCAAGGAAGTCCACCTTCTTGCCCTCGTGCCACAGCTTCTCAAGTGCATAGAACTCACGAAGCTCAGCACTCATCAGGTGGATCACGATGTCTCCGCAGTCGATCAGTTCCCACCCGTCCGCAGAAACGCCTTTGTGTCGGTTGATCACCGTGATGTTCCGCTCTCCGAGAAAGCTCCACAGCTCCTTGGTGATACCCCGCAGGTGACCAAGGCTGTTGACGGTGGCGATGACGAAGCAATCGGCCCAGCCGGCATGCTCCGACACGTCGATCACCACGGGATCGGAACCCTTGTGATCCGTGATGAACTGTCCAATCTCGGCCGCCAACAGTGTTGTCGATTCATCCATCATCCTCAAATACTCCTTTTCAGCGCGCCGCTTCCCGCAACGCCTGGTATGTCCACTCTTGTACCCACCCGCTCAAGTGATGGGCATCGATATTCGCCGGAAGGAAGCTCCCCAGATCGTAGAAGTGCATCACGGGGTTTTTCTTCCCCAGAATCCTTAAGACCTTGATCATGTCTTCCCGTGTCGTGTACGGACCGGCGAGAGATCCCAGTGTATCGTCAGGTGCCGATTTGCTCAAGTATCCCGCGTGCTTCAGCACCAGGTTGGCAAGTGCTTGTGCATTGGGACGGATGCCCCGGAACTCAAGGTTCTCCCGCTTCATCAGCAAGGTCGCAAGGGCATCCCACTGCGAGGCGTTTCCCTTCAGGTAGTGTGACGCTTCGGAGCCGAACAGGCTGCGGATCGCACCGAGATCGTCCGAGACCGTACCCTGTGTGGCAAGGTCGTTGCGGTAACGCGCGATGATGTCGATCGGAATGACCGCGACCAGCACCGCTTGTGTGCGCTCGGGGACGGCGATCATGAAGCCGTACCTGTCCGAAACCCCGTAGAATACCTTTGGGTCCCTCCCGCTCGAGCAGGAAGTCATGAGAAGGATCAGGGCAAACAGCACGACAGACAATTTCCTCATGGGACGAAATTTCCCCCCTCGCCGAGGAACAATCCGAGCGCGACGGTGGTCGCGGCAATAGGCTTGCCCTTTCGCCGCAGGTAATCTTGCTGGGAACGAACGATGTGCAGGCACATGGCCTCCATCGAACCGAGTACGAGGATGAACTCCTTTTGTGCCGTGTCGAGATGAGTCCGCAGCGGTTCGAGGTAGTCGGCGATATAGAGTGCCGCTCCCAGCGGCCCCATTTCCTGAGATCCCAAGGTGTGCCACCTGATCGCCAGTTCCCACTCTGCATGATGCGATCCCGTTGCCACCGCAAGCAGGTGTGCACCGACCGCACCGTGAAGGAGCATCGGCTCCTGTGCTTCTTCCGGTTCCATGGCAATGCCATGTTCGAGGCAGTAGGAAAGGAGACGTTCGTCCTTCCATTCCCGTGCCACATCATGCCAGATACCCACGACATGGGCATCCTCGGCGTCATGGGCACGAGAGAACCGTCTCACCAGGCTGGCAGCCTGCATGGCCGTCGAACGGGAGTGTGCCAATCGGCGTGCAGATACTTGTGTGGCCACGAAGGCTTCAAGTTCGATAGAGTTCATGTTCCAGGATATAGTGTACGACACTTTTGGGAACCAAGGTAGCCAATCGTTCAGGATCGGCCTCGCCAGAGGCGATCGCCGTCCGTACCGAGGTCGACGAGTCGATCATGACAGGATTCTCAAGGAACCTTCCGCGGACTCCGGGAGGCAACACTTGGGGAGGTCTCTCCTCGGTCCTTCTGCAGATGATGAACTCAACCTTGTGCCGCAACTCATCGAATCGGTACCAGCGACGCAAACCGGCCAAGAGATCGTCTCCGAGCACGACGCCGATCTGTCCGTCGACATCGTAGCGCTGATACAGTTCATGTACCGTATCGAACATGTAGGAAGTTCCGCCGCGGTCCATCTCGCAGGTGTCGATCCCGATGATCGTCTCGCGTTCCGAAGGATACAGATCATGGTATTCATCCAACGCAAGACGCAGCATGGTGAGCCGATCCTCGTTGGTGACCGATTTCTCATGTCTCTTGTGCGGCGGACTGGCGACCGGAATGATGAGCACATGCTCATAATCGGTAAGCCCGATCAGCGAGTGCAGAAGGTGGAGGTGTCCGAGGTGGACAGGATCAAATGTGCCTCCGATGACAGCCGTTTTCATTGCTCCTCACGATATTCGGCCTCGGTATCGATCGTCGTGGTGAAACTGTCGTCGCGCGTCCTCTTCGATTCCCCGACCAAACGGATGAAAGCCTGTTTCACTGCATCGAGGCCCTCACCGGTGATATTCGAAAGTCCCAGGATGTCCAGGTCGCTTCTCAGCGAACGCAAATTCGCCAGGCGTTCCTTCGCTCCTTCCTCATCGATCTTCGTGCCGATGATCACCTGTCCCTTCTCGAGAAGGGCCGGTGCGTAGGAACGGAGTTCCTCGCAAAGTGTGTCATAGGCACTTTCGTACCGGTCATCGGAAAGATCGATCATGAACGCGAGACCCACGGTCCTGCTGATATGACGCAGGAACTTGAACCCCATTCCGGCGCCTTGGCTCGCTCCTTCGATGATGCCCGGGATATCGGCGAGAACGATATCATGATCATCGTATCGGAACATGCCGAGCTGGGGAATCTTCGTGGTGAACGGGTATCCTGCGACCTTGGTGCGTGCGTTGGTGAGATTATTGAGCAAGGAGGACTTCCCTGCATTGGGGAAACCGACGAAGCCGATGTCGGCGATGACGAGGAGCTCGACACCGATGCGGAAGGCGACACCTTTCTCTCCCGGTTGTGCAAAACGGGGAGTCTGACGGGTCGCACTCTTGAAATGCCAGTTGCCCTGCCCGCCCCTGCCGCCGGATAGGAATACCCAACGTTCTTCGCCGGTAAGGTCCTTGATGATCTCGCCGCTTTGCGCGTCCTTGATCACCGTTCCCGGCGGTACGGGAATCTCGACATCGGCACCATCACGCCCGAAACATCGGGCACCCATGCCGTTCTGGCCATTCTCGGCCCGGTATGTCCTGACCTGCTTCAGATGGGCGAGTGTCCTCAGGTTATCGCGCACGATGAACACGACATCTCCGCCACGACCACCATCCCCTCCGTCGGGGCCACCTTTGGGAATGTATTTCTCCCTGCGGAAGGAAACACAACCGTTGCCCCCGTTTCCGGAGGCAACGTCTATATACGTCTCATCTGAAAATCCAAACATGTACCGTCTCTGGCGTTACCGCCCCATCCTTACTCTGTCGCAAGGATGCGAACGTACTTGCGGTTGTTCTGCGTGTGGAAATCCACCGCGCCGCCGATCTTTGCGAACAGGGTATAATCCCTACCGCAACCGACGTTCTCTCCCGCATGAAATTTGTTACCGTGCTGACGCACGATGATTTCTCCGGCCTTGACAACCTGTCCGCCGAACCTTTTGACTCCCAGACGTTGCGAGTTGGAATCACGACCGTTTCTTGAGCTTCCGCCACCTTTCTTATGAGCCATTGGTTATCTCCTTACGCCTTGATTTCTTTGATGGTAATCATCGAATACTTCTGGCGATGGCCCTGAGTCCTGCGGTATCCCTTCCTGCGATGGAACTTGAAGACCTTGATCTTCTCGCCTTTCACGACATCACCCAATGTTGCGACAACCTTCGCACCCTCCACATAGGGGGTACCGAAGACGGAATTCTCTCCGTCGGCAATCGCGACAACCGTATCGAATTCCAGCTCGTTGCCGGATTCCAGATCGATCTTATCGACTTTCAATGTGGCGCCTTCCTGCGCCTTGTACTGCTTGCCAAGAATCTCTACCAGTGCGTACATGTGTATACATCCTTACTCTGAAATGTGCAGGCTACCTTATACCACAACAATAGATTAATGGCAAGACCTGCATGATCATGACTACATGGATTCGAGGAACGGAATTCCTACGAGGGCATAGGCATTCCTGAATACCTGGAGGACCATGCAGACCAATGAGAAGCGGGCCTTGACCAACGGAGCCGACGGGGCTTTCAGCACCGGATGGTCGTGATAATACCTGCTGAACAATCTCGAAAGTTCGTACAGATAACTCGTAACGGCCGAAGGATTGAGGTCCCTGCCCGATTCGGTCACCACTTCCGGGAAAGTCGCGATCATCTTAACCAATTCGCGCTCCTCTGGCAAGGAAAGCTGCGTACTGTCGAACGGAATATCGGAAAAATCTTCGGCCATGACCTCGAATTTCCGCACCATGCTGCTGATGCGTGCACCCATGTACTGCAGATAGGGACCGGTATTGCCGTTGAACGAGATCGATTCGGCAGGATTGAACACCATGTCCTTCATCGGGTTGGCCTGGAGGAGGAAGTAGTTCAGCGCGCCGAGCGCGATTGCCTCACTGGTGTTCCGCACGTCCCCGACGGCCTCCTCACGCCCCTTCTCCTTGATCTCCTGCATCGCTAGCTCGGTCAGCTGAGCGAACAGATCATCCGCGTCGACGACAGTCCCCTCCCTGCTTTTCATCTTGCCCTCGGGCAGGTTGACCATCCCGTAGGCGAGGTGATGCAGGTCCTTGGCCCACGCATAGCCGAGCTTGTCGAGCACGTGGAAAAGCACCTTGAAATGGTAGGTCTGCTCGCTCGCGACCACATAGATCAGCGAATCGAATGGCCAATCCTCATGACGGGCAATCGCAGTCCCGATATCCTGCGTAAGATACAGCGAGGTACCGTCCTTGCGCAGCAGCACCTTCTTGTCCAGGTTGATGTCGGCGAGGTCGATCCATACCGAATCGTCCTCCTCCCGATAAAAGACCCCGCTCTCCACTCCCGCGAGCACCTTGTCCTTGCCCAAGGTATAGGTATCGCTCTCATAATAGTAGCGATCGAATGAGATTCCGGTATTCCTGTAGGTCTCGGAAACCCCCGCAAGCGTCCATCCGTTCATCAGTTCCCACAATCGGAGCACCTCGGGATCGCCTGCCTCCCACTTCTTGAGCATCTCTTGTGCCAACTGGACGATGCTCGGGTCTTCCTTCTCCCATTGGGCAAATTTCACATAATACTTGCCGACAAGGTGGTCACCCTTCATGCCCGAGCTTTCGGGAGTCTCACCGTTGCCGAATTTCTGGTACGCGAGCATCGACTTGCAGATATGGACACCACGGTTGTTGATCAGGTTGACCTTGAGGACCTCTGCTCCGTTCGCCTTGAGGATCGCGGAGATGCTCTCTCCGATCGCGTCGTTGCGCATGTGCCCGAGATGGAGCGGCTTGTTGGTATTGGGGCAACTGAATTCAACCATCACACGCTTCGATGCCATGAGGTCGGTGTTTCCGTATGAGGAGCCCATCCGGGCAACTTGCTCGTTCACCCTGTTGGCCAGTTCGGCCATGTCGACGCGCACATTCAGGTAAGGCCCCGCAGTGAGCAACTCACCTTTCGGCACGTCATCACACAAGGAGAGACGATCCTTCAGCACCTGTGCAAGTTTTTGCGGAGCCATCCTGAAAGCTTTCGCGAACACGAACAGGGGAAAGGCGAGATCCCCCAACTCACTCTTCGGAGGTTTCTGGACCGCAAGGGGGAACGCCGATTCGGCAGCTTGTGCGGTCCCGAAGGTCTCGGTAGCGTAACGGGTCAGTTCTCGTTCGATCACAGCCCGCCAAGAATCTCTCATCTGTTGCATGTTCCATACTCTCCATCGCGTGCACCGGGCACGACCTCCACTATACGGAAAATGGACACAACACGGCAAGAGGAGGGGCGACCTTGAGCAAAGGAAGGTGTTGGTGTATTGTTTTGCCAGGACATCGATGGGAGGTTGTCCGCACATGCAAGACGATCCATACGATTTCACACGATTCATCGATCCCTACCTCGAGAGTTTCGAACGGTACGGACAGACGAATTTCATCAGTTTCCGGCCGATTCCCTCCATGATCGAGATCGAATCGATCGTGGAAGATTTCATGGAATTGCTCTTCCCAGGCAGGAGCGGCCGCCGCGTACTGAGTCACGATTGCATCCGCGATGTGGTCATCACGCTGATGAACCGCATCGGAGAGTCGCTGCAGAAGCAGATATACTTGGCATGGTACCATGAGAATCCGCTCGGACTTGCCGATGAGGAGACCGAGCCTTACCAGGCACTTGCGATACAGGTCGTCGAAAAATTGTTCGAGGCACTCCCCTCGCTACGCAAGATGATGAAAGAGGACTCACAGGCGGCTTTCGACGGCGACCCTGCAGCCACCTCGATCAGGGAGACCATCCTCTCCTACCCTGGTGTCAGGGCGCTCACCATCCACCGCATCAGCCACTTCCTTTACCAGGAGAATGTACCGCTCGTGCCAAGGATGCTCAGCGAGACTGTCCACAAGCAGACGGGAATAGACATCCACCCCGGCGCGACTATCGGTCGTTGCCTGTTCATCGACCACGGTACCGGCGTGGTCATCGGGGAAACCTCGGTGATCGGAAACCAAGTCAAGATCTACCAAGGAGTGACCCTCGGTGCACTCAGCTTCCCAAAGAATGCCTGCGGCTCGCTGATCCGCGGGGCAAAGCGACATCCGACACTCAAGGACCGTGTGACCGTCTATGCGAACGCGACGCTCCTCGGCGACATCACCATCGGTGAGAATACCATCGTGGGATCGAACGCCTGGATACGGCACGATGTGCCTGCCAACACGTTGGTTCAGAACGAGGAACCGAAAAACGTCATGCGGGAGATCATACCGAGGCAAGGGATCCGCCCCTGTGACAACGAAGCAGGAGCTCTTCAGCGCTCGTAGATCGAGTTGATGTACTCGGATGGAGTCATCCCCGCATACCGTTTGAAGACCTTGCTGAAGTAATTGCTGTCGTTGAATCCGAGCAGTTCCGAAATCTCCTTGATACTGGTCCTGCCGTCCTCGAAGTAAAGTTTCGCCAATCCGATCCGCAACTTGCTCACGTATGCGGGGATCGACATGCCAGTCTCCTTCTTGAACTTCCTGGAGATGTGGGAGATATGGGTATTGTGCATCTTCCCCAGCTGTTCGATCCGTACATCCTCGGTAATGTGCACTGTCAGGTAGGTGACGATCTTCCGGATCATGGGACTGTAGCTGTTTACCGAGAACTCGAGCACCGCGTTTGCATAATCGATGGCGATCTGTGCATACAGCACATCGTTCAGGTAGGTGATGGAGACTGCATTCTCTATCATGAGTGCATACTTGTTTGCGAGACTGTGCAGATACAGCGGTTGCACCCCACCTTGCCTGGCGGAAAATCGACACAATGCATTCAATGCAACCAATTCGTTCTTGCAACATCGGAGGGACTCGGTGGCACTGTCCTTGCCGCAACTGATCAGGTCGGGAAAGACCTTGCGCCGCATCTCGAGCAAATCCTCCACTTTGTAGGGGTTGCCCCACTTCACCGCATGGAGAATTTCTTGTTCCAATTCATACCGGCGCTCAATCTGGACCATGTTCATGGAATCCGGCATGAAACCTTTTTCATTCACATCGCGATCGGAATCGGTATTTTCTTCCATTTTTGTCACCTTTATGGAAAGGATAAAGGTGTTTAGGCTGAAAAGCAAGGGAAATTGGACCGTATCATACTTCTGCTGTGAAAAAAAACCTGTTACTATAGTGTAATCAACCAGCAAGGAGGGTCTGCATGGCCAACGGAATATCGGGCAAGACAGTAGTCATCACAGGTTCGGGAGGTGTGCTCTGCAGTGAGTTTGCCCGTCATGTCGCATCACTGGGAGGCAAAGTTGCACTGCTCAACCGTACGCTCTCCAAAGTGGAGACGATCGCACGGGAGATCGAGGCTGCGGGAGGTTTCGCCAAACCGTATCAGGTCGACGTACTGGACAAGGCGTCGATCGCCAGCGCTCATGCGAAGGTGCTCGAGGAGATCGGCCCCTGCGACATCCTCATCAACGGAGCGGGCGGAAACATGGATGATGCGGTCACTTCGGTGGAGTACCACGAGCTCGATCTCGACCCGTCAGTCCGCAGCTTCTTCGCATTGAAGGAGGAAGCGGTACAAGGCGTGTTCAACCTGAACTTCCTCGGGACATTCCTCCCCACCCAGGAGTTTGCCAAGGACATGATGGGCCGTGAAGGGTGTTGCATCCTCAACGTCTCCTCGATGTCCTCCTACCATCCGCTGACCAAGGTGCTCGGGTACTCGGCCGCCAAGGCTGCGGTGAACAACCTGACCGAGTGGCTCGCGGTACATTTCTCCCATGTCGGCATCCGCGTGAACGCGATCGCACCCGGATTCTTCGCCACCGCCCAGAACCGCAACCTGCTGTTCGATGCCGCGGGAAATCCCACGGCACGCTCGAAGAAGATCATCGCGGGTACCCCGATGGGCCGGTTCGGGGATCCGAAGGACCTGCTCGGAACCGTACAATACCTGATCGACGAGGAAGCCTCGAGATTCGTCACCGGAGTGGTGATTCCCGTGGACGGAGGATTCAACGCCTACGCGGGAGTCTGAGCAACATAGCGGCCGACAGGCAATTTCGTTCGCTGGTCCCTCTCCAACATGACGGGGACCAGTGCCCCCCGGGCAACCCATGAGGGCACGCCAAAGACCGGCACATGCAAGTAATTGCCGGTCAAGCCATACCATAGGTCCCCACGCTGTTCCTCGAGCAATACGCATGCATCCTTGCCAATCTGACGTTCCATGTATCGTCTGAAATGGATTGCCGACACATCCCTCAACACCTTTGCACGCTGGTCCCTGACCGATTCGGGAACCCTATCCTTGGCTCCGAACAAAGCCGTCTGGGGCCTCGGTGAGAAGGGAAACACATGCAATTGGCTGAAATCGAGTGCCTTGATCGTCTCAAGCGAGCGTTCGAACTGCAGGTCATCCTCGCCGGGAAGTCCGGTGATCATGTCCGCGGCGATGAACGGATCATCCTTCACCTTCCGCAACGACTCAACCGATCTGGCCAATTGCTCGGCATCGTAATGTCGGTTCACCCGCTTGAGCACTACATCCGAAGCCGATTGGACCGGGAGGTGGAAGTGCGGTTGGATACGCCCGTCGGAAAATACGTCGATCAGTCGATCGTCGAGCTTGTCCGGTTCGAGCGAACTCAACCGGATACGGGTGTGGGAATCCATCTGCGCGAGAAGCAGACGAAGCAACCCGTCAAGTCCGAGCTCCCCGCTCCGATAGGCACTGATGTTCACTCCCGTGAGGACGATCTCCGCGAAACCGTTTCCTTCCAGGGCGAGACAGCGCTTCGCCACCTCCTCATGATCGAGGCTTACCGCTTTTCCCCGTGCGATGGAAACCCTGCAGTAGGCACAGCTGTTGTCACACCCGTCCTGTATCTTCAGGAATGCCCTGCTATGGAAGGAAAATGATGCAGCATCGTAATCGAACGGTGTCACGCCAGCAGGCTCTTCCTTGATCGATGAGACACACTGGCGTATCGCGCTGAGCAGGTCGATGTGTGCCACCAGTCGGTTGGCGAGTGCGCGAGGCAAATGGAGAAGCGCAGGCTTCTCGTCGAGAGAGACCACCACCACCCGCTCGCCGAGGCTTTCGATCTCGCGTGCTTCCATCTGTGCATAGCATCCGGTGACGAGGACTACCGGATGCTGCTTTTCGGCTGCATACTTGCGGATCATCCGGCGGGCCTTCTGCTCCGCCTTCGTCGTGACGGTGCAGGTGTTCACGACATAGAGGTCGGCACCCTCATCGGCACCGGCCACGATGAATCCTTCATGCGCGAATGCGTCCGCGATAGCCTCACTCTCGCATTGGTTGAGCTTGCAGCCCAAGGTGTAGACGAATACTTTCATCGGATCTCCATTGAGGCGTTGTCCTGTGCGTCGAGGACCGCGAGGACCGTGTCAAGTGCGTCCTTGAGTCGCAGGTGCATGTCGTGTGCATAGGGATTGTACCGCTGCAGGTCATAGAAAAGCTGCAGCGGGTCGTTGCATGTCTGCTCGACG
>Ga0172382_10010100_pt1 | contig 12740 bp, 16 predicted proteins | sample Leawel138RmetaG_FD_122245 | JGI IMG/M metagenome (GOLD analysis project Ga0172382, IMG submission 122245) | Leachate microbial communities from a municipal landfill in Southern Ontario, Canada - Leachate well 138R metaG | ecosystem: Engineered > Solid waste > Landfill > Unclassified | place...
CCCTACCGAAATAAGGTTTTTATCATTGTCGATATCGGTTTGTTCATATACGGCATAGACCCGAAGCCCGTTGTGTTTGTTGAGTTTTTCGAAAACTTCCACGAGTTCCAGTGCTTTTTCTTTGTTTTCTACGATGACCAAAGCACGGGGAGATTGCTCAAAAGGAGCTTCCAACCGCTGTATGATGTTTAATGCCAAAGTAGTAGTTTTTCCGCTTTGAACAGGAGCCGAAATCACCACATCGCTTCCGCTTTTGATAAGCGAAAAGGTTTCAGATTGCAACTCGTTGGGCTGGGAAAATCCGTTTTCTATTAACGAAGCATTGAGCCTTGGGTTGATTTTCTTTAAGAACATCGTCAGCTAAATTTGGTTATCCTGCAAAGGTAGCAAAACAGCCGAAAATACGGCTTCAAAAAGCATTGGAAGTTTATAGCTTTTGCCTATGTTAATATAAACATATATAATTGGTTTTTATGGGAATCCTGTGGAGAATGGCGTACCTTTGCACCAGTTAAAAAAAACTGAATTTAATAGAAATAATAACCTTTTAAAACAAATACATCATGTCATTAGTTGGAAAAAAATTCCCAAACATTACCGTTGATGCTATCTCCGAAATGGGAGATAACCTGAGAATTAACATTTTTGAAGAAGCCACCAAAAACAACAAAAAAGTGTTGTTGTTCTGGTATCCGAAAGATTTTACTTTTGTTTGTCCTACGGAGCTTCACGCTTTTCAGGAAGCACTTCCTGAGTTTGAAAAAAGAAACACTATGATAATTGGTGCTTCTGTTGACACCAACGAAGTACACTTTGCCTGGTTAAACACTCCAAAAGACAACGGAGGAATCGAAGGGGTTACCTACCCTATTTTGGCCGATACGACAAGAAATCTTTCAAGAATTCTGGGTATTCTGGATGCTGAAGAAGTATATAACGAAGAAATAGACGACGTGTTGCTCGAAGGTTCAAACGTAACATACAGAGCTACCTATCTGGTTGACGAAACCGGAAAAATCTTCCACGAAAGTGTAAACGATATGCCATTGGGAAGAAACGTAAAAGAATATTTGAGACTGATTGATGCCTATACTCACGTTCAGGAAAAAGGAGAAGTTTGCCCTGCCAACTGGGAAGAAGGAAAAGAAGCGATGAATGCTACCAGAGAAGGTGTAGCTGAGTATTTGAGTATGAATTAATTTTGTTTAAGGTTCAAAGTTTAAGGCTCAAAGTTCAGAACCTTAAACTTTGAACCTTAAACCTTAAACCAAAGGATATGTTATTAGAATTAGAAAACGATACGTTACAGGAAGTAGTGAGTTCCAACAAAAAAGTAGCGGTTCAGTTTTCGGCTTCATGGTGTGGAAACTGCCGTATTATGAAACCGAAATTCAAAAAACTGGCTACTGAAAAACAAGACATTACTTTTGTAATTGTAGATGCAGAAAAATTTCCGGAATCGAGAAAAATGGCAAATGTGAGCAACCTGCCTACTTTTGCTACTTTTGTTGACGGAAAACTAACAGGAGAAACACAAACCAACAAACAGGAGGTTTTAAACGAACTGATCAATGAAATTACCGGTAATTAAACACCTGACCCAGTTTATCGAAGACAACGATGAAGATTATATCGTAGAGACCCTCGAGGTTTTGGAAAACCTCACAGAGCTCTCTTCGCTCAAAGACGAAGAAATTGATGTAATTGCGGAGCTTATCTCCAATATGTACGGAGCTTTGGAAGTACACAAAATGACCAAAGAAGGAACCGACAAAAAAGAAGCTCTGAACATTTTTATGAAACGGGTTTTGGGGTCGATAGACAAATAAAAAAAGGAGCTTTACAGCTCCTTTTTTTATGAACCTGACAAGTTTATAACGGAACATTTGGACAAATCAGAAGATGGTGAAGTAAAACGAACCATTCAAATCCGGTTCAATAGTTACAGTAAGAGAAATTGATGTTAAAGTTGTACTAAAGAGAAACTTTTGTATATTTGCAAAGTGAACGAAAAACAGAAATATAGGACTATAACTTTTTACAAAGACTATTTTCAAACCTTTTTTGACAAACAAAACAAAAAAGTAAAAGCAAAAATCGTTTGGACATTTGACTTGATAGAGGACTTGGAAAGAGTTCCCGAAACGTATTTGAAACATCTTGAAGACACAGATGGGCTATATGAAATCCGGGTGCAGTTAGGAAGTGACATTTTTCGCATTTTCTGTTTTTTCGACAAAGGACAGCTAATTGTTTTAGCAAATGGTTTTCAAAAGAAAACACAGAAGACACCTAAAAAAGAAATTGAATTGGCACTTAAAATAAAAGCAGAGTATGAAAGCGATAAAAAATAAAAACTTGATGACACTCGAAGAGTTTAAAGAAAAAAACTACGGTAAGCGTGGGACAAAAAAACGCAACGAATTGGAAGCCGGTTACGAAAGTTTTAAAATCGGAGCAATGCTTCAACAAGCAAGACTTGAAAAAGGCTTGACACAGGAAGAACTTGCCGACAAAGTTGGCACGACCAAATCCTATATTTCCAAAATCGAAAACAACATCAAAGAAGCTCGAATTTCGACACTTCAAAAAATCGTTGAACTTGGTTTTGGCGGACATTTAGACTTGTCAATAAGACTATAATTAAAGAGAAAACCTGCCCATAACAAAGACAGCTTTTAAGGCATCAGAGACACAGGTCACTATACAAAATCAGACAGGTATTATTTCAAAAGATTTTTTAACTCCTCGATTTCCTGATTAAACTCTTTTCTTAATGTAAAGTTTTGAGCCAAAAGAGCTTCTTCTTTTTCGGCTTTCAGGTTTTTTATGGAAGATTTTATTTTTTCTTTCAAGAGTGGATTCTGATAATCGTTATACCAATAGAGCGTTTTGCTTAATTCCTCTAATTCATCGTAGTTGTGTTTGGTAAGAGGAATTTCGTCAAATCGTTCTTGAAGATTTTTAACCATTTCCTCAATTTCGGATTCTTTTTGCATTTCCAAATCTCGTAAGTTGGTTGCTTTTTCGTATTTCATCTCTTTTACAGCAAGATTTTTTTCATCTCGGAGTTTTTCAAGCTCCGATTCCTTAATGAGAAGTTGTGCTCTGTAATTCATAGTTTTTTTGACAAAAATAATTTCGCAAACCGACAAACTATGACGAAAACTATTTTTTATAATTTTTTAAAGATTTTTTGAGGATTTCTTTGATATTTTCCCTTAACGAAACAGGCTCAAGAACGGTAATTTCTTTTCCCATTGAGAGGATTTCCATTATAAAATCATACGTAGGACTGATAAAAAGCTCAACAATACATTCTTTTTCGTTTTCGGAAACGATTTTTTGGGAATGATGTAAAGGAAGTGATTTGAGGTATTCAATTTCTTCGGGTAAAACGGACAGCACCACTTTTTCGGGTTTTGTTCCGTCTGTGATGATTCCGTAGGAGTGTCGGAATTTTTCTTCCATAGACGGAATTCCCTTTGTGGAATAAATGGTTTTCAGGGTTTTGACTTCCAAAATACGTTCCAATCCGAAAGTTTTTATTTGTCCGTCATTCGGGTCGAAAGCTACCAAATACCAACGAAACAAAGCTTCTTTCAAAGCCAAAGGATATACTTTTCTTGTCGGATTTTTTGAATTATTCCCGAATTTCTGATGTGTAACTTCGATTTCGTGTTTGTTTTTAATGGCAAAAAGAAGTTCCTGTAAATATTCCGTTGCTAAAGGCTTTCGTTTTTCCAACAGTACATATTCCGAAAGCGAATCGGGTAAACTCAAAAAATCATATATCTCAAACGATTCGATAATTCGTTGTGTTTTTTCATCCATATAATCTTCTTCTATTACATAAGTATTAGAAGAGCGGTTATACTGAATGTCAATATTATAAATTTCCCGAATCTCTTTCAAATCACGTTCAAACGTCCGTTTGGAAAATGAATAATTCTCGTCTGAATTATAAAACATTCGTTCCAAATAATCCTCTATTTCCTTAAACGAACAAGGATTTTTCCTGATTCGGTTAATGATTAATATATGACGTTTGATGAAGTGTTTTTTGGACATTACTTTTTTGGATAGAGATTATTTATTGTTTTAGTATTTTCAGTTCCAATTTTATTTATAAGTAACTCTCTATTGTCAGAAGTAGGGTATTGCTCTTTATACTTCTTCCATTCTTTATTGAAGTTATTATATGACGGGTGATTATAAACTAAAATATTTCCCTTTTTTTCAACTGACTTATTAATTTCTTTCCAAAAGGGTTCAAACATAGAATTTGGTTTCAAATGTGTTTTTCCAAATATAAGAATCGGAAGATTTTTTTCATTTGAAAGTTTTACAATTTCTTCTGCACAACATATCAAAATTTTATCAAAAAGAGCCGTATCGTTAGCTCTTATCTTTTTTAAATCTTCTGTTTTTGCTGTGTGTATAAATGTTTTATTAAAAACAATGCAAGAATCATCAAATTTTTTTCCAACAATAATTTCATTTTCAAAAAATTGTCTTAATTGTTTACCGGAAGTTCCAACAAAATATCTTTCCTGCTTTTTTTCTTCTTTACCCGGATTATCTCCTACGATTATATATTCTAATTTATCATAATCATAGCGTTGTTTGTTTTCACATACTTTATCCTTATTGAATTTTGAAATAAGTTCTTCTTTCATTTTATTATCAAATTTAATACATTCAACAAATATAGCTTTTTATCAATTATTTAGATGTTGTTCTGTCAAGTTTTGAGCAATTACTTCAATTCGTTTTATTGTGTTTTCTTTATTTCCACTTTCTAAAGGTTTTCCTTGAATATCATCTCTAATTTGATTTAAAGACATTAACCCTAAATGGCGTGAATAAAGTATTTTTGTTTTTTCATTAAGATTACCTTTTATTTGATGCACAGCATATTTTGATTTTTCTCCAAAACAAATAATTATTTCTGTTTCTTTTAATTCTTTTAATAATCTTTGGAGATTATCTTCTTCTTTTATCTTGGAATTTAAAGGTTCTGTTCTGTTGTTCAACGCTTTATAATGAACTTCATTATGAGAATTTGTGATTCTAAAATCATATCTATCTTTAAAATCTTCTGTAATAAAATCTCTCTTTTTTAATTCTTTAAGTAAAAGTTCTAAATTGCACCCTGTTTTTCCTGCAACAGGTTTATTATTATCTTGCTCCTCTTTTCCGGGACAGCTAAAAACAAAAGTTATTCTACCTGTCTTTCCTTCACTATAATAAGCACATTGTTTCATTCTCCATAATTTTTTTCCCAAATATAACTTTTAATTTCCAAACCTTAATTATTATAAGAAACAAAAGGCTCTTGTTTTCCTATAATCGGTTTGATATACATTCGGATGTTTTTTTCAATATCATTGGCAACCCAATAATAATATTTTGGGTCAAGGTCAATAATTCTTACTTGAAATTCATCTTCAAATAAGGATTGTTTTTTCTTTTTCCGATTCGCTTTGGCACGTTCTAAAAGTCGTAATGCAGAATCCGATTTTTCAATAAGTTTCATTACTTGTTTACAAGTATTTTGACTTTTCCCCATATACAAAGTAATTCGTTCTATTTCTTCATTGTCAAATAATAAAGCACGTTGTTCAAAATCACTTGGAATTTTCTCCCATTTCTCTTTAAAATCAGAAATCCAATTTGGCTTTTTCACTATGTAAAAAATGTAAATTCCCGATTTGTTTTCTAATGAGCTTAATTCTTTCTTATAATTTTTTAGGTTAAAAGACACATTACTTTGATTACAATATCGCATAATGCTTTTGCTGACAAGTCGAATATCAGAAGCGGTTTCTTCTAATTTTTGGTCTATTTCTCCAAGAGTCTGTATGAGTTGCATATTTTTCTAATTTCCAAAACCAATGGCTTTTCTGATTTTTGGTTCGTAATAGGTTTCTTTATCCAAATTAAAAATATCAGCCAAAGACATTTCTGTATTGACCTGAATGTTTTTACCTAATTTTTCCAACAAAACATTGGTTTTGTTTACCGAAAGTTTTTTAAATTCATAAATAGCGGTCAATCTTCCTTTTCGCAACAATGCTTTGTCAATATTTCTGACATCGGTGTTAAAAGTTGCGATAATCTGTATTCCTAAACTTTCTCCTAATAATCCGTCAGTTAAATTCAGCAAAAAAGACAATCCCGAATTTTGCTTGTTATCTCTTGAAACCACAAGACTTTCCGCATCTTCAATAACCAAAACACAATTTTTCCTGTTGATTAAAAATTCTGTCAAAGCAAAATCTTCTAAATTTCCTGCAATTCTCGGAGAAAGAAAAATCACTTTTTTGGTTTGTTGATGAATCAGGTGTTTGATGTAAGTGCTTTTTCCTGTTCCGGGTTCTCCGTGAAACAAATACAGACCTTTGGTGTTTTGTTTGCGGATATTTTTGAGAATATTCTGATGAACTTCTTTAAAATCATCGTTGTAATATAAACTGAAATTTAGTTTAGGTTTTTTAAGCTCGATTTCTGTCGTTGTCAAACTATTATCATTTTGTGTAATTAACCTTATTTCTGTTGTTTTCTTCTTTTTATTTTGAAGAAATAACATTCGTTTTTGAAGTTGTTCTGCCTCAACTTCCAAATCAGAACTAAAAAAAACTTCAACGGAACTATTATGCAGGTAAATCATTATGTTGTTTTTAAGAATAAAAAAATGAATATAATAACCGTTCTTTTTCTTTTCAGCAATATACCGTTGCGTATAATATTGGGTCAGAATGTCGTTTTTTAATTCAGAAAGAATCCATTTTCTCAAAGCTGTAATATCCACATTACCTATTGATTTAGAATTTGCGATTTTTTCAAAATACCCGTAATATAAAGACAAAGGAGAAATATGGGTATTCGTTTCCCTAAACCATTCAAAAGAAGTTGCTTTTAATTTTAATTTTTCCATAACGATTTTATTTTTTCTGCAAATTAAAACTCTAACTCCGCCAAAGTATGACGAGGTAAAAAAATATTTTTTAGGTCATAATTTGTCGGAGTGGCAAAATACATTTGTCCCAAATCAAATAATATTTTAATATGAAAACTAAATTAAACCTGACAGTTATGGCTGTCGCTTCGGCTTTTGTAATGATTTCCTGTGGTGGAAATGAAAATCAAAAAACTATTAAAAACCTCGAAAAATGTTTGGGTACTATCAAAACGATAGAAGATTCAAACAATATTTCCGAAGAAGAAGCTATTGATATAGCAAATTGTATGTTACCACATTTGCAAGCGGTAAAAGATAAGGTCGATAAAATGAGTAGAGATGAAGCTAAAAACTTTTTAAAAGAATTAGAATCCGAAACTGAAAAAAGCGATTATACAGAAATCATCAAAGAACTGAATTACAGAAAAGTAAAACAACTTGCCAATCTGAAACAAAATAATGATTCAGAAGATTATCATTCAGAAGATTGGGATAAAATCATTGATGATTACGAAGAATATGTTGATGAATATATCGAGTTTGTTCGCAGTATCGACTACGAAGACAGTTCTTCAATGTCAGAATATGCAACCTTATTAGAAAAAGCGGAAAGATTAGGTTCTAAACTGGAAAGAGCGGAAAACGATCTAAGTAAAAGCCAACTTTCCAGAATGACAAAAATTCAAAATAAAATGAATAATGCTCTTTTGGAAATGCAAAACTAAACCCGGCTTTATAACAGTATAAACAACTACTAAAGTTGTACAAACAATATGGAAAATCTGAAAATAAACTTAGCTTTTTTATTGTTTTTTGGAGTAATATCTACTTCCAAATAAAATTGCAGGCGTGCCATCGGGTAATTGCAAGCCTGTTTTTTTTGCACCTCACAAAAAACCCTTTCAAATCATATCTTTGAAAGGGTTTTTAGCAGATTTCTAACTGCAATTAATTTGCAGGATTTACTTCTTTATGTATCGAAACGGATAGCTCTTCTGCTCCGTCTTCGAGTTCCATAAAGATTTCGTCGCCTTCAGAAATTTTGGAAGTGATGATTTTTTCAGCCAAAGCATCTTCTACATATTTCTGGATAGCTCTTTTCAGAGGTCGTGCTCCAAATTGTTTATCGAAACCTTTTTCGGCTATAAAACCAACGGCTTTTTCCGAAAGTCTGAGGTTGTAGCCCAATTCTTTGATTCGGGCATAGAGTTTTTCCAATTCGATAGTGATAATCTGGTCAATATGTTCTTTTTCGAGAGCTTTAAAGACAATCACATCGTCTATACGATTCAAAAATTCGGGAGCAAAGGCTTTTTTCAAAGCATTTTCGATTACACTTTTCGAATGTTCTTCTGCCTGAGCCAGTTTGGCAGACGTTCCGAAACCAACACCTTGTCCGAAATCCTTGAGTTGTCTGGCTCCGATGTTGGAAGTCATAATGATAATGGTGTTTCTAAAGTCGATTTTTCTTCCTAAACTGTCTGTCAAGAATCCGTCATCAAGCACCTGAAGCAGCATATTGAACACATCGGGGTGGGCTTTTTCGATTTCATCCAAAAGCACCACACAATAAGGTTTTCTTCTCACTTTTTCCGTAAGTTGACCGCCTTCTTCATAACCTACGTATCCCGGAGGAGCTCCCACCAATCGGGAAATGGAGAATTTCTCCATATATTCGCTCATGTCAATTCTCACCAAAGCATCTTCTGAATCGAAAAGTTCTTTAGCCAATACTTTAGCCAACTGTGTTTTCCCGACTCCGGTTTGACCTAAGAAGATAAACGAACCAATCGGTCGGTTCGGGTCTTTGAGTCCTGCCCGATTTCGTTGAATGGATTTCGCAATTTTTGAAACCGCTTCTTCCTGCCCAATCACTTTATTTCGGATAAGCTCCGGAAGTATAGCCAGTTTGTTGCTTTCGGTTTGAGCGATACGGTTCACAGGGATTCCGGTCATCATCGAAACCACATCAGCAACGTTGTCTTCGGTTACGGTAATACGGTTGTTTTTGTTTTCGGTTTCCCATTGCTGCTGAGCGGTAGCCAATTCTTTTTCGATGCGTTTTTCGTCATCTCTGAGTTTGGCAGCTTCCTCATATTTCTGGCGTTTCACCACCGTATTTTTCAGCTCACGAACTTCTTCCAACTGCTGTTCCAAATCCAGAATCTGTTTCGGAACAGTAATATTGGTGATGTGAACTCTCGAGCCTACTTCGTCTAAAGCATCTATTGCCTTATCGGGTAAAAACCGCTCAAACATATAACGATTGGTCAGTTTCACACAGGCTTCGATAGCTTCGGGAGTATAGGTTACGTTGTGATGTTCTTCATATTTTTCTTTGATGTTATTCAAAATCGCAATAGTTTCCTCTACCGAAGTAGGTTCCACAATTACTTTTTGAAAACGTCTTTCCAAAGCTCCGTCTTTCTCGATATATTGTCTGTATTCGTCAAGAGTTGTAGCACCGATACATTGAATTTCTCCCCTTGCCAAAGCCGGTTTAAACATATTGGAAGCATCGAGCGAACCCGCTGCTCCACCCGCTCCTACAATGGTGTGGATTTCGTCTATAAAGAGAATGATGTCATCGTTTTTTTCGAGTTCGTTCATCACGGCTTTCATCCGTTCTTCAAACTGACCTCTGTATTTTGTACCTGCCACCAGGCTTGCCAAATCAAGCGTAACCACTCGTTTTCCGTAAAGGATTCTCGATACTTTTCGCTGTACGATTCTCAGTGCCAAACCTTCCGCAATAGCAGATTTCCCGACTCCGGGTTCTCCAATCAAAAGCGGATTGTTCTTTTTTCTACGGCTGAGAATCTGAGAAACTCTTTCGATTTCCTTTTCTCTGCCTACAACCGGGTCGAGTTTTCCTTCTTCTGCCAAAACTGTCAAATCTCGTCCGAAGTTGTCCAGTACAGGAGTTTTTGATTTCTTAACCGGTTTGTTTGCCGGATTTGAAAAACTGCCTTCTCTGAAAGATTCTTCCGAAGAAGACTCATCACCAAAAGCTGATTCTGCTTTAGGAAGATTCTCTGAGGTAAGGTTGTCTTGTGAAGATTCAGAAATAAAATTCAAAAACTGTTCGTGAACAGCATTATAGTCTATTTTGAATTTGTTTAGAACTTTTGTTGTCGGGTCATCGTCATTTTTGAGAATACACAGCAGGATATGCCCCGTATTTATAGAAGAACTACGCAATTTTTTGGCTTCGAGGAATGACATTCTCAAAACTCTGTCTGCCTGACGTGTCAGGTGCAGGTTTTTCTTTTCGTTGCCTATCAAAGCACCTTCGTTATAGGGAGTAAGACCTTCTATTTTTTTGCGAAGATAATCTATATCGACAGCAAAATTCTGCAAAACAGTATAAGCTGTTCCGTTTCCGTCTCGTAAAATTCCGAGAACCAGATGTTCGGTACCAATAAAATCGTGCCCCAATCGAAGGGCTTCCTCTTTACTGTAACCAATAACATCTTTTACACGAGGTGAAAAATTATCGTCCATAAGGATATTTTTTTATGTGGTAAATATACAATTTTCCTGCAAAATGGCAAAAACTGTTCCGAATGCAACTTTGTCAGGTTTGGAGTCAGAAGCAGTATTTTATGTCACTTAAATTGCTGAAAAACAAGTTAGAGAATCTTTAATTAGATGAAAAATAGTATATTTGCCCTATAATTTTCTTCTTATGAACACGAAGCTCACATTAAATATAGATAAAGATGTCATTGAAAAAGCAAAAGAATATGCTTCAAAAAAAAAGACCAGTATTTCAAGTCTTATTGAAAACTATTTGAATTCACTGACAAAAAAAGAAAAAAAAGAAGACGAATCTGAGATTTCCCCTTTTGTAAAGAGCATGTCGTCAGGAAAAAGCGTGCCTTTGGATATTGATTACAAAAAAGAATATTACAATTATTTGAGCGAAAAACACCAGTAAAATGCAAAAGCTCTATTTGGATACGAATGCTATCATTGACTTTTTAGGAGAAAGACATCCCTTTTATCTTCCGATGGCAAAACTGATAACTTTAGCTGACAAAAAGAAACTGGAGGTTTATGCCTCTGCTGTTTCGATTTCGACTACATATTATATTCTATCCCGAAACGAAAACCAAAAATCTGCTCTTGACAAAATCCGAAAACTCAAAGTAATATGCGGAATTTCAATCATTAATGACGAAGTTGTTGAAAAAGCTCTAAACTCCGGTTTTAAAGATTTTGAAGATGCCATACAATATTATAGTGCCATCGAAACAAACTGCGATTTTATCATTACCCGAAACGAAAAAGATTTTAAGAATGCCCTTATCCCTGTTTTGAATGCAGATGAATTTCTGAGGGTTTTTAAATAGCTTTTCTTTACGAAATCTAATTTCTCAATCTTTTCTCCTAAACAACCTAATTTTCAGTGAGCAAAACCAACAAACTTAAAATTTTCAACGACCCGATTTACGGGTTTATTTCTATTCCGAATGAGCTGATTTATGATTTGGTTCAGCACAAATATTTTCAGCGGTTAAGAAGAATCTCTCAGATGGGATTGTCTTATTTAGTTTATCCCGGGGCTCATCACACAAGGTTCCATCATGCTTTGGGCTGTATGCATTTGATGCAAAGAGCAGTAGCAACCCTACGTCAGAAAAATGTCGAAATATCGAAAGACGAAGAACAAGCACTTTATATTGCGATTTTACTGCACGATATTGGTCACGGCCCGTTTTCGCATGCGATGGAGCACAGCATTGTGAACATTCATCACGAAGACATTTCGATTTTGTTTATGGATAAACTCAATCGGGATTTTAACGGAAAACTATCGTTAGCCATCGAAATTTTCAAAGGAAAATACCATCGAAAATTCCTACATCAACTGATTTCCGGTCAGCTCGATATGGATCGAATGGATTACCTCAAACGAGACAGTTTTTATTCGGGTGTGGCCGAAGGAAACATCAATTCCGAACGATTGATTCAGATGATTAATGTGGTGGATGATAGTCTGGTTATCGACGAAAAAGGAATTTATTCGGTAGAGAAATTTTTGGTAGCCAGACGTCTGATGTATTGGCAGGCTTATCTTCATAAAACCAGCATCGTAGCTGAACAAATGCTCATGAAAACACTTCAAAGAGCCAAAGAACTAACCGAAAACGGGAACGATTTACCGTGCAGTTCAGCATTTTCGTTTTTTCTGAAAAATAAAATTGACCAAACTAATTTTGACGACAGCACTTTAGAAAAATTCTCAAAATTAGATGATTATGATGTGGTCTCTGCTCTTAAAGAGTGGCAAGATTCCGAAGATTATGTATTGAGCCAATTAAGTCAGATGCTTATTAATCGAGATTTATTCAAAATCGAAATCAGTACTGAAAAGATTTCTAAAGAACGAATTACAGAACTTCAGGAATTACTTTCGAAAAAAGAAAAAATCACTGTAAAAGAGACCAAATATTTTATTTTTAAAGGAAAAATAAGCAATAAGGCGTATGATAAAACTTCAGAGCCTATATTGATTTTGCACAAAAACGGAAAAACAGAAGATTTGATTTCCGCTTCAGATAAGTCGTATTTAAAATCGCTGTCAGAGGAGGTTTCAAAATATTATTTGTGTTACCCAAAAGTAGTCAGAGAAAGCTGATTTTACCTTATTGAAGTGATTTAAACTTTTTTGATTGAAGCGAAAAATGAATATTTTTGTTCTGTTTGAAGGCTTTTTTGCACTGCATAGCAGAGCTACGGAGTAAGAAAAAGACAAAAAACAGGGCAAAAA
>Ga0172382_10010101_pt1 | contig 12739 bp, 14 predicted proteins | sample Leawel138RmetaG_FD_122245 | JGI IMG/M metagenome (GOLD analysis project Ga0172382, IMG submission 122245) | Leachate microbial communities from a municipal landfill in Southern Ontario, Canada - Leachate well 138R metaG | ecosystem: Engineered > Solid waste > Landfill > Unclassified | place...
ACGCCCTGGGTATTGCGCGCGGCGTCCTGCAGTGTTTCGATGAACAGCGTCTGGAGCGTGGCGAGATCGTCCGCCGCCTGCTTCAGCCCTTGCCGGGGGAACTCGTTGGTGCGCCCCGCTGCTTCGTGAATGGCGAGCTGAGCAGCCTCGGCTGCCCCGGCCAGCGCGTCGTCCAGGCCACGCATCGCATTCTTCAGCGCTTGTTTGCCGTGTTCCCCGAGCGGAGCAGCGCCTTCGCTGGCGCCTTTGACTACGGCTGCCGTCACGCGTTTGAGCGCATCGGCGTCGAGACTCCCGCGCGTGAGCGCATCAAGTGTGACCGCGCGCACCTGGGCGGCGATCGTTGCCGGATCAGCGGCAAGGGCGCCTTGCACTCGTTGCTCGATTTCCTCTGGCGTCATGGAGGGAGGATGTCCTTGCTTTTTGAGCATCTGGTCAATCTCGGTCTCGGCCTGTCGCCAGTCCTCTGTCACGTCGCCGCCCAGAACGCCCCGCTTTTCCGCTAGAAAATAGGCGGCCTCCGCGATCATTCGATAGCGTTCCTCCGCGCTGACGGGCGAATTCTTTTCCGCAACGCATTCCGGCGTTACATGCCGGGCAGTAGTGGATTTAGCTTTTGCCATGGTCGCTGGTCCTTTTCAAAGTGAGCGTGTGAATAAATCGGCGTGTACAGGTATCGATATGAGCTCGTCCGGGAAGCCGGTCGTCACCCCGCATCCCCATCGGCCGCGGCTAGACTCCGTCTCAGCAGTTCGCATACGTGGCGTGCCAATACCTCGGGTTTGTCCTGATGGGGCCGATGTCCTGGCATGAACTTACGGGTTGCACCGGTCTGGAAATGGAAGATTACCAAGCCCAAGATCGACATCGCAAGCATGTGAGCATCCTGATGCGGGTCCAGCTTGCTGGCGAGATCATGGACGGCAACGAACATGTCCCTGAAAACGTGTTTGGCCAAGGTGCTCTGACGCGTCTCGTCGGTGTCGAGAAGTACCCACTGCATCAGCCGCGGAAAGTTCTTATCCGCGGCCATCATCCGGGCAAGCCCGGCAACAAAGCGTTCAAGCCTCTCCCATGGGGCGCCGTTGCCGGCCAGCAGATCTTTCAGCGCCAGCTCTCTTTCCCGGAATTGGTATGCCACCGCATCCAGATAGAGCTGATCCTTGTCGGAGAAGTAGTAGTAAAGCGCCGCTTGAGTGAGGCCGACGACGGCAGCGACATCGCGCATCGAAACGCCGTCATAGCCGTGCTGGGCAAATAGAGGCGCCGATAGCTCAAGAATCTCTTCCCGCGTTTTCCTTTTGGGGATGCCTTTAATCATCTGACTACCCACGGATAGGCTCTAAACGATAAACTTAACGAACGTTCAGTATAATGCACCGGTGTGCTATTGATTGGCAAGTTGCCGACGGAAATTCCGGCGGTGTCCGCGCCGCCGGATTTGGGCATGTCCGGTGGGGAATGCCTTCGGTGCATCAGAGCCCCTGGGTACTTGAGGTGCCCTTTGCCCAAGGATGACGGTTTGGGCGTGTTGAGCACGCCCGTTCCGATCCATCGGCAGTTATTGACATCTACCGATGTATGCTGCGCTGTCTATTTCAGTGCTGGCTGTCGAGCGAACGAGAACCCCCGAGCTTTACGGGCTGCTAGCGCGAAATTATAGCTTCTCGCCGCCCGACACATCTTCACGGTCGACGACCAGCCCAAGATTTTTCATGCGGGTGTGCAGTTGCTTACGACTGATACCAAGCAACAGCGCGGCCTGACTCTTGTTGGACTGCGCCTTGTTTAGAGCCGACACGACTGCCTCGCGCTCCACGGCATGGAGATCATAAGCTCCACCGAAGGGGAGTATTCTCTCTGTTTCCGTGGTACGTATCTCGTTGGGGAGATCGGCGGCAAGTATGGTGCCACTCCGATTCAGCACCACCAAACGCTCGACGATATTCTCAAGCTGGCGAATATTGCCGGGCCACGAATAGGCCTCCATGGCAGCTAACGCTGCCGTCGCTATGTCTACTTCAGGCCGCCCCAGCTCTGTGCATACACGCCGCAAAAAATGACGAACGAGAGGCGCGATATCCTCCCGCCGCTCCCGCAGCGGCGGGATGTGCAACGGGATGACATTCAACCGATAATACAGGTCTTCCCGAAAACTGCCTGCCTCCACCGCCTTGGCGAGGTCCACATGGGTTGCAGCGATGATACGCGCCGCGAAGCGCAGGGGTTGATTCCCGCCGAGGCGGGTATATTCCCGCTCCTGCAAGGTGCGTAACAACTTGACCTGCATAGCTAGAGGCATGTCACCCACTTCGTCCAGAAAGAGGGTTCCGGAGCCCGCCATTTCCAATTTCCCTGCCTGAGACCGCACCGCACCGGTGAAGGCGCCTTTCTCGTGACCAAAAATTTCGCTTTCCACCAGATCCAGGGGAATGGCACCACAGTTGAACGCAAGAAAAGGCGCATGAGCGCGGGGGGATGCCACATGCAACCCCCTGGCAACCAGCTCTTTGCCGGTTCCTGACTCTCCGGTAATAAGAACATTGGAAGGGGCGGGCGCGACGAGATTTATCATCTCCAGAATCTCGAGTGTGCCCTGACTCTCCCCGATAATGCCGTGGCGCGGCAAGTCCTGGCTGCGTGGCGGTATGGTGTGACCCCGGCAACTCAACGCCTGGCGAATAATGGCGACGAGTTCCCCTTCATCCACCGGTTTGGTCAGGTAATGCTCCGCCCCCGCCTTGATAGCTTGCACAGCTTGTTCGATTTCACCGTAGGCCGTGGCAATCAGCACAGGTATTCTGGGCCAGCGCTCCTTGATGCGTGCCAGCAGTTCGGTACCGCTCATCCCTGGCAGGCGCTGGTCTGTGAGGACCAGGACGGGGAGTTCTCTGGCCATGACGGCCAGGGCGTCCTCCGCGCTTTCTGTTTGTGTAGTCGAGAAACCCTCAGCCTCCAGGATGGCTGCGAGTACGCTACGCAGGTTTTTTTCATCCTCGACGAGGAGAATTTTCTGGGATCGCATGCCGATGGTTTTTTCGATACCCTGAAATGATGATGTGTGGATCATCGGCCGGAACCCTGCGGAGGCAAACAAAGCGCGAACTCGGCTCCGACTTCCCGATGGCGCAATTCCACTTGGCCGTCGTGGACCATCATGATTTTCGTGACCACCGCCAGACCAAGGCCGCCACCCTTCGCCTTCCCTGTCACGTAAGGCTTGAAAATGTCGTTGACCCGCTCGGGCGGCACCCCTGGGCCATTGTCCACGACCCCGGCCACAAACTGCCCGTTTTCTTCGCGCCGACCGTATAACGTAATGCAGCCACCGTGGTTCGGCAGGGCTTCGACAGCGTTGAGCAACAAGTTGCTGATAGCCTGTTCAAACAACTGCGGATCGGCGACGACCTGCAGAGACGGAGGGCAATTTATAGTAAGCGTAATTTGTTTGGCCTCCAGATCCGTCGCGTGCCTTTTGCTGCTGCGTAAGAGCAAGTCCAGCGCGGGCACTTCTGTGAGCTCTATATGATAAGGACGCCCGAAATCGAGAAATCCCTGGGTCATATCATACAGTCGCTGAACCTCCTCTTCTATGATATTTATAAATTCTTGCCGGTTCACCGGCTGCTCGTAGCGGACCAGGTATCGCGCCGCACCGCGTAAGGAGGAAAGCGCGTTGCGGATCTCGTGCGCCACCTGGGCCGACATCTCTCCAATCGTCGCCATGCATTGCATCGCCTGTTGTCTCCGGTGTAACTGGTCGAGTTCCACCAGGTATTGCTGAAACCGCTGTTCCAGCCTCTTGAAACCTTCCTCCAGGCGGGTTATTTCGTCGCCATCCGCCGGAATGGGGGAATATTGCGGGAGACCGTCCACATGGAGCCGCGACTCCACATCCGCCATCTTCTGCGAGAGACGCCGAATGGGGCGAGTAAACGTGTTGCTAATTAGAGAAGCGCCAATGAGACCAATGAAAGCCGTGATCATGCCAAGAAAGGAAAGACGCCTGATCGCAAGGTCCATTCTGGTGTCCACTATGCTTTGGATCACATCGTTATTGGCCAGCAGGCTGACATAGCCGAGGATATGCGATCCAGCACGGATAGGAGCCGTAAACTCCTCGCGCCCCGAGTTTGTCGGCACCAGGCCTTGCCGACCGATCGCCGATGACTGTGTGCTTGCGACTGTCAGACCCTGCGGATCTGTTATGATTGCGCGGCGGATAAGCGGGTCGTTCTCGACCTGCTCAACCAGTTTAAACAGCGTGCTGCTGTTTTCTGACAACAGAGGATCAGCGGCATCGCGGGCAAGTCCTCGGCTGAGATGGAGAACCTTACTATGAATCTGTTTCTCCATATTTTGTTCGACGGCGGTGTAGAGAAACAGCACGATCATCCCATAGATGCCGGCGATGAGCATGAGCACAAAGATTATACTTTTGGAACGCACGCTCAGATGGCGCCAGAAATTAAGGGCACCGAAGTGACTGATGTGTGCTGTCAATAGTAAATCCTCATGTTTCGGTTGTATCAATAGCACCCCAAATCCAGCGCATACCATGCGTGTTCCACGCCATTCCGCCATTCAATCCATCGGCATCCGGACGCTGATCCACGATGATCCTGCCACGTAAGCGGTAACTGAGCGGCGTGACCCTTGATGGCATTGCGGCGTCCTTCACTAACACTTCTAATCGGCAAAGCTGCGAGGGAAGTTTTCATGTGGGCTCCCGAGCCAGGCGGGGAGTACATTGACGATGATTTTCCTTCTACATCTTTCGACCAATCAGAACACATGCCTTAGCCCTTGTCTCATCCAATTCTTGTGGTGTAGCCCGGCCTTTGAAGCGGGCTTGACGTTCTTTCCAGTCCATATTCTTCACCTGATCTGCGAGTGCCACGCCAGGGCTTTTACCCGTTATCTGCACCTCGAACGGGTATCCCTTGGTCTGCGTCGCCATCGGGCAGCAAACCATAAGCCCCGTTTTACCGTTGTAACTCGCCGGAGTCAGGACAAGAGCTGGCCTGTGGCCCTTTTGTTCGTGACCAGCCTGCGGATCAAACGGCAACCAGACAATATCTCCTGCTTCCGGGATATAGGAACTGCGCATCAGAGCAGTTCCTTGCCCACTGGAGGCCAGAAATCAACCGCCCCATGCACATTCTCGGGCGTAATGGCCGCCACCATTTCGTCCAAGTTAAAACCTGACCGAAGCGGCTCGATGATGATACGCCCACCTTCTTCCCGCACATCAACGGCTTCGTCCAGGTGCAATTTGGCTGCATCCATCACGGCGGCGGGCATACGCACGGCTGCACTGTTTCCCCATTTCTTCACAATCACCCGCATGACAGGTCGCCCCATATGTATCGTCTTTGTTTATACTATAGCCGTCGCTTGCGCTGGTCAACCTGTTGCATCATGAGGGTGTCGTGGCCACGAGCCCTTATGCCGTAGCGGCCACGACACCACCGGCCGGGCGATCAGGGAATTGCATTGGGTTCTCTATCTGCAACACAACCGGCGTTTGCGGCGTAATCGGCCCATGGCCTACGGGTATGGGTGCCTGACTGAGATTCACGGCACCTGCCGGATGGTCTATTTGCGCGGGTGCATAGGTCGCGGCACCTTGCGCACTGCTTTCGGTTCGACAGCAGTAGCATGGGAGCCGGGAACGAGGAAGAGGTTATCTAAAGTGACGTCTTACGGAACTGCGGTAAGATTAGGCTGACCTTTCCACGTGCCCGTTTCTGATATTGGATCAGTAGGTGGCACAGCAGCGGCTTCCTGGGTGTCCTCCCGCAGTTCGCGCATGTGGGGCCAGCAGCCTAAGAATCTGGTCCAGTTTGTCATTCTGACGATCCAGCCTGGATTCCATCCGATCCATCCTAGACTCCAACCGGGTTTCCATCCTAGCCATGGCTTCCGCACTTTCGTGACGTTGGGCGAGTATCTGCGCCGCCTGTTCACCCAAGCGTTCGCTCATTTGCGTTTGCACGCCTCGAACCTCGGCGATTTGTGCCTTGATGGCGTCCAGTTCGGGAATCAGGAACGCCTGCACCGCCTGCTTCACGTCATCCGCTAACGGTGTTTGCCAGTCGCCGTCAGGTGCGTGTCTATGGTGATGTCTGCGGGCGGATCTGCTACCACGGTGGCCCCTTCTTCGGTGAGGGCCTGCTTGAGCAGGCTATTATAGTCAGCAATGGATGTTTTGGACGTTAGTGTCGTATTTCGGCAGGCCGTCGTGAACTCTGTCAGGCATTCAGGATCGTTAAATTGGTCGCCGGTGGTGGTTGTGATCAGGGCGACGGTTTTGTTCGCCAGGGGCGAATTGTGGACTACTGGCCCTGTGTAAGCGACCTTGGGCATGGATGTGGCACACCCTGAAAGCAAGGCGACTGCGGCAGAGAATGCGGCTAGGCGAAGCGTTTTTGTATGGTGCATGTTCGATTCATTTTGCGGTTTTAACTCAGCATTTCTATAAGCACAGAATGCCATGCTGTAATCGGTATCTCACCTATTTTCCCTGATAGACGGCGTTTGTCTACGGTGCGGACCTGATCGAGCAGGATGCGTGCAGACTTACCCGCAAATTCCAACTCGGGGCGGCAACCTAGCCGTTGTCCGCCGCTGGTGAGGGGAGCAATGATGACAAGGGGCAGAGCGGCGTTTAGATCGTCTGGCGAGACAATCAGCGCCGGGCGCGTCTTTCTGATTTTCGTGCCGACAGTGGGGTCGAGGTTCACCCAATACACCTCGCCACGCTTCACCACGTCCAGTCCTCGTCGCCTTCATCAACGGGCAAGTCGGCCAAGGGCTCCACGTCCATTTCCGAATGGTAACCCTCAAACCATCCGGCACGCGGCTCTTGTACCGGCCTTATGAGCAGAGACTTGCCCTCCATGAGAATGTCTACATGGTCGCCGATTCCACAGTCCGTCAGAAACGCAGATGGAATGAGAATGCCCCGTGAATTGCCAATTTTCCGAATGTTAGTACGCATGCCTGTCCCTCCAAGCGAGGTTATTTAACAATGTTATAACATGCGGATCTGGCGGTCAATGCACAAAAAGAGTTCGGGCCGCGTTGGAATCACCCTAGAAAAAGCAGGTACGGCCCGGCAAGGGCTGGAAAAGCCCCCGGTGGCGACCATGGTTTTTGGGTAATTTGCGCGATGATGTAGCCGACGAGGCGGGTCCAGGGGGAGCGTCCAAGGTACTGCTCCGCAGTCTGCCGGACAATCCGTAACCCTTTGCGAATATTTTCGATTCCGCGTTCCACCTTTTTTTGTGCAGCATGCATGGGGGTCAGGTAAATCTGGGTCTGCCCCGCGTGTTTCGTGCTGCGACCGATGGCCGACAACAGCAATGGGCGGCTGGTGATGGCCTCCTTTCGGATCTCCGGGAAGGCCAACCGGGTATACCAGCTCCACCAGTTGTAGATCAGCCCCACGGCGCGGGCGGAGAGCCGGCAACGCGCCAGATCCCGGGTGGTGTAGCCACCCCATCCCCATTGATTCTTCAGTTCGTCAAAACCGTTCTCCGCATCCGCCCGATCGCGGTACAGCTGCGCGACACTCAAAATGCCTTCGGAGATATCGGTCACCAATACCGCGTATTCGTAGACCTTGGTCTGGCGTCGGTCGACAAAGGCAAATTCCAGTTGGCCCTTTTCCTCTCGAGTGGCGATCAGGTTTTCCTTCAGCAAACGCCGAAGGATGACAACACGGCGACTCTGTTGCCATCCGGCCAGTTGAATCTGGTCCTCGCGGCCTTCCCGGCCCTGTCCGGCATCCCTCCAATCGCGCTGCGTGAAGGCGCGCTGCAGCATGCGCTTGACGCGCGGTGACTGCCGCAATTTAAACAGATACGGCTGCTGCCGGGATTCCATCTCGCGAATAACGGCATCATTGCCAAAGCCGCAGTCCCCACGGACCAGATAAGGGCGCTGTTCAGTACTCAGAGCGTCCAGTACGCGGTTCAGCCCTGGTTGGGCATCGTTGGACGCAGTGGTATTGCCTGTCGTGACTTCCACATCCAGCAGCAGGCGTAGATTCCCTATCCAGTAGGCGTGATAAGCATGGGACGGACGTCCGGGCTTGTGCGGATTGTAGCCCACTTCCGCCCCCTCCTGATGGCCAAACAAGGGCTTAATGGTGGTGTCAATATCCAGAATCCAAGGTGTGTGACAGGCCGCCGCCACGCTTTTGAACAAATGCTTGCGCATCCATTCAGTCCCTTCGGCTTCGGGAATTTTCCCCAATGCCCGGCGCAGAGCGTCTTCGCTGACGATCTTGCTCATCCCCATGATTTGAGAACTAACGCCACCATTACGTAACGCGGTGACGTGTGCGTAGCGTCGGTGACCCGCTAGGATGGAGAGATTCCAGGTGCCCAATACATCGCGATTCTTCGGGGCGTTTGGGCTGTTGTAGATCAAGGGGCTTTCTTCTACCCAGGCATCAAACAGGCCGCTGACCTCCAAAAACTCAGCAAAGAACACCAACTGGCCAAAGGGAGTAACTGCCGATTCCGCATCCCAGGATACCTGAACGTGACCGCCCATGGTGTCTACGATCATGGCCTGTACTGCCGCCGGAATAGCCTTTTGCGGGTGTTTTTCTTCTTCACCCATAGGGTGAGCCTCCATCATCAGGGAAAGCCTAATCCTATCAAAGGAATCCTGCCAAATCAGCGGAGGTAACTGCCGAATTTAGGTTTATCGGTTCGCCGAATATTCGACACTACATTGTTTCAATCCACGCCCGGTTTATAAGCCGGGCGATACACCTGACCGTGGCGTCGAATACCGAGGCTTCCACGTTTCAATCCACGCCCGGTTTATAAGCCGGGCGATACACGGCGCCCAGTACCTCAGAGCCAGCGGAACCCCAGTTTCAATCCACGCCCGGTTTATAAGCCGGGCGATACGGATCAACTGGAGGAGTAAGTCATGGCTGACATGTTTCAATCCACGCCCGGTTTATAAGCCGGGCGATACCAGTGGTGGTCGCCATTGCGCCGGTGGTGCTGTTGTTTCAATCCACGCCCGGTTTATAAGCCGGGCGATACCATCTTGCGAAGGGCTGCTGTCTGCTGGTCTGGCGTTTCAATCCACGCCCGGTTTATAAGCCGGGCGATACTTCCGTGCGCACCCTCTAGCGCTAATTCGCGCAGGTTTCAATCCACGCCCGGTTTATAAGCCGGGCGATACTAGTGGGGATGTACCCCCATCGCACGGCCTTGGTGTTTCAATCCACGCCCGGTTTATAAGCCGGGCGATACTTCGTTCGTAGCCGTCCCGCTGCCGGTCGTAATGGTTTCAATCCACGCCCGGTTTATAAGCCGGGCGATACCACGACGTTTGCGCAACTAATCGTGGGAGGTTCGGTTTCAATCCACGCCCGGTTTATAAGCCGGGCGATACATGGATGGATCTTACACACCTGGTGAAGCGAGCCGGTTTCAATCCACGCCCGGTTTATAAGCCGGGCGATACTTTCTAGCCATTCATCCCGGTCCCCACGGCTCATGTTTCAATCCACGCCCGGTTTATAAGCCGGGCGATACGTCTTCGTTTACCTCGGCAGACTGACGCTTAATCGTTTCAATCCACGCCCGGTTTATAAGCCGGGCGATACCGGCAATGGCTCCGAACTGCCGCATATGATCCAGGTTTCAATCCACGCCCGGTTTATAAGCCGGGCGATACATCAGCGTATCCATCGCATGACCAGATTCCTCCAGTTTCAATCCACGCCCGGTTTATAAGCCGGGCGATACCCAGAGCGTGGGAAAACTGGGAGCAGGGTGCGCGTTTCAATCCACGCCCGGTTTATAAGCCGGGCGATACCAGCGCCATGGCTTTCCACGCGTCGCGCCCGCGGAGTTTCAATCCACGCCCGGTTTATAAGCCGGGCGATACTCCTCCGCTTTCGTTGGCTGCAGACCGAATCGCGCGTTTCAATCCACGCCCGGTTTATAAGCCGGGCGATACGTATGAGCCGGTAGCCGGAGAGTCCGTCCTCAAGATGTTTCAATCCACGCCCGGTTTATAAGCCGGGCGATACCGTTAACGCGCGGAAATTCTGAGGACAGCAAAGTGTTTCAATCCACGCCCGGTTTATAAGCCGGGCGATACTTGCGCGCCCATTCCGGCCACATTGCCGGGTAGGGGTTTCAATCCACGCCCGGTTTATAAGCCGGGCGATACAACAGCTTCCGGCTTGATGAGTATTCCCTCATTTGTTTCAATCCACGCCCGGTTTATAAGCCGGGCGATACCTATCGGGAGGCAATACAACAGCGCCATTGGACTGTTTCAATCCACGCCCGGTTTATAAGCCGGGCGATACCGCCCACCCATGCTTCAATCTTGGAGAATACGGGGTTTCAATCCACGCCCGGTTTATAAGCCGGGCGATACCCACCAAGGTGTTAGGCACCTGACCACTGATAATGGTTTCAATCCACGCCCGGTTTATAAGCCGGGCGATACAACCGGCGTCGCAGGAAGATTCCGCGCGTCATATCGTTTCAATCCACGCCCGGTTTATAAGCCGGGCGATACGGCACCGCTGAATGCGCTCGATGAGCCGCCACCAGTTTCAATCCACGCCCGGTTTATAAGCCGGGCGATACATTGAATATCTGCTGAGCCAGGGCGGACGCGGACTGTTTCAATCCACGCCCGGTTTATAAGCCGGGCGATACGGGTAAGTATGCGGGCTGCCCAGCGCCGAGGACAGGTTTCAATCCACGCCCGGTTTATAAGCCGGGCGATACTACGCGCCCTTACGCTGCAAAGGCGCGTTATGCTGGTTTCAATCCACGCCCGGTTTATAAGCCGGGCGATACCCGACCTGGGCCAGCTATATGACTCGGGCGACCTGTTTCAATCCACGCCCGGTTTATAAGCCGGGCGATACTGCGGGCCGCGTATCGTAACGGCCAGGGTGCGCTGTTTCAATCCACGCCCGGTTTATAAGCCGGGCGATACCGTCCTCGGCGTGGTATTCATGGCCGGTGGCAAGGTTTCAATCCACGCCCGGTTTATAAGCCGGGCGATACTTTGTTGGCCTGGATTTCCTTGACTTCTTTGGGGTTTCAATCCACGCCCGGTTTATAAGCCGGGCGATACCCACGCGGGCGCGGCATTGTGAGTGGCTACAGGATGTTTCAATCCACGCCCGGTTTATAAGCCGGGCGATACATGGCCGCGACTTGCTCAGCGTGCCAATCAGCCTGTTTCAATCCACGCCCGGTTTATAAGCCGGGCGATACGTCGTTGCAGCCATCACATCGCCAACCAGCTTGAGTTTCAATCCACGCCCGGTTTATAAGCCGGGCGATACCTGCATTTTACACCGGGATCGTCGGCAATACTCTGTTTCAATCCACGCCCGGTTTATAAGCCGGGCGATACGCGCCACCGCATTGTATGCCACACCATCCAGGATGTTTCAATCCACGCCCGGTTTATAAGCCGGGCGATACGATCATGTCCGCCGCGCCATGGTTGTAATCCGCGTGTTTCAATCCACGCCCGGTTTATAAGCCGGGCGATACCCACTCCGGCGACCGCCTACGTTATTGCAAATGCGTTTCAATCCACGCCCGGTTTATAAGCCGGGCGATACGTTTACCTGCTTAACAAACGCCGTGGCGGGCAATGAGTTTCAATCCACGCCCGGTTTATAAGCCGGGCGATACCTTGGAGATGGGCCGCAAGTTTGTGGGTGCTGAATTGTTTCAATCCACGCCCGGTTTATAAGCCGGGCGATACCTGGAGAACATCGCCGTTGTACCTGCCGCCGTTGTGTTTCAATCCACGCCCGGTTTATAAGCCGGGCGATACCCGTCCGAGATGAAGCTATTGCTGACCCCCACAATGTTTCAATCCACGCCCGGTTTATAAGCCGGGCGATACCATGGACACTGTGGCCATCATGGGATTCACAAACAGTTTCAATCCACGCCCGGTTTATAAGCCGGGCGATACCCGGTGGTGTTGCCGATGGCGAAGATACCTAATGTAGTTTCAATCCACGCCCGGTTTATAAGCCGGGCGATACCCATATGGGCGCAACGCCTTTGCTGCGGCATCCTGAGTTTCAATCCACGCCCGGTTTATAAGCCGGGCGATACCCGCATTGTTGCAACACGTTGTTAATGAACACTTTTCTTTGCGCATACCGCGAATGGCAGACAGAGCCGCCTGAAAACCTATAAGGACCCCAAGGACTTCTAATAAAAACGATGATAGAACAGGAAGATACGCGGCGCGCGAAAGGACGGGCTTTGAGACGCCGATCCGGGTTCGCGCATCAAACCATGAGGGGACCATTAAAGTCGATAGATCGGAAGGTTCCATATTGCTTGATACGCAGTTCGGTGGGTTCTGTGAGACGATAGAAGCGTAGATTATCCTCTTCTTCGTCTATTTCCGCCAGCAGCGTGCGCTCAAAGGCCTCGTATTGCATTTGATTGACCTGACATTCAAAAACAGATTTCTGCACGCGCTGGCCCACCCGCTCGCAGGCTTTGGCCACGCGGCGCAGGCGCTTGCGCCCCGCCGCCGTTTCTGTAGAAACATCGTAAGTGACGATGATGAGCATGATTACGCCTCCTCAGCGGCTCAAGTATGGCAGGTACCCGCCGGTCTCCCCACGGATGGCGCGCGCCATCAACCGTGCCTGCACAAAAGGTAACAGTCCAATAGGCACCTTCTGCTCCAGGAG
>Ga0172382_10010104_pt1 | contig 12736 bp, 11 predicted proteins | sample Leawel138RmetaG_FD_122245 | JGI IMG/M metagenome (GOLD analysis project Ga0172382, IMG submission 122245) | Leachate microbial communities from a municipal landfill in Southern Ontario, Canada - Leachate well 138R metaG | ecosystem: Engineered > Solid waste > Landfill > Unclassified | place...
CTGTATCATATACATAAGGACTTGATACATTACAATAATAATGTATGCCATCTTTTTTATACATGGCGATGACATTAAACCATTCTTTTTCAAAAAAGTAACATAATGCAGGTTCTTTTGTATACCAACTTCGACCATTAGATTCTATAACCTTTGTACGATGGTTGCCTGTCACTAAATAGGATTCATTATCATCAACAACAAATGAGTTTGTCCATACACGGTGTAAGCTACCATCGTGTTTAAAGCCATGTATTTGTATTTTTTTGCCTTTTTTTAATTTCATATTGTTTTCACCTACTTAAGTTTATTATAACATCTAAGTAGCTTGATTGTCAGTACAGGAAACCTATTATAGCATGATTTTAATTTGTGTCAACTAAATTATGTAGCCGTCTTTAAATAAAACGCACCTTAGGATACCCATAAGTGCGCTTTAACTAAATTATAAAATTTTACGTATTTTTTGTTCGACATCTAATTTGAAACGATCGATTGCATCAAGAATAAACTGGACCATGTCAAGTGAATCATCCTCGATTAATGGCGTTAAATCCATACCATTTACGACTTGATCAGATTGGTCTAGTGCATGTGCATTTGAGAATGTTGCATTCGCTAAACGACGGCCAATTGCCGCTAGGTCATAACGTTTTGCCCCATCAATTTGTGAGTCGAAAACTTCAACCAAACTATTGGTTAAGTTTGGTCTACCACCAACATTAAATGCGACTTTTTCCGCATCATTTAACCAGTCTAGGTCACGCCATACTTCCACTGCATAAAGCTTTTTAGGACGTTTATCTTTTGGTATTAAACGTAGTGCTTTAATCGTTTTTGTAACAACACCAATATGCGTATCATGCTTGTCAGCTAAGTTATGTGTATATAAAACTTCTGGACTTGCATCTAATATCATATTTTTAATTTCTTCAACCACAGCCATGTCTTTTGGATCTTTGGTTTGACTTGAAGGTGAATTAATAAATGCTTGTAGACCATACTCACCTAAGTAAGCTGCCTTTTTTTGTTCTAGATTTCTAACCTGCATCATCTCTTCATTGGTGTAGTGCGCATAATTACCACCACGTGATGAGCCAGAACCATCTGTAACAACCACACCAAAGAACCATTTATCTTTCTTTTGGAAAGTTTTTAATACCCCATCAATGGCACCAATTTCAATGTCATCATGGTGTGCTAATACTGCCATGTGTGTTGTACGTTTGATTGCGCTTTCTAGTGGTGAGTTATCCGGTATATAAAATTCAGTTGTTTCTTTATATTTTTCCATGTGTTTAACCTCTTATAATTTCACTAAGCTTGCTGCTGCAACAGATTGTCCAACACGGCGTGCTTTTTCATCTGGTAGTGAAATATTAATTTTCTTACTTAAATTTTTAAAGTTTGTCTTTAATGTTTGACTTGCTACATCAACAATAATTTGTCCGCCTAACCCTGATGTTACACGGCCTAATAATAAGACTTCCTCAATATCATAAAACTCTGAGTAATACGCCAATGTGAACCCTAAATATGTACCGATTGTCTTATATATTTCTTGGTATGTTTCACTCGACTCATCCAGTGCTTGGACAACTTTTAGGCGTTCTGCAAGTGGCATATCTTGATCAAATGTTAGTCCTGCAGTTTCTGCTAAGCGAATGACTGCATCTTGACTAAAGTACTTATTCCCAGTACCCATATCTAAGCTCCACTCATCAATTGGACCGTTTTCTTGAAAGTCAACTGGTACAAAGGCTAATTCATTTAACCAACCTGTGACATTACCTTCTGCATTAATATAACCAACCGCTTCACTTGTACCCATTGCGATACCTAAAAGTTTATTTTTACCTAAACTCATTGAACCTGCTAAGGCAGTAACATCTCCATCATTTGCTACTTCAAGTGGTACACCTAGTTCTTTTGCAATATCTTTATAAATATTTGTAATATGTGCATCAAACTTGTCATCAGGTACTTCAATAAATAAACTTGCTACACGCGCTTCATTATGAATGTAGACACCTGCACTAGAAATACCTAATGCATCGACACTTGGTAATCTATCAACAGCCAACTGTATTACTTTTCTGATATTGGTCTTATGATATTCCGGGTCAGCGTTTAATTTTGGAAACCATACAACTTCTGTACTAAATATAGGCTTGCCATCTACAACAGCAGATACTTTCATATCTGAACCACCCGCATCAAAACCAATACGATTACCTTTTAAGTGTTTACCGATTGGACTATCACCCTTAACCAGTTTTGGTACTTTAGTTTCATGTAACACTTCAAAGTCTTTACCATAAATACGACTCATAAACTTTGAATCAAATAATCTATCACCTTCAAGATATGTCTTTTTAATTGCTTCATAGATTGCTTTATCACCAACAATAGTAACCTTATAACCCCCATACAACCATAATAATGTTTTAACCAAACGATCTGCAAAAAACAGATTCTTTTCTAGTTTTGAAGCATCCTTAAATACATTTGCTGTATAACTTTCATTGAAACCATCCATACGTTCTACAACAACTGTTAGTGGTTCAAAATTACCTGATGCCTGTACTTCTTCTTTAAATTCATTAAAATAAAGTATGGCTGGTTCATATGTTGGATCTAGTTTTAATTTGTTCTTTAATGCCATAAATATATACCTGCTTTCTATTTTAGTAATGATGCTGCGTCTTTATCTAAGTAGATTGTAACATCCTTATGTTTTTGTAAAATGGATGCCGGTAAACTTTCATCTACAGGACCATGTACCATTTTATAAACTGCTTCTGCTTTTTGATTACCAGTTGCTATCATAACTATGGATGATGCACGCATAATATCTTTAATACCCATTGTAATTGACTTTGTTGGTACTTCATCAACTGAGTCAAACATTCTAGAATTATCTTGAATTGTTGATTTTGCTAGATTCGTTTGATGTGTCGTTGATTCAAATGATGTACCTGGTTCATTAAATCCAATATGCCCATTAGACCCTAACCCTAATAGTTGAATATCTACTTGAAAACTATCAAATTCTTTTTGAAATAATTTAATAGCTTCGCTAGGTTCTAAAGTGCCACTTGGAATATGTGTATTGTCTAAATTAATATCAATATGATTAAACAATTGTGCTCTCATAAAACTATAATAAGATTCTTTATGTGTTTTAGGTAATCCAATGTATTCATCTAAATTAAATGTCACAACATCTTTAAATGAAACCAATTTATCTTGATATGCTTTAATCAGATTTTTGTATAAAGGAATTGGTGTTGTTCCAGTTGCAAGCCCTAATATAATATTAGGTTTATCATTAATCGCCTTTATATAAAATTCTGATACAGACTTATATAATTCTTCTTTTGATTCAAATACGTTTATTTTCAATTTGTTAACCTCTAATTAATCTATCGTATACATTACCTGGTTTGTCGATATCTTGTGCATCAACAGTTTTTCTATAAAACGCTAAAACGCCATCACCGGCACCACCAATGACTGCATAACCATAACCATCATGGTACATTGCTTCTAATGTATGTAAGATTAATGCCTTTCCTATATTTTTACCTCTTAAGGTTTGATCCACACCAATTGGTCCAAAATAACCTTTAGCCGTCGCATCATATGCAGCAAATCCAACGATTTTATTGCCATCTAGTGCAACAAAACATGTCGGTTGACTTTTATAGACAGCCGCTTTAATTTCAGCTGCCCAACCTTTTGAAAAGTGTGTTTCTACAAATTCAATCACCTTATCACTGTTTGGTGATAAGACGCGTACGATCTTAATATCTTTGCTAGGCATTTTGTCTGCAAAGTTTAAATTATATAAATGAACCAACATATCTTTCATTAATTTATCCTCCAAATGACATTGAATGTTTTAATGCTTCTCTTATATTACCATTATATTTGTCTAATACTGCATCAATTTCATCCATATTATCTATTTTTGAAATAATTGCAAATATTGCGTGTTTAACTGACTTAAATTTTTTAATATAAATCGTTGCTACATCATGATCAACACCTGTAACTTCAACAACGATACCCACTGCACGTGAAACGAGTTTATCATTACTCATTTGAATATCAATCATCAAGTTTTCGTACACTTTTCCAAGTTTAACCATGGTTGCTGTAGAAATCATATTTAAGATGAGTTTTTGTGCCGTACCTGACTTCATACGTGTTGAACCGGTTAAAGGTTCTGCACCTGTAACAGCTTCAATTGGAAAATCAACAACTTTTGAAAGTGGTGCATTATGAGATGTTGTAATACCGGCTGATTTCGCACCAATTTTACGTGCATATTTCATTGCAGCAATGACATAAGGTGTTCGACCACTTGCGGTTAACCCAACAAGAAAGTCTTTTTCATTAAAGTTATAAGCATCTAAGTCTTTAGCACCTGCAAGTTCATCATCTTCTGCGCCTTCAACTGCGATTCTTAATGCACGGTCCCCACCTGCAATAATACCAATAACCATGTCTTCTGAAACACCAAAGGTTGGAACACATTCAGATGCATCTAAAACACCTAATCTGCCGGAAGTACCTGCACCAATGTAAAAGAGTCTGCCACCATCAGCAAGGCGTTTTGTTACCTCATCAACGGTTAAAGCAATTTGATCAATGACTTTTTCGACAGCTAAAGGTACAAATTTATCCTCATCATTAAACATTTTTAATATTTCTGTTGTTGAACTTACGTCTAAATTTTTGGTGAGTTTATTACGTTGTTCAGTTGTAATAGATTTAATATCTACCATAATTATATTTCCTTTCCTTTGGATAACATAGCGCGTATATAACCACCATACACAGCCTCTTTAATATCCCTATTTAATGTATACTTAATATGTTTCTTATCTAAATAATTTAATACTTCTTGTTTTGCATTTGGTGCTGATTCTAAGAATCCACCACGTAAAGCAATCACAAGTCCTTTATTCAATTGTTTCTTTTTAACGACTTGCTCAATACCTTTAGCAATAATAATCGCTTGCTTTTTTATCTTTTTTAGTACATAGCTGTGTTGATGTTGTGTAATTAAACGCGCTAGTGAAGCAATTTCTTGTTTTTTGACACGGTGCGTATAACCAATAACATCTTCATTTGTTGATAATTCTAAGTGATTTAGTAATGCTTTTTGAACTTTGTTTAACTTTTTGTTTTGATCAAGAGCGACCAAACAATCCCAAAATACATCCATTACAAACCCATAAGCGGATCCTTGGTCACCAAATAGGTGACCATAACCGCCATATCTGTTAAATTCATTATCAACCAGACTATATATAATACTACCTGTACCACCAACAACATAAATAAGTGGCAGGTCTTTTTCATACGCTGAGTAAAGTCCTAGATATGCATCGGGGTAGAGATATACACGCGTTTGATATAAGTCTTCTAATGACTTGATTAACTTATCTTTATCCGGTATCATACTAAACCCTGATAATCCAATATGGATGCTTAAAACATTATCTATAATGAGTTCATCAATGACCTCAATTAATGCTTGTGATGCATCTTTTACATCAACTGCAAAGTTACTAGAGCCCTTTGTAGAACGCTTTAGTTCATTGCCTGATGTATCATATAAGACACCTAAGGTTTTAGTGCCCCCACCGTCAATGCTAATGATTTTATTCATAACGTATCGGTGATACTCCTTGTGGTTTTAATTCGCCTTTTAAATACTTAATCACTGCTTCTATAGAATTTGGTGTGTATTCATAAAAGGCAACATAATTTTTAATATTTTTTGTGTAATATAAATCATACGGATTTCTAAGTGCTAAAATATGTAAATCTTTATTCAGTGCACTTAATTGATCAATGAGTTTAATTTGAGATTGATACACATTTCCGTTATATGATGTATACACAACTTGATCAAATGCTTGTGCTTTGTTCACTAATTCTTTTATTTCATCATCTGTAGGTTTTACTTTGGATTCGATAATTTCAAACGCACTAAACACTGCTTTTAAACGACGACCCAATTTAGAATTATGCGAATCCTCATCTGCAATTGAGGTTGCTTGAGGATTTGTTGAAATGACTAATGTTTTACCATTTTGTTTAAAGACATCCCCTTTAATTAAAGTGACAGCTTCTTCAACAACTTGTTGTGCGAATGCTTTAGATGCTTTAGATTCAACGTTTGCTTTAACATCACTATATGAGCGTGTTAAGTCAACATTTAGTTTTTCTTTGTACTTTAAAATACGCATGACACGTTCATTTAAAGTATCCATTGTTAACTCACCCGTGGTTAAAGCTTTATTAAAACGATCAGATGCACCAATTTGATATGGTAGATCGTGACAAATACATACTAAATTTGCACCAGCATTAACCGTTTTAAGTGTTGCTTCAATCGTACCGTAATTATCATGGATAGCTTTCATTTCAATACCATCTGTAATAATCAGGCCTTCAAAGCCCATTTCTTCACGAAGTAAACCTGTTAGTGCACGTTTTGATAATGTCACAGGCAAGCCATCTTCAGTTAAGTGTGTAAAGTTAATATGTGCAGACATAATGGCATCAATACCATCATCAATCGCTCTTTTAAATGGTTTGAATTCAAATTTTTCTAATTCTGCTAATGGCTTATCAACCTTAGGTAAGGCTAAGTGTGAATCGACGTGTGTATTTCCATGTCCTGGAAAGTGTTTTGCAGTTGCAACCACATGATTTTGAAGTCCACGAATATTGGCATTACCAAATAAGGCAACTTTTTCCGGATCATCTGAAAAGCTTCTAACACCAATCACTGGGTTTTTGGGATTATTATTCACATCAAGTACGGGTGCTAAATCCATATTAATACCTAAGTCAATTAGTTCTCTACCCATTAAATCACCAATTTTGTAAGCATAGTCTACATTATTTGTTGCTGCAATTGTCATTGCACCAGGGAAAAATGTACCATCTTCAAATATTCGTGTAACCATTCCACCTTCTTGGTCAATGGTAATATATAATGGAATACCAAATGTTTCCATAGCAATTTTTTGTAAGTCTTGGTTTAACTTAAATAATTGTGCCGCGGATTCAATATTTCTTGAGAATAATAAGATGTTACCAACTTTGTACTCTTTAATTAAATTTTCAATTTCAGGTCCAACAGTTGTCCCGTGGAAGCCTGCAACAATTAATTGTCCAATTTTTTCTTGGGTTGTTAAATTGTTTATGTCATATTTAGGCATATAGCTTGAACCTCCTAATTGTTTGTTCAAATAATTCTTGATCTTTTTTAAACCCATCAAATATGAGGTCTAAATCAATGTTTGTTTTTAATTTATTGTCCCCTGTAAGTAAATCTATCATCTGATTACTTTTTTCTGTCCAAGGTACTCTAAACTCAAATTCCTTATAATCATTTCGAATAATATTTAGTAACTTATAACCGAATTTTACAGGTTCAAAGGCATTTTTATCTCTTAAGAATATCTCAATACCAGAACAGTTTTTGCCTTCGTGCTTACTCATATTTGGAATAAAGTGTACTGGACGTATGCGAATACCTGGGGTATTTAACGCATTTACTTTTTTAGCTAAGTCATCAGCATCAATAAATGGTGCACCGATCATACTAAATGGTCTTGTTGTACCACGTCCTTCACTAAGGTTTGTACCTTCAAAGATACAAGTACCTAAATAAATATGTGCAGCATCATGTGTTGGTATATTTGGACTTGGTGCAAGCCATGGTATATCATATTCTAAATAGTCTTTATCATAGCTATATCCTGTCATTGGTACGACTGTTAAGTCACAACCAATTTCTTGAACTTCATTAAAGTATAATGCCAATTCACCAATTGTCATACCGTAACGTTGTAATATTGGATAATAGCCAACAAATGAACGGTATGTTAAGTCTAAAATATTACCTTCTAGTTTGTGTCCAACTGGATTTGGTCTATCAAAAACAACAAATTTTAAATTATTGTCTTTAGCAGCTTGCATCGCATGACTCATAGTGTAGATATAAGTATAAAATCTAGCACCTACATCCTGCATATCAAAGACAAGTACATCAACATCTTTTAACATCTCTTGACTAGGTCTTCTATTTTTACCATATAGTGAGTGTACTTCTAAGTTTAACTTCTTATCGAAATAACTATCCACATGGACACCAGCTTCAGCATCGCCACGTACACCATGTTCCGGTCCATAAAGTGTTATTAAATTCACCTTATCCTTTAATATATCTGCAGTTAATTCTAGTTTAGAATTTACACCTGTTGGGTTTGTAATTAACCCAACACGTTTACCTTCAAATAAATGTATGTACTCGTCAATACGATCAATCCCTAATTTAAACATTTGCTTCATCCAGCCCTTCTACGTAATCAATAACTTTTTTAAACACTAACGCATAGAGTAACACCATTGTTGACATACCTACAAAAACAAGTATGAGTGTCAGTAATGGATGAATCAGTAATACAATTGGTATAAATAATATAAGTATTGCCATACCTGTTCTGAAAATAAATTTACCACTTAAAAAGAATGCAAATTTAATTAATAACCAAATATTTGTATTTGGATAGGTTAACATTAATGGGAAGGTATACATTGTAACAAAAATTACACTTAATACCATAACAACCATAACATATTGTCCAACCAAATTAAATGGTGATGGATTTGCTTCCAAGAATTCATTATAAATTGTGATATTAATAACACCCACTAAAATAGCTGCTGCTAAGATTAAACCAATTTTTAGCTTTTGTCCGATGTTTTCACCAAAGAAATTAAAGTATGATTTAAAGATTGGTACTTCTTCTTTGTTTAAGAATTTATGAAACATCTTATATCCAGCAAGTAATGCTGGATATAAGGTTATTAACGGTAGACTTGTTACAATAATCAGGATATTGATAACGACCAAACGAATGACCCAATCTGCAAATGTATTTAATTTTTGATAAAGGGTTTTATCATATTGTTTTTTATCTTTTTTCATTAGCCGACAATACCTGTTCTTTCTATCGATTCAACGAATTGTTTTTGTACAAATAAGTACATAATCAGAAGTGGTAACATCATGAGTAAGGCTGCAACATTTGAAATGGTTGCAAGGAACATTGGATTTGACCAAACATCCTGACCAATTAAGCTTAAGCCCCCTGTATAAAATAGCGCAGCATAGACATTTTCAGCAGCATTGATTAAACGCATTGTTAGAATTGGGAATGCTTCTGTAGAAATGTTAAAGATACTTGCAAAATATGTATCATTCCATTGCCACACAAAAGCAAATAACCCAACTGTTACAATTGCACCACGTGCATTTGGTAACATAACATTCCAGAAAATTCTAAATACGGATGCACCATCGACTTGTGCAGCTTCTTCTAACTCTTTTGGTAAGCCCTTAAAGAAACTTCTAAAGATATAGATGAAGATACCACTACGAATACCTTGACCTAAACCACTCATTAAGTAAATAGAGTTTTCAGATCCGATGAGACCTAAGTCTCTAAAGTATAAATACTGTGCAAGTGATAATGCTTGTGGTGGGATTACAATTGTTAAGATAACAAATATAAATAATATTTCACTACCTTTAAACTTAAGTCTTGAAAATGCATAACCTGCAAGTGCAGTTGATGCGACTTGTAAAACCATTGCAATACCACTCAATTTAAATGTATTTAGCAGTGCATCCCAGTAATCAAGGACGATTGCTGCCAATCTAAAGTTTTGGAAGCTCCAATTCTTAGGAATCCAAATCACAGATGGATCATTTGCATCCATCGGTGCTCTAAGTCCTAATAAGACTTGTTGGATGACAGGATATAAAATAATGAAACATAAGCCACCCAATAAGAGCGCACGTAATACAGAAATTAATATTGCTTGAAATTTACGTACACGACGAATACTCTTACCACGTTCTTTTGCAGCTTCGACTAAGGTTAATTTACCAAGTCCTAAGTTTGCATTGACATTAAGATTCATAATGAGATCCTCCTACCTTAAAGATTTTAGCGAGTAAGAAGACAACGACAAGTACACCTAGTATAAATAGTACATATATCCATGCCATTGCTGAACTCACACCCCAGTTTTGTGTATTTAACTCATGTTGAATAATTCCAGATACTGGAGATGTTAAGAATGTATCAACAAGTGCATAAACAACAACTGTTAAAATGTGTGGACTGACGTTTGGTAATGTAATTAACCAAAACGTTTCATAACCAGTTGCACCTTCAATCTTTGCTGCCTCATATAAATGATTTGGAATCGATTGAATACTTGCTAAAAATAGCAAGATTGGTACGCCACTTAATGATAAAATATCATAAATACGATCAATTAATCCAACAACAGAATTTACCATGAAATCCGGTAAACCAGATTGCAATAAGAAAAACTGTAAATCGAATATTTGACCAATACCTTGTTGTTCTAAAATTTCTGTCATAATCGATCCACCACCGAGTGCGGATGCAACAGCAACAGAGTTTAAAATAACTGGTACAAAGAATATTGCACGTACAATTGCACGTCCTTTAAACTTCATATTTAATAAAACGGCCATAAATAAACTAAATATTAATAATACAGGTAAGTTAAATGCAACATCACTCATGGTGTTAATCATTTCAACACTGAAACTGGTTGAGGTCGCTGTACTAACATGTTCATTCATAGCAAACAGGTAATTTCCAAACCCTACGAACTCAAAAACAATCTCACCAACTTGTGGTGTTAACTTATAAAAACTGTAGTTTAACGATTGGAAAAATGGCACAATAAAGAGTAATAGTAATCCCACAAACCAAGGCAGTAAGAAAACAACAGCCCAAAACAGTTTCTGGCGTTCATAAGTCATTTCAAACTTCTTTGGTCCATTTGGATTGACTTTTTTATTAGCTGTGTCTTGCATTAGGATGCTCCTCTCGTTATGTGATAATCCATGCCTGGAATGGTAATCCCTTCAACAACAACACTAAATAAGTTGTAGTTAATAATTATTTCTAAATCATTTGAATACCCAACTTTATAAACGTTGTTATAATTTGCAATTTTCTCATGTGCTATCAAAGAACCACTTGCGATATTAATGTCATTTAACTCAGTCATTTGGGCTTCAATAATATCTAGCCAATTAATATAATGTGTTGACATATATTGGTTATGGTCTGTATTGAGTAATTTTTGAGAACTATCGTATGATAATGTATACTTAATATTTGATCCGGTTTCAATTGCCTTTAAGAATTGGAATTGTGGACTACGGTTACTTGACAGATTCATAGCGTCTGCTGTGTAGTCTTTATATCCACTTAATACAAGTTGTGTTAACGGAATCGGATAATCAATTAAACCATACAATGTTGTTTCTGTTGGAACACTATCTAATCTTGTTGCATAAGCTATAGCAAATCCTAATGGATTTGATAGTAATAAATCTTCTTCAATACTTGCTAAAAATGCTTTTTGAATCAATAATGCATCTTGTTTGTATAATGTGTTTTGGAAGTCATGATCGGATGCAATTTGAGAACCAATGATATTTAAACTTAATCCATGTGTATATACTTCTTTACTAAATACATTGTATAAAGGCTGATAATATAGTGGATTGAGTACATATTGATTATTATCACTACCCGTTGGTAATTCAGATTCAGGTAGTAATGATGGATAGTTATAGCCATATAGTAAGGACTGTGAACCACGAATACGTTTTGTATTATAGAATGTTTGATCTAAGATACCACGGTAAGCCTTTGTTGTAGCAAAGTTTACATTTTGATATAGATCAATACCGCGCTCTGCTAATGTTTCATTAAATGATTTAAAAGCTGATGCACCACCTAATACAGATGGTATCGTATTTCTATCAAATAACTGATTGGTTAAGCCACCATTAGCGGCACCTAAATAATTCACATTTATGTCTGTAATACCACGTGTTTCTAATTCATCAATAATTGCTAATGCTTGTTCAAATGTTGTTAAACTATCTAAAGATGTGTAAGGTATACCCAAGAAGAAATCCTTCTTATCAAATGCACCTAAAAATTCTGTTGTTAACTGTATGGTATCTGTAGTATCTGTTTTTGTTAAGCCGTCATTTTCAATTAAGTAATCACGGTAAACATTTGCGATACCCGCATAGTTATTTTTTGTACCACTTAAAAAGTGGAATGACACTTCAAAATCAGTTTTTACAATATCTTTTGTCAATAGCGTAATACCATATTGGTTAAACCCTGACCCTAAGATAACTTGTTCAGTTTCTCTTAATTGGAACGATGCATAAATACGGTTATATGAGTCTCTTCTATTAGATACGTCAGCATTGATGTATGCCATTGCATCACCTTGTGTAATGATTGCTGCAAAACCGTTATTTTCTTTAACCATTCCAAAGATTGGTAAGCTGATTTTTTGTTGTTGCTCAGCCATTTTCATAGGCATTTGAGCAAGATCCAAACCATATAACCTTTTTCTATATGATGACTGGTTTGTTTTACCATTATTAAACTCCATCACCGCACCACTACCATCAGGAATAACTAAATAACCTTCTGAATCTTGATCATTCACTGTCATGTGTGCTGTACCAAATAATGGGTATAATGAAATTTCTGATAATCTTGCATTATTTTCAACAATTGAGTCTCTAATAATTTTTGCAACCACACCATTTGTATCTAAC
>Ga0172382_10010106_pt1 | contig 12735 bp, 11 predicted proteins | sample Leawel138RmetaG_FD_122245 | JGI IMG/M metagenome (GOLD analysis project Ga0172382, IMG submission 122245) | Leachate microbial communities from a municipal landfill in Southern Ontario, Canada - Leachate well 138R metaG | ecosystem: Engineered > Solid waste > Landfill > Unclassified | place...
TCATCGCGCAGCCCATCTTGCCGTGGGTGATCTCGCTCTTCGGCGCGCAGGTTCCGCCGCTGCCGCCGATCGATAACGAAACCCTGCTTGTGCTGCTCACCGGCATGCTTGGACTTGGCGGGCTGCGCACCGTCGAGCGGGTGAAAGGGAAGGTCTGAGCATGCCTCGCTACCTACCCCCTCGCACCAGTCCCTCAGCCGCCATAGCAGTGTGTGACCGTTGCCAACGGAAGAAGTACTTATCTGAGCTGAGGCCCGATGGGAACTCCCCGGGACTCCGGGTTTGTTCGAAGTGCTATGACGTTAAGGACCCCTGGAGGCTTCCAGCCCGCCCGGTTGACCGCATTCATGTTCAGCACCCCCGACCCGATGTTGATGTCCGGGTGGACGATGGCCTTCAGATCGGGACCGAGTATGGAGTGGCAATAGACTTTCCCCCGGAGATTGATGTATGAGCGTCCGAATCACAGACCTTCCTGAAGCCTCCGAACTGAATGGCTCGGAGGTAATGCCCATAGTTCAGAACGGGGTCACCCGTAGAACTACCCTGAACTTCGTCAACCAGGCCGCACCCGCGGCCCTAATCTTGGCGGAGACCCAACAGGTCAAGGCCGATACCGAGCAAATTCGGGCGGATACCGAGCAGATCAAGCTTGAGACCCAGGACGTCAAGTCCGAGACCCAGTTCATTTACTCTCAGACGGTCTTGGTGAAAGACATCTTTGACACCCAGTACTTGGGTGCCCGAGAGGAACCCCCCACCACGGATGACGACGGGAACCCCCTGCTGACGGGCGCCCTTTACTGGAGCAACCCCCTGTCGGCCATGTTCTCCTGGAATGGCACCATGTGGGTGGCATTCTCCTCCGCCGTGGCCAGTGTCAATGGACAAATCGGGGTGGTGGTCCTGGGCAACGAGGATGTGGGGGCCGCGGAAATTGGGAGCAACTCCGACATCACCTCACTGACCGGACTCACCGGTGACATCTCCTCCCCCACGGGCCTGCAGTTTGATACGTCAAACCCATCCTCGGGAGCGGTGGGTAAGCTGGTGTGGGGGGTGGATGACGGGTCGCTCAGCCTGGGACTCTCGGCCACGGGAGCTCAGGTCAGGGTAGGTCAAGACGTCCTTTATCGGGTCAGAAATGGGACTCTGGGGACGCTCCTCAAGGGCACCCTGGTCAGGTGCCGGGGGGTAGACCCCGGGTTCGGTCAGATTCTGGTTGAGGCCGTGGCCGCCAACGGGACGTACTCGGATGAGTCGTTCATGGGACTCACCACCGAAGACCTGAACTCTGGAGATCCGGGGTTTGTGACTTGGTTTGGTCGTCTGGAGGGGCTCAATACTTCAGGAAGCTCTGTGGGCGAGGTCTGGGCGGATGGGGATCTCCTGTACGCCAGCCCCACGGTCGTTGGGGGGATGACCAAGGCGGTTCCGACTAACCCTAACAACCGTGTGGTCGCGGGGTGGGTGGTTAAAGCGGACCCTCTGGATGGGATGATCTTTGTACAGATCCGCCCCCGATACGCCTCGATTAGTGAGGTGGTCACTTCGGTAGCGGGGAGGGTGGGGGACGTCATCCTGACCCCCTCCGACGTGGGTTTGGGGAACGTGGACAATGTCCAGCAGGCCCCGATCACCCGAGTCATCTCCGCGGGAAATGGGCTTTCTGGGGGAGGAGACCTTTCGAGCGACCGGTCGATCTCGTTGGGCACCCCATCTACCCTGACTACCCTGACCGCCAACTCGGTCACTACCTCTAGCCACACCCATGCGGTCACCTTTCCAGTTACCTCTGTGGCCGGCAAGACAGGAGCGGTTGCACTGGTCAATGCGGATGTAGGCCTTGGCAACGTCTCCAACGATGCTCAACTCAAGATTGCTTCAAACCTTTCCGATCTGAATAACGCAGCCACTGCCCGCACGAACCTTGGGCTGAGTACAGGCGCTACCTCTATGGTGACAACCAGTGCCACGGACACGACTGCAGGGCGGTTACTGAAGGTGGGGGATTTTGGGGTGGGTGGGTTGGCGTTTCGCATCCCGGATGAGGGGTCGTGGAACGCCGTAGGATCGCTGGGGTCCGGTTTTTATATGGGCCTCAACGTCTCAAACGCCCCAACGACTGGCTGGCTGATTGGGCGATGGGAGGCGAACTCGCTTGGATTCTGGGGCCGACTCACAGTGTCGCAATTTACAAACTTGACGGCAGCCGGCCAGCGGTCATGGTTTAGGACTCTGGTTAACGGGACATGGTCTGATTGGCGCGAAATCTACAACCAAGGCTCCATCCTCGGCACTGTCTCTCAATCCTCCGGCGTTCCCACAGGCGCAATCATTGAGCGAGGCAGCAATGCTAATGGTGAATATGTCCGGTTTGCGGATGGGACGCAGATTTGTACACACAATGAAGTCATTGTAGATTTAGCGATTACAAGCGCCTACGGGGCTTTTTACAGATCCTCGACGCAAACTTGGACTTTACCCGCCGCGTTTGCAAACGCGGCTGCAGTCGTTTCTGCGTTTGACGCAAACGGCTCTGATCCTTTTATGTGGGCCACAAGGGCGACTGGATTTATTGCAACAACTGGGATGTTCATTGTTACAGCAGCAACGTCAAGCACTCAAAATGTACGAGTGACTAAACTTGCAATCGGACGCTGGTTCTAACAAGGAATAACAAATGCATATCAAACTAAACCCTCAGCGCCGCGATGATCAGCTTACTGTAATCAAATCTGTCGACATCCTCACAATCAACGGCGAAACCTTTGACCTATCAGTTATCCCTGAAGGAGCAACTCTTCCCGCTGATGCAATCGACTCAGAGTTCTTTTCCGGTCCAGTTGAACGCATTGACGGGGTGCTGCACATTACCCTTACTCTGCCACACGGCCCGAACCCACAGCAGCATGTGGCCTTCCCGGCAGACATTGTGAATCCGCCTGATGGTGAGATTGAACTGCCGAAGAATATTGAAGGAGAGGTGGTCGAATGATTGACCTGAGCAAACTAAAAACCGCAGAAATGAAAGCGGAAGAAGCGGCACAGCAAGCCCGTGAGCAGTGGAAGGCGCGACGTGCCGAAGCGGTGAGGAACATCAAAGTCACGACCGCTGCCGGTAATATCTTTGATGGGGATGAGGAATCTCAGGCCCGCATGGCCCGAGCCCTCCTCGGTCTACAGGCATCGGGCGTCACGACGGTCAATTGGGTGCTTGCGGACAACACAGTGATAGACGCATCCTCAGCGGAACTGGCTGAAGCTCTTGCGCTGGCAGGTGCAGAGCAAGCGCGATTGTGGGTGAAGCCATGAGCGATGCACTGACCTTCGTAGGTCTGCTGCTGGTCATCCTGCTGGGCTACATGACATTCATGCTGCGCGGCAGAAACTGGATCGAGTATTTCAAGACCAAGGACGGCAAGGGCATCCTGAAGGGCATCGTGCTCGCGCCGCTCGTGATCCTGATCCTGGCTGCGCTGTTCATGCTGCTGCCGGGCCGCGCGAGCGCCGGCACGTGGTTCAACGACGCCAGTGTGTTCGCAGGGATCGACTACACGAAAAAGCTCAGTCCGCAGTGCGAGCGAAACGCGGTCGACGAGCGCGGCACATCAAACCTTGGCCTGCGGTTCAACGTGTGGGAGTCGGACTCTCGGCGCGTTCGGCTCAACAGCAAGTACACGCACCACTCGTGCGCGCTGGGGCCGGATGATCGTCAGTACGACGGCCTCGGCATTGAGCTTGAGTGGAAGGTCTGGGAGCGGACGAGGTAAAGCGTCGATAATCCCCCGGGGGACTCCTGGATATACATGAAGGGGCTCCCTGGGTTATAATAAACTACTCTCGGAGAGCCGTGCTATGAGTTACGTGGACGTTTTTGGGACCTACACGGTCCCCCCCAGTGAGGTGGAATACACCTCCATTGTTATCTTTACTCAAGCTACCCTGGCATGGCCGGACAACTTCTCCGGAGAGGTACCCGATCAGCACCGGGCTTCTGCCATCATCGAGGTGACGAGTTCCCCGGGGGCTTCTCTAGTCCTCCCCCCGGCCAACGAGACCAGCGTGGGCCGAAGCACGCTGATTCGGAACGTGGGTTCCGAAGTCCTACGGCTGCTCAACGCCTCTGAAGGAGAGGTCACCGACTTAGCTCCAGGAGTAGCTAAGTACCTGTATGTGGTGAATAACACGACCCCCGGGGGGGTGTGGTCCACTTTCACCTACGGGACCGGGACCAGTGGAGCCGATGCGGCTCAATTGGCCGGGCCCGGACTGGTGGTCGATGACAATCGTCTGCGGGTGCAAGTCCCCTACCGGGGTTTTGACGCCGACTACACGGTTACTCTGGAGGATGTGGGCCAGCTGTTCGATACGGTGGTGGGCAATCTTACACTCACGTTGCCCCCTGCGGCTGAGGCGGGTGCGGGTTTCCACATTTTCTTTCGGAACTCTTCGTCGGCCAACGTGAAGATCCAGCCCAGCGGGGGTGATAAGCTCGACTTCGGATTTGAGCTCATCACTTCTCCGGGTACCTCGGCCACCATCGTGAGTAGCGGGCTGGGGTGGGCGACCCTTGGACTGGGTAAAGATTCCACCTTCATCTTCAGTGAGACCATCATTGACGCCTCCACCGGGGACATCACTCTGTCCTCGAGTCAAGTGGTGGGGCGGATGATCAGAGTCACCGGCGTAGCTACCGGTGGCGTGACCGTTACCCTCCCCTCTGTGGACAACATCTACTTCGTGTCCACGGATGCCGGATTGGGTGTATATGGGGCTCAGTTTCAGACGGCCGATGGGGGGAGCACGGTGGCCTTGACGGCCAACCAGAAAACCGCGCTGTACTGTGATGGATTGAACGTTTCAACGGCCATTACCACCACGGTCAACTCTACCCTGTCTCTGGCTGATGGTGGCCCCGCCGCCCCGACTTTCTTCTATGCTCTGGACACCTCGACGGGCTTCTATCGGTCGGCGAACGGGAAGATCTCCTTTACTTCCTCTGGGGTTGAGAAAGTCCGGATGGGTCCTAATGGTGTGGAGCTGGGAGTATCAGCCCCTAATGTAGCCTTCACCCCCTCAGGGGGGATCTCAGCCAATAATGTTCAAGCCGCTCTGCAGGAGTTGGACTCCGAGAAGCAGCCCAAGGACGCCACCCTTACCGGAATCGCGTCGGTCACCACCGCGAGCAATCAGCTCATCTACTCCACCGGAGTGGGCGCCTTTTCCACCACACCCTGCACGGCCTTCAGCCGAACCCTGCTGGACGACATCGACGCCTCCGCGGCACGAGCCACCCTGGGCCTAGGCCAGGCCTCCACTCAGAACATCGTGGCGGTAACCCATGGCGGTACGGGGAGGGCCTCGGTCACTTCGGGTCGCCTGCTTATCGGGAATGGGACGGGGGCATTGAATGAGTTGGGGGGAACCTCGATAGGCCAGGTGCCTCAATGGAACGGGACCTCTTGGAGTGTGGGAAGCCTCCCGGCCAGTGGAGTCAACAACGTCACGGCCTCCGCCCCCCTGTCCTCCTCCGGAGGAGCCTCCCCCAACATCTCCTTTACCGGGGTGCTACCGGTGACCAGTGGTGGCACTGGAGCCACTAGCACAGCCACAGCTCTCTTCAATCTGGGGGCGGCAGCCCAGGTCCATCAGCACTCGGGATCAGATATCACCTCGGGGACCATCGACGTCAATCGGCTGGGATACTCGTGGCTAAACGGCACCCCGGGGTATGTGAGGCTGCCTAATGGGCTCATCCTTCAGTGGAATGGTATTTACATCTCGGGTAGCTCGGCCACCATCACCTTCCCCATTACCTTTGTGAGTGCGGCTTATTCGATGCACGCCACAGCCCAAAACACAAATGGCTCCGTGGGGGCGACTTTCGATAACTACTCCCGGTTTGGGTTGACGATTTATGTCAGTCAACCCACCTTCGTGACTTGGCTCGTGATCGGGCGATAGGGGCAGATATGCTATATTCTAAGTCTACCAACAGTTTCTACCTTCCGGAAGTCCACGGTGAGGGAGTCCCCTCCGACGCCGTGGAGATCTCCGCTGAGCGCCACTTGCAGTTGCTGATGGGTGAGCGAGCGGGCCAGAAGATCTCTCCGGACATCAAGGGCTACCCCGTATTGGTGGATCAGGAACAGGTTTGCCCCCGGTCGATTGAGATGCGGCAGGTGAGACGGGCCCTGCTGGCTCTGGGGTACTCCGAAGCGATCGGGCCCAGCGATTTGAGCCCCGAAGCCCGAATCGATTGGGAGTACGAGACCACGGTCAAGCGTTCTTCCCATCTTGTGGAGGAGCTTCAGCGAGTCCTGGGATTGTCACACCAGCAGATGGACGACCTATTCATTCTGGGATTCACCCTGTAATCATGACGGACTATCCTCTGACCCCCGAGCAACTGGCCCAGCTTACGGGTCAGGGAGAGTGTTATATCCATACTCATCCCAAGGAGCCCATCGGGCCTCAGGACTATGTAGACTTTACCTCCCGGCTCTTCCCCATGCAGCAAAGAAGGGTGGGGTGGGATTCTGTTGACCAGACCTTGTCGATCGGGCTGGAATACGGAGTGGTTCAGCAGGTGGGACAAGAGATTCATGCTCGAGTGGGCAACACCACTGGAGTGACAATCCCCAATGGCACTCTCGCGGGGTTTGTAGGAGCGGCCACTGACGCCGTTCTGGTAGCCCCTTATCTGGCTAATGGCACCCAGCCCTCCTCCTACGTCATCGGCCTGATGACGCATGACCTTCCGGATAGCGGGCAGAGAGGATATTGCACCACCTTCGGATTTGTTCGCAACATGGACACTTCCTCGTTTTCGGTGGGAGATATTCTGTATGCCTCTCCGACGGTACCGGGCGGCCTGACCAACGTCAAACCCACCGCCCCCAATAATGTCATTCGGGTGGGAGTATGTGCCGTATCCCATGCCACTGAGGGGGTGGTGTTTGTTCGCCCCACGATTGAGGCCACTGAGTATTACGGGGTGTTTTCGGACACAACCTCGCAGACGGCGGCTGCAGCTTATACCCCCCGAGCGGTCACCTTCAACACCACTAACTCGAGCAACGGAGTGGTGGTCGGGACTCCTACATCTCGTATTGTGGTGCCATTCTCCGGGTTGTACCAGTTCGCTTTCTCGGCTCAAATCGAGAGCACCAACTCCTCCACCACCACGGTCTGGATCTGGCCCCGCAAAAATGGTGTGGATGTTCCCAACAGCAATAGCGAGACTACCATTTCTGGCAACAGTACTGTGTTGGTCCCGGCTTGGACCTGGACGATGACCATGAGTGCCGGGGATTACTTCGAGTTGATGTTTGCGGTCGAGAGCACCAACGTTTACTTGGCGGCAAAGCCCGCTGCGGTCGGGGCCAACGGCACGGTGAATTTCGCCCGACCCGCCGTTCCTAGTATTCTTCTAGATGTGACCCAAATTCAGCCATAAGGGAATTACCATGGCGTACCAAAAAGGAGCCTCGCCCGTCCGGGACTACGTCCTCCAACAGATGTCCGAAGTTCCCGGGCTGATGGAGTCCCTTGCCCAACGGGACCTCGGAGGCATGGGTAGGTCTTTCGACCCCCGGGAGGTCATGCAGACGCTGAACCCCAATAATTATGTGAGATATGACCCCTCACTGGGGGTGAGGCATCACAAAAAGAACACGGGGGGCTGGACCTGGGAGCCGGGGCATGCCGGGTACGACGCTATGCTGCAGTCGGATGTGTACTCTGATCTTCTAGCTCTTGGTGCGGGTCAGAAGAATAAGGGCACTAGCGTAGATAAGGCCAACAAAATGATGGCCTCTCGACTCTACGATGTGGGGATCAGTGACATGGATCAGGTGGGATATACGATGGACCCCGCCACCGGAGAGACCATCTTCTATGATAAGGCCACGGGCCAGGCTATCCCCCGAAAACTGAAGGGCACCAACAGCGGAAAGGGGATGCAGGAGATCTATCTCACGGTAAATGAGCAAGGTCAAGTGGTCCCCCGCAACGCCTGGAAGGATACCAGTGACAAGGGCAAGATCGCAGGGGGGCTGGGGATCATTGCCGCTATCGCCGCCCCTTGGGCAGCCCCCATGTTGGGGACAGCCACTGGATTAGGCACGGTGGCCACAGGGGCGCTATACGGCGCGGGGACGGGGGCTCTGACCTCGGCTATTGGTGGGGGTAACCCCTTGAAGGGCGCCCTGCTGGGCGGGTTAGGTGGCGGCCTGGGAGCCTATGTCCCCAACAGCTCCCTGGTCCAGGGAATCTCCAACCCCATACTGAAGTCGGCGGTGTCTTCTGGCCTCACCGGATCCCTCATGGGGGGAGCCAACGCAGCGGCTTACGGAGGGAACCCGCTGAAGGGCGCTTTGTTGGGTGGACTGACGGGGGGATTGGGCGGGGCTGCATATGGGGGCTTGGGCATTCAACCCCAGCCGGGCCAACAACTGTCTCCTCTTCAGCAACTGGCTAACGCAGGAGTGGTACAGGCGGGCAAGACCATCGGTTCCCAATTGGGGCAAAGTTTGGTCGGGTCTCCATATGATCAGTCCCAGAAGCCGACGCCCCAGCCACAGCCTCAGCCTCAGGTCCCGGCGATCCCCTCTTGGTTACCGCCCAATGTTCAACAGAGTATCCTGAGCATGCAGGGGGTCAGGCAAAATGGCTGAAGGTAAAGAACGAAGAATTGATCAGATCAATGGAGCCCCCGGATTCTCTCGGGACGGCACCCCTCTGGATAGCCCTAGCTACCTGAGTGGGCAGTGGGTCCGTTTCCAAAAACGGCGGCCGAAGAAGATGGGTGGATGGAAAGAGATTTCCAGCAACTTGGATCAGCCCATGCGGGGCGCCAATGTGGGGTCCAGGAGCGGGCTGGACTATCTGTACGGATTCGCTCGGAATCGGGCCTGGGTGTCGGCTACCACTCCTCAGGTATCTACGAGTACGGCCCTGGAGTCAACTCTTCCTGGCATGTTGGACGAGGACATCTACAGCTTTCAAAGCGATTTCATCTACGACGCCACCGGATCAGGTGAATCCAACCTGATCCTTCATGGGGCTCGAAATCTTTCCTCGATCGACGACCGGGTCAATACTCCCGTGCTGGTAGCCACCGCCAATGACTCTCCGGTGCTGTTCAGTAAGGCCAGCAACGGTGAGGGCGGTGACGTGATGGTGTCGGGCGGAGTGGTGGTTCTTCAGCCCTACGTGTTTGCTTACGGCAACGACGGCCTGATCAAGAATAGTGTTAGTAACAACCCCAACAATTGGAGGGTGGGGCTCGATACTGATGCAAACGAGGTCAACGTGGCGGGGACCAAGATTGTCAAGGGTCTCCCTCTCCGCGGCGGAGGAAACTCCCCGGCGGGGCTGTTCTGGTCACTGGATAGCCTGATCAAAGTTACCCGAACGGGATCGGAGTTTCGTTACGACACCGTGTCGGCTCAGACTTCCATTCTGAGTCCCCAGGCCCCCATCGAGTACGATGGGGCTTACTACTGGATAGGAACCGACCGCTTCTTGATGTACAATGGAACGGTGCAGGAGGTCCCCAACCAGCAGAATATGAACTGGTTCTTTGATAACCTGAACTATAGTCAGCGCACCAAGGTCTGGGCCATGCGTAACACCCGATATGGGGAGATCTGGTGGTTCTTCCCCTTCGGGGACTCTGAAGAGTGCACTCATGCCATCATCTACAACTTGAGAGAGGGGTGCTGGTATGATACTCGACATGCTCGGTCTGCGGGAACGAGTCCGCGTGTGTTAAAATACCCAGTGACGTTCGGAAACGAGAAAAACGTCAGCGGGAACTATTCGGTATTCGTGGAGGAGTATGGAGTGGATGCCATTCAGGACGGTAAGCAGCTGTCCCTCCTGTCCTCCTTCGAGACCTCAGAATTTGGATACCCCACGGGGGGAGCCGTTCAGGAGCAGCCCTTCGGGAATGACTACTGGACTCGGCTCATTCGCGTAGAACCCGACTTCGTACAGAAGGGCGAGATGAGTATGAGGGTCTCGGGTAGGGAGTTTGCACAGGGGCCAGTGACGGTGAGTCCCCCCTACCTCTTCGGCCCCGAGACCGAGAAGATCGACCTGAGACAGCAACGTAGACATATCCGTCTGCAGTTCGAGTCCAATGTCCTGGGAGGCGATTTTCATATGGGGCGGGTGATCCTGCACACGGAAACTGGCGACGTTAGGAGCTGATGCACATGGACAGTCTTTATAGTACAGGGTTTGATTTGGGTTCCGGGCTATACTCACCGTCCGCGGAGATGTCCGGGTTCTATGATCCCTCATTCTCCTGGGAGGGATTGACCTCCTCCAATCCCGTACCGGACACCAATCTTTTCAACTTCGGGACGGGTGTCAATCAACAGCCGGGATATGACTACTTCTCCGGGGACTACAACCCGTTCGGGAGTCTGGAATACGGGACCTATTCGGCCCCAGAGATCCCCTGGTATGAAAAGGCTTACGATGAGCTCGGCGGCTTGAGGGGAGTAGCCAGTCTTGGCCTGGGGGGATTGTCCCTGCTGGGGAATTACCTGGCCAAGAGGGACGCGGAGAAGATGGCTCGGGATCAGTTCGACCGGACTCTGGGTTTCAAGGAGAAGGAGCTCGAGCGCACCTCCGCCACGGACTTGGCCAAGGTGGACGCCATGATGAACTTGTTGTCTCAACGAGGGCGGGTCGAGCTGGATCCTCGTCGATACGCCGAAATCGTGGCCAGCGGAAAGGTCCCCCCCGACATGTTGGCCTCGCGGGAAACAGTCGACGTGGGTCAGCAGAACTACGCCCACGGGGGAGCCCATCGGGGAGCCCTGGGGCTGCTCCGGGGACCCTCTCCGGGTCAGATGGATGATGTCACCGTACCCCTGTCGAACGGGGGGCAAGCCGGGCTGTCCCACGGTGAGTACGTGATGGATGCCGACGTAGTAGCCGCCCTAGGGGATGGGAACACCGAAGCGGGGGCTCAGCGTCTGGATGAAATGAGGGAGGCTATTCGCCGACACAAGCGCTCCGCGCCGCCGGATAGCATTCCTCCCCCGGCACGTCATCCCCTGGCTTACATGAAAAAGGGAGCCAAGTAATGGCCTCATATCAGGAAACTACTAGCGGCACCCTCCCCTTCTACAACACCGCTCTCGAGGGTTTGCTGAAGCAGGGTCAGGCCCAGCTGGACAAGGGGATCATCTCTCCACCCCCGGCGGCGATGCTCGCGGGGTTCTCTCCCCTCCAGAACCAAGCTTTTGGCATGACCTCCAACATGGCTGGACAGTACCAGCCCATGCTGAGTCAGGCCCAGCAATCCATTCAGGGGGCCAATAACGCTTACGCGGGGTTGACCTCTGGAGTGGACCCTTCGCTCGCCGGTCAACTCTCAGCCATCACGGGGGCGGGTGGCCAGCAGTATGGTCAAGCCCAGGGGCTGATTGATCAGGCAACAGGGGCAAATCTGGCGGGCATTGGTCAGGGGTTGTATGGTCAGTCCCAGGACCTCTATTCCTCTGGGGCCTCCTTCGACCCCAGCCAGCTGAACCAGTATCTGAACCCCTACCTCTCCGGGGTGGTGGGAGAGATCGGTCGGCTGGGGCAACAGCAACTGGCCGAGCAACTGCTCCCGACCCTGAGCAATCAATTTAGCTCTCTGGGTCAGACGGGGAGCGCTCGTCAGGCGGCCATGCTGGCCGATGCAGCCACTCGCAGTCAGCGGGAGGTGTTGGGTCAGCAGTCCACCGCCCTGCAGGGCGGTTACCAGTCGGCCATGAATGATTACCTGAACTGGGCTAAGCAACAGACGGCAGCCGCTCAGGGACTCCAGGGGCTGGGGGCCCAACAGTATGCTCAGGGGCTCGGCCAGGCCCAGCTGGGTCTTCAGGGAGCCCAGCAGTTGGGTAACCTGGGCAGTCAACAGGCCCAGCAGCAGCTGGCGGCGAGCCAGCTGGGGCAGCAGGCGTACCAGTCGGCTCAAGACCTGGCCCTTCAGCAGGCTCAGGCCCGGGCCAATACCGGGATCTCCGCGGGCTCCTCACTGGGGAATCTGGCGCAAGCGGGTCAGCAAATGAGTCTGAGCGACATCGGGGCGCTCACCGCCGCGGGCGCGGCTCAGCAGGCACAGAACCAGGCCGAGATGGACTTGTCCATGAAGAACTGGGAGTTGAGACAACAATACCCCTGGCAGCAGTTGGGGCAATATGCCCAGCTGTTTGGTGCTGGCACCCCGCAATCGAGCACCAGCTGGCAGACGTCGTTCAAGAAAGGAGGTCTCGCCCGCTTCGCGGACGGGGGCCGATTTCAGGATTCCGACCTGATTGAGGATCAGCTTCAACAGCTGCTGACGCCTCGGCGGGCTGGAGGGAACCCTTATGCGGATGAGGCCCTGAACATGCGTCAGCAGTTCATCTCCTCTCTCCCGCAGTCCCCGGCCTTCACTCCGGAACCCGAGCCGAGCCTGGGGGAGTCCCTGGGGACAGCGATGATGCGGGCTTCGGCTCAGGGGCCGGCTAACCTGGGTCAGCTGATTGGTCGATCTGGGGCCTCCTATTTTGACGCCGAGCGCGAGCGTCGCGAGAAGAACCGGGAAACTGCGCTAAACCGTCTGTTGATGGAACAGCGCTCGTTGCCGTCGGTCAGTCCGGGAGTTCAGCGATCCCTGGGCGGACCCTCCCCTGAGCAGCTCCGCACCGTCTACACCTCGGCTCGCAACGAAGCCGCGCA